>JGI12635J15846_10000928_pt1 | contig 25650 bp, 28 predicted proteins | sample BlaSpr_A8_OM2_M2_FD_15846 | JGI IMG/M metagenome (IMG submission 15846) | reverse complement strand
GCGATGGGCACGTCGGCGTTCGTGTCGGTGGGCAGCGCCGGAAGCCTGCAGCGGGACCTGAACGTCGGCGATCTGGTCCTCTGCGAGTCCGCCATCAGGGACGAGGGCGTCTCGCACCACTACCTGCCCGCGGCGAAGCTGTCGAAGGCGACGCCGGACCTGACCGCTGCCCTGGCGGACGGGCTGCGGCAGGCTGGCGCCACGTTCCGGGCCGGCACGTCGTGGACGATCGACACGCCGTACCGGGAAACCGTCGCCGAGGCTCGGCACTACCAGGCCGATGGGGTGCTCTGCGTCGAGATGGAGGCGGCGGCGCTGTTTGCCGTGGCGGAGGTCAGGGGCCTGCGCATCGCCTCCGCGTTCGTCGTCAGCGATTCGCTGGCCGACCTGGTCTGGAACCCGCAGTTCCACACGCCCCAGGTCGAGGCCGGCCTGATCACGCTATATCAGGCTGCGCTGGACGCGCTGCAGGCAGAGCCGGTCAGAGGCTGAGGTCGACGATCACCGGCGCGTGGTCGCTCGGGCCCTTGCCCTTGCGCGCCTCGCGGTCCACCCAGGCACCGGACACCGCGGCCGCCAGCGCGGCGTTGGCGTAGACCAGATCGATCCGCATGCCCATGTTCTTATGGAACGCCCCGGCGCGGTAGTCCCAGTACGTGAACGGGTGCGGGCCCTTGGCGATGGTGGGGACCACGTCGGTCAGCCCGGTCTCCCGAAGTCCCGCGAGGGCTGCCCGCTCCGCAGGGGTGACGTGGGTGGAATCCACGAAGACCGCCGGGTCCCAGACGTCGGCGTCGGTCGGGGCGATGTTGAAGTCGCCCATGAGCGCGAACGGCCTGCTGCCCGCCGCGTCGGCGGCGACCGCGTCCTTCAGCGCGGCCAGCCAGCGCAGCTTGTACGCGTAGTGCGGTGCGCTGGGCGTGCGGCCGTTCGGCACGTACACCGAGCGCACCCGCACCGGCCCGCAGGTGGCCGCGATCGTCCTGGCCTCGAGCGTGCCCTCGTCCGGGAAGCCGGGATCGCCGGGCAGGCCGCGCGCCACGTCCTGCAGCCCCACCCGGGACAGCACGGCCACGCCGTTCCAGCGCCCTTCGCCGTGGTGCGCCACCGCGTACCCCAGCGGCGTGACCGAATCGGCGGGGAACGCGTCGGCGCCGACCTTGGTCTCCTGCAGGCACACCACGTCCGGTGCCGCTTGCTCCAGCCACTCCACCAGCCGGGGGAGCCGGGCCAGCACCGAGTTCACGTTCCAGGTCGCGATCCGCACGCCGCCATCCAACCAGGTCTGCGGCAGCGCGGCGCATTGAGCGCGGAGCCCGCGGGGCAATAGCGTTCAGCCATGGCTAACGACTGGCCCGCGACGTCGTACGAACAGTGGCGCCCGACCTGCGACACGCTGCACGCGCACACCCAGGTGCTCGGCAAGCTTGCCGCCAGGCTCGCCCCGCCCGAACCGGAACTCCAGCACGCGGCCCTGCGGCTGACCGCGCGCGGCTGGGAAACCGCCCCGCTGCCCGCCCCGGACGGCTCCGGCGCCGTGGTCGTGGCGCTCGACCTGCGCGTCCACGAGGCGGTCGTCGAGCACAGCGACGGGCGCACCGAGCAGGTCGCGCTTACCCCGGACCGGCCGGTCGGCGACGTGACCAGGGATGTGCTCGCCGCGGTGCGGGGCATCGCGGGCCCGGTGGACATCGACCCCACCCCGCAGGAAGTGCCGTGGAGCGTGCCGCTCGACGAGGACCGCGAGCACTCGGTTTACGACCCGGCCCAGGTGGCCGACTACTTCGCCGCGGCCACCCAGGCCGCGCTGGTCCTCGCGGACTACCGGGCCCCCTATCGCGGCCGGTCGACGCCGGTCAACGCCTGGTGGGGCTCGTTCGACCTGGCCGTCAGCCTGTTCTCCGGCCTGCCCGCCGATCCTCCGTCGCAGGACTTCATCATGCGCAACGCGATGGACGCCCAGGAGGTGGCCGTCGGCTGGTGGCCCGGTGACGCCCGGCACCCCACGGCGGCGTTCTACGCCTACGCGCACCCGGCACCCCCACGCTTCGCCGGCGCCAGCCTCGCCCCGCCGGCCGCACACTGGGCCGGGGCCCTGGGCGAGTACATCCTGGAGTGGGACGACGTCCGCACGCAGCCAGACCCGCACGCCGTGGCGCTCGAATTCGCCCGCTCAGCGTTCCGGCACGCTTGCGCGGTGTGCGAATGGGATCCAGGGCTGGCCGCGAGCGCGGACGCGAACCCTCCGCCCGTTTCGTGACGCCCGCCGTGGACTACGGTGACTGGCATGCCGATCATTCTGGTCACCGGGGCGGCGGGCCTGGTCGGGAGCATGTTGCGCCCCCGCCTGGCCCGGCCCGGCCGGACGCTGCGGCTGCTGGACACGGTCCCGATCACGGCAGGTCCGGGCGAGGAGGCGGTCACGGCCTCGGTCACCGACCTCGACGCGATGACGGAAGCCTGCCGGAACGCGGCGGCAGTGGTTCATCTGGGCGGCGTATCCACTGAGGCGCCGTGGCGGCAGATCCTCGAGGTGAACATCGACGGCACGTACGCGGTGTTCGAGGCGGCCCGACGGGCGGGGGTTGGGCGGGTCGTGTACGCCTCGTCGAACCACGCCGTCGGCTTCAGCCCGCGGGCAGACTTCCCGGTGCCCGACTACGCGTTCCCGGTACCGGACTCCTATTACGGCGTGTCCAAGGCCGCGGGGGAGTCGCTCGCGTCGCTTTACCACTCCAGGTACGGCATGGACGCGATCTGCATCAGGATCCTGACCTGCGCCGAGCGGCCGCCGACGATCCGCGCGCTGTCCACCTGGCTGTCCCCGGACGACGCCGGGCGGCTGTTCGAGGCGTGCCTGTCGGCGCCGAGCCCCGGCTTCCGGGTCGTGTTCGGCGTGTCGGCGAACACCCGCGGCGGCTGGGTATCGCTGGACGAGGCGCGGGCGCTGGGCTACGAGCCGCGCGACGACGCTGAGGTGTACGCCGCCGAGGTCATCGCCGCCAACGGCGAGCCGGACCCGGCCGACCCGGTGCTCGCCCATCTCGGCGGCGAGTTCACGCTTCCCGGCCGGGACGCCGGGCGGCCGGCCTGAACGGGAGGCTGCGCGGTGCTGGTTGCGGCCTACCTCTACCCGTGGGACGTGGATGACGATCCGGCAGCGGCCGACCGGATCGCCGGGCTCGGGCTGGACGAGGTGGTGCTGGCCGCCGCGTACCACGCCGTGCGGGCGGTCACCCCGTTCCACCCCCGGCACCGGATCGTCACCAGGGATGCCGCGGTTTACTACCGCACCGACCCGGCCCGGTGGCGCGGAGCGGCGCTGCGGCCGGCCGAGGCGGATCCGCGCGGCTCGTTCGAGCGCGCCGCTGCCCGGCTGCGCGCGGCTGGGCTGCGGGTCAGCGCGTGGGCGGTGCTGGCGCACGGCTGCGGGGTGGGCGCCGGGAACCCGTCCTGCCACGTGCGGAATGCCTACGGGGACGGCTACCCCTGGGCGCTGTGCATCGGCTCGCCGGAGGTGCGCGACTACGTTGCGACGCTCGCGGCCGAGGTCGCGGCGCTCGGCGACGCCGGCGCGGTCGAGCTGGAGGCGTGCGGCTGGTACGGCATCGACCACGGCAGCGTGCATGACAAGACCGCCGGGGCCGCGCCCGGCCCAGCTGCCGAATGGCTGCTGTCGGTGTGCTTCTGCCCGGCGTGCGCGGACGCCTACCGGCAGGCCGGTGCCGACCCGGAGAAGCTGCGATCCGCGGTCCGCGCGGCGCTCGACGGGGCGCTCGGCTGGGGCGGCGCCGCGGCCTCCCGGACTCCGGCGGACGCCGGTGAGCTTCCGTCACGGGCGGCGGCGGACGCTGGAGAGCTGCTGCCATCCTGGGCGGCGGACGTGCTGCTGCGGGTCCGCGCCGACGTTGCCGAGCGCGCGGCCCGCCGGGCGATCGCGGCGGTGCGGGCCGCGGCGCCGGGCAAGCAGGTGCTCGTGCACGCGCACCCCGATCCGCGCGCGGCAGGCTCGAACCCTGGCCACGACCCATCCGTGCTGCTCGGTCCCGGCGGCGCCGACGGCATCGTGCTGAGCTGCTCGGACCCGACCACGGCCGGGCAGCTGGTCGCGCGCACGGCCGCTGCCGCGCCGCCGGGGGCCCGGATCGCGGCGTCGCTGCAGGCGGTCAGCGGCCTGGGCGGGCGGCCGGAGACGCTCGGCGAGCAGGCCGAAACCGTTCGCGCGGCCGGCGCCACCGAGCTGCGCCTGTACCACGCCGGCCTGGCCTCGGCGAGCGACCTCGCGGCGATCAGGTCGCTGCGCGGCTAGGGTCGGCGGCAGCTATGCATGTCATCGACGTTATTATCCTGGTCGGCTGGGCTGTCTTCTGGGTGTTCTGGTTCGCGGCGGCCATCGGCGTGAAGGCCGGGAAAAACCGGTGGGGCCAGTTCGCGGGCATCCGGGTACTGGCCATTCTTGTCTTTCTTCTCGTGTTCCATCTGAGAGTTTTCAAGGGGAACGGGTCGACGAGTAACCCGTGGCTGCAGGGCATCGGCACCGCGATCTTCGTGCTCGGGCTGGGGCTGGCCGTCTGGGCCAGGGTCTACATCGGCCGGAACTGGGGCATGCCGATGTCGAGGAAGACCGATCCGGAACTCGTGACGACGGGTCCATACCGGACCATTCGGCACCCCATTTACTCCGGCATCATCCTGGCGGCGATCGGAACCACGATCGCCGTCAGCCTGTACTGGCTCGCGGCCGTCATATTCGTGGGAGTGTATTTCTCTTTCAGTGCCGTCATGGAAGAGCGCTACATGGCGGAACAGTTCCCCAGCACCTATCCCCAGTACAAGCGGTCAACCAAGATGCTGATCCCGCACATCATCTGAGCCTGATCGCGTCACCCTCCTCCTAGGTAGACTGACCTACCTATTAACGGTAGACTGATCTACCTACTACCAGAGAGGTGGCGCGGTGAGCGAACGCGGGACGGCACCGGCCGCACCGGCGGGGCGGCGGGGGCGCGCGCGCCAGCAGCTGCTCGAGGCCGCGGCACGGCGGTTCTACGCCGATGGCCTGGCAGCAACCGGGATCGACACGATCACGGCCGAGGCTGGCGTGGCGAAGATGAGCCTGTACAACAACTTCTCGTCCAAGGCCGACCTGATCCGCGCCTACCTCGAGGCCCGGCACGAAGAGTGGCTGGCGCTGTACCGCCGGCGGCTGGAACTGGCCGTCGGCCCGCGCGAACGCGTCCTGGCTGTCTTCGACGCCTACACCGATCATGCGACGCTGGCCTACGAGCACGGCTTCCGCGGCTGCGGCCTGCTCAACGCGGCGGCCGAACTGCCCGCCGGTGACCCGGGACGGGCGGTGGTGCGCGCGCACAAGGAGGAGGTCGAGGGGCTGCTCGCCGGCCACCTGGAAGACCTGCTGCCCCGGCGCCCCGGCCAGGCCCGCGCGATGGCCGAGCATCTGGCGTTCCTGCTCGAAGGCGCGATGGCACGGGCCGGCCTGGAGGGCGACGACGTCCGGCTGGAGCACGCCCGCCGGATCGCATCCGGCCTGCTCGAGGCGCTATGACGCCGTCGGCCGGCCGCGCGGGCCGGGGAACGGCGTGCGTGCTCGCGGCGTCGGTCTTGTGGGGCACCACCGGCACCGCCGCCACCTTCGCCCCCGCGGTGGGGCCGCTCGCGATCGGTGCCGCCGCGATGGGCCTGGGCGGGCTGCTGCAGGCCCTGACCGCCGCGGCGCCGATGACACGCCAGCGCGCGGCACTGCGGGTCCAGTGGCGCCTGGTCGTGCTGGGTGCGGTAGCGGTGGCCGTCTTTCCGCTGGCGTTCTATACCTCCATGCGCGTGGCCGGGGTGGCGGTCGGGACCGTGGTGTCCATCGGCTCGGCGCCGCTGGCGTCTGCGCTGGCCGAACGCGTCATCGACCGGCACCGCCTGACCGCGCGCTGGATGGCGGGCGCCGCCCTCGGCCTGGCGGGCATCGTGGCACTGTGCCTGGGCCAGATCACCGGGGCGCAGGCCGGCCACGCGGGCCACGCGGCCGCGTGGTCAACGGTGCTCGGCGTGGGCCTCGGACTCGCCGCCGGGACGACGTATGCCATCTACTCATGGGCCGCGCACCGCCTCATAGGGCGCGGGGTGACCGCCCGCGCGGCCATGGGCTCGGTCTTCGGACTGGGCGGGCTGCTGCTCCTGCCCGTGCTGCTGGCCACCGGGGCACCGCTGGCGGCGTCCTGGGCCAACGCAGCTGTCGGGGCTTACCTGGCGCTGGTCCCCATGTTCACCGGCTATTTGCTGTTCGGCTGGGCGCTGGCCAGCGTTTCCGCCAGCACCGCAACGACCCTGTCACTGCTCGAACCCGCGGTCGCCGCCATTCTCGCGGTGACGGTCGTGGGCGAACGCCTGCCCGTTGCCGGCTGGGCCGGCCTCATGCTCATCGCCGGGTGCCTTATCGTCCTCACCGTAGGCGCCCGCGCCGTTTTGCCTTTTCTTTACTTCGCAACGGCCGACCGTTACCGAAGATTGTTCGACGGCCGTCACATTATTACGCGTTTGTCTCGGTACGGTCGCGAAGTCGGTTCGGCCCGGTTGTAACCCTGGACGCCCTATGGCACCGGTCGTAGCGTGACCAGACGGGGCGGGGCGTCTCAACGAGGAGCGCGGCGGAACGCCATTGCCCGCCTTCGTCATGGGAGCAGACAGAAGTTAGGAGCCCTCGGCCATGTGGCCTACCCCAGATCATCAACGCAGATGNATCTCCAGGCTTCGCCGCAAGACACTTGCGGTGGGAGCGAGCGTGGTTGCGCTGGCCTTGGCCATGGCGGGCTGTGCAGGAAGCAGTTCGTCCACGACGGGCACCACTCCGGTCAGCGGCGGCACCGCGACGTGGGCCGAGCTGCCATCGGACATCCCGAACTACATCTTCCCGTTCGAGAGCAGCGAATTCATCAGCGTGAGCAACAGCAGCGACTTCAACCAGATGCTGTACCGGCCGCTGTACTGGTTCGGCACCGGCGCGGCGCCCACGATGAACACCTCGCTGAGCCTGGCCTACGCCCCGACGTTCAGCGGCAACACGGTGACGATCAAGCTCAAGCCGTACAAGTGGTCTAACGGCCAGGCGGTGACGGCGCAGAACGTGATGTTCTGGCTGAACATGCTGCAGGCGGTCGGTGACGTCGACTGGGGTGCCTACACCGGCTTCCCGAACACCGTGGTCAGCAACATCAAGGCGGTCAGCTCCACCGAGCTGACGATGACGATGGACAAGGCTTACAGCCATAACTGGTTCCTGTACAACGAGCTGAGCCAGATCACGCCGATGCCCGAAGCCTGGGACAAGACCGCGTCGGGGCCCAGCCATTGCTCGACGACGGTCAGCGACTGCGCGGCGGTCTACAGCTACCTGAACACGCAGGCCAAGGACCTGGGCTCGTATGCGACGTCGCCGTTGTGGGGTGTCGTGGACGGGCCGTGGAAGCTGAGCGCGTTCAACGCCGACGGGCACCTGACGATGGTGCCGAACAAGCTGTACTCGGGGCCGAACAAGCCGCACCTGTCGCAGTTCCAGGAGGTGCCGTTCACCACCGACGCCGCCGAGTACAGCGTCCTGCGGTCGCCGAGCACCAGCACGAAGATCGACGTCGGCTACATCCCGACCGAGGACCTGCCGTCCAAGCCGCTCGGCGCGTCGGTGGGCCACAACCCGCTGTCCGGCTATTACCTCGCTCCGCAGGTCACCTGGGGAGTCAGTTACTACACGTTGAACGAGCAGTCTACGGTCTCCGATCACGCCGCGATCTTCAAGCAGCTCTACTTCCGGCAGGCGCTGGCGTACCTGATGAACCAGCCTGCGGACCTCGCAGGGCCGCTGAAGGGGTACGGGGTGACCCAGAACGGGCCGGTCGGCAGCTACCCGGCGACCTCGTGGCTGTCGCCGCAGGGCAAGAAGGGCGTAACGTTCCCCTACAGCCCGTCCAAGGCGAAGGCGCTGCTGACCAGTAACGGCTGGAGCGTGGCGTCGAACGGGACGACCACCTGCGCCAAGGCGGGCTCGGCCGCGGGCGACTGCGGCGCCGGGGTTACCAAGGGAACCCCGCTGAGCTTCACGTTCGCATACGCGACCGGGAGCGCGTGGATCGCGCAGGAACTGCTGCAGCTGCAGTCCAGCGCGGCGGGCGTCGGGATCAAGCTGAACCTGAAGCCCGAGCCGTTCGACAACGTGGTCTCGACCGACGCGGGCAACTGCGTGGTCGCCAAGATCCCGTGCAACTGGGACATGGCGGACTGGGGCCTCGGCTGGTCGTTCGCGCCGGACTACTACCCGACCGGGGAGACGCTGTTCCTCTGCGGTGCGATCGCCAACTCCAGCGGCTACTGCAACAAGTCCAACGACGCGATGATCGAGAAGACGCTGACCAGCACCAACCTGTCCTATATGTATTCGTGGCAGGACTACCTGGCCAAGCAGCTGCCGGTGGAATGGCAGGTAAACGCCCCCTACCTCGTGGCCGAGATCGCCAGCAACCTGAAGGGCGTCACACCCGAGTCCTCGACGCTCGGTCTCAACCCAGAGGACTGGTACTACACGAAGTAGCGGGACAGGTGACGCAGGCAATCACCTGACGTAACCTGCGGGTGTGCCGGCCAGTCCGGCACACCCGCAGGACCCGCAGCAGGCATGCCATTGCAGTTTCGCTGAGCGGAGCCCATCACCCGTGAGCCCCACGTCCGGCGCGCCGCTCAGCATCCTCGACCCGTACCTGTACGCCGGAGACCCGCGCCCGGCGTACCAGTGGCTGCGGGACGACGCTCCGGTCTACTGGGACCCGGTCAACCGGATCTGGGGGATCTCCCGGCACGGCGACGTGCTGGCCGTCGAGCGCGACACCGCCCGGTACAGCTCGGCCAGCGGGAGCCGGCCGCTCATCGAGATGACCGCCTCGATGATCAACCGGGACGACCCGCGGCACGTGCAGCAGCGCAAGCTGGTGTCCGGCCGGTTCTCTCCCCGCGCGGTGCGCAGGCACGAGGCGCGGGTCCGGGCCATCGTGGCCGAGCTGATCGCCGCGGCGGCTGAAAAAGGGACCGTGGACGTCGTCCGGGATCTCGCCGCGCCGCTGCCCGCCATGGTCATAGCCGAGCTGCTGGGTTTCGACCGTGCGCACTGGCATAAGTGCATGGAATGGTCGGAGCGGACGATGAGTTCCGCGGGCTTCCGCAACGACGATTCCCGCCAGCCGGCCGGGTCGCCGGAGGCCATCGGCGAATTCGTCGCCGCCTTTTCCGAGCTGATCGAGGCCCGCCGCCGCGACCCGCGCGATGACCTGGTGTCCGTCTGGGCACACGGCGCGATAGCGGGCGAGCCGCTGGACCTCCCGGAGATCATCCAGGAGGGCCTGCTGCTGCTCGACGGCGGGGCGGAGACCACCCGGTCGGTCATCGGGCAGACGGTGTGGAACCTCGCCCGTTTTCCCGATCAGCTCCAGATCATGGTGGCGGACCCGGCGGTCATCGCGTCTACCGGTGTGGAGGAGTTCATCAGGTGCGCGACGCCGATCCTGAACATGCGCCGGACGGTGACCGTGGACCACGAGCTGCACGGCCAGCGGCTGCGTGTGGGCGACGAGATGCTGCTCATGTACGGGGCAGCCAACTCCGACGACCGGGCGTTCAGCGAGCCCGACCGGTTCGACGTGACCCGGCGTCACAACCACCACGTGGCGTTCGGCTTCGGCACCCACTTCTGCCTGGGTGCCAACCTGGCCCGGCTCGAGCTGCGCATCCTGTTCGAGGAACTGCTGCGCGCGCTGCCAGGAATCCGGCTGGTGCCGGGCTCTGAGCCCGAGTTCATGCCGGGCTACTTCACCCGCACGCTGCGCGAGCTCTGGGTAGAGTTCAGCCCGCTTCCAGGCTAGTGACGGTGTGGGCGACCTTGACTGGACCGCCGGGCAGCGGCGATGCGTTGTTCGATGCCGTCGAGGAGGGCGGCCAGGCCTAGCTCGAAGGCCTGGTCGCCGCCGAGCGCGCTGGTGAGCTCGGCGGCGACGGCTGCCATCGCGGGGAGTTCCGTGGCGGCGATCGAGGCGTGGCGGGCCGCGGCTTGCTGGCGCTCCTGGGGGCGGGACTCCGCGACGGCAGCAGCGGCGCTGCCCAAGGTGAGGACCGTCAGTGCCTTGAACGCGGCGACGGCTTCAGGCTTGCTGAGACCTGCAGCACATAGCACGGCTATGGCCCAGTCGGTTACCCGCAGGGCGCGGCTGCTCTGCAGCGGGCGGTCAAAGCGGAGCCGGGCCACCCCGGGATGCCGCAGGCCGGCCTGGAACCATGCTCGAGCCACACTGGTCAGCTGCTCTTTCCACGCCTGCGCCGAAGGCTCCGGGAGTTGGATCTCTCCGGCTGCGGCGTCGATCGCCGCGTCTAGCAGGTCGTCCTTGCTCGGAAAGTAGTTGTAGAGAGCGGTCGTCGCCATGCCGGCCTCCTGGGCCAGCCGGCGCACCGTAAGGGCGGCGCTGCCATGCGCGTCCATGATGGCCAGGGCCAGCCCGGCCAGTTCTTCGTGAGTGAACCGGGGACTCGGTCCCGGCCTCCTTCGTTCCGAAGCAACCACCCCTACCCTGAGCGCTTCTAATTATGTACAGTGTTCGTAGTTGAATTATGTACGGCGTTCGTAGATATCTGGCGCTGGAGGCTCGTCGTGACCATGCCAGCAGACTCCGTCATCGTCAATCACAGTGACATGCCCGTGCTCGGCAGCCCGCACGTCGCCACCATTGGCCTGCTCGCGGACGCCACCGAGACCGGCGGCGCGCTCAGCGTCGTCCGGGTCACCCTCGCCGACGGTGTAGCCGGCGCGCAGCCACACCGCCACAGCCTCGGCACCGAGCTCTTCTACCTGCTCAGCGGCCGTGCGCAGGTACTGGTGGGAGATCGGCTTGTGCAGGCAGGGGAAGGCGACCTGCTCGTCGTCCCGCCCGCCGTGCCGCACGCGTTCGCCGCTCTGCCCGGGCATCCCGCCGACCTGCTGATCGTCATCGCTCCCGGGACGGACCGGTTCGAGTACTTCAGGATGCTGGAACGCGTCGCGCTCGGCACGCTGCCGGGCGGCAGCCTGCTTCGCGAGCAGGAGCGCTTCGACACCTGGTTCCTTAGCAGCCCAGCCTGGGAGCAGCGATGAGCCAGCAGGGTCCGCTCCCTTCCGAGGGCACCCGTGGCAGGCAGGTGCGCGACCGTGACCGTGCCTTCATGCGGTGGATGACCAGGGCACAGCTCAGGGTCATGCGCGCGACCGGTGGCCGCCTGCTCGCCCGGATGGGCGGCCATCCGGTGCTCGCCTTGACCACGACGGGCTCGCGCAGCGGGCGGGAATTCAGCACCCCGGTGATCGGCATCGCCGACGGCGATGACTGGCTGATCGTCGCCAGCCATGGCGGCGCGGTCAGCAATCCGAGATGGCTCCGCAACATCGCCGACAACCCAGAGGTAAAGGTCAAAGTGGGTACCGCAGAGCCGGTGACGATGCGTGGCCGCATTTTGCGACCCGGGGAACGGGCGGAATGGTGGCCCAGGCTGACCGGCGCGTATCGGGCGTACGCCACGATGCAGAGCCGTACCGACCGCGAGCTGGCCGTGGTGCGCCTCACCCCGAATGCTTGAGGCCAGGCGGCGCATGGCCGCCGGGCCGTTTACTGCCCGCAACGCGCTCCGCTGAAGGTGGCGATACTGGGTTCGTGGATATCGCTGACCTGGCCCCCCTCGCGGAGGCTATGCCGGGTGTCCGCCGTACCGCTCGGGAAGGGCTGGCTGAGTGGCGGTACCACGGCAGGCTGGTGGCGCGGCAGCTAGACGACATCCACGTGGTGATACGCGCTGATTTCGACTACCGCGACTCGGTACTGCGGCAGTTCCCCGAGACGTTCAGCGTCCCGGCCCGGTATGCCAAGCACATGATGGTCGTCGCCGATCTGGCCAACGGCGACGCCGGTGCCATCGAGGATGCGGTTGAGGCAGCCTGGCTGCTTCAGCGCAGTGCTGGCTGACGCATCCCAAAAGTCCTCAGCCGGGCACCCGGCACAGAACCTCGCCGTGCGGGATGAGGAACCACCCGTCGTCGCTGGCCGCCCAGCGCAGCCAGGCATCGGCCAGCCGCTCGAGGTCCTGCCGGGTGGCCAGGCCGTGCTCGACCGCCCGGTCCCCGAACGGCGACTCGGTCAGCCGCTCGGCCCACAGGCTGCCCCACCACGACCGGTCCGCCGGGGTCGCGTAGCACCACGCGCTCGCCGACGGCTCGACGTCGGCGAACCCGGCGGCCTGGGCCCAGGACAGCATGCGCCGGCCGGCGTCCGGCTCGCCACCGACCGCGCGGGCGGCCTGCTGGTACAGAATCCGCCACTCGGACAGCCCCGGGTCGTCGGGGAACCAGAGCATCCCGCCGTAGTCGCTGTCCCGCGCCGCGACCAGGCCGCCCGGGCGGCACACCCGGCGCATCTCGGCAAGCGCCGCAACCGGGTCGCCCAGGTGCTGCAGCACCTGGTGGGCGTGCACGACGTCGAACGCGGCGTCGTTGAAGGCCAGGTGATACACGTCACCGGTGTCGAACCGAACGTTGGATCGGCCCTGGCGGCTTGCCTCCTGCCGGGCGTCTTCCAGCACGTCACCGGCCGCGTCGATGCCGACCACCTCGCCGTGGGGAACCCTGGCGGCCAGGTCGACGGTGATGGTCCCGGGGCCGCAACCCACGTCGAGCACCCGGTCAGCGTCCTGCAGCCGCGGCAGCAGATAGCCCGCGGAGTTCTCCGCGGTCCGCCAGCGGTGCGACCGCAGGACGCTGTCGTGGTGCCCATGCAGGTAGGTCTCTCCGGTTCCTGGCATGGGCCCATCATGCCGGGTCAGCCGTGGTACAGATCCAGCGCGTTGGTCCCGTCATTCACCAGCAGCAGGCCGCTGGCGGTCGTGGCGAGTCCGAACAGGTCCCCGGCGCCGTTCTTCACCACGGTCTTCGTGGCGACCTGCTTGCCCGCCGGGCTGACCTCAACGGCGTTGCCGTTGTTCCCGTTGACGACGACAAGGTCGCCGTTCGGCGCCAGGGTCATGCCCAGCGGAGCGTTCAGCGCACCGCCCGTGGCGATGGTGCTGGCCCGTGCCGCGACCGCGGTGGTCCGGGTCAGCGCCGCCGGAATGGCCGAGATCGCGCTGGTCTGCGTCTCGGCCACGTAGAGCGTGCCGTTCCGCCCCAGGGCGAGCCCGGTTGGTGCGAGGACGAGCGCCGCCTTGTTAGCGATCCACGGGTAGTCCTTCCCGATGACCGTCGAACTGGTGAGCGCCGGGGGAGCGGTGGCGCTGAGCGCCAGGTCGAGCCGCACCACCGTGCACTCGCCCGCGACCGGGACTCCCTTGTGGACGCTGGTGTTGCCGCCGAGGGCGTTGGAGACGAACACCTTGGCCGATGTGGCGGTCGACGTCACCGCGAGGTCCCACGGGCCGGCGATGTGGGAGTTCGTGATCGTCGTGACCGGCACGCCCTGGTTGTTCAGCGCGATCAGGCAACCGGCGGGATTGAGGCCGGGCAGGGCGCCGCTCGCGGTGGTCGGCAGGCTGCCGACCAGCACCCAGCCGCCGGGCAGGATGCCCAGCGCGGTGGTCAGCCCGATGCCCCCCGGACAGGCCATGCCCGCCGGGAGCTTGGAGATCTGAGCGAACAGACGGGTCGAGCCGGACGGGGAAACCTGGACAATGGTCGTGCCGGTGCCCTGGACATTGGCCTTGTCGTTGTAGTTGCTCACCAGGGTGTCACCGGCGACGAGGCGCCCGGCGGACGCGGGCACCACGGCCACCCCGTACGGGTTCACGTCGCCGTTGGCCGGGACCGTGGAGGCGATCTGCGAGACCGAATGCAGCTGGCTCAGGAACGGCGGGGCCGCGTCGTGTGCCGCGGCAACGTGCGGGTTCGAGCTGCTGGATCCGCACGCGGCGAGGACAAGCCCGAGCGACGCGACGAGCGCGGCGGCCGGGATGGCGGGTATGGCGGGTACGCGAAGTCTCACGGTGCTGCCCTTTCGTAAGATCAACGACCGTTATGGCCGGCTGGACAGGTACGTCGATCCGCGGCACGAAACGGGCTACGAGCAGCACAAACGGCTATCCCGGCAAGCCAGCGAGGCGTTGTCGCGCACGGTTATTGGTTGAACACGTACCGTAGGCAGACTCGGTTCACCCAGGGCCGGTCACGGTTCCCGCGCGGCCGCCTGGGCCAGCACGGCGACGTGCAGCGAGGTGCGCGACTGCGCGGAGTCCAGGCTGACGCCGAGCACCTCCTCGATCCGGTGCAGCCGCTCGTACAGGGTCGGCCGCGCCAGGTGCGCGCGCTTGGCCGCCTCCGCCTTGTTGCCCCCGGCCTCCAGGTAGGCGGTGAGCGTGGCGAGCATCCGGCCGCCCGCCGCGTCGTCGCGGCGCAGCAGCGGGCCGAGCTCCCGCTCGGCAAAGGCCTGCACCCGCGGGTCGTCGCGAAGCAGGTGCAGCAGGCCGCGCAGCCGCAGGTCCGGCAGCCGGTAGAAGGCGAGGCCGCCGCCATTGCGCGCGGCCACCTCCGCCACCTGCTCGGCCTCGAGGAACGAGCGCTGCACCTCGGGGACCGAGTCCACCACCGAGCCGGCCCCGATCACGTCGTCGTCGCCGAGCCGCCGCCGCAGCCGGTCGGCCAGGCGGCCGAGCACCGCGTCCGGATCCGCGCGCGGCGGCAGCGCCAGCAACGCACCGACCCGGGTGTCGTCGAGCGAGCCGACCAGGGCGGGCACCCGCCCGGCCCGGCACGCCGCGGCCGTCGCGTCCGCGACCTGCAGGGCCCGCGCCTGAGCCTCGAGCCCGGCCCCGGCACCAGAGCGGTCCGTTGCACCAGACCGGCCCGTTGCACCAGACCGGCCGGTCGCACCAGACCCGCCCGCCGAGCCAGACCCGCCCGCTCCCGAGCTGACCAGCCGGACCACCACCGGCAGCAGCCGCCTCCCGGCCACCGGCACGCCGAGCGCCCGGGCCCGCGCCTCGGCGTCGGCGGGGTCGGCGTAGCCATGGCCGAGGAACGCGCCGAGGATCGTCCGGTGCGCCTGCCGTTCCAGGCTCTCCCGCTGGTGGTCGAGCAGCCGCCCGAGCGCCAGGGTCGTGGCCGCGCGCTCGACCAGCGCCACGTCACGCGGCTCGGGCGCGCTGCCGCGCGCCATGATCAGCCGTCCCCAGTCCTCGCCGCGCGCGCCCACGATGGTCACCAGCCAGCCGGACGCCGGGTCGTAGCCGGTCCGCCCCGGCGGCGCGACCGCGCGGGACCGCGCCGCGAACCCGGCGAGCAGCCGGGCGGTGTCCTGCCCGGTGGCCTCGCACGCGACCACCTGGTGCGCCAGGTTCTCCAGGATCACCGGCCGCCCGGACAGCACCCCGGCCTGCCGCACCACCTCGCCCGCTGGCGCACCGGACACCGCGAGGTCGGTGAACACCTGGTGCAGCCGCTCCGAGGCGCGCAGCTCCTCGAGCTGGGCGTCGATGATGAGCGCGTGCACCGCTTCGGTGACCTCGATGAACTGCGTCTCCCGCTCGAGCACGATCAGCGGCAGCCGGTGCCGCGACGCGGCCGACACCAGCGCGGCCGGGAGGCTGCGGGCGTACCTGGAGCCGAGCTCGACGGCCAGCGCGCTGACTCCGACCGACGCGAGGTCGGCGACGTAGCGGGTCAGCCCGGACGGGTCGTCCGGCAGCGCGATGCCGGTGGCCAGCACCAGCTCACCGCCGCGCAGCAGGTGCGCGGCCTCGGCCAGCTCGATCACGTGCACCCAGCGCACCGGTGCGTCGAGGCCGTCGGCGGCGGCCACCAGCCGGGGCGCGCCGCGGCGCAGCGGATCGAGGGCGAGTACCTCGGCCACGGTCGGCAGCATGGGCGAACACCTCCCGGCACGGACACCGCGCTGACATCAAGTAAGCCCTGACCCCCTCCATGCTTACATAGTGTCACTGGCGCCCGGACCCGGTCCGGCCGCAGACTGGAGTACTGGAGTCGACCAGGACGAGGGGAATCGCGTAATGAAGCATGTGTCGCACTGGATCGGCGGCAAGCCGTGGGCGGGCGAGGCAGCCAGCCGCGGTGACATTTACAACCCGGCAACTGGGCAGGTCAGTGGCACCGTGGACTTTGCCACGGCGGCCGAGGTCGACGCCGCGGTGCAGGCGGCGGCCGGCGCCTGGCCCGGCTGGGCGGAGACGTCGCTGACCAAGCGGGCCGACGTGCTGTTCGCGTTCCGCGAGCTGATCAAGCAGCACCGCGGCGAGCTGGCGGCGCTGATCAGCTCCGAGCACGGCAAGGTCGCCTCGGACGCGGCGGGCGAGGTGGCCCGGGGGCTCGAGGTGGTCGAGTTCGCCTGCGGCATCCCGCATTTGCTCAAGGGCGGGTTCTCGGAGAACGTCTCGACCGGCGTTGACGCTTACTCGATCCGCCAGCCGCTCGGCGTAGTGGCCGGCATAACACCGTTCAACTTCCCCGCCATGGTGCCCATGTGGATGTTCCCGATCGCGCTGGCCTGTGGCAACGCGTTCGTGCTGAAGCCATCGGAGAAGGACCCGTCCGCGTCGATCATGATGGCCGAGCTGCTCGCCGAGGCCGGGCTGCCGGACGGGGTGTTCACCGTGGTGCAGGGCGCCAAGGAAGCGGTCGACGGCCTGCTGACCCATCCCGGCGTCAAGGCGGTCAGCTTCGTGGGATCGACCCCGATCGCCCGCTACATCTACGAGACCGCGGCCGCGAACGGCAAGCGGGTCCAGGCGCTCGGCGGGGCCAAGAATCACATGGTGGTGCTGCCGGACGCGGACCTCGACCTCGCCGCCGACGCCGCGGTGTCGGCGGGCTTCGGCTCGGCCGGTGAGCGGTGCATGGCGATCTCGGTGGTGGTCGCGGTCGACCCGATCGGCGACGAGCTCGTCGAGAAGATCGCCAGCCGGATCCCGGCGCTGCGGGTCGGCCCCGGCGACGACGAGCAGTCCGAGATGGGCCCGCTGGTCACCGGGCCGCACCGGGACAAGGTCGCGTCCTACCTCGACTCCAGCGTGGCCGAGGGCGCGGTGCTCGCGGTGGACGGCCGCACGCACCCGGTCACCGGCGGCGGCGCCGACGGGTTCTGGCTGGGCCCCTCGGTGCTCGACCACGTCAAGCCCGCGATGGGCTGCTACCGGGACGAGATCTTCGGGCCGGTGCTCTCGGTGGTCCGCGCCCCGGGCTACGACGAGGCGATGGCGGTCATCAACGGCAACCCGTACGGCAACGGCACCGCGATCTTCACCAACGACGGCGGCGCGGCCCGGCGGTTCACCCACGAGGTCGAGGTCGGGATGGTGGGCATCAACGTGCCGATCCCGGTGCCGATGGCGTTCTACTCGTTCGGCGGGTGGAAGTCCTCGCTGTTCGGCGACACGCATGTGCACGGCACCGAGGGCGTGCACTTCTACACGAGGGGGAAGGCGGTCACGTCCCGCTGGCTGGACCCCAGCCACGGCGGCGTCAGCCTCGGCTTCCCCGTCAACCGGTAAGAGCCTGGAACGCGTAGCACCCCAGCCGGCCGGGTCCGCCGATGGTCATCGGGCGGCGGCGCTGAACACCTGGTAGTAGGCATCGGCCTGCCCGGCCGGGTTGGGATGGTAGGAGGCGCCGATGTCGAGCCAGTCGACCGAATTCATCCAGCTTTCGGAGTCGCAGATCTGATGACCACCGAACGCGGACCTGACGTCCGCGAAGGCGTCGCTATACCGGTCGGCGGCGGCCTGCAGCTGCGCGTCGAGCTGAGCCGCAGCTTGGTCGAGGTCGTTCCGGTCAGTGGTGGACAGGCCGATGCAGGACGCGGACCTGGACAGGTCGTAGGGCTCCGGGTAGCCCATGACCACGACCCTGGCTTCCGGGGCCGCGGCCGAGACCGCCGCCAGCAACTCGTTGAGCCGGCCGGGCAGCACGGCGCGGATCTCGGCTTCGGCGGCGGCGACCCTGTGCACGCAGAAGCTGGTAGGCAGGATCACGCAGGCCGACATCACCGGGGCGAAGCCGACGTCGTTACCGCCGATCGTGATCGAGACCAGCGTCGTGGCCTTGTTCAGCGCGGAGAGCTGGCTGCGGAGCACCGAGCCGATCGTCGCTCCCGAACAGGCCTCGGATACGTAGGAGGCCGGGTGGCTGGCGGCCGCCCACAGCGCGGGGTAGGAGCCGGGGCTGCGCTCGCAGGATCCGGCGGAGCGGTAGTAGTCGCCGGACCCCACCCCGGAGGAGTACGAGTCGCCCAGCGCCACATAGCGGACGGCGGGCAGCGCGGACCGCGGGATCACTGCCGCATCGGCGGCCGCCGTGAGCGCGGGCAGGGCGGCCGCTGCCGTGCCAAGGGCGAGGGCCGAGGCGATGAGGGTTATGCGGCGGCTGGTGGCCAGAAGCGGCACGCGTGCTCCTTTGCGCTACCGGAAACAGACTTTGTGTGTTCAGTAACATCGGTCGGCCGGGCGGTCAAGACGCGACCCGGCCACACTGGCGGGAGGCAGTCATGACAGAAGCAGGTTACGGTCCGGAGCGCGGTGCGGAGGTCCTGGCGATGGACCGCGCGCACGTCTTCCACTCGTGGTCGGCGCAGCGGGCGCTGGCGCCGCTGGCGATCGCGCGGGCCGAGGGCTCGTGTTTCTGGGACTACGACGGCAAGCGCTACCTGGACTTCTCCAGCCAGCTCGTGAACCTCAACATCGGGCACCAGCATCCGCGGGTGACCGCCGCGATCGCGGAGCAGGCGGCGAAGCTGACCACGATCGCGCCGCAGCACGCAAACGAAGCCAGGGGGGAGGCGGCGACCAGGATCGCCGCGCTCGCGCCGGACGGCATGGAGAAGGTGTTCTTCACCAACGGCGGCGCCGACGCGAACGAGAACGCGATCCGGATGGCCAGGCTGCACACCGGCCGCAACAAGGTGCTGAGCTTCTACCGCTCCTACCACGGCAATACCGGCGCGGCGATCACGTCTACCGGGGACCCGCGGCGCTGGCCGAACGAGTTCGCCACCGGGCACGTGCACTTCTTCGGGCCGTACCTGTACCGCTCCTCGTTCTGGGCCACCACCGAGCAGGAGGAGACGCAGCGCGCCCTCGAGCACCTGGAGCAGGTGATCATCTTCGAGGGCGCGGCGACGATCGCGGCGATCCTGATCGAGACCATCGTGGGCACGGCCGGGATTCTGGTCCCGCCGCCCGGTTACCTGGCCGGAGTGCGGGCGCTGTGCGACAAGTACGGCATCGTGTACATCGCGGACGAGGTCATGTGCGGCTTTGGCCGAGCCGGCACCTGGTTCGCGTTCGAGCCCCACGGTGTGGTCCCGGACCTGATCACGTTCGCGAAGGGTTCCAACTCCGGGTACGTGCCGGTCGGCGGTGTGATCATCTCCGACGAGATCGCCGCGACCTTCGACGACCGGGTGTTCCCCGGCGGCCTCACGTACTCGGGCCACCCGCTGGCCTGCGCGTCGATCGTCGCCTCGATCGACGCGATGAAGGACGAGGGCATTGTCGAGAACGCCGCCAGGGTCGGCGCCGAGGTGCTCGGCCCGGGTCTGCGCGAGCTGGCCACGCGGCACCCGGTGATCGGCGAGGTCCGCGGGCTCGGCGTGTTCTGGGCCCTCGACCTGGTGTCCAACCGGGACACCCGGGCCATGCTGGCACCGTACGGCGGCGCGTCCGAGGCGACGGGCGAGCTGATGGCCGCCTGCAAGTCCGGCGGGCTGGTGCCGTTCATCAACTACAACCGGCTGCACGTGGTGCCGCCGTGCACAGTGTCGGACGCCGAGGCCAAGGAAGGCCTGGGCATCCTGGACGAGGCGCTCGCCGTGGCAGACCGCTACTACGAGGGATAGGTGCGCCGCCGCGGGGAATAGCACAAGTGTGATTACTGCCGACGACCCGGGGTGGGGGAGCGGCGGGCGCCGGCACGTGGCAGTGCCCGGTTCCCTGGTTGAGTTGCGCGGCATGCTCGAGGGCGTCGTGTGCATGCCAGCCCGGCTGTTCTGGCAGGGTCCCAACCTGCGCAGCGTTCGGTGGGACTTGTCGGACCGGCGTCGGCGGCGGGACTTCTACGAGATCGTGCTCGTGAAGGGGACGCTGGACGACATCTGCGGGTTCGTCAACGGGCCCGAACTGGCGCGGCTGTGGGACGAGATGCTGCTGCCGCCATGGGTTCGCGAAGCCTGGCTTCCCCTGCTCGAGCCAGGCGACGTCGCGGCCTGAGCCGCGCACGCACACCGGTCTGCGAGGCGGAGGCTGGTGTGCCTGACCGGGCCGGGTCTACGATCTTAAGCACTATGCCGCTCTTTATGTACCAGGCCTCATACACCGCCAAGTCAATGGCGGAGCAGCTCAAGGAGCCGCAGGACCCGGTGGAAACGATCCGGCCTGCCCTGGAGGAACTGGGAGCCACGATCGTGGTGGCTGGCTTTCCGTTTGGCGACTATGACGTGATGGTCGTGTATGAGGCACCTGACGATATGACCGCTGCCAGCGTCGCGATGGCAGTTGCCGCAGCGGGCGAGGTCAGGTCGGGCAAGACCACGCGGCTGCTGAGCGGGCAGGAATGGCTCGAGTCTTTGCGCAAACGCAGGATCGTCACCAGCCGGAAAGCGCGCCAGCCGCACGACAGCCGGCCCGGATAGCCGGAAACCGGCAAGCCTCTAGCAGCTCCTGCCCCTGGCCTGGGCTTATGCGCCGGACGCCGCATCAACCGCGTCGAGATCGCGGACCGCGTAGCGGTGGTGCTCCCACTCCTCCTGCAGGATCACGTGCAGGCACGACAAGACGGTCACGGGGTATTCGGGTGCCCACGCGTGCTTGCGGGCAGCGGCCAGGTCGTCTGACGTGACGGTGGCGAGGAAGTCGCGCACCATGGCGACGTGGCCCGCCCGGACGTCGAGCACGTCGGCGTACGACGGTGTCACCGTCGCGAAGACCGACATGTCGTTGCCGTCGGTCTCGTACTCGGCGTTGGGCTGCCCGATGGGGTGAAACGGCTGCTCGAAGCCCAGGATCGCCCGGCCCAGCCATGCGTCGGTGGCCATGACCAGGTGCCGCAGCGTCTGCGCGAACGACCACTCGCCGTCTACCGAAACATCGGCCGTGCCAGCCGGCATCGCCGCGACGCGCTCGAGGGTGGCCGCCCACGTCCGCTCGAGCGCGGCCCAGGCCTCGCGCAGGCCATCCGGGTCTGTGGCGCGCCGGCTGGCGCGGCCGGGAAAGCGGCGGTTGAGCTCCGCCTCGACCAGCGGGATCACGTCCACGCCGTTGACGCGCAAGGAGGTCTCACCCCTGAACAGAAATGGTGCGTCGATGTCCGCCCCCTGCACGTCGACCGCGCGCATCACGACGCCGGAGAGGTCAGCCCTGCAGAACCGGGCACCATGCAGGTTCGCGTCGATGAACTCCGCTCCCTGCAGGTCGTCAGAGGAGGTGAAGGTTGCCATGACTTCTCCTTNCCGGGCTCATGCTGCGAGCGGGGAGTCCTGAGTCGGTTTTAGGTTGCCTGGGCGAGGATGAGGCTGTGCCCGCTGCCGCCTTCGGGGATATAGCGGTCCCAGCTGGGTGTGAGCTGAGCTTCGGGCAGCCAGCGCAGGTAGGTGGCGGTGTCCGCGTGATCCCAGTACATGTCGGCGCCGAGATACTGCTCAGTTCCGGTCCATCGGCCGGCCCCGACGATGGCCAGGAAGTAGCCGCCCGAGCGGATCCACTCGCGCACCCGAGGGAACAGCGCCTGCTGATCGGCGAGCGGCAGGTGGATCAGGGCGTAGAAGGAAACCACGGCGTCGACGCTGGCTGGCTGCAAACCGAACGCCGTGATGTCAGCCTGAACGAACCGGGCCGCAGGGACGAGCTGGTGAGCCCGGCGCAGCTGGACGGCTGAGAAGTCCACGCCGAGCACGTGCAGCCCGTGGCCGGCCAGCTCACGGGTTGCCGGTATCCCCGCTCCGCAGCCCAGATCCACGACCCGGGCGCCGGCTTTCAGCCTGCCAGCCAGTTCCGCCGTCCAGCCCGCATAGCGGCTGACGTCCTCGGCGGAGGAAGCCGCCGCGGCGCCGTCGTCGCTGCGGTATGCCAGCGAGATGGCGTCGTAGCCACGGCGGACAAGGTCACGCTGCCGTGCCCGCTCGGCCATGTCATCGGAATTCGCCACCTGGCCCATCCTGCCAATCAATCTGCCAATAGCGATGAGGAAGGCTCAACGGTGCGCGCCCTCCTCCCGCTCGGCTGATCCGGGCAACTGAGATTCGGCCCGATCAGCCGTCCGGCCAGACCGCCAGAGCGCGGTATGCGTAGCCGTCCTGCAAGAAGCCAGGTCGCTCAAACGTAAAGTGCACGCGCTGGCCGGCCTCGAGCTCCCGGTACCCAGCCATCTGAATATTGGCGAAATGGACGAAGCAGCCGCTTGGAACCTCAGGTGCCTCGATCACGCCCCAGCCTTCATCGGGGTCGAACGACTTGACCACGCCCGCTGCCCGTTCCATCCGCTCAGAAGACCTCTTCGGCACGGGCCGATTATGCCGTGCCCGCCCCGACGCCAGCGCGGTGCCGCGTAACGGCCCTGCACCAGCCAGGACGGTACGGTGCTGAGTGTGGCAACTCTCGAGGACGTGACCCGGCTGGCCTGCGAGCTACCCGAGGTCACCGAAGGTGAGCGGCACGGCAACCGCACCTGGTTCGTGGCGGGCAAGGCGTTCGCGTGGGACCGGCCGTTCAGCAAGGCAGACATCAGGCGGTTCGGCGACCAGACACCGCCCGAAGGGCCGATCCTGGCGGTGCGCGTCGAGGACCTGGGCGAGAAGGAAGCCGTGCTTGCCGCGCATCCGGACGCCTTCTTCACGATCCCGCACTTCGACGGATACTCGGCCATACTTATCCAGCTGCAGCTGGTCACCGAGAAGGCACTGCGCGAGGCGATCGCCGACGGCTGGCTGGCCTGTGCCCCGTCCAAGCTCGCGGGACAGTACCTCAACCGCTAGTACCCCGGCAATAGATCGTGATCTTCAGCGGCGATCGGGCCCGGGGCGCGGGGCTGCCCAGATCGGCGAGGTCGCGTTGCCGCTAATTATGGCGCAGGGGCTCTGGATGTTGTCTCCCGGCACCCCGGTCCGGCCGGCCGTGGCCAGGACGGCCACGGCCAGCAGTACCCCGAGGACCGCGGTGGCAGTGTCGGGGATCGTATACGGGGCGGAGAAGCCGGAAACGGCCGCCTGCGGCGCCGACGCGGCGCCGATCAGCAATGCTGCCCAGACCGCCCAGCGCTGGCGGCCCCGGCACCCGCGCGCGGTTCGGACGCTCAGCGCTGCTGCGGCCAGGCCGATCATGACCAGCCCGGCGGCCGGCGCGGGGCGCCGGACGGCCACCATGACGAGGCCGCATCGGATTAGGTCCAGGGCCGCCGCGGCGACCAGCATCACGGCGATCAGGCGCCGGGCGGGTCGGCTGATTGCGGCAGGCGATGTCGTCCCGCTGTCTGCGCTGGCGGCCGGGCTGCCCAGGGGCAGGCGGCGGTTCATCAGCACGCGATCTCGTCGTCCTCTTGCAACTGCCGGCGCAGCGCGTGCAGCGCGTAGTGCAGCCGTGATCTGGCCGTGCCGTGCGGTATGCCGAGCTGGCGGGCCACGGTAGCCAGGCTGTCCCCGTGGTAGAAGGTTTCCACCAGCACGGTCCGGTGCGCGGGGGACAGGTGCTCGAGCGCGGCGGAAACGAGTTGCCGGTCCAGGACTTGATCCAGCCCGGAGTCGGTCCCAGCCTCCTCGGCCGGCTGCGCCTGGACGGCCATCGGCCGCGACCGTGTGACCCGGTCAGCGTCGATCAGCAAGTTGCGCGCGACCCGGAACAGCCACGGCCTGATTGGCCGGTCATCGGCGCTCAGCTGCGGCAGGTGACGCCAGGCCCGGATGAAGGTTTCCTGCACGATGTCATCCGCGCTCGTCCGGTCGGGGCAGAACCGCTCGACGTAGCCGTGCAGGGCCTTGGCGTGACAGGAGTACAGCTCGCGGATCGCGGCATCGGCGTCGCCCAGTAGCTGGCCGCGGGGAGCGTTCGTGATAGCAGACATGTCTACTAACACGGATAGTAGACATGATCCGTTCAACCCGCCTCCGCGAGGCCCGCGCCGTCGGCACTCCAGGACTGGCGAGCGGCTTCCCCGAGCGGGCACCGCGGGTTCTGAACAGGGTAAGTCGCCGAAAAGCTGGGAGGTAACCGGCCGGGCGGGCGGCCGAGGCTGCAGGCCGAAAGAATCGGCATGCCGCTTGAACCGCTGGCTTACTCTATTCGTGATAGTAGGTGGCGGCGGGAGTGCCGCCACGATGGCGTCCGGGAGTGAGGGATGCGACGATTCGGTGAGCTGGAAGCTGTGATCATGGACCGGTTGTGGCAGCGGGGCCGGCCGGCGCTCGTCCGCGAGATGGTTGACGACCTGCACGAAGACCGGGCACTCGCCTACACCACCGTGATGACGGTGATGGACAACCTGTACCGCAAGGGGTGGCTGCGGCGGGAGCGGGACGGCCGCGCGTGGCGCTACGAGCCCACCGGCTCCCGGTCCGGCTACACCGCGGCGCTAATGAACGATGCACTGGCCACTAGCACGGACCGGCGCACGGCACTCACCCATTTCGCGCTCCAGATGAGCCCGCACGACGCTGCGCTGCTGCGAGAGGCGCTCGACCAGGCGAGCCGCGAGCCTGAGGCAGGCGAGGCCCGGTGACCATTGCCGCGGTGCTGGTTGCGTACGCGGCCCTCATCGGCACGCTGGGCTCCAGGCTGCTGGGCCGGGCCAGCTGGACGGCCCGGGCGCCGCTGCTGGCCATCGTCACCTACCTGGCCGCCGGATGGTCGGTCGTTGCCGCTCTCGGGCTGGCTGGCCTGACGCTGGCGGTACATGCCCCCGCCATCAGCGGGGGGCTGAGTCACCTCATCGGTGCCTGCGTGCTGCGGCTTCGCGCCACCTACGGAACGCCAGGCGGTGCCACCGTGGCCGGGCTCGGCCTCACCCTGGCGGGCGCTGTCGCGGCCCGCACCGTGCTTACCGCGCTGGCTCACCTGCGCGCCGCCGGGCGCCAGGCACTGCAGCACGCGGAGACGGCCCGGCTGGTCGGCCATGCCGAGCCAGCTCTGGGGGCCGTGCTGGTGGAACATTCCGAGCCGGCCGCCTACTGCGTAGCCGGCCGGCATCCGACGGTGATCCTGACCACTGGCGCCATGCAGGTACTCGATCCCGCCCAGCTGGACGCGGTCCTGGCGCACGAGCGGGCTCACCTGACCAGCCACCACCACCGGATGATCGCCATGGCGCGTATCGGCCGCCAGGTACTTCCGTTCCTGCCGCTGATGCGGGACGCGGAGGCGCAGGTAGCGCGGCTGGCTGAGATGCACGCTGACGATGCGGCGATACGGGCCCGCGATCCACGGTCGCTCGCCACCGCCCTTGTCGTTCTCGCCACGGCCGGCAATCCCGCTCCCGCCCTGGCCGCGGCTGCCACCGACGCTGTGCAGCGGATACACCGGCTGCTGGGCCCCGCCGAGCCATTGGGCCGCACCCGCCGGCAGCTGCTCCGCACCAGCGCCGCCGCGCTCGCCCTGACGCCGGTGCTG
>JGI12635J15846_10000926_pt1 | contig 25678 bp, 15 predicted proteins | sample BlaSpr_A8_OM2_M2_FD_15846 | JGI IMG/M metagenome (IMG submission 15846) | reverse complement strand
CGGGCGGCGTCGTCAGTGTGCGGTTGCCCAAACCGTTGGAGTACCTGGCCAATGCCAAGCGGGGCCGCTACATCCTGGCTGGGACGGCGGTGTTTGCGCATCGCGGTGAGCAGTGGGCCGCACGGATCACCAGCGGGAATTCGGTGTCCTACACGATCACCCGCCGTCAGGGGCGCGCCGGACGCTACCTCACCGCGGCTTGGGCGGTGCCCAGCTTGCCGTACTGGGTGGGCCGCGACAACGACTGCACCCCTGACGGTGACGTGTACGCGGGTGGGCCGGTGGTCGGGGTGGATCTCAATGATGGCCACCTCGCGGTGGGCCGCCTCGATGCCCACGGCAACCCCGTCGGGACTGCGCAACGTATCAACTTCGACCTGTCCGGCACCTCGGCGCGCCGGGACGCCCAGGTCCGTCACGCGATCACCCGACTGATCCACTACACCCAACGTCATCACATCAACACCATCGCGGTAGAGGACCTGGATTTCGCCGACGCACGCACCACCGGCAAGGAGACCATGGGCCGCGGGCGACGCGGGAAACGCTTCCGCCGCACCGTCGCCGGCATCCCCACCGCCGTGTTCCGCAACCGGCTCACCGGCATGGCCGCCCGCGCCGGAATCCAACTGTTCGCGGTCAACCCCGCCTACAGCAGCATCTGGGGGGACGCCCACTGGCGCAAACCCTATAAGAACGTCACCCGTCACCAAGCTGCGGCCACGGTGATCGGGCGTCGCGCCCAAGGCTTCACGGCCCGGCGACGGAAAGGTGTGACACACCCGCGACCAGAGGATCGCGGTGTGAGAGCTACCAACCAGACCGGACCCGACAGCCCGCGGCGACCACCGGGCACCGCCACCGGCCAGGGACACCAGGAACCACATCTGATGCACCCAACCGGACACGAACGCGGGACCCGGGCCGGGCAACCGTTACCCCGGCAATGGCCAACAACGGCCAACTTCAAACGTAACGGTGACTCGTCACACCAGGTGCATAGAGTGAGAGCCGTGAGCGCCGCGACCACCACCAGTACCGCCAGCGGGACCGAAGCCAAGCCCACGCTGATGTTGCTGGATGGCAATTCGCTGGCGTTCAGGGCGTTCTACGCGCTGCCCGCGGAGAACTTCAAGACCCGCGGCGGGCTGACCACCAATGCGGTTTACGGCTTCACCGCGATGCTGATCAACTTGCTGCGCGACGAGGCCCCGACGCACATCGCCGCGGCGTTCGACGTGTCGCGGCAGACCTTCCGCTCCGAGCGCTACCCGGAGTACAAGGCCAACCGATCGTCGACGCCGGACGAATTCCACGGTCAGATCGACATCACCAAGGAAGTGCTCGGCGCGCTGGGCATCACGGTGCTCGCGGAGGCGGGATTCGAAGCCGACGACCTCATCGCGACGCTGGCCACCCAAGGAGAGAACGAGGGCTACCGGGTTCTGGTGGTCACCGGTGATCGTGACTCGCTGCAGTTGGTCAGCGACGACGTCACGGTGCTGTATCCAATCAAAGGCGTGAGCGAACTCACCCGCTTCACACCGGAGGCCGTCGTCGAGAAGTATGGGCTGACCCCCAAGCAATACCCCGACTTCGCCGCGCTGCGCGGCGATCCCAGCGACAACCTGCCCGGCATTCCGGGCGTGGGGGAGAAGACCGCGTCGAAGTGGATCATCGAGTACGGCTCGCTGCAGGAGTTGGTCGACAACGTCGACTCGGTGCGCGGCAAGGTGGGTGACGCGTTGCGGGCGAATTTGGCCAGCGTGGTGCGCAACCGGGAGCTCACCGACCTGGTCAAGGACGTACCGCTGGCGCAAACCCCGGACACGCTGCGGCTGCAGCCGTGGGACCGCGACCAGATCCACCGGCTCTTCGACGATCTCGAGTTCCGGGTATTGCGCGACCGCTTGTTCGACACCCTGGCCGCCGTCGAGCCCGAAGTCGATGAGGGTTTCGACGTGCGCGGCGGCGCGCTGGAGCCCGGCACAGTGGGGCAATGGCTGGCCGAACACGTCAGCGACGGGCGCCGGTCCGGGCTGGCCGTCGTGGGCACCCACCTACCGCACGACGGGGACGCCACCGCGTTGGCCATCGCCGCCGTCGACGGCGACGGCGGCTACATCGATACCGCGACGCTGACTCCCGACGACGACAAAGCGCTGGCGGCCTGGCTGGCAGATCCCGCGAAACCCAAAGCCCTGCACGAGGCGAAGCTGGCCATACACGACCTCACGGGCCGTGGCTGGACGCTGAACGGTGTCACCTCCGACACGGCGCTGGCGGCCTACGTGGTCCGGCCGGGGCAGCGCAGCTTCACCCTGGACGACCTCTCGCTGCGCTATCTGCGTCGCGAGCTGCGCGCGGATAAGCCTGAGCAGCAACAGCTTTCGCTTCTCGACGATATGGACGGGGTGGACGAGCAAGCGGTGCAGACTGTCATCCTGCGGGCCCGGGCCGTCGTTGACCTGGCCGACGCCCTGGATGCTGAGCTGGACCGCATCGATTCCACCGCATTGCTCGGTGAGATGGAATTGCCGGTGCAGCAGGTCCTTGCCGACATGGAGGCCGCCGGTATCGCCGTCGATTTGCGGCTGCTGACCGAGCTGCAAAGTCAATTCGCCGACCAGATCCGAGACGCCGCCGAGGCCGCCTACGCGGTGATCGGCAAGCAAATCAACCTCGGCTCGCCCAAGCAACTGCAGGTCGTACTGTTCGACGAACTGGGAATGCCGAAGACCAAGCGGACCAAGACCGGCTACACCACTGACGCCGACGCCCTGCAGTCGCTGTTCGACAAGACCGGGCACCCTTTTCTGCAGCATCTGCTGGCCCACCGCGACGTCACCCGGCTGAAGGTCACTGTCGACGGGTTGCTACAGGCGGTCGGCGCAGATGGTCGCATTCACACCACGTTCAACCAGACCATCGCGGCGACCGGCAGGTTGTCGTCGACCGAGCCCAATCTGCAGAACATCCCGATCCGCACCGACGCCGGCCGCCAGATCCGGGACGCGTTCGTGGTCGGGGACGGCCCCGATATTTCCTATACCGAGTTGATGACCGCCGACTACAGCCAAATCGAAATGCGGATCATGGCGCACCTGTCCCGCGATGATGGCCTCATCGAGGCCTTCAACACGGGGGAGGACCTGCACTCGTTCGTTGCTTCGCGCGCATTCGGTGTGCCGATCGAGGAGGTCACCGCCGAGTTGCGCCGCCGGGTCAAGGCGATGTCGTACGGGCTGGCCTACGGGTTGAGCGCCTATGGATTGGCCGCCCAGCTGAAGATCTCCACCGAGGAGGCCAAGGTCCAGATGGACCAGTACTTCGCCCGATTCGGCGGGGTGCGCGATTACCTGATGGATGTGGTCGAGCAGGCTCGCAAAGACGGCTACACCTCGACGGTGTTGGGCCGCCGGCGCTATCTTCCCGAGCTGGACAGCAGTAATCGGCAGGTGCGCGAGGCCGCCGAGCGGGCGGCGCTCAACGCACCTATCCAGGGCAGTGCGGCCGACATCATCAAGGTGGCCATGATCGAGGTCGACAAGGCGATCAAAGCCGGCGGGCTGGCGTCGCGCATGCTGCTGCAGGTACACGACGAGCTGCTGTTCGAAGTCGCATCCGGTGAGCGAGAGCAGGTCGAAGCGCTGGCCCGGGACAAGATGGGCGGTGCCTACCTGCTGGATGTGCCGCTGGAGGTGTCGGTGGGTTATGGCCGCAGCTGGGACTCAGCTGCACATTAGTGCCGCCAGCGGAACGTCATGGCGAAAAATCCGCCTAGAATTCGCCGTGGCGTTACGGTCGCGGCCGACTGGGGGCAGCCAGGCGGACCGGGTTTGTCCAGCGTGTGACCTGTCGAGTAACCTCGACAGGTAAATCCTGATTTTCCCTACGACCAAAGCTGTCCGGAGCAACCCAACAACATGCCGAGTCCCTCCCTCACCTCGCCGCAAGTAGCCGTCAACGACATAGGCTCTGCCGAGGACTTTCTCGCAGCAATAGACAAAACGATCAAGTACTTCAACGATGGCGACATCGTCGAAGGCACCATTGTCAAGGTTGACCGGGACGAGGTCCTGCTTGACATCGGCTACAAAACCGAAGGGGTTATCCCCGCCCGCGAACTCTCCATCAAGCACGATGTCGACCCCAGCGAGGTCGTTTCCGTCGGTGACGAGGTCGAGGCCCTGGTTCTCACCAAGGAGGACAAAGAGGGCCGGCTGATTCTCTCCAAGAAGCGCGCGCAGTACGAGCGCGCCTGGGGCACTATCGAGGCGCTCAAGGAAAAGGACGAAGCCGTCAAGGGCACCGTGATTGAGGTGGTCAAGGGCGGCCTGATCCTCGACATCGGACTGCGCGGGTTCCTGCCTGCCTCACTGGTCGAGATGCGGCGGGTCCGCGATCTGCAGCCGTATATCGGCAAGGAGATCGAGGCCAAGATCATCGAGCTGGACAAGAACCGCAACAACGTGGTGCTGTCGCGACGGGCCTGGCTGGAGCAGACCCAGTCCGAGGTGCGCAGCGAGTTCCTCAATCAGCTGAAGAAGGGCACCATCCGCAAGGGCGTGGTCTCGTCCATCGTCAACTTCGGCGCCTTCGTCGATCTCGGCGGTGTGGATGGTCTGGTGCACGTCTCCGAGCTGTCCTGGAAGCACATCGACCATCCGTCCGAGGTGGTTCAGGTTGGCGACGAGGTGACCGTCGAGGTGCTCGACGTCGACATGGACCGCGAGCGGGTTTCGCTGTCGCTCAAGGCAACTCAGGAAGACCCCTGGCGTCACTTCGCCCGCACGCACGCCATCGGCCAGATCGTTCCGGGTAAGGTCACAAAGCTGGTTCCGTTCGGGGCGTTCGTCCGTGTCGAGGAGGGCATCGAAGGCCTGGTGCACATCTCCGAGCTGGCTGAGCGCCACGTCGAGGTGCCCGACCAGGTGGTCGCCGTCGGCGACGATGCAATGGTCAAAGTCATCGACATCGACCTGGAGCGTCGCCGGATTTCGTTGTCGCTCAAGCAGGCCAACGAGGACTACACCGAGGAGTTCGACCCGGCGAAGTACGGCATGGCCGACAGCTACGACGAGCAGGGCAACTACATCTTCCCCGAGGGCTTCGACGCCGAGACCAACGAATGGCTGGACGGATTCGACACGCAGCGCACCGAATGGGAGGCCCGCTACGCCGAGGCCGAGCGTCGGCACAAGATGCACACCGCGCAGATGGAGAAGTTCGCCGCCGCCGAGGCGGCCGGGCACGGCGGTAGCGACCACCAGTCGACGGGCAACGGTGCGCCCTCGGAGAAGGCAGCGGGTGGGTCGCTGGCCAGCGACGCCCAATTGGCTGCTCTGCGGGAAAAGCTCGCCGGCAACGCATAGCCTTTTCTGATCGCACGCAATGCTGCGTATCGGGTTGACCGGCGGCATCGGCGCCGGGAAGTCGGCGTTGTCGACCACATTCGCGAAATGCGGTGGGGTCATCGTCGACGGCGATGTAATTGCTCGCGAGGTGGTCCAGCCCGGCACCGAAGGGCTGGCGTCGCTGGTTGATGCGTTCGGCGGTGACATTCTGCTTCCTGACGGATCGCTGGATCGGCCGGCTCTGGCTGCGAAGGCGTTTCGCAACGATGAGGCGCGCGGCGTGCTCAACGGGATCGTTCACCCGCTGGTGGCCAAGCGCCGCGCGGAGATCATCGCGGCGGTGCCCGAGGATGCCAGGGACGCCATAGTTGTCGAAGACATTCCGCTGCTGGTGGAATCCGGGATGGCGCCGCTATTCCCGTTGGTGGTGGTGGTGCACGCCGACGTCGAACTGCGGGTGCGGCGGCTCGTCGGGCAACGCGGCATGCCCGAAGAAGACGCCCGCGCCAGGATCGCCGCGCAGGCAACCGACGAGCAGCGTCGGGCTGTCGCCGATATCTGGCTGGACAACTCAAGCACCCCAGAGGATTTGGTCGAGCAAGCTCATCATGTGTGGAACCACCGGATACTGCCGTTCGGTCACAACCTAAGCGCGCGCCAGACCGTCCGCGCACCGGCGCATTTGGTGCCGGCCGATCCGAGCTGGCCGGACCAGGGGCGGCGCATTGTCAACCGGTTGAACACCACGTGCGGCCACCGGGCTTTGCGAGTGGACCACATCGGCTCGACCGCCGTGCCCGAATTGGACGCCAAGGACGTCATCGACATCCAGATCACTGTCGAGTCACTGGCGGTGGCCGACGAACTCGCTGAGCCCTTGTTGGCGGCGGGCTACCCGTGCCTTGGGCACATCACCCAGGACGCAGCCAAGGTTGACGCCCGCAGTACTGTCGGCCGCTACGACCACAGTGACGATCCTGAATTGTGGCACAAACGGATTCACGCCTCAGCGGATCCCGGTCGCCCGACGAATGTGCACATCCGGGTGGACGGCTGGCCCAACCAGCAGTTCGCCCTGCTGTTCGTGGACTGGCTCGCGGCCAACCCCGGTTTGCGCGCCGACTACCTGGCCGTCAAGCGCACGGCCGATGCCAGTGGGGGCGGAGACATCATGCGCTACGTCACCGCCAAGGAGCCGTGGTTTCGCGACGCCTACCGGCGTGCGTGGCTGTGGGCTGACTCGAGCGGCTGGCGGCCCTAGCCGGTCAACCTAGCCGGACAATGGTGCGCCACACTGCAGCACGCCATTCATGGGATCAGTGCTATTCGGCACTGGCGCAACCATCCGATCCACCTGGGTGGCCGGGTTGCCATCCACGTCGATCTCGCAGTGCACGTTCGCCGAATAGGGCCAATGAACGACAATCTGCATGCCGGCTCTGGTCGGATCGTCCAATACCGTGTTGGCTTCGAATGCGTTGCCGGGCACCGTTCCCAAGGGGGCGCTGTTGGTCTGGCCGCCGTTGATCACGAAGGTTGCGCGGCTACCGGTTGTCACTGCGTCGACCCTGGCGACGTAGGTGATGTTGTGCAGGTCCGCCCGGGCGGTTGGCGCAGCCAATTGAGAGCCGGCGGCGGTTGTCGCCATGGCGGCAACCGCGACCCACCGGCGCCTGTCAGAGCTCATAGCTGCTGAGATTACGCTCGGCGTGATCGTCGGGCCACGGCACTAAGCTTCGCGCCAGGTGAGCTCCATGCCGTTGCCAGCCAACCACCGCGCGAGGTCATAGCCGTTGCGGGCCAGGCCTTCGACGGCGTCCACTGCGCGCCGCAACGCTTGCTCGGCGACTTCACGGCTCAGCAGGCCGGCGCCCACGGCCTCCAGCAGCTCGTCGACGTCGACCAGGTCCGCCCCGGCGCCGGTGCGGACCTCGATGTCGAGGTAATGGTCTTCGGAACGCCAAACGTCCGGGCCTGACGTGTATTCGCCCACGTCGAGGTAGAAGTCGTGGTCGCGTTCATGGCCGGGGTTGAAGTGGAAGACCGTCGCGCGCAAGCCTATCGACGGCAGCAGCCACGACTCGAGGTAATGGAATTGGGCCCGGCCGGGAGTGGGACGGGCGAGATAAAGTCCCCACGGACGCACCACGTATTCGTCGACGATCCGCACGACGCCCTTCGGATCGGTGTTGGTGCGCGCGGTCAGGTCGAACGTCTCGTGCTTCGGAGGATGGATGGCGTCGCCTAACTATGAGTCCGTCGATCACCGGCGGAGCCGGAGCCTCCACCGCACAAAGCTCAGATAAAACAGCGACAACGCGGCCAGCATGCCCATGTCGAGCAGCCAGATCTTTGACGTGTGCTCCCAGAACCGGTCCTGGGGGAGCAGCGAACCCGGTACCAGGTGCCGCACGTCAACCGTCGCCGCCGCCGCCGCGTAGCCCCAGCGCGCCGGCATGGCGAAGGACAACTGGTCGAGCACCAGCCGGCCGGTCACCGGGACCATCCCACCGCACAGCACCAGCTGCGCCATGATCGACACCACAAAAAGCGGCATGATCTGCTCACTGGAGCGGACCAGCGACGAGATGGCCAGGCCGAGGATCGCTGAGGCGACGCAGGTGGCGGCGACCGTCAGAAACAGCTCGAGGGTGGCACCGACTTCTCCATTTCCCAAGCCATGGACCAGCAGCACGGCTCCACGGGTCGGCGCTCCTTTGCCGAGAACCACGATCGTGGTCGTGATCGCCGATTGCAAGATGGCGAACCCGCAGTACACGCCGGTCTTGGCCAGCAGGTATGCCGAGGTCGACAATCCGACGGCTTGTTCGCGTTGGAAGATGGCGCGTTCGCCGACCAGGTCTCGGATCGTCAGCGCGGTTCCCATGAAGGCCGCAGCCAGCAGCAGCAGGTTGAGTATCTGGGCGGACTCGTCGGGTGTGCCGGCGTGCGGGGCGGGAATGCGGAATCCGCTGGTACCGGGCACGGTCAGGGACAGCACACCCAGGATGAACGGCAACAATGCCAGGAAGATGAAATAGGCACGGTCGGCGACCACCAGGCGGACCTGCCGGCGGGCAACCGTCGAGATTTGGCGCCGCACGCTGGTATGTACGGGTTCGCCCAGGTCGCCCTTGTAGTCGGCCTTGTCGGTCAGAAGTTTCTGGGACCTTTTCTCGGCCTCGGCCTGGGCCAGGAACCGGCGGTTGGCTTCTTCGGGGTCGGCGCCCACCTTGGTGAAGATCTTGGCCCAGTTGGTGGTTCCCATCGCCTCACCGATCTGGTCCGGTGGGCCGCAGTAGGCCGTCTTGCCGCCCGGTGCCACCAGGAGCAGCTGGTCGCAAACATCGAGGTAGGACAACATGTGCGTCACCACGATCACCACGCGGCCGGCGTCAGCCAACTGGCGGAGCATCATCATCACCTGGTGGTCCAAGGCCGGGTCCAGGCCCGAAGTCGGCTCGTCGAGGATCAGCAATGACGGGCCGGTGAGCAGTTCGAGTGCTACTGAGGCGCGTTTGCGCTGTCCGCCGGACAGCTTGTCCACCCTGGTGTCGGCGTGCTTGGTCAGGTCGAGTTCCTCCAGTACCTGGGCGACGACCTTGGCGCGGTCGTATTTGCTGGTGTCGGGCGGCAGCCGTAGCTCGGCGGCGTAGCCCAGCGCCTGGTTCACCGTCAGCTGCCGGTGCACGACGTCGTCTTGCGGGACCATTCCGATCCTGCTGCGCAACGACGCGTATTCGGCGTGGATGTCGTGGCCCTCGAAGGTGGCCGAGCCGGAACTGGGGCGGGTGTAGCCGGCGATCAGCCTGGCAAGCGTGCTCTTCCCCGCGCCTGACCCGCCGATAATGGCGGTCAGCGAGCCGGGCCTGGCGATCAACGAGATGTCGTCCAGCAGCTGTTTGCCGTTGTCGACGACGTACTTGACTCCACGCACCTCCAGACCGCCGGTGCGCGTCGCGGCCTCACTGCGGGGNAGCAGGGTGCTGTTGCTGAATACCAGGTCGACGTTGCCGATGGTGACCACGTCGCCTTCACTCAAGATCGCCGACCCGACCCGGGTGCCGTTGACGAANGTCCCGTTGACACTGCGGTCCCGGATCTCGGTGCCGAGCGGCGTCAAAGCCAGCGTCGCGTGCTCGCGGGANGCCAAGACGTCGGGGATGACGATGTCGTTCTCGGCCGCGCGGCCAATCGTGACGGTGCCGNCCGTCCTGGGGAGCCCAGGAGTTCTGGGCGAGCGCTGCGACAAGAACTTGACCATTCTCGTCGCGAGGTTCGATACGTCGCCCCCNGTGGGGTCGACGACGGTGAACTCCGCCGAATCCGCCGAATCCGGCCGGGCGGGCGACCCGGTGTTGGTGTTGACCACGGTCAGCTCATCGGCCGGCGTCGCGCGTGGCGGCACCCACGGTGGTGGTGGCTGGGCTGGCGCGTTGCGTGGCTGCGAAACCGGATGCCGGGGCGGGGCCGGGTTCGTCGGCAGCTGGCGTGGCGGCGGCGGAGCGAGGCTGGGACCACTCCGAGCGGGGTTGCCGGTCTGGCGCAGCCCGTGCGGAGGCGGCGGCGCGGGCTCTGGATTCACCGACCAGGAAAGGGTGGGCGGCCCGGAAACCTGCATGGACCTTGGCCGGGATGGCCGACTGGTCTGCCCGTGCTGTGGGCCGATCGCAAAGGTCAGCCGCGGTCCCCGGGGATTCCCGACGTTAATGCTCTGACCGTCGTGGATGTCGATGACTGGCATCCGGTAGCCGTTGAGGTAGGTCCCGTTCAACGAGCCGTTGTCGATCGCCAGCCAGCGGCCTTGATCGAAGCGCAGTATCAGGTGCGCGCGGGAGATCCGCGGGTCCATGATGCGCAGGTCGGCGTCCTGGTCCCGTCCGATGACCACCTCTTGGCCTGCAGCGAAGGAACGTTGGGACCCGTCGTGCCGGATGGTCAACAATGGCGGGGCGGGTCGACTCACTACTCAAGTATCGTTGCGCGGCGCGAGTGGTCTCCATGGGACTCGCCTGTGATTCGTTCTTTATTTCAATTTGGCCACTCATAGCCGGTTCATAGCCTGCTGCAACCAATCGCCAACACGTATCCGGCATGATTCGAGCGTGAGGGTCCCAAGACTCCCACCCCGATGGAAACGCCCGGGGCATTCAGTTCCGCAGTTGATTGCGGCGGTGCCCGCAGGTAGTGCGAGAAACGAGGGGGCGATCAGTGATGGACGAGCGAAAGCGCACCGCTCGGCGCCTCGACGGCCGTCGACAGCTGCTCAGCAACCCGCGCCGGGCCCTGCGCGCCGGCTTTCAATCTCTTCCTTCAGCAACCGCGCAGCTGTTACGTCCGGTTCCACGCGTCAACTCGACTCCGGACGCGGGTTCCGCGGAGTCAGAGCAACTCAGTGCGGCCGGTGGGTCGCACCCTGCGATGGGCAGCGGCGCGAAATTTGCCGGGTACACCATCCTGCGGCCGCTGGGCGCCGGCGGGATGGCCGAGGTCTACCTGGTCCTGCACCCGAGGTTGCCGCGCCGGGACGTGATCAAAGTCCTCGCCGAGGCGATCACGAAGGACCGTGAGTTTCGCGAGAGGTTCAACCGGGAGGCCGATCTCGCCGCAACGCTCTGGCACCCGCACATCGTCGGCGTGCACGACCGCGGCGAATTCAACGGCCAGCTCTGGATCTCGATGGACTACGTCGAGGGCACCGACGCCTCCCGACTGGTGAAAGAGCGCTACACGGACGGCATGCCGATCAATGAGGTGTGTGCCATTCTCCAAGCTGTGGCGGGCGCGCTCGACTACGCCCACGATCGCGGCCTGCTACACCGCGACGTCAAACCGGCAAACATCCTGCTCACCCATCCCGAGGATGGGGAGCGTCGAATCCTGTTGGCGGACTTCGGTGTAGCTCGGCACCTCGGTGACATCAGCGGTATCACCGAGACCAACGTTGCCGTGGGAACAGTTGCCTACGCGGCGCCCGAACAGTTGACGGGTGCCAACATCGATGGACGGGCAGACCAATACGCCTTGGCCGCAACGGCATTTCATCTGCTCACCGGGGCGCCGCCGTTCCAGCACTCCAACCCGATCGCGGTCATCAGCCAGCACCTGCACGAAGATCCGCCCCGGCTCAGCGATTACCGTCCGGATCTGGAACACCTCGATGAGGTGTTCTTCAAAGCCCTCGCCAAAGATCCCGAGGACAGGTTCGCGCGGTGTCGCGCCTTTTCGGGCGCCGTCAGCGAAGAGTTGTGCGCCGCCGAGGCTGCCCACGGGGGGGCGTTCACGCCGGTCCGGCGACGCGGAGTCCGCGGCGTTATCGGGGCCATCTCCCACAAGTTTTCGTCAAGGACTCGGTGGTCAGTCGCACTTGTCTGCGCGGTGCTGGTCGCCGTCGCGGCGACCTGGTCGACGCTGTACACCGTCCAGACGGACACTTCTCAGGCCACTTCCCTCGCCTCGAAGCCCTCGGCCCCTGCCCCCAGCGCTGCGCCTACCAACAGGGGACCGGTGCTCAACGGCACCTACCAGCTGACTTATGACCGGAGCAAGAAGACCACCAATGGCGTCCCGATCCGTCACGACGGAGCCACCAGCGACTGGTGGGCGTTCCGTTCGGTGTGCACCACCAACGGTTGCGCGGCCACCGGCACTCAGCTGGACGACGCAACCCACCAGGTGGCCAGCACAACTGATGGGGGCCAGACCGACACTCTGCGTTTCGTCGGTGGGTATTGGCAGGGTGCTCCCCAGCAGGAACGGGTGGGCTGCCGTCTGTCGAATGGACAAGTCAGCGCCACCCAGCAGGAGACGGTCGCGTGGTCTTTGGCGCCACAGGCCGACGGCACGCTGCGCGGCACGGAGACCGAGACCGTGCTCAGCAATGAGTGCGGCGCACAAGGAGCCGTGGTGCGAGTACCCGTGGTGGCCACCCGGACCGGTGACGTGCCCGCTGGTGTGAACTTGGCCGATCCCGCCCAGGTGATCAACACCTCGACCACAACGCCGCACCCGGCACCGCCGGTCCTCAGTGGGCTGTGCACCGACGTCGACAAGCTCGGCTACGACGCGACCAGCAACCAGCAGGTCGTCTGTGAGGGCAACACCTGGGACAAGGCCCCGATCACGACGGGAGTGCACGCCACCGGCAGCTCGTGCGACCAAGCGGACGTCCCGGTGTTCGCCATGTCCACCTCAAGCGATGGCTACCTGCTCCAATGCGACCCGGTCACCCGGGTGTGGACCCGGCACTGACCGACCCCGGTAGGCGCCGGACAGGACTGAGCCAGATGTCGGTGGGTGGTTCTACCCTGGTGGCATGGCTTTCGCCACCGAGCATCCGGTAGTCGCGCACTCCGAGTACCGCGCCGTTGAGGAGATCGTGCGCTCCGGCGCGCGCTTTGAGGTGGTCAGTGCGCACTCGCCGGCGGGTGACCAGCCTGCTGCCATCGACGAGCTGGAGCGGCGGATTCTGGCCGGGGAGCGCGACGTGGTGCTGCTCGGCGCCACCGGCACCGGCAAGTCGGCTAGCACCGCGTGGCTCATCGAGCGGTTGCAGCGGCCCACCCTGGTGATGGCGCCCAACAAGACGTTGGCCGCCCAGTTGGCCAACGAACTGCGAGAGATGTTGCCGCACAACGCAGTCGAGTACTTCGTTTCGTACTACGACTACTACCAGCCAGAGGCGTACATAACGCAGACCGATACCTACATCGAAAAAGACAGCTCCATCAACGACGACGTAGAGCGGTTGCGACACTCGGCGACGTCGTCGCTGCTGTCGCGCCGCGACGTGGTGGTGGTGGCCTCGGTGTCGTGCATCTACGGCCTGGGCACACCGCAGTCGTACCTGGACCGTTCCGTCGAGCTGCAGGTCGGCACCGAGGTCGCCCGCGACGGCCTGCTGCGGCTGCTGGTCGACGTGCAGTACACCCGCAACGACCTGTCCTTCACCCGCGGCTCGTTCCGGGTGCGCGGCGACACGGTGGAGATCATCCCGTCCTACGAAGAGCTGGCGGTTCGGATCGAGTTCTTCGGCGACGAAGTCGAGGCGCTGTACTACCTGCACCCGCTGACCGGCGAGGTGGTCCGTCAGGTCGACTCACTGCGAATCTTCCCCGCCACCCACTATGTGGCCGGCCCGGAGCGGATGGCTCAGGCGATCTCCACCATCGAGGAGGAACTCGCCGAGCGGCTCGCCGAGTTCGAGGGGCAGGGCAAGCTGCTGGAGGCCCAGCGGCTGCGGATGCGGACCAACTACGACATCGAGATGATGCGGCAGGTCGGTTTTTGCTCGGGCATCGAGAATTACTCACGGCACATCGACGGCAGGGGGCCGGGCTCACCGCCGGCGACCCTGCTCGACTATTTCCCCGAGGATTTCCTGCTGGTCATCGACGAGTCGCACGTCACCGTGCCCCAGATCGGCGGCATGTACGAGGGCGACATGTCGCGGAAGCGCAACCTCGTCGACTACGGATTCCGGTTGCCCTCAGCGGTCGACAACCGGCCGCTGACCTGGGAGGAGTTCGCCGACCGGATCGGGCAGACGGTTTACTTGTCGGCCACCCCGGGCCCCTATGAGCTCAGCCAGGCCGCCGGCGAGTTCGTCGAGCAGGTGATCCGGCCCACCGGGCTGGTGGACCCGAAAGTCGTGGTCAAGCCGACCAAGGGGCAGATCGACGACCTGATCGGGGAGATCCGCAAACGCGCCGACGCCGACCAGCGAGTGCTGGTCACGACGCTGACCAAGAAGATGGCCGAAGACCTCACCGACTATCTGCTGGAGATGGGTATCCGGGTGCGCTACCTGCACTCCGAGGTCGACACGTTGCGCCGGGTGGAACTCCTGCGCCAGCTGCGGCTGGGCGACTACGACGTGCTGGTCGGCATCAACCTGCTGCGGGAGGGCTTGGACCTGCCCGAGGTGTCGCTGGTCTCGATCCTGGACGCCGACAAGGAAGGCTTCCTACGGTCGTCGCGCAGCCTGATCCAGACCATCGGCCGCGCCGCCCGCAACGTCTCCGGCGAAGTCCACATGTACGCNGACAAGATGACCNACTCGATGAAAGAGGCCATCGACGAGACCGACCGGCGCCGGGCAAAGCAGGTCGCCTACAACGAGGCNAACGGCATCGACCCGCAGCCGCTGCGCAAGAAGATCGCCGACATCCTCGATCAGGTCTATCGCGAGGCTGACGACACCGAAGCCAGTCAAACCGTCGCGATCGGCGGGTCAGGGCGTAACTCGTCCCGCGGCCGGCGCGCNCAGGGCGAGCCCGGCCGCGCGGTCAGCGCCGGGGTNTTCGAGGGGCGNGACACCGCCGGCATGCCGCGCGCCGAACTGGCCGACCTGATCAAAGACCTCACCGCGCAGATGGTGGCCGCTGCCCGTGACCTGCANTTCGAGCTGGCCGCGAGGTTCCGCGACGAGATCGCCGACCTGAAGAAGGAACTGCGCGGGATGGATGCCGCCGGCCTGAAGTGAACTCATACGGTGGTGTAGTGACCGACGCGGCGNGCGACACCGGCACTTGGCGCGAGCTGCTNGGCAAGTACCTGGGGACGTCGGTGGTGCTGGCCGGCGGTGTGGCNCTCTACGCCACCAATGAGCTTCTGACCATNAGCCTGCTCCCGAGCACGGTCGCCGAAATCGGCGGCAGCCGGCTCTACGCNTGGGTGACAACTCTGTACCTGGTCGGGGCGGTGGTCGCGGCGGCCATGGTCAACCCGATTCTGCTGCGCGCTGGAGCGCGATCGTCGTACTTGATCGGATTGGCCGTGTTCGGCGTCGCGGGTCTGGTCTGCGCAATAGCCCCCAACATGCAGATTCTGATAGCCGGACGCGGTTTGCAAGGCATGGCCGGCGGCCTGCTGGCGGGGCTGGGCTACACGCTCATCAACACTGCTCTGCCTCGCTCGCTGTGGACGCGGGGCACAGCGCTGGTGTCGGCGATGTGGGGTGTGGCAACGGTGGTCGGGCCCGCGACCGGCGGCCTTTTCGCGCAATTCGGGCTATGGCGGTGGGCGTTTGTCGGAATGGCGATTGTGACCGCCCTGATAGCCATGTTGGTGCCAGTGGCGCTGACGGCGGCCCGCATCGACCCGAGTGCCACGGCACCGGCGCTGAAGGTGCCGGTCTGGTCGCTAGTGCTCATGGGTGCGGCCGCGTTGGCGGTCAGCGTCGCGCAGATCCCGCATCACATCATCGCGACCGCCGGGCTGCTCGCCGCCGGTGTGGTGCTGGTCGGACTGTTCGTGATTCTTGACTCGCGGATGCAGGCAACGGTTTTGCCGCCCAGCGTATTCGGCCCCGGACCCCTCAAGTGGATCTACCTGACCATGGCGTTGCTGATGGCCGCCGCGATGGTGGACACCTACGTGCCGCTGTTCGGCCAGCGATTGGCACATCTGACTCCGGTGGNGGCCGGGTTCCTGGGCGCGGCGCTGGCGGTCGGCTGGACGGTCAGCGAAATCGTCAGCGCATCCTTGGAGNGTCCGCGAGCGATCGGCCGGGTGATCGTGGCCGCTCCGATNGTGGTGGCNGCGGGTCTGGCTCTGGGTGCGCTCACCCAGCGCAATAACGCGTCGGTGGGGATTGTCGCGCTGTGGGTGGTGGCGTTGTTGGCCGTCGGGANCGGGATCGGGATGGCCTGGCCACATTTGTCGGTTCGCGCGATGGAGTGCGTCAACGACCCGGCTGAAGGCGCCGCCGCGGCCGCAGCGATCAACATCGTGCAGGTGATCGCCGGTGCGTTCGGGGCCGGTTTGGCCGGTGTCGTGGTCAACAATGCCGAGGGCGGCGACGTGACGGCGGCTGGCTGGTTGTTCACGGTCTTCGCCGCGTTGAGCCTTGCCGGTGTAGCAGCGTCCTATGGCGCAATCCGGGGTCCGCACCCAGCACCGCTGACTCGGCGCAGGGGTTAGTCGGGCTCTTCCTCGGCGCGAAGCACCGCGGAAACGCCGTCGACGTTGCCGAGAACCTGTTCTGCGTTGGCGATCTTGGCGCCCGACAATGTCATCGTCACCCCAACCTGATCGCGTTCGATGTCGTGCGGATCGGCGTCGAGTTCGGTGAGCTGCCACTTTCGCTGTCCGCAGGTCCGTAACAGCTCCCGCAGCACACCCCGACCGCTTTCGTAGATGATGTGCACTCTGACCGTCCCGCGCAGCCGGGCCGTGAGCTGGCGCTCCAGCTCATTGAAAGCGAGCGCGCTGACAAAGTGCAGGGCCACCACGGCGGAGGCGAGCAATAACAGGCCGGCACCTGCTGCCATGCCGATCGCAGCCGATTCCCAGACCGCTGCCGCGGTGGTGAGCCCGTGCACCGCGCCGCGTCGGGTGATAATGAGCCCCGCACCCAAAAAGCCGATACCCGAGACGATTTGGGCCGCAACACGGGATGGGTCCAGCGCAATCGTGCCTGCCGATAGCACATCGCCGAAGCCATACTTACTGATCATCAAAATCAACGCCGACGCCGTGCCGACAATGGTCTGGGTGCGAAGTCCCGCGCTCTTGCCCTGAATGGTGCGCTCCAGGCCGATGAGGGTCGTCAGCCCAAACGCGGCGAAAAGTTCGATGAGTTGACGGCCGCCCTGAGCGCGGCCACCGAACAGCGGGTCCGCAAGCCAGATCTGCATGACCGTCAAGCTAGCCCAGCAGGTGGCGCCTCCGCGCGCCCGTCAGCGCGTGGACTTGATGACCTGCGAGTAGTGGAATTGCCACCGCTCCACGATGTGGAATCCGAGGTAGGCAGGGAATCGATATGCCGGCGCGCGTCCGAATGCGGATCCCGGTGGCAACGATTGTCCGGCTTGATGATCGGGCAGCGAATTGTCGTGATCGGTGATGGTCCACACCGTGGTGCACTTGTTGATCTTGGCCGTCACCAGCCACACAGCGACGTGGCCATCCCACAGCCAGCCGACCTTGGGCCCGTAGGCGCCGCGCCCCACGTCGATCAACGGTCGGTAGGCCGCCGGGCGGGCGGCAAGCAGCGACCGGACCGGGCCGGGCTTCCAGGGCACGGTGTTGTCGACCATCACGCAGTCCCCAGCCGCGGCATGAGCGCTGATCACGTCGGCTACCTGGCTGTAATCCCAGCCCTCTTTGGCGTACGGCCAGCGTTGCGTGAAGAGGTAATCCGGCAATGCGGCAACCGCGAACAGCAGCACGACACCGGCAATGTGCCACGGCTTCCTGGCGACGGTCACTATGCAGACCGCCAGCAGGACGGCCATCGCGGGCGTGGTGAGGATCAGGTAGCGCGGGTAGTAAATCGGTTCATTGATGGCCGAGTAGATGACGAGAAAGGCGGTGGGAATGACGATCCACATTGCGCAGATGATCAGAAGGCTGTGCATCTCGCCGGCCGGGGCTCGCATTCCGGCAAGGCGAGCCACGACCGCGGCGACGATGAGGACGGCCGAAAGAATAGCGAACGGAACGCTGTGGTCGAAATACTGCCGCAGGCTGATATCGAAGGCGTAATGCCAGCTGATGGGGTAGATCCAGTCGACCTGCCGTACCTGGCCGTGGGCGAGCAAGATGAACGGCGTCATGATCCCTACCGCGACGGCTGAGGTGACAACCCACCGAACGGCTGGAGATTTTCGTGATTTTTTAGGTGCGAGGAACGCCAGCATCGCAGCGTGAACCGGCACTAATAGCATCAGGTTCAGACTCAGCAGAATCGCCAGCATCAACGCCGGCGCGTAGCACAGCCACAGTCGCGGCCTGTTGCGCCGGACGGCGACGACAAACAACACGGTCACCCAGACGGCCGCGGCAGCCGCGAAGGCATACGGGCGTGCTTCGATACCTGCCCAAGTGGTGCGCGGCAGAATGGCGAAGACGGCGCCCGCGCACACCGCGGTTGCACGCCCAGAAGCCAGCCCGGTGAACTGTCTGGCAAACACCGTGACACCGGCGGCAGCGGCCCCGATCGCCAGACAGCTGGGAATTCGCGACCAGAATTCGGTCGGCGGAAATATCGCGAACCAGCCGTGCATCAACAGGTAGAAGACCCCGTGCACCGCATCGACGTGGCCCAGCATCCGCCACAGCTCGGGTATTGTCCGGCTCGCTGAAGCCGAAATCGTCGCCGCCTCGTCGTACCACAGCGAAGGTTTACTGGCGCAGACGCCGCTGATTACAGCAGTCAGCACGGCTATAGCCCAGGGGTCGAGCAGCCTGCCGCGAGGGCGTGCGGGCGCAGGTTCGGCAATGACTTCGGCCGGCAGCTGTTCGAGGGTCGACAAAGACATGGTGCTTGTCACTTTAAGGTGCAGCTGGCGAGCCTGCTCGCCGGCGGTCCAGCAGGCACGCGCTAAGCGTGGCGGCGGCCGGCCCCGATGGTTCGTGCGTGGCGGCTATGCTGCACGGGAAATTGCTTGTCGCGGCACGCGGGCTGTGTCGCTAAGGTTTCCTCACGGCGCGCGGCAAGCGCGGTGATGTCTTCTGGCCGATCAACGTATTCTGGGAGGGTAAATGAGCGCCTATCGGACCGTGGTGGTAGGGACCGACGGCTCGGCTTCGTCGATGCGTGCGGTGGACAGGGCAGCCCATATAGCCGGAGCCGACGCCAAGCTGATTGTCGCGTCGGCGTACTTACCCCAGCCTGAGGACACCCGGGCCGCCGATGCCCTAAGAGACGAAAGCTACAAAGTGTCGGGCACCGCCCCGATTTACGCGATTCTGCAAGACGCCAAGGAGCGCGCACGCGCTGCCGGTGCGAAGAACGTCGAAGAGCGGCCGATCGTCGGCGCCCCGGTCGACGCGCTGGTCGACCTCGCCGAGGAAGTAAAGGCCGATCTCCTCGTTGTCGGCAATGTCGGTCTGAGTACCATCGCGGGCCGGTTGTTGGGCTCGGTGCCGGCCAACGTATCGCGGCGGGCCAAGGTCGACGTGCTGATCGTGCACACCACTTCTTAAGCGTCTACCAACCGCGTTCGCGCCACTCCGCAAGGTGCGGGCGCTCGGTGCCTAACGCCGTGTCGTCCCCGTGGCCCGGGTATATGACGGTGGAGTCTGGGTACACGTCGAACACCCTGGTAGTGACGTCGTCGAGCAGCTGCGCGAAGTCGCCGGGCTGCCATGTCTTGCCAACGCCCCCCGGGAACAGACAGTCGCCAATGAACAACTGCGTGACCTCGCCGGTCGCGGGCCCGCCAAGGGCCAGCGCGATCGATCCCGGCGTGTGCCCGCGCAAATGGATCACGTGGAACGTCAGCTCACCGATTTGCACGGTGTCGCCGTTGGCCAGCAAGCGGTCCGGCTTGACCGGCAGCGGTTCGGCGTCGATCTCATTTGCGGCGGTCGGAGCGCCGGTGGCTTCGGCCACCGCTTCCAGTGCTTGCCAGTGATCGAAGTGCTGATGGCTGGTCACGATCAGCGACACCTTCGGTGCGTACCGTCGGATCAGGTCGATGAGGACCTCGGCGTCGTTGGCGGCGTCGATCAACAGTGTTTCTCCGGTCGTGGAACATGTCACCAGGTAGGCGTTGTTGTCCATGGGGCCTACCGACGCCTTCAGGATGGTGGCGCCGGGCAGGGTGCGGAGGGCGGCCGTCCCAGGCTCGACGTGTCCGGTGTAGTTGTCCTCCACGACAGTCATAGCGGTTACGTTACTGGTCCCCGGTCGCTTGTCGGTACGGGCACATAGCATGGAACGCGCCGTGCGTGATAGCTCGTTTCGGGACCGCATTAGGCAGAAGAGTTTCAGTTGAGAGGGGCAGCGTGGCTGACCGCCTGATCGTCAAGGGTGCCCGTGAGCACAACCTGCGCGGCGTCGACCTCGACCTGCCGCGCGATGCCCTGATCGTCTTCACCGGGCTATCCGGATCGGGCAAGTCGTCGCTGGCTTTCGACACGATCTTCGCGGAGGGCCAGCGGCGCTACGTGGAGTCGTTGTCGGCGTACGCCCGCCAGTTCCTGGGGCAGATGGACAAGCCCGACGTCGACTTCATCGAGGGTCTTTCCCCGGCGGTGTCCATTGACCAGAAGTCGACCAACCGCAACCCGCGATCGACGGTCGGAACGATCACCGAGGTGTATGACTACCTCCGGNTGCTCTACGCNCGCGCGGGCACGCCGCACTGCCCGGTCTGCGGTGAGCAGATCGCACGCCAAACGCCCCAGCAAATCGTCGATCAGGTGCTGGCGATGNCGGAGGGCACCCGATTCCTGGTGCTCGCTCCCGTGGTACGNACCCGCAAGGGCGAGTTCGCCGACCTGTTCGAGAAGCTGAACGCCCAGGGCTACAGCCGGGTGCGGGTGGACGGCGTGGTGCATCCGCTGGCCGATCCGCCGAAGCTGAAGAAGCAGGAAAAGCACGACATCGAGGTGGTGGTGGATCGCCTCACCGTCAAGGCCACCGCCAAGCAGCGGCTCACCGACTCGGTGGAAACCGCGCTGAACCTGGCTGACGGCATCGTGGTGCTGGAGTTTCCCGACGACCGGGCCCACGAGCACAGCCGTGCCCGCGAACAGCGGTTCTCCGAGAAGCTGGCCTGCCCCAATGGGCATGCTTTGGCNGTCGACGACCTGGAACCGCGGTCGTTCTCGTTCAACTCGCCGTATGGTGCCTGCCCCGAGTGCACCGGCCTGGGCATCCGCAAGGAGGTCGACCCCGACCTGGTGGTGCCAGACCCGGAACGCACGCTGGCCGAGGGCGCCGTGGCGCCGTGGTCGACGGGTCACACCGCGGAGTACTTCACCCGGATGATGGCCGGGCTGGGTGACGCGCTGGGATTCGACGTCGACACACCGTGGCGAAAGCTGCCGGCCAAGGCCCGCAAGGCGATTCTCGAGGGTTCCGAGCATCAGGTGCATGTGCGNTACCGCAACCGCTATGGCCGCACCCGGTCGTACTACGCCGATTTCGAAGGCGTGCTNGCGTTCCTGGAACGCAAGATGGCCCAGACCGAGTCCGAGCAGATGAAGGAACGCTACGANGGCTTCATGCGTGACGTGCCCTGCCCGGTGTGTGAGGGCACTCGGCTCAAGCCGGAGATTCTGGCGGTGACGCTGGCCGCGGGCGAGCGCGGTGCGAAGTCCATCGCCGAGGTCTGCGAGCTATCGATCTCGGACTGCTCAGACTTTCTGAACGCGCTGACCCTTGGTCCGCGTGAACAGGCGATCGCCGGGCAGGTGCTCAAGGAAATACAGTCGCGGCTCGGCTTTTTGCTTGATGTCGGGCTCGAGTATTTATCGCTGTCCCGCGCCGCGGCCACGCTGTCCGGTGGTGAGGCCCAACGCATCCGGCTGGCCACCCAGATCGGGTCCGGCTTGGTGGGCGTGCTGTACGTACTCGACGAGCCATCCATCGGCCTGCACCAGCGTGATAACCGTCGTCTCATTGAAACNCTGACCCGCTTAAGGGATTTGGGGAACACGCTGATCGTCGTCGAACATGACCAGGACACCATCGCGCACGCCGACTGGGTGGTCGACATCGGCCCGCGGGCCGGCGAGCACGGCGGCCACATCGTGCACAGCGGAACCTACAGCGAGCTACTGCAGAACAAGGACTCGATCACGGGTGCCTACCTGTCGGGCAAGGAAAGCATCGAGATGCCTGCGATCCGGCGTCCCGTTGACCGGAAGCGTCAGCTCACTGTCGTCGGCGCCCGCGAGCACAACCTGCGCGGGATCGACGTGTCGTTTCCACTCGGCGTGCTGACCGCGGTGACTGGTGTGTCCGGCTCCGGCAAGTCGACCTTGGTCAACGACATCCTGGCCGCGGTGCTGGCCAACAGGCTAAACGGCGCTCGGCAAGTTCCGGGCCGGCATACCCGGGTCACCGGGCTGGACCACTTGGACAAGCTGGTGCGGGTGGACCAGTCGCCGATCGGCCGCACGCCGCGATCCAACCCGGCCACCTACACCGGGGTCTTCGACAAGATCCGCACGCTGTTCGCCGCCACCACCGAGGCCAAAGTTCGCGGTTATCAACCCGGTCGGTTCTCGTTCAACGTCAAGGGCGGGCGCTGCGAGGCATGCACCGGTGACGGCACCATCAAGATCGAGATGAACTTCCTGCCCGACGTGTATGTGCCGTGTGAGGTGTGCCATGGGGCCCGCTACAACCGGGAAACCCTTGAGGTGCACTACAAAGGCAAGACCATCTCAGAAGTCCTGGACACGTCGATTGAGGAAGCGGCGGAATTTTTCGAGCCAATCACCGGCATTCACCGCTATCTGCGCACCCTGGTGGACGTCGGCCTGGGCTATGTGCGGCTGGGTCAGCCCGCACCGACGCTGTCTGGCGGTGAGGCGCAACGGGTCAAGCTGGCCGCGGAATTGCAGAAGCGCTCGACCGGGCGCACCATCTACATCCTCGACGAGCCCACTACCGGTTTGCATTTCGACGACATCCGCAAGCTGCTGACCGTCATCAACGGGCTTGTCGACAAAGGCAATACGGTGATCGTCATCGAGCACAACCTGGACGTGATCAAGACGTCGGACTGGGTCGTCGACATGGGTCCCGAGGGCGGTGCCGAAGGTGGAACCGTTGTCGCCGAGGGCACCCCGGAGGATATCGCCGCCGTGCCGGAAAGCTACACCGGGAAGTTTCTCGCCGAGGTCGTCGGCAGTGTCGCGTCGGCTGGCACGCCGCGGCGGTCGAACCGGCGTGGCAAAGTGAGCGCCTAAATCTCGGCGGGTCACGGCGTTGAGTCTGCGCTCTGGGTATGAGGCGAATTTCCCCGCCCTGTCCGCAGAAGCGATCACCACCCGTCAACTCTCATCGGAGCGCATTGACTCGCGAATCTGCGCCAGGCGCTCGGCAGCTGCGCGCTGGCGCTCCTCGTACTGGTCCTCGACCTGACGACCCTCTGGGCTCTCGGAATCGAGTTCCGTTGCGCCAAGCGCGGTTCCGTACCGGGTCTCGATCTTCTCGCGGACGGACTCGAAGGTGGGGACACCCGCGCCGTCGTACCCAGGGTCCGGTGGAGCCACGTCAGGAGTTGCTGTTGGTTCGTCGGGCATGCTGCCAGGCTACTGCGGCTGCGCGTCGCCCGGCTGCGGACGGCGCCCGAAATAGCGCACCATCTGCTCCCAATAAACCAATGTGAGCGCCATCTGCACCGCGGATAAGATCACCGCTGGCCTCAGTCGATGGCGGCGGGCGGCGATGACAGCGCCCAGCGCGACCGCCGAAGTCACTGCGCTGACGAACATGGCCGCATCTCGGGGGCGACGGCTGATCCACAGTTCCTCGCCCAGCATTGCCCGAGTCGACCAGGCCCGTTCATTTCCCGGTTTGCCAAAGACGAAAGGGTTGAGCGCTAGCCACAACCCGATCAGCGCCGCGTGGCTCCACCGCCGTGTCCACACCGGCACGAGGGTCAGTGGCGTGCTCGCCCAGCGGGTCCACGCACTGAGGGGATGGCAGTGCCTCGCAAATATCGCGCGCCGGACCCGCGCAACGCCGAACACGAGTTATCGGGTAGCGGTGTTGGAATGCTCAGTCTGGACCGGCGGGCCGGCGGGCACGGCGGGAGGGGACGTGCCAGGCAACGGAATCCGCGGAACCCCTAAAGTGCTGAGTTGACCGGCGAGCCACGGCAGTGCGGCCGCAAACGCGTGGTCCGCAAATAGCCAGTCATGCTTGCCCGGCTGGGGGACTATCGCGCAGTCGATGCCGTTGGCACGGCCAAGTGCGCACAGCGAATACGCGGCCGCGGACTGGTTGCCCGGGTTGGCGGCAGCGTCGTTACCGGCCAGACGCATCGCGCCGTTGTCGGCCATCGCGATGTCGCGGCCTGCTGTCGGGGGGCCGTTCCCCGAAATTGCGAACCAACCGCCCACCCCGGTGTAGGGGCCGTGCCGGTTGATTACCGTGGTCGGGTCGAAGGCGTCCCACGCGTCGGCGTTTCCGCCGAACAGCCTGGCGATGGTCTGCGCCTTGTTCCCCGCGTTGGGGAAAAGGTCGCCGGCGGCGTCGACAAATGCGCTGAACATCTCTGGGTGCATGACGGTCAGATCCACCGCGCAGGTGCCGCCCGTTGACCAGCCCGCGACGCCCCAGTTGGACCGAGCAGGGCTGACGCCGAACTTCGAGATCATGTAGGGAACGACGTCTTTGGTCAGATGGTCGGCCGCGTTGCCGCGGGTGCCGTTGACGCATTCGGTGTCGTTGTTGAAAGCTCCGTCGGAGTCGACGAACACCAACACCGGAGCGTTGCCGTGATGCGTGGCGGCGAACACGTCGATCGTCGTGACCGCGTTGCCCGCGCGCGTCCAGTCTGCGGGTGTGTTGAACTGCGCACCGATCATCATCACGGTCGGCAGCGGCGGCGGTGGACTACTGGCAAACCATTCAGGCGGCAGGTACACGAGTTCCTCGCGATGGTTGAAATGTGATGCGTCCGAAGGGACCGTCACCGGTAGCACCACGCCGTGCTGTGGTCGGGTTCGTTTGGCGGCCATCGCGGTGACGGTGGCTTGGCTGGTCTGGTCCGGCATGGGACGGGAGTTGAGTTGGTTCCACGCGGTTTGCACTGTCGGGAAGTAGCCGACCCACAGGTTGAGTACCAGCGCGGCGCTGAGCAGGCACAATGGCACGGCCAGCAGCATCGCGCCGCGCCGCCNGTTGGACGCGCCGCGCCAGCCCAGGATCAGCACCGCTGCGGACATGNCCGTCAACGCGATCCAGAGCCACAGCGTGGACGGNGCGGGTTCCTCGGAAAGACCGCGGTCCACGATGTACCAGTGCGTCCCGTAGGCCACCGTTCCNCCGACCAGTGCGGCTACTGGCACGTACANCAGCCGACAGCGCCGCGATCGCCGGCCGAGGGCCATTGAAGTCATCGCCAGCAGGATGGCGGAAACGACCTGGACCGTCAGGGGCACCCAGCCGTGCATCAGGGAAACGTTGCTACTGGCCAGAAACTGAATCGAGGGACCAGGCGTCGGCACTGTCACGTAATCCATTTTGATTGACTGCAAACAATTTTCGACCATACACGCCGAAGGTTTGCTGTGGACTGGCTGGGACTCGACGGGCTCGCTCAGGGCTCGTTCACGTCGGCTAGTGTCCTGAGTCATTAATTTCGGTCTAGTTGTTAGACTGGGCTGTGCCCACTCCTCGTGCTCTTGAGATCGTGTTGACTGATGCCGAACGTGCCGAGCTGGAGGGGTGGGCGCGACGTCGCACCAGCGCCGCGGGGTTAGCGATGCGGTCCCGAATTGTATTGGCGGCCGCCGATGGTGGGTCGAATACCGAGTTGTCCCAACGTTTGGGCCTGGCGATCGGCACGGTGCGGCGGTGGCGCAACCGGTTCGCCAAGTACCGCCTCGACGGGCTGCTGGATGAG
>JGI12635J15846_10000924_pt1 | contig 25698 bp, 25 predicted proteins | sample BlaSpr_A8_OM2_M2_FD_15846 | JGI IMG/M metagenome (IMG submission 15846) | reverse complement strand
CCCGCGAACTCACGGCGTAGCCTCTGAGTTCGTGGGGTCCACGATCGCCTACTTCGACTGCTTCTCCGGCATCTCCGGCGACATGACCCTGGGTGCGCTCATCGATGCCGGCGCGGACCGGTCGCTGGTCGACGCCGCCGTGGAGGCGCTGCGGCTCGGCGACGAGGTCACCATCGCGATCCGCCGCGAGATCCGAGGGCACGCTGGCGGCACGCGGGTCGTGGTTCGCACCGAGGACCGCATCGAGCGAACCGTGCCGGCGCTGCGACGGGTGGTCGAAGACTCGGACGCTCCCGACCGCGTGAAGCGGCCGGCTCTCGACGCGATCAGCCGGCTGGCCCAGGCGGAAGCGCGCATCCACGACGTGCCCGAGGACATGGTGCACCTTCACGAGCTGGGCGGTGCTGACACCCTGGTCGACCTGGTCGGCGCGTTCTGGATGCTGCACGCCCTCGACGTCGAGCGCGTCTACGCCTCGCCGCTGCCGGCTCCACGCGGAAGCATCACGGGCACCGGTATGCCGCTGCCCGCGCCGGCAAGCCTGCGCGTCCTCGAGGGCACTGGTGCCGTTTTCTACCCGGTCGCCGGCGAGCGCGAGCTCGTGACCCCGACCGGCGCGGCGATCCTGGCCGTCGCCGCTACCTTCGAGCGCCCCGCGATGTCGCTGCGACGAGTTGGTTACGGCATCGGCGGCCGCGATGAGCCCGGCAACGCGCTCGCCGTGTGGATCGGCGACGAGGTCCGCTCCGAGTCGGGCGTCACCCTCGTCGAGACAAACCTCGACGACATGGCGCCGAATCTCATCGCTGCGCTGTGCGAGGACTTGATGGCCGCCGGGGCGCTCGACGTGACCGTGACACCGGCCCTGATGAAGAAGGGAAGGTCAGGCCACGTCCTGGCCGTCATGTCCCCGCCGGAGCTCGTCGCGAGCTTGAGTGAGCACCTGTTCCGGCACAGCACGACGCTCGGAGTCCGGCTGACGCCCGTCCAGCGCGTGATCGCAAGCAGGCGTGTGATCGAGGTGCACACGGCGCTCGGCGCGGCGCACGCGAAGGTGAAGGAGCTGGACGGCAAGGCCGTCGACGTCACGCCCGAATATGAGGACTGCCGCCGGATCTCGCGCGAGAGCGGCCTCGACCTTCGCGACGTGATGCGGACCGTGGCCGAGGCTGCCCGCAAGGAGCTCGGCCTGGCCTGACACGCGCCAGCCTCACCCATCCGCTGATCGCCCGCGACAAAATTAACTCGACGGATTGGTGGCGTAGGCCGGATTCACTCCGGCCGTCACCCAGCGTGGCCACACCGAACGCCTCCATGCATCCTGTGACTCGGTGGGGGTTCCACGGGGGAGGCCTGCCTCCCCCGTGTAACTTAGCCGCATGACCGCACGAGTGCTGGACGGCAGGGCCGCCGCCAAAGAGATCTATGCGGAAGTCGCGGCGGCCGTCGCACTCCGCGTGTCGCGCGGAGCGCCAAGGCCGAGGCTCGCGACGGTGCTGGTCGGCGACGATCCCGCGTCGGCGCAGTACGTGACGCTGAAGCAGCGCAACGCGAAGATGGTCGGGATCGAGTCCGAAGACCACCGCCTGCCCGCGCACACGACCACCGACGATCTGCTCTCGCTGGTCGAAAGCCTCAACGGCAATGACGACGTGAGCGCAATCCTCATCCAGCAGCCTGCTCCGCGGCAGATCGACATGACGCGGGTGGTGCTCGCGCTCGACCCCGTGAAGGACGTCGACGGGTTCCACCCGCTGAATGCCGGCCGCGTCTTCCTGGGCATGCCAGGCGGGGTGGAGCCGTGCACCCCTGCCGGGATCATCGAGCTCCTGCAGCGTGCGGGCATCCGGATCGAAGGTGCCGACGCGTGCGTCGTCGGGCGGAGCAACCTGGTCGGCAAACCGATGGCGGTGCTTCTGCTCAGGCGCAACGCGACGGTCACGGTGTGCCACACCCGGACCACGAGCCTCGCCGACCACACGCGATCGGCGGACATCCTGGTCGCGGCCGCGGGACGGCCCAACCTGATCACCAAAGACATGGTGAAGGCGGGGGCGGCGGTGGTCGACGTGAGCACGAACTGGTCGGACGGCCATCAGATCGGAGATCTCGGGCCGGGGGTCGCGGAGGTGGCGGCGTGGCTGACCCCAAACCCAGGCGGCGTCGGGCCCATGACCCGCGCGATGCTCATCAAGAACACCTACGAGGCGGAGCTCCGCCGCCGCCCCTAGCCGCGCGGCCACAATGACCGCGATGAACTACCAGCAGGCGCTCGATTTCATCTCGAGACAAGGGCGCTTCGCGATGAAGCTCGGCACGCAGAGGACGCGCGCCATCCTGGATCGCCTGGGCTCGCCAGACCGGCAGATGAAGGGCGTGCTCATCGCGGGCACCAACGGCAAGGGCTCGACCGGGGCATGCCTGGCCTCGATCTTTCGCGCCGCAGGCCACAACGTCGGGTTCATGCCGAAGCCGCATCTGGTCTCTTACACCGAGCGAATTGAGGTCAACGGCCGGCCAATCAGTGAGGACAACTTCGTCGTAACCCTCGAGACCTTGCTGCCGGTCTTCGACGCGGTCGCCGCGGACATGGGCGCGCCCACCGAGTTCGAGATGCTGACCGTCATGGCGATCGCGTTTCTCGCGCCGCGCGTGGATCGGTTGGTCTGCGAGGTCGGCCTCGGCGGCCGGCTCGACGCGACCAACGCGCTCGACCTTGGCGTGGCGGTGATCACCAACGTCGACCTCGACCACCAGAAGTACCTCGGCGACACGATTGGCGAGATCGCGCGCGAGAAGGCGGCGATCATCAAGTACGGCGATCAGGTCGCGACCGGTTGCGAAGGCGAGGCCCTCGAGATCGTCGAATCAAATGCCGCCGCCGAGTCCGCCACTCTGTGGCGATTGGGACGTGAGATCCAGGTCCAGTCGAGCGGTCGAGGTTGGGACGGGCACGTGGTGAGCGTCAGCGGCCCGGACTTCGGACACCACGGCCTGGAATTGCCGCTGCTGGGCGACTACCAACCCGCGAACGCGGCGCTGGCTGTGGCGGCGGCACACATGCTCGACTCACCCGACGATCAGTTCGTGCGTGACGGCCTCGCCGCGACGCGCTGGCCGGGCCGCCTGCAGGTGATCGCGCAGCGTCCGCGCGTCATCCTCGACGGCGGCCACAACCCGGCCGCGCTGCTCAAGGCCGGCGCGGGGCTGCGCAGCCTCATTCGAGACGAGAGGCTGGTCGCCGTCTTCGCCATGCTCAGCGAGCGAGACCCGGTCGAGCTTCTCGCGGCGCTGCGCACGATGCGGCCGGACGCGGCGGTGTTCACCGAGCCGGCAAGCGCGGGCGGCCACGTCATCGCGCCCGAGACGCTGGCGACACTCTTCGGCCAGGATTCCCACGTCGCGCGACCAGCTGCCGCGGCCCTCGAGAAGGCTCGATCCCTCGCGGGGCCGCAGGGGAATGTGTTGGTTTGCGGGTCGCTCTATCTGGTCGGAGAGATCCTCGGCCTCAGCGACTAGCGCTTCGCAAGAAGCGGACGAAGAGATAAACGCTGCCCGCGAGCATCGGCAGGAGCAGCGCGAAACCGAGCGCGAGCCAAAGGATCCCGCCGCTCGACGCAAGGCCGGCCATCAGCCCGGCGCCGAGCGCGACACCGCCCGCGCCGGTGAGCAGGTCTCGCCTCGATCGAGTCAGTGGGGGTGCAGCGTCCAAGGCACGGGCCGGCGGGCCAGGCGCGGCCGAGAGTCCTCGCCGCGCGGTGAGTCCATAAATCAACAGACCGATGCCGGCCAGGGCGGCAAAGAGCAGGATCACCTCGGCGATCAGGCCCTCTCGGGTGTCGGTGACCCGCGTCGCCGCGGCGAAGGCCAGGGCCATGAGCGCCGCTCCGGCAACCAGAGACAGCCAGCGCAATCAGCGCGCCGAAGCCAGGAGGTTCTGCCTGAGGCGGCGCATGCCGCGAAGCCAGCGGTCGTAGTCGGCGGCCTTGCGCCGGAAGTACTCGGCGACCTCGGGGTGGGGAAGGATCAGGAACTGCTCCGTGCCTATCCCCTGGACCGCCGCCTCCGCCACCGCCTCGGGCTCCAGGGCGCCCTCCGTCAGGAAATTGATGCCGAGCTGCGCGCGCTCCGCCTCCAGCATGTCGGTCTTCACGCCTTGCGGACACAGACACGAGACGCGAATTCCGTCGTCGCCGTGCACGATCGAGAGCCACTCGAAGAAGGAGAGGGCGGCCGCCTTGGTGACACCGTAGGGTGCGGCGAAAAAATGGTTCAGCAGCCCGGCGGCGGACACGGTCCCGATGAGATAGCCGTCCTTGCGTGCGAGCATGCCGGGCAGCACGTGCCGCGCGACGTAGACGTGGGACATCACGTTGACCTCCCAGATGTGCTGCCAGGCCGCGTCGGGCGCCTCTGGGCCGCCACCGACCCCGATGCCCGCGTTGGAGCAGAAGATGTCGATCGACCCATGCGCCCTTTGTGCCGCATCGACCAACCGCTCGACGTCGGCCTCACGCGAGACGTCGCATGTGATCGCGATGGCGCCGATCTCTCTCGCGACCACCGCCGCGCCGTCGCCGTCGATGTCAGCGACCAATAGCGCCTTGGGGTCCGCGTTCGCGAATCGTCGGGCCAGGGCGCGGCCGATCCCGCGCGCGCCGCCGGTCACCACGATGACCTTGCCGGTCAGCTCCATCGGACGATCATGACGCCGCCCACCCGAACATTTCCAACCCTTCCACGGTCGCGTCGCACGGGGCCGACTGTCCCCTGATTGTCCACAGAAAAAATTTCTTGTGGAAAACAGCAAAGCGGCCCTTTCGGAGAGCTCTGGTAGCGCATAGAATCACTCCCCATGGTCGGAGGGGGCCTTGACTACAGCGCGCCGTTCCAGCGCGCGATCGAGCTGATTGGGAAGCGTTGGACTGGGGCGGTGGTCAAAGCACTGCTTCCTGCGCCTGCGCGCTTCAATCAGCTGCTCGCGGGCATCCCAGGCATAAGCGATCGCGTGCTGACCGAGCGTCTTCGCGAGCTCGAGACGGAGGGCATCGTGGAGCGCCTCGTCGATCCGGGTCCGCCCGTGCGTGTGAGCTATCGACTGACCTCGCGGGGGCGGGCGCTTCAACCGATTCTGTCCGCCGTGGCGGACTGGGCGGAGGCTTGGTTGTCGACGCCCGCCGCGGCGGTGGGCTGAGGCCACCCCCGGATTTCACAGACCTCGCCCCGGGCCCTCCCTTCCTCCACCGTGCTTGCCCTCCCCCGCCAGCACTCCGCGATCGAGCTTAGGATTCGGGAAAATCCAATTCAACCCAGCCTGTTAAGAGCCGTCCGAGGGCATGTCGAACACGACTGATAGGCTTTACCGAATGCCGATTGGCGACTTCCTCCGCCGGCGGCCCGAAGCTCAGACCTGCCAGGCTTGCGGATCGCCACTTCCGTTTGGCGCTGTGTTCTGCCCCTCGTGCGGAGTCAGGACCGACGATCCGCAGTCGGAGCCGCTCCACATCGTCGACCGGACGACGGGACTCTTCAACGATCGCTTCGTCCGTCCCGTGCTCGAGGACGAGCTCGCCCGCGCACACCGCTACCAGCGCAACCTGGGCGTCCTTCTGATCGAGGCGAACGGCTCCCTCGCGCCTGACGAAGCCCTGAAGACCATGGCCGCCGCCCTCGCCAGCACCGTCCGCGACGTCGACACCCCCGGCGTACTCGGCCGCACCCCGCCGCAGCTCCTGGCCATCCTCCCCGACACCGACGTGGCCGGCACTGCGCACGCGGCGAACCGTGTCCTGTCGGCAGTGAACGAAGCTCTCAAGTCCCAGGGCGGGCAGGCCGCCGTCGGCCTCGTCTGCGTGCGGCCCGGCCAGCGGGTTCGCGCAGGGGCGGTCATCGACAGCGCCAGCCGTTCCCTTCGCTCGGGCCGTCCCGAGATGATGGGCAAGCCGGCCTGACGTTAGAGATCTATCTCGCCCGCCATGGCGAGACCGAGTGGAGCCTCGGGGGCAAGCACACCGGACGTACCGACCTACCCCTGACAACGCGAGGCGAAGAGAAGGCCCAAGCCCTGCGAGGGCGCCTCGAGGGCATCCACTTCGATGTGGTCTACTCGAGTCCGCTGCAGCGCGCCCTGCGCACCGCCCACCTTGCCGGCTTTGCCACACCGACGATCACGTCGCTGCTCGAGGAGGCCGACTACGGACAGTACGAGGGCCTGACCAGCGGCCAGATCCACGAGACGAACCCCGGCTGGGAGCTCTATCACGACGGCTCACCCGGAGGCGAGTCGCCGGCCCAGCTCTACGCAAGGGCCCAGCGGTTCATCGACCTCGTCGACACCGGTGGTAACGCAAGGCTCATCGCCTTCTCTCACGGCCACATCCTGCGGGCCATCGCGGTCGCGTGGATCAATGCGGATATCACGGTCGCGGCCGGGCTTCAGCTCGACGTGGCGACGCTGAGCATCCTGCGCGACAGCGATCACGGCCGACTGATCGCTCTATGGAACGCGCCGTAGCTAAGTCCGCCGGCGCAGTGTCCAGGTGCGGCTGCGGACGCCCGGCAGCCCGGCGAAGACGAGATAGGCCGAGGTCGGCACGTCGGCCCGATAGCGATGGCGCTCCCCTGGATTGATCAAGAGCATCTCGCCCACCGCGACCTCGCCTGAGTGGGTGCCGTCGTCGAACTGGAGGCGGCCTGCGGTGACGATCAGCGCCACCGGGATCGCATTGCGGTGTTCAGGCACCATCTGTCCGGCCTCGAGCCGCAGGCCGACCACTCGCATCGACCCGCTGTCCGCGATCTGCTCGAAACCAAAGGGTCGGGGCTGCTCACTGCCGGCGTCGGGCGGTGACATCGCGGACTATCATGCCGCCGCCACGACCCTCTACACCGTCTCGTGAGGATCGTCCACGCGACCGGCATCGACGGCGCGCGCCAGGCGCGCGGCACAGTCGTCGTGATCGACGTCCTCCGCTCCTTCACAGTGAGTGCCTATGCACTGGCCGGCGGCGCGGGCGAATGCCGCCTGGTGACGTCGGTCGACGAAGCACGCGCGCTGGTCCGCGAAACGCCCGGCGCGGTCCTGTGCGTCGAGGTCGACGGCCTGCCCGTTCCGGGCATCGCCATCAGCAACTCACCGACGCAGATTCGAGCCATCGACCTCACGAATCGGATCGTGATCCAGCGATCGAGTGCGGGGACGCCGGTGGCGGCGGCGGTTGAAAGTGACGTCATCTTCGTGGGGAGTCTTGTGGTTGCGAGGGCGACCGTTCAAGCCTGCCTGTTAAGACGTCCGGAGACGTTGACCCTGGTCGCCTCCGGTGACTTTCCCGAAGACCGCGCGTGCGCCTCCTACATGGAAGCGATCGCGATGGGCGAGCCGCCCGACATCGAACGACTGCTGCGGCCTTTGCGTGAAAGCGATCGGTACCGCGAGCTGGCGGCCGGCGAACGTCCTGGCTTTCCGTCGACCGACCTGGAGCTGTCGCTCGTTCCAGATCGATTCGACTTCGCCATGCCCGTCGACAAGGAGGCGGGGTACCTGCGCGTGACCGCAAGGTTTGGAGGCCCCGGCACGTTTTCTAATTGAGGACCTTCGGATTACGAGGTCATTTGATGGCGGCGGGATCGGGTTGGTGTCTTTGATCGGTGGGTGCGGTGCGAAGGCGTCGCCACCGGCCGCCAGCTCATCCGCCGCCCCTTGACAGGGTCGACCTTCAGCGAATAGCGAAGACGACCAGGGTCGCCAGCTGGCCCAGCTCGACAGCGGCGCCGCACACGTCTCCGGTCGCGCCGCCCACGCGGCGGCGTGCGATCGCGACCAGGATCAGCGTCGCGATCGCCACGACCGCTGCAGCGAGCAGCGCCCGGCGCCAGTCGAGTAGACACGCGAGCGCGGCGCATGCCGTGCCGATCACGAGGTCGGTCGCACGGTGGCTCGGCTCCCAGGCCGCGACGCCCAAGCCCGTCTCGCGGACGTAAGGCACGAGCGCGACGATCCACAGCGTGGTCAATCGCGAGACCGCGCCCGCGATGACAAGCGCCACCAGCGCGCGGGCCGCAGACATCGACGCGAGGGCGGCCACGTCGGCGACGACGACCACCACCAGGGCGGTCACGCCGAAGGATCCGAGGCGCGGGTCGCGCATCACCTCGAGCCGGCGGGTTGCGTCGCCTTTGCCGAGCAGCCCGTCGACGGCGTCAGCCAGACCATCGAGGTGGATCGCACCGGTCAGAAGACACAGCGCACCGACTGCCACCGCCGCCGCCAGAAGCGGAGTGGCGATCGCGGACATCACCGCGAACACGGCCGCCACGGCAAGGCCGATGAGCGCGCCGATCGCCGGGAAGTACGCGCGGCCGAGGCGCTCGCCTGGGCTCCCGTCCGCATTCGCCACGGGAAGGACGGTCAGGAACGACATCGCCGCCCGCAAAGAGCGGATGCTCAATCGCGCTCCAGGCCGCCATCGATCGGCTCGACCGGCCCGAGGTCGAGGGCGCGTCCGGCCACCATGAAGAGAGAGCGTTCGGCGCGGGCGGCGAACTTTGCGTTCACAGCGCCGAGCACGTCCCTGAAGGACCGCGCGAGCCCGTTCGCGGGCACGATCCCCAGGCCCACCTCGTTGCTGACCACCACGCCGTGCCGGGTACGAAGCTCTTCGGCCAGGGCGTCCGCCGCGCGCTGGATCTCGTCAGCGCCATGGCCGGCCTCCATCAGGTTGGAGACCCACAGCGTCAGGCAGTCGACGATCAGGAAGCTGGCCGGCCCTGTCGCGCGCACGGCGGCAAGAAGGTCAAGCGGAGCCTCCAGGGTCATCCAATCAGAAGGACGCGATGCGCGGTGCCGCTCGATGCGAAAAACCATCTCCGCGTCGCCCGCGGCTGCGGTCGCGATAAACGTCACCGGCATCTCCGCAGCACGGCCCATGCGGTCCGCAAGCGCCGACTTCCCGCTCCGCGCGCCTCCGAGGATCAGCACGTAGCCCATCAGAAGTCGATGCCGCGCAATGCCTGGATGCCCTGGTCGAACGCGTGCTTCTGGTTGCGCATCTCGGTCACGGTGTCGGCCACCTCGATCAGCTCGCTCGGCGCGCCGCGGCCGGTGGCGATGATGTTCACCGAGGCGGGGCGCGAACGAATCACGGCTGCGACCTCTGAAGACGGGATCCAGCCCCAGTTCATCGGGTAGGTGATCTCGTCGAGGACGACCAGCCCGAACGCGCCGGATTGAATCTTGTCCTGGGCGACCTTCCACGCCTCGCGTGCGACGGCTTCGGTCCGCTCCATGTCTGGTGAGTCCCAGGTGAAGCCGTCACCGATCGTCCACCACTCGACGCCGAGTCGCATGGCCGCGTCGCGCTCGCCGACCTTCCAGCGACCCGACTTGATGAACTGGACGACGCAGACCTTCCATCCGCGCGAAACGGCGCGAAGCGCGGTGCCGAAGGCCGCGGTCGATTTGCCCTTGCCATCGCCCGTGTTGACGATCACGACTGACTTTGCTTTACGCGTCGCTCGAGGCGGCGCGACGCGCGGTGGTGCGCTCGGTTTCATTTGCGCACCGGCACCACCGCATGCCCCGATCCGTTCATGTCCACGATCCTGACGTTGGCTCGATAGTGATCCGAGATCGCGGACTCGGTAAGGATCTCATCAGGCGGACCCACCGCGACCAGGGCGCCTTGGACGAGGAGCGCAAGGCGGTCGGAATACTGTCCCGCGAGGGTCAGCTCGTGCATCGCCGCGATGACGGTCAGCTCCTGCTCGGCTCGCAGCTCGTCGATCAGCTCGAGCACCGCCTGCTGGCGTCCCATGTCGAGCGACGTGGTCGGTTCGTCGATCAGCAGGACCGGCGCCCGCTGCGCAAGCGCACGGGCGATCGCGACACGCTGCCTCTCCCCACCGCTCAGCTGGTCGAGCGACCGCGACGCAAATTCATCCAGAGCGAGCCTGCGGAGGATGTCGGCCACGATCCGCCGGTCCTTCCCGCTCTCCTTGCCCAGGTAGCCGAGGTGCGGGCTCCGGCCGAGGAGCACGTATTGCGAAACCGTCATGCCGGCTGGCATCTGTGGTTCCTGGAGGAGCATCGCGACTCGCCTCGCGACATCGCGCGTGCCCATGCCCGCGAGCGCTCGACCTCCGATCCTGATGTCACCCTCGAACCGAGCCAGGCGCGCGATCGCGCGCAGCACAGTCGTCTTGCCCGCGCCGTTGGGCCCGATCAGCGAGAGCCACTCGCCCGAGCGGACGTCGAGGTCGAGCCCGCGCAGGACCGGTTTGGTGCCGTAGGAGACCGAGACGCCCGCGAGCAAGACGTCGCTCACAGCGCCGCCACGCGTGTCGAACGCATGACCGCGATGAAGAAGGGCGCGCCGACGAAGGCCGTGATCACGCCGATCGGCAGCTCGCCCGGCGACACGACGGTGCGCGCCGCTGTGTCCGCGAGGACGATGAACGCAGCGCCGAAGAGCATCGAAAGCGGGACCACGACGCGGTAGCTCCTGCCGGCCAGCAGGCGGATCGTATGAGGCACGATGATGCCGACGAACGCAATCGTGCCGGCGACGGCGACCACCGCAGCCGTGCCGAGCGTCGCGGCGATCACGACGATCAGCCGGACGCGGCGCACCGAAACGCCAAGGGTGACCACCTCGTCCTCACCGACGCTCAGCGCATCGAGCAGCCTGCGGTGCACGTAGATCACGACCAGGCTCAACGCGACATAGGGAAGGACGAGAAGCACACCATCCCATCCCGCCGTGACGAGCCGGCCGAGGATCCACGAGTAAACCTGGCGGAGGGAGTTCGTCTGCGATTGCTGGACGTAGGTCTGGATGGCGTTGAAGAAAGCGGCGACGGCGACGCCGGCCAGGATGAGGCCCGTCGCGGTCCGCAGTCCGGTCACCGTTCGCCCCAGGGCAAAAGCGCCTGCCACCGCCGCACCCGCCCCTGCGAACGCCGCGAGCGGCACGAGGTTCACGCCGATGAAGGAGCCGCCCGGCGCGAACGCGATGGCAAGGGTCGCGCCCAGGTTCGCCCCCGCCGCCGCCCCGAGCAGGTAGGGGTCGGCCAGCGGGTTGCGAAAGACACCCTGGTAGGCCGCGCCGGCGGTGGCCAGCATGCCACCGACCAGCGCACCGAGGACGACGCGCGGAAAGCGCAGCGACCACAGGATCGTGGCCTGTCCCGGATCGACGCCGCTCACGCTGCTGCCAAGCCATGGGACATGAGAAAGAAGCGCGGCGAACACGGTGCCCAGCCCGATGTGCACCGGACCCACGAGCGCACCGACCGCAGCAGCGATGAGGAGTGAGGCAAAGCCGGCCGCGCCCCACACCCACCGCAGGCGCGGCAATCCACCAAGCGCTATGAGTGCGCCTGCCGCCGGCTCAGCACGGGGCCCAAAAATTCCCAGCATCACGCCGCCTGCTTTTCGATGTCGCGCACGTGCGGGGCGACCACGCGGAGGAAGTCGATCATGCGCGGACCCCACCTCGACGCGACGTCGTCGTCGACGTTGATCACCTCACCCGATTTCACCGCAGCGATGACGCTCCAGCCCGGACGCGCCGCGACGGTGCCTCTGTCCTGCCGGCAGCAGTTCGTGTCGGCGAGGACGATCAGGTCGGGGTTCGACGAAACGATGTACTCCGCCGAAAGCTGCGGATAGTCGGGTGCCGCACCGGTCGCGGCGTCCGCGATGTTGCTCAGCCCGAGGACCTTGTAGACCTGGCCGATGAAAGTCGCCGACGTCGCGGTGTAGTAGGTGCTGTCGAGCTCGTGGTAGATCTTCAGCGCCCGCGTCGGTTTGGCCAGGGTCGCGACGATCGCCGCCACGTCTGAACGCTCCTTGGCGACCACCGAGTCCGCACCCGCGCCCTGACCCGTGGCGGTCCCAAGCTGCACCATCTGCCGGTAGGAATCGTCGATCGTCTTGGCCGGACCCTCGATCAAGATCGGAATGTTGACGGCCTGCAGCCCGTGCACGAGGCCGCCGATGTCGTCCGCGGCCACCACCAGGTCGGGTGCGTATGCGGCGATCGCTTCGATGTTGGGTTGAAAGCCCGACAGCTTCGTGTGGGGCGCTGACGCGGGAAAGTTCGACTGGTCGTCGACGGCCACCACCTGGGGGCCGGCTCCGATCGCGAACAGCATCTCCGTGGCGGTGGGGCTCAGCGAGACGATGCGGTGAGGTTGTTTTGTGATCGTCACGCTCACGCCGGTCGAGCCGACAAGCGTGACCGGGAAGTGGGCGGATTGCGTCGCGGGCGGCGGCGATGCGCTGCCTCCGCATGAGGCGAGGAAGAGCACGCCGGCGACCAGAAGGTGATGCGCTCGCATCGATACGATCCTCCCGCGGCAAAGTCCCCACCGCCAGGGGAAACCTCGCCGCAGGAGGCGTCCCCACTGATCCGCGCAAGTGGGAGGGACGGCCCACCTGACGGGTCTCCTGGCTTGTGGATCTCGGCTGCCGGCTGCCTTCCCAAGGTCTTCGCCTCAGTGGCCGCTAGCCGGCGGCTCCCCACTCACAGTTGCGCGACAGCGCCGGATTTCCTCCCCACGAAGTCAGAGCTTTCGGCGTGACTTCGCGGGGGCCCCTACAGAGGACCGGCTTCCCGCGTCGGGTGAGCTATTCGGTTGTGCGGACCATTATTGCGCGCCCACCGCGGGACGTGGAGTGGCGTCCGTTCCCTCGCGGTCGGAGACCCCGGCCTCGTCGAATGTCGCCATCTCTTTCAGGAGCTGCACCGAAGCCCGGACCAATGGCAAGGCGAGCACCGCGCCGGTGCCTTCGCCAAGGCGCAGGTCGAGGTCGATGAGCGGGCGCAGACCAAGCGCCTGGAGGGCCGCGGCGTGGCCGCGTTCCTGCGAGCGGTGTGACGCGATCATGTAGCCGGCGACCGATGGCGCGATCTTCGCCGCGACGAGCGCGGCGGCGCTCGAGATGAAACCGTCGATGATGACGGGCTTGCGGTGGCGCGCCGCCTCGAGGATGACGCCGACGAGTCCCGCGATCTCGAGCCCGCCGACCGCGGCCAGTGCGTCCACCGGGCCGCGCGCGATCAGCTCTGCGTTGACGTGCAGGGCGGTCGACACCGCCTGCAGCTTCCGCTCCAGGCCCGCGTCGTCGACTCCTGTGCCGCGCCCCACGACCTCGCTCGGCGCGAGCCCGGTCAGCGCGCAGATCAACGCGGCGGAGGCTGTCGTGTTGCCGATGCCCATGTCGCCCAAAAGGACGATGTCGAGACCGGACGTGATCTCCTCGCGCACGAGTCGTTGCCCCGCCTCGATCGCCCGCTCGGCTTCGTCGAGCGACATCGCGGGCCCCTTGGTGATGCTTGCCGTCCCACGCCGGATCTTCACCGCTCGGAGGCTGGCGTCGTGAGGCAGGTCTGCGTCGACGCCGAAATCCGCGACCACCACGCGCGCCTCCGCGTGGCGCGCCAGCACGTTGATCGCCGCACCGCCGTGTAGGAAGTTGAGCACCATCTGCGGAGTGACCTCGCGCGGGTAGGCGCTCACGCCTTCGGCGGCCACGCCATGATCGGCGGCCAGTGTGAAGACGACCGCGTCGACGAGCGGTGAATCGATCCGCCCTGTCATGCCGGCGAGGTCGGTCGCAAGACTCTCGAGGCGGCCCAGGCTGCCCGCGGGCTTGGTCAGGCGGTCCTGCCTCGACGCCGCAGCTTGCCTCGCAGCGACGTCGAGGGGTGGGATCTCGGGGAACTTCATCCGGGTAACTTTGGCACGTGACGTTCGTCCAGTTTCGGAAGCTATGTCTCGCGCTTCCTGAGGCCGAGGAGGTCGAGACATGGGGCGAGGCGACATTTCGCGTCCGGGCGCGCATCTTCGCGATCGGATCGCCGGAGGGCAGGTCCGTTTCGCTGAAGGCTTCGCTCGACGACCAGGCCGGCCTGGTGGCGATGGACCCGAAGACCTTTGCCGCGGCCGCCTACACGGGTCGATTCGGCTGGGTCAACGTCTCACTCGCTCGACTGGGACCGGAGCTCGGCGCGAGATTGGTGCAAAACGCCTGGGAGCGCACCGCCCCCAGGCGTTTGACACGTCCCCTCGAAGCTAGAACGCCCGGCGCCGAGCCCCTCGGCCGCCGCCGAGCAGACGCACGACCAAAAGGAGAAGCGCCGCCCCGATAAACGCCATCAGCATCTCGGTCAGGATCGGGTGTCCCGCGATCCCGATGCTGATGTGCAGGATGCCGAGCAGGACGATGCCGCCGATGAACGCGCCGATGATGCCGACGATGATGTCGCCGAACAAGCCGAGGCCGTGTCCGAACGCGAGGTGGCTGGCCAGGAAGCCGGCGACCAGGCCGATCAGACACCAGATCAGGATCGTTTCGAGGTCCAGGGTGAACGACGAGCCGTTGATGGTGATGACCATGTCGATTTACGCCCCCTTACAAAGGCAGATGAATCAGGCATTCAAGAAACGCCTGCGGGGCGCCAAAAACTCGGCCTAAGGAATCTTCGAGGCCAGCTCTTCCAGGGCCGCGCCCAAGACGCGGTTGAACGCCGGGAACGGATGGATGACGTCCGCAAGCTGGCGGACGGGCGTTCCCGACTTGATCGCGAGCACCAGCTCGCCGACGATCTCGCCCGCCCGAGGCGTCACCAGCGTCGCGCCGATCAGGACCCCGCGGCCGCCGTCCGCGACGAGCTTCAGCGCCCCGCCGTGAAAGTCGTGGATGTATCCGCGTGCAGTCTCGGCGGGATCGACCGAGGCCACGGCGACGTCGATCCCTCCCTGGCGCGCCGCCTGCTCCGAGACCCCGACCGATGCGACCTCCGGGTCCGTGTACGTGACGCGAGGCACGGCGGTGTGGTCCGCTTTCGCGTTCTCGCCGCGCAGGCGCCGGGCGACGATCTGGCCGTGGTAGTAGGCGAGGTGCGTGAAGCCGCCGAGGCCGGTCACGTCTCCTGCGCCGTAAACCCCGGCGTGCGCCTCGAGCGTCGAGGGGTCGACCTTGAGCCAGCCGCGCTCGGTCCGCGCCAGGCCTGCATCGCTCCAGGCTTCGTAGTTCGGCCGGCGGCCTGTGGCGACCAGGAGGCGGTCGCCGGCGACGACGGCTCCGGACTTCAGGTGGGCGACGACCGTCGGGCCGTGTCGTTCCACCGCCTCGCACGGATCGCCGACGAGGATCGTGATCCCGTCCTCCTCGAGATGCGGCCTCAGCGCCGCCCCGGCCTCGGGCTCCTCCAGGCCGAGAAAGCGAGGACCCGCCTCGACGATCGTGACCTTCGAGCCGAGGCGCGCGAACGCCTGGGCCAGCTCCACGCCGACGGCGCCTCCCCCCAGGACCGTCAGCGTCGCCGGCAGCTCGCGAGGCACGGCCGCCTGACGGTTCGTCCAGTAGTCGACGCCGTCCAGGCCCGGGATGGGCGGGATGGAGGCGGTGCCGCCGTTGGCGATCACGACCGCCTTGCGCGCGACGAGCTGCTCGCCGCCAACCTCGACCGTGCGCAGGTCGATGAGCTTGCCTACGCCTCGGACGAGCTTCGCGCCGGTGGCCTCGAGCGCGGCCGCGGGCCTCGTGTCGTCGAGCTCTCGCGCCATCCAAAGGACGCGTTTCGAGACCTTCGGAAAATCGACGTCCCACTCGACGCGAGACGCGGCCAGGGTCCGCGCCCGGCCCGCCTCTTCCAGGGTCTCGCCCGACCGGAGCAGCGTCTTGGACGGCACGCAGCCCCAGTAAGGGCACTCACCGCCGACAAGCTCGCGCTCCACAACGGCCAGCGAAAGGCCGCTGCCGTGCAGGCCGCCCGCGATCGCCTCTCCCGCGACACCGCCGCCAAGGCATACGACGTCAAACTCCTGAGGCAATCGATTCACCTCTCACGGGCTCCGTCGCGTGCGTAGGCGGCGCGACGGCTATGCGTCCTCCGGCGACGACCATAAAGATCTCCTCGAGTCGCGTGACCGTCCTGATGTCAGCCAGCGGGTTGTTGTTCCACACGACAAGGTCCGCCGCCTTGCCGGCCTCGATCGTTCCGACGTCTGTGAGCCCAAGAGCGCGGGCCGAGCCCGCGGTCGCGGCGCTGATTCCTTCATGCGGGGTGAGGCCACCCTCGACCATCCGCACGAGCTCGAGAGCGTCTGCTCCGGGAGGTCCGCTGTCGAAGCCCATCGCCATGGTGACGCCTGCGGCGCGCGCCGCCATGAGGGTGCGGTAAGCCTCCTCGCGCTGGCGTTTCGCCTGCTCGACAAGCCTCGGCGCGAAGATTTCCGCGAAGCGCTCGCCGACGTCGTGGAACGTGCTGAGCGTTGGCACGAGCACGATGCCGTGGCGAGCCATCTGGTCGAGCAGCTCCGGGGCGCGGTGCAGCGAGAGCCCGTGCTCGACGGTGTCGACGCGCGCTTCCACCGCGAGGCGCACCGCGCCGAGGCCTTCGGCGTGAGCCGCCACGCGGAGACCCAGCCTGTGCGCCTCGTCGACGAGCGCGTCCATCTCCTCTTGTGTCAGCTGCGCGGGTTCGGGGTCTTCGCGATCGACCGAGCGCGCTCCTCCCGCCATCACCTTGATGTAGTCGGCGCCGCGGCGCAGCTGTCGACGCACGGAGCCGCGCATCTCCCAGGGACCGTCAGCCTCGTCGTACATGGTGGTGAAGATCCTTCCGCCGGGGGCCGTCGCCGAGATGATCCGGCCGCACACAAGGATGCGCGGCCCTTCGGTCAGGCCGAGGCGGACCGCTTCACGCAAGACGATCGCGTTGTCGTCGTAGCAGCCAACGTCGCGGATCGATGTGATGCCCGCCCGCAAAAAGGCGCGAGCGGCGTTGGCGAGCGCGAAATACACGAGCTCGCGCGGTCGCGGCTCCTCACCCTGCAGCGGCTTTGGCAGCGCCGCTTGCTCGAGCATCTTGGGGTCATCCGCCAGGTGGATGTGAGCGTCGATCAACCCCGGCAGCAGGAAGCGGCCGCCGAGGTCGACCGCGCCGGCTGGAGGTGCAGCGCCGGCGGGCCCGACCTCGACGATCTTGCCGCCGCTGATCGAGACCTGCTGGCGTTCGATGGGATTGCGATCGCGGCTGTCGATGATCGATGTGTTCCACAGGACGACGTCCTGCTGATTCGGCGTCATTCGACGAAGAGGCGCATGCGAAGCGCCTCGCACAATGCTGCGGCGGAGGCATCCTCGCCCATCTCGTTGAGGACTTCGCCCACGGTTTCGCAGATCGACAGGCTTCCGTATCCGAGCTGTGGTGGCTGAGCCTCGTCACCCAGGACGTCGCACGCCATCACCGCCTCGATCGTGAGTATCGTCTGCAGGCGGTTCACGATCGTCCGGGTCAGCGTCACCGACTGCGGTGCCAGTGTGGAGTGGTCCTCGGCGTCTGGATTCACGAGCGTCGTGCCCAGGGTGACGGGGTTCGCCAGGTGCTTGATCTCGGCGAGCAGCGACGCCGCGGAATGCACCGAAGGGCCCTGGTAGGGGCGGAACGGGAAGCGTGCCCTCCAGTCGGCCATCCTGCCCGAAGGGGTGCCGTGGAACCGCAGGCGGTTGATTCGGCGCTCGGACAGCATGGCCACGTGTGCGAGCGCCAGGCGCATCGTCTCGAAGCTGAGGCCCAGCACGACCGGGTCGAAGTTTCCGTTCGAGATGAGCTCGTCGCGATCGAGCGAGACCATGGGGTTGTCGCCGGCCGAGTTGAGCTCCACCTCGACCACGCGGCGCGCGACGGCGATGTACTCGCGCATGGCGCCGTGCACCTGGGGCATCACGCGGAACGAGAGCGGGTCCTGCACCGACGGTTCGCGCGTGCGGTCCTCGAGGTAGCTTCCGGCGAGGCACTCACGCATGTGCGCCGCGGCTGCGAGCTGGCCGGCAAACGGTTTGGCCTCGGCCACCTCCAGGCGGAAGGGCTCGAGGTTGCCGCCGATCGCCTCCACGGAGAGGCAGCCGATGGCGTCCGCGATGTTGCTCAGCTTCTCGAGGTCGACGACCGCGAGCGCCCCTGTCCCGATCGACATCCCGTTGGCGCTGATCAGCGCGAGGCCGTCCTTAGGTCGGAGCGGGCACGGCGGTATGCCGGCCAGCTTGAGCGCGTCCCGTCCCGGCATCTGGTCGCCTCGGTAGATCGCGTGGCCCCGCCCGATCAGGACCATCGCCACGGCCGCCATCTGGTTCAGGTCGGACGCGCCCACCGAGCCGCCCTGCGGGACGATGGGGTGGACCCGCGCGTTGAGCATCTGGAGCAGCGTCGCGAAGATGTCCGGGTGCGCGCCCGAGCCGCCGCGGGACATGCCCACGATGCGGGCCAGCATCAGCGCCCGAACGTCGCGCTCGGCCATCGGCTCGCCGATGCCCCGCGCGTGCATGGCGACGAGCTGGTGCTGATAGTCGATAAGGTCGTCGGGGTGGATCTCGCGATCGCGCAGGTGGCCGACCTGCGTGTTGAGCCCGTAGACCTTGCGGCCGCTCAGGAGGGCGCGTTCGACCGACGCCCGTGAGCGCCTGACCCGATCGAGGACGTCCTCGGACGCAAAGACGCGTGCGCCGCCGACCGCGATGTCGTACACGTCGTCGACCGTCACCCCGCGCTCGACCTCGAGGGTGACCACGCTGTCCCATTCGTGGTGAGTCATCGAGTGAGCGCGGGGGGATCAGGATCCCCCCGCGGAGCCCCCCTTTGACATAAAGCGCGTCCGGAGGCGTAAGGGTCATGACTGGGGACGCCCGGAATGAATCCGGGCTTCAACTCCACTCGAACACCGTCCCATTCGTGTGAGTCATCGAGCGTCCAGCACCAGCAGCGTCGCCATCAGGGCGGACGCCCCCGCGTCGAGATGTTGCGGGAGCGTGAGCTCTTCCGGACAATGGCTGCGCCCGCCGACCGACGGTACGAACAGCATCCCGACCGGTGCCAGACGCGCCATCTGGACCGTGTCGTGCCCCGCGCCGCTGGGCAGCGTGCGCGACGCGAGGCCCAGGTCCCCCAGCGCCTCGCTCATCGCGGCGCGCACGACCTCCGAGCAGATGACCGGCTCGGTCCGCGACAGATGGTCGATCGTCGTGCGCACGCCGCGGCGCGCCCCGATCTCTGTGGCGGCGGTCTCCAGGTCGCGCCTGGCGGCGTCCAGCCACTCCTTGCTCGTATGCCGGAGCTCGGCCCACAGCTCGACGTGGCCGGGGATCACGTTGAGCGCGCCGGGCTTGGCCTCGATCCTTCCCGCGGTCCCGACACCATCTCCCCGCGACGCGACCTGCTCGACGGCGAGCACCGCTTCCGCCGCCGCGCACAGCGCGTCGTTGCGCGAGCGCATCGGCGTCGTGCCCGCGTGGCCGGCCTCGCCCTCGAACGTCATGTGCAGCCGCTCGATCCCGGCAATCCCAGAGACGATGCCGATCGGAATGCCCGCATCCTCCAGGACCGGGCCCTGCTCGATGTGGAGCTCGACGAAAGCGTGAACCTCGCCCTCGCGCCAGGCAGAATCGACGATCCGGCCCGAGTCTCCGCCCACCGACTCCAGCGCGCCGGCCAGCGTTCCGCCGCTCGGGTCGCGCAGCGCGAGGTGGGCCGCGCTCAGGGTGCCCGCGACGGCGCGACTTCCCACGCAGCTGATTCCGAACTCATTCGGCTCCTCGCCCACGAAGTCGACGACGCGCAGCTCGTGGGTGAGCTCGCGTCCACTCTGCACGATGCACCGCGCGACCTCGATGGCGGCCAGCACGCCGAGCGGTCCGTCGAAGCGCCCACCGCCCGCGACCGTGTCAGTGTGCGAGCCTGTGACAAGGGCCGGCCTTTCGCCGGGCACGACGCCGATCAGATTGCCCGCCGCGTCGCACGTCACCTGAAGTCCGGCGTCGCGCATCGTTTGCGCGAGCCACTTGCGCGAGCGGATGTAAGGATCCGAGAAAACGCGCCGAGTCCATCCTGTCTGGTCCGGTTCGCGAAACTCGGCCAGCGCGTCGAGGTCCGACTGGAGCCTCGCGAGGTTGACCGCGGCGTGCCCGATCATCGAGTCGACTCCCCTACCGTGGTCTGATGGACGGGTTTGATCAGCTCCACGCCCATGATCTGCTCGACCTCGGCGAGCGCCGTGCGGTCGGTCGTGCTCGACGAAAGCGGCAGAAGCTTGCGGTGGACGTGGAACACGGCGATCTGGTCGCCTTCGCGGATCGCGGAGATCGTCACCGGACGCCCGGTTTCGACAGAGAGCGTCGTGATCACGTCCGGATACGTGGCCATCCGTTCTTTGCCGCGGTCCACGGTCATGTACTCGTTGAGATAGCGGAGCAGCAGCCCGCCGACCTCGAAGGCGCCGTGGTCGAAACCTCCCATGGTCTTCATCGGCGTTTTGATTCGCACGGGACCCTTTGCGAGGATTGCCCCGCTGGTCTGGCGGCACGTCGCCTCGATCACCGCATCTCCGCCGGACGTCTCGGCTTTGCGCATCGCCTTGCCGAGGTCGAGCGCGTAGGTGATGGCTCCGATTGCCGCGTGCTTCTTGACCCACGACGCCTCCACGGGGTTGCGCGCGGCGGCGATGAACCCGCCGACGCGCACCGAGACATCGCGCAGCACGTTGGAGGTCGTGACGACCGAGCCCAGGGCCACCAGGCGGAGCTCGCCGTGCAATTTGCGGTTGCCGCCGGCGACGGCCTGGACCGTCTGGTAGCCCGGGCGGCCCGTCAGTCCCATCCCGCCGAGCTTGCCGGTCGGGTGTGCCCGCACGTCACCTGCGGCGTCGAGCACCTTGACGCCGAGCATGGACGACTGGATCCAGCCGTTCAGCGTGGTGGACGCGCCGTTCTGCGCCGTCAGCACCGCGGCGATCGGTCCTGACGCGTGGTCCATCAGCAGCTTCAGCGCGTTGACGTAGTCGCGTGGTTGGATCTCCCAGTCGGGAGCTCCCGGTGCGCCGATCGCTGTGACCGTCGCGACCAAAGCGTCATCCGGAATCTCGTCCACTGAGCAGAGCACCGGCGTGCCGAGCCCAGTCGCCATCTCGGCCATGACCTCGCCATGGGATACCCAACCGCCGCCGCCGCACGCCAGGACCGAGCCGCCCCAGATGGCGTCGAGCGCGTCGTCGTGCGTCAGCTCGCGGATCATCTTTCAGTCCCGATCGGCTGCGAGCTGCGCAGCCCGAGCCCGGCGCGTCCCGCCGCCTCGCCCGCGAGCGCGTAGCCGGCGTCCGCGTAACGCAGCACGCCGAGGCCGGTGTCCGCGTCGAGCCCGAACCGCAGCCGGTGGGCCGCGGCGTCGCTGCCGTCCGCCACGATGCTGACTCCGGCGCTCTGCACGTAGCCGGCGTATCCGCCGCCACCGCCGTGGATGGCGACCAGGTCGGCGCCGGCGCTGCACAGCAGAAGTGCGTCGAGCAGCGGCCAGTCCGAGATCGCGCTGCTGCCGTCCGCCATCCGCTCGGTGCCTATGTGAGGGTGCGTCATGCCGCCGGAGTCGAAGTGGTCGCGGGTGAAGAGGACGGGTGCCGTCAGCTCGCCGCTCGCGACGAGCTGGTTGGTCGCCAGGCCGAACCTCGAGCGCTCGCCGTGGCCGAGCCAGCAGCTGCGCGCGGGCAGACCCTGCACCGAGACGTGGCGGCGCGCGAGCTCGATCCACGTCGCGACCTCGGGGCGCTCCGGGAAAAGGTCGCGAGCCAGGTCGTCCAGCCTCGAGAGGTCGGCCACATCGCCGCTCAAGGCGATCCACCGGAAGGGACCGATGCCGCGGCAGAAGAGAGGGCGGACATAGCGCTCGGCGAAACCGTCGATGGTGAACGCGTCGGTGACGCCGGCGTCGGACGCCTGGACCCGAAGGTTGTTGCCGTTCTCGACTGTGATCGCGCCGCGCTCCTTGAATGCGAGTATTGCGCGAACCTCGGCGGCCATCGACTGCCGGGCCATCGCCATCACTTCCTTCGGGTCGGCCTTGCGGAGGCGGGCCCACTCTTCGAGCGTCAGCTCCTGGGGCACGTATCCGTAGAGAGCATCGTGTGCGGCCGTGAGGTCCGTCACCACGTCCGGCGTGACGCGTCGCCGCGCGATCTCGGTGAAGACGTCCGCGGCGTTGCCCAGCAGGCCGACGCTCGAGCCGTGCGCACTCTGTCGCGCGGCGTTGCATGCCGCCAGGGCGCCGTCGAGATCTGTGAAGACTTCGACCAGGTCGCCGCGATTCTTGCTCCGCTCGAGCTTCGCCTCATCGACCTCGACGATCAGGCCGATCGCGTTCAGCATCCGGATCGCGACCGGCTGCGCGCTGCCCATGCCGCCCAGACCGGAAGTGAGGACGAAGCGACCTACGAGCGATCCGCCGAAGTGCTCCCGGGCGATCGCGCTCAGGACCTCATAGCAGCCCTGCAGCACTCCCTGCGACCCGATGTACTGCCAGTCGCCCGCGGTGAGGCCGCCCCACATCGTGAGGCCGGCGTCGGCGAGCGCGTAGAAGTTCTCCGCGGTCGCGTAGTGACCGACGATGTTGCTGTTCGCCATCACGACGACCGGGGCAAGCGGCTGGGTGGCGAACACGCCGATCGGCTTGCCCGACTGGACGACGAGCGTCTCGCCGTCGCTCACCGTCTTCAGCGCGGCCACGATCCGGTCGAAGGAATCCCAATCCCTGGCCGCCTTCGCCAGCGCCGCGTAGACGACGAGGTCCTCCGGACGCTCGCCGACCTCGAGCACGTTCTCGAGCATCCGCAGCAAGCCTTCCTGCCGCCAGCCGAGGCAGCGCAGCGCCGTGCCGCGTTCCGCGACGACCTTGCGCGAGCCGCTCATGGTCGTGCCACCACGTGACGGCCGATCTCGTCCGCGGCCGCGAGGACTCGCTCGATCAATTCGGGGAGGCGGTCGTCGGTGAAACCTGTCTCGGGGCCCGCCACGCTGACCGCCGCAAAGATCTGACCACCTTTGCCGAACACGGGCGCCGCCACGGCGCTTGCGCCCGCGTCGATCTCGCCATGGCTGACGCAGTAGCCGGCGGCCCGCATCGACGCCATCTCGCGGCGCACGCGCGCCGCAGTCAGCCGGCGTCCGTCAGGCAGCGGGTGGCCGTCCGCCTGCGCGATCGCGCTCTCCACGAGCTGCGGCGACACCCAGGGGAGGAGGATCTTGCCCGATGCCCCTGCATATAGAGGAAAGACGCGGCCTGGCTGATACGAGAGGCGAATCGCGCGCGACGGCTCGACCGCGAAGATGCAGATGGCCCGCGCGCCGGTCGGCATGACGAGCAGCGAGGTTTCGTTTGTCGCCGCGGTGAGGCCCTCGAGCACCGGCATCGAAAAGGGTGCGAGCTCCCTGGCGAGGAGTCGCTGCTTCGCCTGGCCCAGGTCCATCATGCGCAGGCCGAGCGACACGTACGGACGGTGGCTGCGATCGACCAGCCCGCCCATCTCGAGCGTGCGCACGATGCGGTAGACGGTGTTGGCCGGGACGCTCAGCGCCTGGGCGATCTCGCCCACGGTGACCGGCTCATCGCGCTCCCGCAGATAAAGGAGGACGCTCACCGCCCGGGCGAGAAGCTGCGTGCCGGCCATCCAGCTGACGAGGTCGCCGTTCGCGGGTGCGCGCTCGCGGTGAACAGCAGGTGCCGCCACGTCAGCCCGCGACCGCCGCCGTGGCAAGCGCCTGGTGCGGCCGGACCCAGCGGCCCTGCCCGGGTGTGCCGGCCACCTCGCCTCGCTCGAACACCGTGTTGCCCCTGACCAGGACGGTGTCGATCGCTCCGGTCAGCTCGCGGCCGTGGTACGGGCTCCAGCCTGCCGGGGTCACCAGGCGCGCCTCGTCGATCCGCCAGCGACGCGAGGGGTCGAAGAGGACGAGATCGGCGTCGGCGCCGATCCCGATGCCGCCTTTTTGCGGCCACAGGCCCAGCCGCCTGGCCGGGTTCTCGCACAGCAGCTGCGTGAGGCGTCCAACCGAGAGACCGTGTCGCAGCACCGCCGCGTCGAAGAACAGAGGAAGGAACACCTCGAGCGCGGGAACTCCCGACTTCGCATCGAAGATCGACCTCGTCGACTTGCGCTCGCGCGTCCAGCCGACGTGGTCGGTCGTGACGTATGCGATCTTGCGCCCCGCGAGCAGCTGCCACAGCCGGTCGACGTCGCCGCGTGTCCGCAGCGGCGGGTTGATCTTCGCGCGTGCGCCCTGGCGGACGAGCTCGTCCTCGTCCATGAGCAGGTAGTGCAGGCATGTCTCGGCGGTGGCGTCGACGCCGTCTTCGCGGGCCCGCTCGACCAGCTCGAAGGTGCGCTCCACCGTGGCGTGGACGATGTGCACGCGGACCCCGGTCGCGAGAGCCAGCTCGAGCGCGCGGCCCGCCGCCTCGGTTTCCGCCACGGGCGGTCGGGCGGCGGCGTGCGCGCCGGGGTCGGTGCGCCCTTCCGCCTCCAGCTTCGCGCTGAGCCGGCGGACGAGCTCGTCGTTCTCCGCGTGGAACGAGATCANGGAACCGGCCGCGGCGATGCGCTGCATCGCCAGATAGAGCTNGCCGTCGGGGATGCGCGGAAAGCGGANNGGATGNGTCTCGAAGGTCGAGACCTTGAAGCCGACCGCACCGGCGCTGACGAGCTGATCGATCTCGACCATTTCAGTGGTGCCGCCGGCGGCGCCGCCCGCCTTGGCGATCGTCGCCCACAGCGCGACGTCGGTGATGGCTTCGCGCGCGACCGCCGCGGTCTTGGCGAGAAACGCTCTCACGTTGGTGATCGGTGTCGGGTCGTCGTAGGGCATGTCGACGATGGTGGTCACGCCGCCGGCGGCGGCCGCTGTCGTGGCGCGGGTGATTCCTTCCTCCGGCTCGCTGCGCGTGTGCACGTGGGCGTCGACGACGCCGGGCAGGACAAGGCCTTTTGTCTCGATCCTCTTCTCGCCGGCCAGCGCCCCTTGCTCGCCGATGGCTGCGATCCGGCCTTCGCGGATCCCGACCTCGCCCTCGACGAGGCGGTCGCCTGGAAGGGCGAGGGTGCCCGCGACCACGAGGTCGTGATCCTGGTTTTTCAGCATGCGGTTGCCACGGTCACCTGCTAGCCGCGCATCCTAGCACTGATTTTCACATCGTGAGAAGGATTGGCTGTTAGCATCCAGACGTGGCAGCGCGGACGATTGCGGTGACCACTCGGCCCATGCGGTTGAGCGAGCTGCTCGACGTGGCCGGCGAGGCGCGAATCGAGCTGCATCCTGACGCGGTCGACGTCATCAAGGACAGTCGCGCCGTCGTGGAAACGGTGCTCGCGAGCGGGCGCGCGGCGTACGGGCTGAACCTCGGGCTCGGGCACATGAAGAACACACGACTTCCAGATGACCAATTAAGGGCGCTGCAGGAGGCCATGATCGACGGGCACGCGGGGGCGATCGGCCCGCCGCTGCCGGCCAAGGTGGTGCGGGCGGCGATGGCGGCGCGCGTGAACGGCATCGCGCGCGGAGGCGCCGGGGCGACCCTTGCGTGCGCCCAGACGTACGTGGCGATGCTCAACGCGCGCGTCCATCCGGTCGTGCCGAGCTTTGGCTCGGTGGGCGCATCGGACCTGGCCCAGATGGCCGCCATCGCCCGCGTCGCCATCGGGCGCGGCGAGGCGGAGCTCGGCGGCGAGACTATGCCGGGAGGGGCGGCGCTTCGGCGCGCCAAAATCGCGGTGTTGGTGCCCGAGCCGAAGGACGGCCTGGCCCTCATGTCGGCGAACGGGATCTCCGTCGGACACGGCGCGCTCGTCGTCGAGCGTGCGATGCGAACGCTCGAG
>JGI12635J15846_10000921_pt1 | contig 25763 bp, 20 predicted proteins | sample BlaSpr_A8_OM2_M2_FD_15846 | JGI IMG/M metagenome (IMG submission 15846) | reverse complement strand
ATCCGCAGCGGCTCCGGCCAAAGCTGCCCCGGCTCCAGCTGCTTCTCCCGCACCCGCCACTGCCAAAGTTCCCGCACCCGCACCTGCGGCGCCTGTTTCGGCCCCAGCCGCTCCCGCCGCCGCAGCCTCTTCCACGTCCACCGAACGCATTCACTCCTCGCCCCTCGTTCGCCGCCTGGCCAAGGAACACAACGTGGATCTTTCCGCGATCGAAGGCACCGGCGCCGGCGGCCGCATCACCAAGGAAGACATCGAATCCGTCATCGCCGGGCAATCCGCCCCCGCCGCGGCGCAAGCTTCTGCTCCCGCCGCCGCGCGACCATCCATTCCGCCGCCATCTCCCGCTCCCATCGCCGCCCCCGGCGCACCTGCCGTGCATGGCAGCCAGTACGTTGCAGCCCTCCAGATCGGTGTCCCTCGCGAGCGCATCTATTTCGGCAATTACGAAGTCCAGCCGCTCAGCAACATGCGCCAGAAAATCGCCGAGCACATGGTCGCCTCCAAGCACGTTTCGGCGCACGTTTACTCCGTCGACGAAATCGACATGACCAAGGTTGCCGCCATCCGCGCCAAGGCCAAGGAAGAGTTCGAAAAGCGCTACGAGACCAAGCTCACCTTCATGCCCTTCTTCGTGAAAGCCGCCGTCGCCGGCTTGCGCGCGTATCCCACGCTCAACGCCTCGCTCGACGGCACCAACATGGTCCTCCACAAAGAGATCAACATTGGCATTGCCGTGGCCCTCGATTGGGGCCTCCTCGTCCCGGTCATCAGGAACGCCGACGAAAAGAATCTTCTCGGCATCCAGCGCAATCTCAATGATCTCGCCGAGCGCGCTCGCTCCAAAAAACTCAAGCCCGAGGAAGTCCAGGAAGGCACCTTCTCCATCACCAATCCCGGCGTCTTCGGCGGCCTCTTCGGCCTGCCGGTCATCAGCCAGCCCAACGTGGGCATTCTGGGACTCGGCGCGATCGAGAAGCGCCCGGTGGTGATCAACGACTCCATCGCCATCCGCTCGATGTGCTACGTCACGCTCAGCTACGACCACCGCGTCGTCGACGGCGCCGTGGCCCACCAGTTCCTCCACAAGGTCAAGGAGACCCTCGAGAACTGGTCCGAGCCCCTCGTCTAGTCACTGAATCAGCGGCCGCATCTTCGCCGTCCACACCGCCAACCCTTCCAGCGGCACGGCGTCCACGCCTACATCGCGCAAGGTCTCGCGCACAAACTGGTGCCGCTCGTTTTCCGCGATCAGATGCACATCCGTCACCGCGGTAAATTCACTCGCTGCGACCTTATTGCGGATCCGCTCCACCGTGTACGCCAGGGCCTTCACATCCCCCGGTGCGCGCGAAACGCTCAGCGTCTGCACGAACCCGCGCGTCCCATTCCGCCGGTAGCCGTAATCGATGCGCATCGGGTCGCCCGAAAACGTGAACTCCGCGGCGGGGATGCTCTTCTGCAGCCGCTCCCACAACCGCGCCTGCTTGAACACCTGCGAGCAATACGAGCGAATCGCCCCGCGGCTTCCCGGCGCGCCCCCGCGCCCTGCCCCGCGCTGCAACGCCACGTGGTCCGCGTACAAGCGCTCGGTCTCCGCGTCCAAGTCTTCCGCGTAAATGCCCCTCTGCGGCGCAAGCTGCAGTACAAGAGAAAGCGTCTCATCCCACTTTCCCAGCAGCTTCATCCATTCGAGCCTTGCGTGACCATTTCCCTCCGCGTTGACATCCGTGCTGAATAGTTGCTTCGCCGTCGTGAACCGGTCCTCCAGATCGTCGCGCAGCCACCTTAACACCCCTTCATCCACCTGCGGGTGCAGCCGCCGCACGCGCGCGTATTCTTGGGGTTCCTCGATCAGCCGCATCCGGCGTTCGCCCGATTCCGGATCGAACACCAGCACGCCGATATTCACCCACTCGTCGCGCACCAGGTTCGGCGTGTACCGCAGCACGCGGTAGGCAAGTGTCTTGTCCATTGAACTTGGTTGCGTTCCCATCGTCTTCCTCCCTGCAGGTAAGTGACTGCTGAAAACCCTTCCCAGCCCGATTCCGGCTTCTCTTAAACAGCCAACAGATCACAGCCACTGGCCGCTCGCTGCCAGCCACCAATCACTCTTAGCCGCCCAGTGGTCGCTGGCAGCGAGTTGCTCTTCCACCAGTCACACAAGTCACCAATCACTACCTCCATCTCGCAAACGGCTGCCGGTTCGAACTCTTTGCCGACAAAATCAGCTCCTCCACTCGCCGTTTCCTCCGGTGCAGTTGCTCCAGCACCCGCAACACCGCGTCGTAATCATCCTCATACCACGCGGGCGGAATCTCTTCCGCCAGCTCCGCCAGCACTTTTTCGGTAATGCGCTTCTCCAGCCGCTCCAGCCACGGCCCGAACGAATCCATCCCCGTCACGCCCTCATATACCCTGCTCCGCGCGTACAAGCCGCGCAGCGGCGCATCCGGAAAATTCCACTCCCCCGCGTTGAAGCAGAATCCCTGGTCAATCATCACTGCCTTGTACGCCCGCCCGCCTCCGGCCTCTTCAAGCACTTCTTCCCGCAACCCTTCGCGCAGCCCTATAGGTGTCCCTTCGCCCGGCGGCAACGTTCCACGTACAACTTCTCCCTGTACCACGCCTGCCGCCACTCCCGACGTCACCCCGCTCGCCCTCGGCGCCTCCTCAAAAAAAACCGTCTGCCTGCCGTTCGTGTTACACGCCCATTTGTCAAAAACCAGCATCCCCGCGAAGTCGTGCAGGTTTCGGACTTCGCGCAGCTTTTCATCCGGTAAAAAATCGTGCAGCGCCATCTGCCGCGGATCCCCGGGATACCGCGAGCCGAACTGCAGCCCCGCCGCGCACGGCGTCCGCGACCTCGGCAGTTCGATGCACAGCTCCGGCGTCAGCCGGATCAGCTCCGCCCCCACCTCGATCACTTCCACCGGCGCCGTCGGCAGCCCCAGCCGCGACGCCAATCGTGTACCCAGCAGCTCGTTCACCAGAATTCTCCGGTGCTGCGGGTTATTTTGAAACTTCACCACATAGTAGTTTCCATCCGCACACCGCATCAGGTGCGACTGGGCGCCGCCGCGCATCCGCCGGATCTGCTCCAATGCCTTGATCATGTGCGGTTATCGTAGCGGTACTTAATTCTCTAGGCAAGCCTCCTGCCATCCCCGCCGCCCTGCCTTCCTGTTCCGGTGCGCGCCTCTCCCCGTTTTGGTCCTCCGACCCCCTCTCCTCCGCTCCTTCCCTCCCTCCATTCCGGCACGTCCGCACCCAAAAAAAGGCCCCCCGAGTTTCTCGGGGAGCCTTTGGTGAAATTTTTGCGAAACCGCGCGGAGTCTCTACCGGCGCCGCTTCTTGGCCTTCTTCGCTGCCTTCTTCTTCGGCTTGGCCTTCGCTTTCTTGGCCGGTTTCTTCTTGGCCTTTTTGGCGGGCTTTTTGGCCTTCTTCTTCGCGGTCTTCTTGGGCGCGGCCTTCTTCCGAGCGGGCTTCGGCGCGGGCTTCGCCGCCGGTTTCACCGCGGGTTCGCCCCCCCCGTCGGCGGGCTCTTCCTCCACGATCAGCAGCTCTTCCTCTTCTTCGACGACGCCTCCCGGCTCTCCGCCGAGCTCCTCGTCGTCTTCCAACCGGGACAGCTCTTCGTCATCCTCAAACTGATCTTTCTCGTGTTCCATGCTCTCCTCCCCATGGGGAACCTTCTTACCCGTTGTTCTTGGCACGCTGCACCAGTCGGAGATGGCCTGCACTCCGTCCTTGCGATTTGTTATCCCACTCCAACGTCCTTGTCAAGCCTTCGTGACAGAACCGGCCCGGCCACCCGCAAAATAGTTTGCTTCTGCTGTTCCGGTTCCTTCCAGTCATTCCCCGTCAGGGTTTAGTCTGGCTTCCGCCCTTGTTCGCGACCCCGCCCGCCGGCTTCTTGCGCCGCGTTTTCGCCGAACTCTTCACCGTCCGCGTCTCCGGCGCGCCCCCCACGGTGTAAATCCGCAGCACCATTCCGCGGCTCACCTTGCCGCCCTTCAGCCCGTTCCATTTCCGGAGGTCCTCGCCCGTCACGCTGAACTGGTCCGCAATTCCCCCCAGCGTGTCCCCCCGCCTCACCCGGTACCTTACCAACCGGCTCTTGGTCTCTTCCACCGGCCGCGCAGCCGGAATAATCAGCTTCTCGCCCGCTTCCACTCCTGTCCCCGCCTCCAGGTCATTGGCTGCGGCAATCGCCCCCGGGGTCACACGGTACTTCTTCGCAATCGACGTCAGCGTCTCCCCGCTCTCCACCCGGTGCCGCCGCCAGCTCACCCACTTGTCCGCCGGGATATCCGCGATCTCCGCCGAAAATGTGGCCGCCGTGCCCTTCGGCAGGTGCAGCACAAACCTCGGATCGTCCGGCGTCGCCATCCTCAGCAGGGAAGGATTCAGCGTCCGCAGCGTGGCCACGTCCACGTCAATCGTCTCCGCCACCAGCCGCAGGTCAATCGCCCGCCCCGGCTTCACCGCGTCCGTTTCGACCTCTCGATCCGGGTCAACGGAGATTCCATAGTGCGCTGCGTCCTTGGCGATCAGCGTCAGCGCCAGGATGATCGGCACATAATTCTTCGTCTCCCGTGGCAGCACGTTTCTCTTATACAACTCCCAGAAATCCGCGTACCCCGTCCGCTCCACCCCCTTCTGCACGTTTCCCGGGCCGCAGTTGTACGCCGCAATCGCCAGGTACCAGTCTCCGAACAATCCATAAAGATCCCGCAGGTGCTGCGCCGCCGCCCGCGTGGCCTTTTCCGGATCCATCCGTTCGTCCACCCACCAGGTTCGCTTCAATCCGTATTCGTTTCCGCGCCACTGCACGAACTGCCAGATGCCCCGCGCCCCGGCCCGCGAAAGAGCCAGCGGCTGAAACGCGCTCTCTGCCTGCGCCAGGTAAATCAGGTCCTGCGGCACGCCCTCTTCTCGCAGCACCCGCGCGATCATGTCGTCGTATTTTCCCTTGCGCCGCAGCCCCGTCTCCACGATCGCCCGCCCGCGCGGCGTCTGGAAAAAATTAAGATACGAAGCCACCACATCGTTTACCGTCAACGGCAAATCGTGTGAAACGCTCTTCGCCGCCTCTTCCGCGCGCTCCCGCAGTTTCGGGTCCACCGGAAAGGTCATTTCCGCCACTTCGTCAATCGGCGCAGGCACCGCCGCGGCCTCGCTGAACCCGTCTCCCGCGCGGAATGCCTGCAACTCGAACGCGTAAATCGTGTCGGTGACCTGGTGAAACAGTTCGCTCAGCTTAGGATCGCTGTTCGGGTCGTACCCGCTCTCCAGCATCCAGTCCACCGCGTCGTCAAAGTCCCGCCGCGCCGCCGCCAGGTGCCCGGCCTTGTAGTTGGCCTCTCCTGCGGCAAACCTCTCCTTCACTTTCTCAATTAGGTAGGGAATCCCGCCGGGCGCCCGCGGCGCCAGCGAAATCAGCGGCTGCGCCTTCAGGTTCCGCAGCGGCAGATTGCCGACCGCGCTCGGCCCCGCCTGCGCCGTCAGCGCTTGCGCGTGCCGTCCCTGCGCCCCTGGTGCCTGTGCCTGCTGTTCTTGTGAAGGATTCAGCCCCGGAGCATGCGCCTGCACCGGCCGCTTCGCCGCATCCTCGCACCCTGCGAAGCTCATCGCCACCAGCAGCCAAGCTCCCGCTTTCAGCATGTACCCCCGATGTGTTCCCAGGCTCATCTCCCAATGGTAAGTACCCCCTCCGTCGCAGGTCAACGCTTTCGCGCCTGTTCGCGACCGATCGCTCAACTCCCCATCCTCTCCCCCATTATCTTTTGAGAACAAGCTGCTTTTCACCCCTACGGAATCACCACCGTCCCGTTCTTTGCGGCCATCTGCGCGCCCTCCGATTCCCGCACCACCTGCCTGACCGTGTACGTTCCCGGCTTCAGCGCAAAATTCGACTTAATTTGCAATCCGTACCGGCTCACCTTTTCATACGTTTCATCAGGCAAATCCAGGTTCACAAGCTTCTGCTCTCCGGTTACATACTCCCCGTTCTCGTCGAAAATCACGGTCGTCACCATCAGCTTGTCGAAGCTCCGCCCGCCCTCCTTCCTGAACCGCAGCCCCTGCGCACCGACGCGAGAAGTCACGCTCAGATGCGGGTTCGCCGCATCCGTCTTGACGTACTCCGTGTGCATTTCCAGCCGCAACTCGTCGATTTCTCCCTGCGAATACACCGCTTCCTGGATCTCCTGGTTGGCCCTCTCCTCCGGGTCATTCACTTTTTTCGGCGCGTAATAGCCGTGCCGCGCCTGCACTTCGTATTTCTTCCCCGGCAGCGCCACCTTGATCAGGTGATATTTCCCGTCCATCTTCTGATCCTGCGGCGAATACCCCAGAAGGTAGGACACTTCCGGCGCCGCGCCCAACTGCTGCATTCCTCCCGCCAGGTCGTTGGAGTTGTGAAAAAATGTCCCTCCCGTCGACTCGGCAAAATCTCGCAGCACCGAATCAGCGTCAATCTGCGCGGCCATCCGGTAATTCGCCTTGTAAATCCGGCCGCTCATCGTGTCCGTTACCGGCTTGGATATGTCGTCAGCCGCGACTCCCGGATTGAACAGGCCGCGGGAATCGAGCGTGTTGATCACCACTCCCGCCCGGTTCGCTCGCTCGATCATCCCCATCTCGTCCGAATAGAGCGAGGCCAGCAGGAATCCCGGTGATACAAGAATGACGACGCGTTCGCCAGGTTTCCTCGATATCTCCCTCACCATCTCCTCCAGCCGCCGGTAACTCGCCTCGTTGTCCGCGTTCCCGGCGACGAGTTGCTGTCTCAGCAGCGATTCCGCCATAGATTTCGCCGCCATGCTCCTCTTTGGGTCGTTCCGGAAGTTGCACTCCAGCACCTCTGCCGTCGCTACGTTCAGGATCTCCGTGTTGTGTTGATTGACGTACTGGTCCGCCATGTAATACGTCACCTCCGGGCAGGTGGAAGTGGCGTTGATTTTGCCCATGATGGGCCGCGGCGCCAGCGATTTTAGTTTCTTCTTCAGCGCCTCTTTGTCGCTCGTAAACTGCTCGGTCATCTGCCCCGAGGTCGAAAAAATTCCAATCCGGTCGCCCTGCTTCAAGCTATCGATCAGTTTTTCGGACCCCGCTCTCACAGGCAGAATGTCCGTCGTTTGCAAATGAACGTCATCGAAGACCACCGCCACATACCGTTGTGGTATCCCCTCTCTCTCGATCCCGGGGGAGCTTTCTACCCGCTCCGTCTTCGCCGCCGCCTCTTCTCTTTTTCGGAAAGTTTCTGGGGTTTCCACCCCGAATGTCGAGATCAGCTGCAATTTCCCGTTGTCGTAGACCTGAAAATCCTCCCGCTGCAGGTTTTTTACGGCTTCCCCTTTTTCATCGCGCACCACGGCTTTCACCTGCACTAGATTCACGCGCACCTTGAGCGTCGGCCCCAAATCCTGGCTGGGCACTTCTGCTTTCGGTTCCGCGGCCGGCTTCGACGTCGCAGGATTCTCGCTCGCCTGCCCGGCACACGCAATGCTTGCGAACGACAGGGCCGCCGTCGCGATCGTGCCTGCCCGAATCAGCGTTGCTGTTTGCATCGCGCACCCCTCGCGCGGAACTCCTCCCGCTGCCGTGTCGCATCCTCACAACCCGCAAAGCACATCGCCAGCAGCAGCTAGGCCCCCGCGGCAATCATCTTCCCTCGACTCCGTCCCAAGCGCATCACCCCATGGTAAGTACCCCCTCCGCCGCAGGTCAACGCTTTCGCTCCCCCGCGACCCATCCCGCACCTCCCCTGCCGGTACCCTTCCTGCTTCCGTCGAACTAAATTCTTCAGTAGCGCACTTTCCGAAAACCGCTGCGAGCTCAATCGGGCGTTGCCGAGAAAGCTCTAAACATGCTCTGATGTCGCCATGTGGAAAGTCGCTCTGTGCACGGGTTTCCCCCATTGACCAGCGGCGATCTGATTGCGGCCTCGCTTCCCGCTGCGCTCCGAAGCGTGCGGCACTGGCTCTTTCACCTCGGCGGCCTGGGGCTGATTCCCCTCGGGCTCCTGGACAACTCCCCCATTCCGCTTCCCGGCATCATGGATGTGGCAACCATTCTCTTTTCCGCGCGCCATCAGCAGTTGTGGCTTTACTACGCCTTGATGGCCACCGTTGGTTCGGTGATGGGGGGCTTTGTCTCCTACCGCCTCGCTCGCAAAGGAGGGAAAGCAGCGCTGGAACGCAGGTTCTCGCGCCGGAAAGTGGACAAAGTTTGCAAAATCTTCGAGCGCTGGGGCTTCGGCGCGATTGCCATCCCGGCTCTGCTGCCTCCGCCAGTGCCAATGGTTCCATTTCTGTTTGCGGCAGGGGCTATGCAATATCCCGTAAAAAAATTCCTGGTTGCGCTCACGCTTGGCCGGATTTCCAGATACATGATTCTGGCTTACTTGGCCGCGCGTTATGGGCGGCAAATCATCGCGTTCAGTTCGGGGCACGGACACCCCGTGGCCGTGGCAATCCTCTTATTGCTGATCGCCACCGCCGTGGTGCTCTACTACTTCTGGGGAGGAAGTAAGCGCAGAAAGCGGGCGTAGCTATCGGACGTCAGACGCTCGACGGGCGAAGATCCCTTTGACCAAATAGAACCGAATGTTTACGATTTGCGCCCAACCTTGGCCCGCTCAATCAAATGGTTCGAGCGCAAGCTGGGGTCAGCTAACTTTCTCGCGGTTTCCAAGCCGGCGACCGGCAGGTCGGATGCATCGAGCAGCCCCAGCTGCACGAGCACCGAAGCTTGATCCCAGTAAATGTGCTCGTTGGAAAGTTTTCCATCGCGAAAGTGGACGATTACCACCAGCGGGCATTCCACCCGCTTGCCGGTGGGTGCAATCCCGGGAAGCATCCAGTCCATTTCGATGGTGTGGGTAAAACGAAAGATCATTTCGTCCACCAAACGCTCCGCGCCGATGGTTCGAGAGATGGGAACGATGTCCGTATCGGGAGGCATCCTGGGGATGAAGTGCCGCGAATAGAATTCGCGCAATTGTTCGTGGCCCACGCCGCCGGTCAATACCGGGATGTGGTTCACGTAGGCATCGGGCACCATGGTTTCCAGCGTTGCATTCGTATCCTGGGTCGTGAATTCGTCGCGCAGGTGTTCTTCCCAAATGTCGTTGAGTGCCTGCTGCCCGGGAGTTAGGCGGGCTTCTGTGCTTCGCTGCTCTTTCATCCTGGCCTCCTCTCCGCGGCTAGAACTCTTCTCATAAGCGGTTTTCAGGGGGTCGGAGCTTTAGCTCCGACATTTGAGGCCCAAAAAAGGCGGGCTTTAGCCCCTGAGGACACTTTTCCCTCAACAAGACTCCATACATGGGATAAGCTCCAGCGGATGGCATTTCATTTCCGGGGTTTCCCGCCGTTCAGCAAAACGAATTTCTGGATCCTCTTGCCCGTGTCCACTTCTCCGGTATAGAGATCGCCGCCAGAATCGGACGCGATCTGATGGATCCAATGAAACTGCCCCGCATTGCGGCCATTGTGCCCCATCTGGCCCACTACGGCGCCATCCTCTCGCCGCAGGGTCCAGATGACGTTGTCCTCGCCGTCGGCTACCAGCAGAAACTTTTGCTCCTCGTCGATCGAAAACGCGAACTGCCACACGGAACCCACCCCCAGTGTTTCGGGCCGCACCGTGAACTCCTTTACGAATTTCCCCTGCTTGGTGAACACCTGCATCCGGTCATTGGCGCGATCGCACACATATACAAGCCCATCCCGCGAAATGTGAACGCAATGCACCGGATTGCGAAATTGCGGATCGGGTGGCGCGCCAGGATTATACGCACCGGGGTCGCCATCCTTGGGCGCGTTTCCATAGGCTCCCCAAAGCCTCTTGAACGCCCCTGTGTCCGAGTCGAAGACAATCACCCGCTTGTTCATGTATCCATCGGCGATGTACACCTCGTGTGCTTCCGAATCCACCTCGATCCCGGCCGGGCGCCCCAAAATGTCCGTGCGTGTGCTGTCGGGCGGATCGGATGAAGGATGCCCGATCTGCATCACAAAATGCCCATCCTTTTTGAACTTGAGAATATGCCGGTCGGTTGGCGAACTCCCTCCGATCCAAACGTATCCATCCTTGTCCACATAAATTCCATGCTCGTTCTTGGGCCAATCAAATCCTTCGCCAGGTCCGCCCCACGAATGGAGCAAATGTCCTTGCTTGTCGAACTCCAGGACCGGCGGCGCCGCAATGCAACACTGCGAACGCGGCGGCGTAAGCGAAGCGCCAATTTCGTCCACCGTGTTCGAGGCTGGCCGCTGCAAAACCCAGACGTGGTCCTCCCGGTCCACGGCCAAGCCGCCGATTTGCCCGATAATCCAGTTGTTTGGCAGCTCTTGCGGCCAAAACGGGTCAACGCGATACTTCGGCGCGTCCTGTGCGTAGGTAGCAGGCACACAAGCGCCAAGCAGAATCGCCGATGCAATGCCGAGACCCATCAGATCCCGTGCCCATGTCTTTCGAAAAGAAAAAGTGTGCATGAAACACTCCGTTCGAACGATCTTCCTCTGTTCAGAATCGGGGCGGAGTATAGGGCCGCTCCTGCCATGTGTCAACGCAGCAGCGGGTAGGTTGGTGGGAGGAAGCGAAACATCCTTATCTTGCACAATTTTGGTGCACCGCACTTTGTGGATCACATCAGATCGTTTTCGCCGGGGCCCAAACCGATAATTCCACTTGTCCGATAACGGCTTATAGGACATGTGCTCTGCCCCGAAACCGCGTTCAGTGCAATAGGAGCAACTCCCGTCAGGTTTGTGCGGGCCTGTATAGTATTACGGGGACTGCCCCTATGCCCCTCGAACTCTCGTCAAACGAGCACCTCGAATACATTGCCGCCCTTCTGGACGACATATTCCGGATCCCTGGAACCCAGATTCGATTTGGGCTCGACGCCTTGATTGGATGGGTCCCCGGGATCGGAGATGCCATGGCGGCCATCGCATCTTTCTTAATTGTGTTCGCGGCTTGGCGTCGCGGCGTGCAAGCGGTCACTCTCGTTCGCATGATTGCTAACGTAGTTCTGGAAACCACACTAGGAGCAATACCGGTAGCAGGCGACATCTTCCACGTCTTTTGGAAGTCGAATAGACGTAACTACCGGCTGCTGATCCGAGAGAAGGAGCAGCCCGGCGCCAACACCAAGCGGGATTGGATGTTCCTCGCAATCATCTTATTCGCAGCTATTGCTGCGGCGGCGATTCCCATTGGCATTTTGATTTGGATTCTGCCGTCTCTTTTAAACTAGGGTCTCTGCGCCTGCAACCATACAGAAACGAGCTTCGAAACAATTTTACGCACACGATTAATCTGCTAACCGAAACTAGCCGTTGGCTTGTTTTTCGGCAGAGCGAGCTTTAGCGATAAACTGGCCTTCTTGGGGACAAGGACTCCCGATACGTCGGGTTACCGCAAATAGTTCTGCGCGGAATGCCTACCGAGATTGATGCATACGTTCACGACCCTTAGAATAGAAGGACAGATTTTGAGGCGATACGGATGAGACAAGAATATGCGGATCACAATTGCACATAACCGCTCCAAAGCAGAGATAATCGATTCTGTCGATCGCTCCTTCAACGAAATATTTCAAGGAGTCCCGGGAATTCCCGTGAAGCTGGTTGTGGAGCAGAAAAGTTGGCAAGGATCAGTACTCAGCTTCTCGCTGAGCGCAAAGTTGGGCTTACTGAGCACGCCCATAAAGGGGACTGTCGAAGTCACCGACCACGACCTAACCGTGGACATTGATCTCGGTCTGCTGAATCGCCTCGTTCCCGAGCAGACTGCGCGTGAAGTAATCGGCACTCGAATTAAAGGGCTGTTGAAGTGATCGTCAATCATCTGATCTCGTTGGCTAAGTCCTGGTAATTCGTGCGGATTACCGGACATCTGCCGTACCATTGCTCCACTTCTCCGGTAACCGCGTTAATCGTCCAAGTGACTTATGCGCCCGCCTGAGTCCGGCCCAACTGGACTCATCGGTGCCCTCCGTTTATGCTTTCGCCATTCAATCAAGCCGTAATGTGATCATTGCAAAAAATTTACTGATTGCCGCAGGGGTACGGCAGTGGCAACGAGACTGATTTTGAGCGGAGGGCGCATATGCAAAGGTATTTCGGTGCGCTAACAATTGTATTGCTGCTTGGAATGGTATGGGTCCGGGTCTTGCTGATGAGGCGAAAAGGGATAGAAGCGATGAATTTCGGCAGAGTAGACAAGAAGGATTTCCTGATTCCGCCGTTTGCTCTTTTTTATTTTTATATCGTGCTTGCCGTTGAATTTAATTTTCCAACCGTCAGCAGGCAAGAACTCTTTCACTCCGGAATAGTCTCCTGGGTAGGAGTGCTTCTTTGCCTGGCGGGATTGTTCCTATTATTTCTGAGTCTTGTTTCATTTGGGAAGAGTTTCCGTATTGGCATTGACCAAGACCACCCGGACAAACTTGTAACGACCGGCATTTTTGCTTTTAGCCGCAATCCCATCTATGTGGGATTTGTGTTTGTGTTGCTGGGCCAATTCTTGGTGTTCTCAAATTGGATTCTTTTGGTCTATATGGTTGCCGCCATATGGCTTTTCCACCGTCAAGTATCGCGTGAAGAAGAGTACCTGAGAAACCATTACGGCCAGCAATATTCAGAGTACTGCGGTCGCGTGAGGCGGTATCTTTAGCTAGGCAAATTGCCGAAACGACGAAACTATGGATTGAAACGCATCCGGCCCTCGCTACCACCGGGCATAGCTAAAGCCGTCTCTAGCGGCAGCAAGCTAACTCCTGAAGTCGGCTTACCAGAAACTGCCCTCTTTCACCCTTTTCTCCCCTCTAGACTTCCGCAGCTTCCTGCGCCACACTCTCTCCAGCCCAAATCACTCACCCGCCGGGCCGCTCCGCCCCCTTAGCCTGGCGCACAATTCAAAAGGAGGGTTCCATGTTTCGTCCCCGCGTTCTATTCGCTCTAGTCCTCTGCGCTTTCTCCGCCAGTTTCGCCGCTTCCCAGGAAATGCACATGGCCGCGCGCACCACGCCTGCTTTCGACCAGCTCAAAGCGCTCGCCGGTCACTGGGAAGGCACCACTCCGGACGGCAAGAAGGTGCAAGTCTCCTACGAACTCATCTCCAACGGCAGCGTCCTCATGGAACGCCTGCACCCCGGCGACGAGCCCGACATGATCACCATGTACTCGCTCGACGGCGACCGCATCCTCGTCACCCACTATTGCTCCATGGGCAACCAGCCCACCATGCAGACCGCCGCCTCCCCTGCCGCCAACGGCAAGCTCGACTTCACCTTCCTCCGCCTCGTCGGCGCCAAGTCTCCCGACGAAGGCCACATGGCCGCCCTGACCGTCTCCATGCCCGACAAAACCCACCTCGTGCAAACGTGGACCTTCATGGACAAGGGCAAATCACAAACCGAAAGTTTCACCGTCACCCGCAAGGCCTAATCGACGCGTCTTACAACCCCTTGTAGTGGCCGCCTTCGGAGGCGGGCGCCTTTGCATCAGGGGCAGACTTTCCACGGAACGCGGCCCACGAACACGGGCCACAGCGACTGGTAAGTCAGGATTTTCCATTGATTTTTCTTGTGCCAATTCCTCTATACTCTCAATCGAATAGCCTGGGAGGTCCTGCTCATGTCCAAGTCCCGGTTCTTTCTTGCTCTCGGTGCCGCCATGCTTCTCAGCTCATCCGCGGCGCTTCTTCTCCACTCCAAATCTCCCTCCGCTCGCGCCGTCGACCCCTCCGAATCCCAGCGCAGTTTCAGCTTCACCTATCAGGTCCACGTTCCCGCCGATGCCGGCGCAAAATCCAGCCATCTCTGGATCCCCCTCCCTCAAAACGACGCCTTTCAATCCGTCTCCAACCTTAAAATCGAAAGTTCCGTCCCTCATACCGAAGGCCGCGATCCCGAATACCAGAATCGCTTCGCCGTCTTCGCCCCCACCGCCGCCCAGGCCGCCGCAGGCTATGACGTCACTCTCCTCTTCAACGCCACCCGCCGCGAGCACTCCGTCAACATGCATTCCCCTGCGCTGCAAAGCGCCTCCGCCGCGCCTGCAGCCGCCTCTCCGGCAAATGACCCGCTCATGAAGCGTTATCTCGAACCCGACAAGCTCGTTCCCCTCAACGGCACCATCGCCGAACTCTCCCGGCAGCAAACTGCCGGCGACACCACGCAGCTCCAGAAAGCCCGCCACATCTACGATTACGTCGTCGCCACCATGCGCTACGACAAAACCGGCGAAGGCTGGGGCCGCGGCGACGCCGTCTGGGCCTGCACCTCCAAGCACGGCAATTGCACCGACTTCCACTCGCTATTTATCGGCATGATGCGCTCGGCAGGAATTCCCGCGCGCTTTGAAATTGGCTTTCCGCTTCCCGAAGGGAAATCCGAAGGCGACATTTCCGGTTACCACTGCTGGGCCGAGTTTTATCTGAACGGCATCGGCTGGATTCCCGTTGACGCCAGCGAAGCCTGGAAAAATCCCGCCAAGCGCGACTATTTCTTCGGCGCCCACGACGACAATCGCGTCTTCTTCACCTATGGCCGCGACCTCGTCCTCTCCCCCGACCAAAAAGGCCCCGCCCTCAACTACTTCATCTACCCCTACGCCGAATCCGACGGCCAGCCTGTGAAAGGCCTGACCACCCACTTCGCCTTCCGCGACCTAGCCCCCACTGACGTCGCAAAACAATAGAACTTAAGGGTGGGGCTCTTACGATCGAACGCCACAGAATTTCCGTGCCCTCTTCTCCGTGTCCTCTGTGCTCTTACCTCCGCGTCCTCTGTGTGAACTCTTTTCTTACAGAACCGCACTCACCAACTTTCTCGCCGCCAATCCCACCATCAACCTCGATATCCCCGTCATCAACAAATTCACTCCCACCAGCGTCCCGATCGCCCACACCGAACTCGACGGCCAGTGAAACCAGATCAGCCCGCCCAGCAGCAGCGTCACCACCCCGTTCATCAGCAGCCATCCCGCCCCGTGCATGCTTTTCAGCCGGATATACGCCACGATCTCCAATACGCCCTCCGCCAGAATCACTCCCGAAAGCAGCAGCGTCAGCGTGCTCACTCCCATAATCGTGTGCGTCAGGAAATACAATCCGCCGATCAGGTACACAATCCCCACCACCACCTGCAGAATCACGTGCTTCGCCCCGCCGCCCTTGAACGCCCCAAAAAAGTGGGCCACCGCTCCAACCACCAGCAACCACCCCACCAGCAGCGTCACGCCGAGCCCCGCCGCGAATGGCTCCGCAATCGCAAAAATCCCCAGCAAAATAAACAGCACCCCGATGGTGATAAACCACCCCGTCGCCTTCTTCACCAGCGCTCCCGGACCGCGCAGTCCCTGTGTCGCATTCGAAGTAGCCATCGCACACCTCTTCTCTGAATTTTCCTTGGATTGGCGCCTGCACCAAACACCCGGCGCCGTCAATTCTCTCGCTGGCGGATTCGCGCTGATTCTACCTCTTCGCTACCCCACCCTCCACACCTTCTTTCTTCCTCTCCATTCCAATATTCAATTCAGCCTGCGCTAAAATCTCGTCATGCTTAAATCGCTGCCTCTCGCCCCGGAATTTCCCATCATCGAAACCTCACGCCTCCGTCTCCGCCACCATCGCCTCGAAGATTTCCCCGCCTGCCGCGCCATGTGGGCCGACCCCGCCGTAACACAATTCGTCGGCGGCCGCCCGCTCTCCGAAGAAGAAGCCTGGGTCAAATTCCTTCGCAACGCCGGACACTGGCCGCTCCTCGGTTTCGGCTTTTGGATTCTCGAGGAAAAATCCACCAGCGCGTTTGCCGGCGAAATCGGTCTCGCCTATTTCCATCGCGAACTCGTCCCGCCCATCGAAAACCTTCGCGAAGCCGGCTGGATTCTCACTCCCGCCATGCACGGCAAGGGCTACGCCACGGAAGCCGTCGCCGCCGTCCTCGCCTGGGGCGACGCCCACTTCTCCGATCCCCGCACCATCTGCCTGATTCATCCCGATAATCTCGCCTCCATCCGCGTCGCCCAGAAATGCGGCTTCCACGAATGGCAGCGCGCCACTTACCGCGGCGAACCCACCATCGTCTTCGAACGAACCTCGCCTCTCTGAACACTCCGCTATGTCTCTCCTGGGAACTCCCGCCCCAATATTACGCTGCCCGCAACTCACTCCCTGTAAACTCTCACTATCAACAACATGGCCTGCAGACCCCGGCCTGAGGTGCCATGGAGTTTTGGATACTCATCCTTTCCGCGTGGGCCTTCTATCGTTGGGTGCAATCCCGCACCTGGCGCCGGAAGGACGATGAGCGTTTTGCCCGCGTCGTCGAAGCCCTCAACAAACTCGAACCCCGCCTACAAGACCTGCACAAGCTCGAAACCCGCGTCCACGAACTCGAAACCCGGCTTGCCACCTCTGCTCTTCCCGCCGCCCTGCAGCAACCCGTTGCTCCGCCTCCTGCTTCGCCGGAGCCCAAACCCGCCGAGCCTCCCGCTCCCGTAACGCTCCCTCCGTCTCTCGAAATTCCGAAGCCGCCCGCCGCTACTATTCCACCCGCTCCTCCGTCGCACCCTATCGAGCCCCCCACTCCCAAGCCCGTCACTCCACCACCCGCGACTCCGCCCGCTTCAACCACTCCTCATCTCCCCGCGCCCTCGCGCCCCATTCCTCCTCCGCTCTCCCCACCGCCGCAACCCGCGCACCTCTCCGCGCGCGAAGCCACCTCTCAACTAGAAGAAACCCTCGGCAAAAACTGGCTCAACAAGCTCGGCATCATCGCTCTCGTCATCGGCATCTCGCTCTTCCTCGCTTACAAATTCCCGTCGCTCAGCAATCCCGAAAAAGTCGGCCTCGGCTATCTCATCAGCTTCGTAATTCTCGGCACCGGCATCTACATGGAGCGCAGCGACCGCTATCGCATTTTCGCCCGCGCCCTCATCGGTGGCGGCTGGGCGCTCACCTTCTTCGTCACCTACGCCATGCATTTCGTCCCCTACACTCGCGTCATCGACACTCAGTGGGTCGACCTCGTCCTCCTCTTCCTGGTCGCCGCTGTCATGGTCGTCCACACGCTGCGCTACGATTCTCAGGTCGTTACCGGCCTCGCGTTTCTCCTCGCCTTCACCACCGTCGCCATCAGCCAGAACACTATCTACTCGCTTTCCGCCGGCTCAATCCTCGCGCTCGGCCTCGTCACCATCGTTCATCGCCGCCGCTGGTTCGAACTCGAAATCTTCGGCATCCTCGCCTCGTACATCAATCACTTCATCTGGCTCTCCACTGTCATCGTCCCCATGGCCGGCCACCATCGCATGTTCCCCGAATTCGTTCCCAGCACCGTTCTTCTCTGCCTCTACTGGGCCACCTATCGCTGGTCCTACATCGCGCGCCGCATCGATAACACCAATCAGGAAAGAATCTCCACCCTGGCCGCGCTGCTCAACACCTCTCTGCTCCTCGGCCTCTTCAAATACCAATCCGTCCGCCCCGAACTCGCCTTTTACGCGCTGCTTATTCTTGGCGCTATCGAGCTTTCCCTCGGCCAGCTTCCCGCCACGCGCCGCCGCCGCATCGCCTTCATCATCCTTTCCACCATCGGCATCATTCTTCTCGTCGCCGCCATCCCCTTCAAATATTCCGGCATGGACACCGCCGTCATCTGGCTAGCCGAAGCGCAGATGCTCATCCTCGCCGGCCTCTTCACCCGCGAAATTCTCTTCCGCCGCTTCGGCCTCCTCGTCGCCCTGCTCACTTCCGCCGACATGCTCGTCAACCAGGCGCTCCCCACTCTCTACGATCGCCTCTCGCTGCCTCCGCACAACGTCTTCGATCGCTACACGTCAACCGTCCCCGCCCCCGACTTCCAGCTCGCCATCAGCTTCCTCGTCGCCGGTCTGCTCTTTTACGCCAACTCTCTTGTCATCCCCCGCCGCTGGAAAGATCTCCTCGCCACGGAAAGCGAAACTCTTTTCTTCCGCGCCCTCTCCTATCTCGCCGCGCTCATGCTCTTCATTTCCGTCTGGCTCGCGTTCCCCGATTCCTGGACCGCCGTCCTCTGGACCGCCACCGCGTTTCTCCTCGTCGTCATCGGCCGCGCCCTCTCCACCGAAGATCTCGCCTACCACGCGCATCTCTTCTCGCTCGCCGCGTTCTTCCGTGCTCTCGCGATCAATTCCTTCCTGACTTCGCCCTATCTCCACACCAGCCTCTCGCTCCGCCTTGTCACCCTTTCTCTCGTCATCGTTCTCCTCTATCTCTGCGCGCGCTGGCTGAGTCTCGAACCTTCCGGCGCCGCCATCGATCCCTCGGAGCTGTACACCACCGCCGCTGCCGTTCTCGTCGTCGTTCTCGCCTACCGCGAATGTCACTGGGCCTGGATCGCCGCCGCCTGGGGCGCGTTCGCTCTCGTCCTCGCCGCTATCGGATTCTTCCGCGACCGCCGCGACCTCAGCCTCCAGGCGCATCTACTCGTCCTTGCCGGATTTGCGCGCACCCTGCTCGTCAACATCGACGCCACCCAGGAATGGCAACATTTCACCCTGCGCTTCATCACCTTCTCGCTCATGGCCGCGCTCCTCTATCTCTGCGCCTATTTCAGCGGCCCACGCGATTCCGATGTCGCGCGCCTTTTTTCAGCCCTGCACACCTGGGCCGGTTCCATCCTCATAGCCGTTCTCGCCTTCAAGGAAGTTTCTTCGCCGTGGATCGCCGTCGTCTGGGCGCTCTTCGCTTTCCTCCTGCTCGTGATCGGCGATCGCGTCAAGCGCATCCAGCTTCATTTCCAGGCGTACCTCCTATCCATCTCCGCGTTGTTCCAGATTGCCTCCGTCAATCTCAGCGCCACCGAACCCTGGAGCCTTTTCCCGCACGTCTCTTTGCGCCTCGTCACCGTCTCGCTCGTCGCGGCGCTCTTCTACCTCTGCGCGCGCTGGGCCGCCAAAGGTGAATTTGCCCTCGCCCCAGTCGCCGGTGCCGCCTACACCTGGGCCGCTTCCTCAATGGTTGTTTTATTGATTTATTACGAAGTCGCCGCCCACGCCATCGCGCTTGGCTGGGCAATCTTCGGCCTGCTCCTCTTCGAAATCGGTGTCTACTGGAAATCGCGCAATTGGCGCGCGCAGGCCTACGCAGCGTTCGGGCTAAGTTTTCTGCGTCTCGCCTATTTCAATCTCGACTTCGGCCCGCGCGAACTTCTCCTCACCACGCTGCCCATCGCCTTCGTCTTCTACTACGCCTATCTCCGCCTCACCCGCCTCAACGAAAGCCCCGCGTCCGCAAAAGAATTCGCCCTCGACCAGCAATTCCTCGCTGCTCCCGCACTCGCCTATCTCGGCTCCGCCACGCTAGTTCTTTTCACGCGCTCCTATTTCCACGATGGTTGGGCCATCGTCGCCTGGGCCGCGCTCTCCGTCCTCTTCATCGGTGTTTCCTGGGCCTCGCGGCAGGACGTCTTCCTCCACCACAGCGTCATCGTCGCCTTCCTCGTTTTCTTCCGCGGACTCTCTCTCCAGCTCATCGTCGGCAGCCATCTCAATTTCCCCGGCAACCTCGACCGCTGGGTCTATGTCGCCGCGGCCGCTGCGCTCCTCTTCCTCGGACTAGCCTTCGCTTTTCCCCTCCGCGAACGCTACGCCGCCGCGCGCTCCAAGCCCTCTCCCGCCCGTGCTCTCTCCGTCAACCTTTCCGATCTCCTCCGTCGCCCCGAACAAATCTATTTCTTCCTCCCCATGATTCTCGTCACCGTCCTCATCCTCAACGAAGTCTCCGAAGGTCGCGTCACCATCGGCTGGGGCGTCGAAGCCGTCGCCGCCTTCCTCTTCGCTCTCATCGTCGGCGAACGCAGCTTCCGCCTCGCCGGCCTCGGCCTCCTCCTCGTCTGCGTCGCCAAAATCGTCGTCCTCGACGTCTGGCGCCAGGAGCGCTCCGACCGCTTCATCACCTTCATCATCCTCGGCGTCGCCCTCCTCCTCGTCTCCTACCTCTACACCCGCTACTCCGAAGCCATCCGCCGCTACCTCTAGCTCCTTCTTTTCCCTGGGTGCCGCACCCTTCGAATTTAAGGGTGCGCCTTTCTTCTCTGTCCCTTTGTAAGGGCCGGGCTCGCCCGGCCCGCTCTTGGGTGTCTCGTTGCCTTGTAGCGGCCGCCTTCCGAGGCGGGCGCCTTTGCTTTCCCTCTCCAACGTTGTCATCCCGACCGGAGGCCAGCGCCTTTTGCTGGCCGCAGTGGAGGGACCGTGGCAACCAATTAACAACTCAACAACTCGATGAGACCACCCCTCCCCTTTCCGTCTCCCTCTAGCGCTGGCTTGCCCCGAGAGGGTCTTTTTAGCGCGCCTTTTGTGCGCTCTCTGCATCCCGGTGTTCTTCACCGGGCCACCCAGCGCGTTTGTACAGGCCGCAGCTTGCTAGGCCCTCTTCGCTTAGGGGAACAGAGAATTGCGGGAACGGACAACCAAGGGGAAGAAAGAGAAGGTCGGACAAGAGGGGGAAGTCACGCCGGAGTTTTTGAGGATCTTTAGCTGCGCGAACAGCCAGACTCGGCTTTATCGAGGGCAGCTTATTCTTGAAGCTCAATGTCTGTGTAAATGAATTTACTTCCACGACGCACGACTGTTACGACCACGGGCTTATTCACCATAGGGCCAACCACGTCGTCCAGCACTTCACTTATCTCTTCTATATGAACTCTGGAAGGAACCCCTGGCGGGGCCTCAACGGTCGCAACCTCCAACCAATCCTTGTCCAGTTCAAGCCCTCGCAATGTTCCAAGTATTTGGATCTGAATATGTGAGTCATCCACAAGCGCGGGGGGGCGCATTTTGCGCAATGCTATGTTTAGCTCCTTTCTTGTGTCGAGCGCCAAACTTACAAGTGGCTCGGACGGGGCACTAGCATCCCTCACTTCAAGACGGTCAAACGTCTTGCCGGAAGGCGACAGATTTCGCGCGAGATTTGCAAAAGCTCCACGATATTGCGGGTCGGGCACGACTTCTGTAAGTTCCTTGTCCACGTTGCTTGAAGCCGCCCGGAGTACACGGAAAAATGTTGATGTGACGTTATTAATTTTTGGCCTATGCTCCTCCCACAAGGATCTTTGGGCGGGCTCTTGCATTCGCACGGCAAATTGATAGCTTCCGGCCGGGGCTTGGAATAGCCACGGACGAAACATAGATTGAATGTCACTAGGGGGGCCGCCGCGTTTCCGAAACGGACGGGCCAACAGCATCTCGACAGTGCGATATAGCACGGATTGAATACCCTCGACCTTTTGAACGATCAGTTCCAGCGGAGCCCCGCCGTGAATCACCTCCCCGCCTTTTACTGACACGAGCACATCTCCAGGAACGAACCTTACTCCAGCTTTTTCGGCTGCGCTGGCTGTCCAGATCGAGCTTAAAAGGTCTCTCAGTTGGAACTCCGCAAATGTCGGGATTGATCCACTCGCAAGGTATTGATGTGCCGCTCGTTCAGCATGGCTAAATTCTCGAGCTTTATACCAAAGCGCAACGGCGCTGACGGCGGTAATCCCCCGAGTTCGTAGCTTGTCTTGGCCGAGAGCGTCGAAAGCGAGAGCCTCTTGGTTGGCAGCTTGTCGATAAAGATTTTCTGCGAACTCGCTTTTTCCAAGTCTTCTTGCCGAATCGGCTTCGGCCGCATATTTCTCACTCACGATATGATATTCGCTCCAACTCACCTTGTTTCCCCCACATCCTTAATCATCATCAACTTGGCTGAAAAGCCCACAACTCCAGCCAATGCGGGCAAGCTACTATAGCCCTCCAGTGCTTGCTGAATTTTTATTGTTAGCCTACGATTTACTTCGTTCGATGTGCCGTCGCTTAAGCCGGATACTTCAAGACGTAAGCACTTCTCAAGGTCATCTCCCGACCCTTGCGGACCAATGTAGTAATCGGCGCCAGTACCTGTTTCTGCTCTTCGGACCGCAAACAGGCCGCGCGAAAGCTCGACTCCCGCTATGACACATCCATAAGCACCCGCTTCAGTGGTGTCGGTCTCGTTCGCCCAAGCGGCCTCTATTCTTTCATCGGGCCCACTCCATGAGATGTCCGCATGCGATTGCGATTCATTGTCAACAATCTTGATTTCGGTAGGGGATGAATGAAATCTGCTTAGGCAAACTGCAGCAGCTTCGCGGTAGACGCCAGCAATAGATTCCGTTAGTGCTCTGTGCCGAGAATGCATATCGTCAATATTTATCTGTCTGGGCATTGATAGAGGGTCGAAGCGGTGTCGCAGTGAAGCTTACCACGATCAGAGTAGACAAGAATCAGCCGGTAGATACTTGGTAGCCCAATTTCCTTTCCCACATAGATCTAAGGGTCGCCTTCGCGGATGGTGCGCCAAGACCACCAGCCGTTTCTCCACCATCACTCCCGTTCGAACGCTTCCTCCCCTCGTTCGAATGGCATCCACTATCGTTCGAACGCGTATGTAACACTCTGTAACTAGACACGATTATATACTCTTCGTATACTCCACCCATGACGACGAAACGATCCGACACCGACTTCGACCTCTGCAAATTTGCCTATTCCGATGGCCGCTACTGTGGCCTTCCAGCCATGCGCGAATACAACGGCTTCTGCCGCTCCCATGGCCAACTCGAAAAATTCCACAACCGCCCCCCGGCCGAGTACAACGAGGACCTCACCTCGTATATCGACCCCTTCACCAACGATCCACCCACCCAGGACGAAGTCCATTCCGCCTTAGCGCGCACCTTCCGCGCCCTGGCCACCAACCGTATTTCCACGCGCCGCGCCGCCACCCTCGGCTATCTCGGCCAGCTTCTTCTTCTGAAGAAGCGCAGCAAGGAAGATCGCGATAACGTCAACAATCTCTCTCGCCTCTTCGCCAAAAGTCTCGACCTCGCCTACAATCCAAAATCCGTCACGACCGCCGACCAGACCGCCCAAGCGCAAAACACCAACTCCCTGGCTACCCAACCGTCCGCGACAAAGCCTTCCAACCAACGCCCTAAATGAACGTCATGTCATCCCCGTTTCCCACCTCCGTTCTCTGCGCCCTCAGTGTCTCTGCGTTAAGCTCCCCTGTTTTCTCTCCTCCCCATCCGCCACCTCCCCTATCTTCAATCATTCCCACACTTGCGCGGCCCTACGCTAACTCCAATCATTCCCGCACATATAGGACCCCCTGGGTGGGGGTCCCCCGCCGTTTAATGCTTCCTTGCTTCATTACTTCCTCTCCTTCATCTTTCTTCTCTGTTCACCGCCCATTCACAATCCTGTTACCGCCCCTTCACCCATCTTTCCCCCTCTCTTGTCACAATGAACCCCAGTCAGGGGACCAACTCTTACACCATGCCTATCGCTATCCGAATGCCTACGGTACACTTCTACCAATGCGAGTCGCCCCGCGAGATCCCTTCATGAAACGCGTACTCATCATTGAAGACGACCGCGACATCGTCGAACTCGTCCGCTACAACCTTGCCAACGAAGGGTTTCAAGTCAACGCCGCTTTCGACGGCACCAGCGGCCTTTCCTCCCTCAAAAAAACGCCTCCCGATCTCCTCCTCCTCGATCTCATGCTTCCGAAAATGTCCGGCCTGGACATTTGCCGCGAAATCCGCAAGGACGAATCCCTCAACCGTCTTCCCGTCCTGATGCTCACCGCGCGCGGCGACGAAGCCGACCGCGTCGTCGGCCTCGAAATGGGCGCCGACGATTACGTCACCAAGCCCTTCAGCCCGCGCGAACTCATCGCCCGCGTCAAAGCATTACTCCGCCGCGCGGAGCCTCCCGTTGACTCTCCGCGCGTCATCGAAATCGGACGCCTCGCCATCGACCCGGCTTCCTATCGCGTAAGCCATTCCGGAAAACCCGTGCCGCTCAGCACTCTCGAATTTCGCCTGCTCTACTATCTGGCCTCGCGTCCCAATCGCGTCTTCACCCGCGATCAGCTCCTCGACGCCGTCTGGGGCACCGACCGCTTTGTCACGCCCCGCAGCGTGGACGTGTACGTCCGCCGCCTCCGCGAAAAAATTGAATCTGACCCGGAAAATCCCCTGCACCTGAAAACCGTCCGCGGCGCAGGCTATCTGTTCGAGACACGTGCGGCGTAAATTTTTTTGGAAACTCGCGCTCACCTTCCTGGCGCTCCTCTCGGGCGCCCTGCTGGCCGTGGATTTTCTCGCCGAGCGCACCCTCCGCACCAGCTATGAAAACGATGCCTACCGCGAACTCAAGTCCCTCGTTCGCCTCATCCGCGTTCATCCGCTTCCTGTAACTTCCTTCCCTCCGCAAACCCCCGACGAGATTGCCGTGCTCCACGGTTGGGTTTCCAACGCGGCCTCCAGCGGCGCCCGTGTAACCATCATCGCCTCCGATGGCCGCGTCCTCGCCGACTCCGAGTCCGAAACCGGCACCATGGAAAACCACGCCGGCCGCCAGGAAGTGCGCGATGCCCTGCAAAAGGGAGAAGGCCGCTCCATGCGTGAGAGCGTCTCCGTCAAGCGTCCTCTGATCTATTACGCCGTCCGCGAAAACCTCCCCGACGGTACGCCGATTGTCATCCGGCTGGCGTTGCCTATGGATGGAATCGATGAATCGCTCGCCCGATTCCGCGCCAGCTTGTGGCTCTGGTCGCTGCTAATCCTTCTGATCGCCGGTGCAGTCGCTCTGCTGATGTCGCGCTCCTACGCCGATCGTGTCGAGCGTTTGCGCGAATTCTCGCTCCGCGTTGCCGAGGGCGATTTTCGGCCACTTCCCGCCGACGGCACCGGCGACACTCTGGAAGCGCTCGGTTCTTCGCTCAATCAGACCGCGACGCGCCTCGATCGCACGATTCGCACGCTCACCGAAGAGCGCAATCTCTCCTCCGCGATTCTCGGCTCGATGGTGGAGGGCGTTGCCGTCGTCAATGGCGCGGAGCGCCTGGTGTTTACGAATCCCGGCTTCGCATCCATTCTCGGCCTCGATGTTCGTCCCGTCGCCGGAAGTTCACTGCTCGAAGTCGTGCGCCAGACGGAGCTGATCGAGGCCGTGCGCCGCGTGCTTGCCGGCGAACCTCGCGTGGAGGCGGAAATCTCCACCGGCACCTTGCGCCAGCATTTCTTCGCGGCAACAGTTGCCTCCGTTCGCGCCGCGGACACCTCCGGCGCCGTCATCGTGCTCCACGACATCACGGAGCTCCGAAAGCTCGAACGAATTCGCCGGGATTTTGTCGCCAACGTCTCCCACGAATTCCGCACCCCGCTCACCGCGATTCAGGGTTTTGCCGAAACTTTGATTGCCGGCGCGCTCGACGATCCGCAGAACCGCGGCCGTTTCCTCAACATCATCCTCGAGCATGCGCGACGTCTCGCACGCCTTACCGAAGATCTGTTGAAGCTTTCACAGATGGATGCCGACCGGCTGGAACTCGAAGTTCATCCCGTCAAGGTCTCGCAACTCGTCGAATCGTGTTACGAAACCGCGCGGCATCGCGCCGCCGAAAAAAAACTCACCCTGACTCTCGCCCCCGGCCTTTCCGAAAGCTTGCCGGACGTTGCCGGTGACGCCCGCAGGCTCCAGGAAGTTCTGCAAAACCTCCTCGACAACGCCATCCAATACACTCTGCCCGGCGGCAAAATCGTCCTCAGCGCCGAGCTGAAAAATGACGGCGTGGTGTTCACCGTCTCCGACACCGGTATCGGAATTCCCACCGCCGACCAGCCACGCATCTTCGAGCGCTTCTACCGCGTGGACGCCGCGCGTTCCCGCGAA
>JGI12635J15846_10000919_pt1 | contig 25773 bp, 25 predicted proteins | sample BlaSpr_A8_OM2_M2_FD_15846 | JGI IMG/M metagenome (IMG submission 15846) | reverse complement strand
ACAAAGAAGCCGAGGCTGGAAGAGTAAACGTGCGCACCCGCGGGAAAGAGAAGACGGAGGACTTGGGAACGGCGGAGTTTGTGGAGAGGGTCAAAAAGCTGATTGTCGGTCGAAGCTCGACGCTTTAACTTTTGCGTATGGTGAGACGCCAAAACGTTGTATTTATTCTCCTGTTGTGTCTGTGTAGCAGTGTTGTTGGCCAACAGTATTTCCCCGATCACATTTTTGAGCAGGGCGGCAAGACTAACGGCTTCGACGTTGACTGGTATTCCGGCCAGTTGAAGGCTCTAAAAGAGTCCTCCCTTTGGCAAATGTCTAAAGAATCCCAAACGAAACAGGTTTACCGGTTCTTATGGCTCCGCTCGTTCCACCATCCCGTTGTCGTTCGATTGGACGTGCAGGCAAACGGAACAGGAATCTTGACTACTAAAGTTGCTGACGGAGCCGGTGGGTACCCGCCTGGCAGACTAGCTGAGAATCGGACAAAAGAAATCCGGAAGGAGGTAGTTGAATCATTCTTGGCGCATGTTGACGAGGTAAAATATTGGACTCTCCCCACTCGCGATCCCCTGGATCCGAACACCGTTAATCTCGATGGGGCAGAGTGGGTCTTGGAAGGGGTTCGCAACGGCACTTATAAGATCGTGGACCGTTGGTCTCCTGAGAAGGGCCCAATAAGAGACTTGGGCTTAAGGATGACTATCGACCTTGCCGGAATGAAGTTGCTCTATCAGGATGTTTATTGAAATCAGTTGAGGGCTCTTGGTCCTCGGCCAAGCTAGCGCAACTCAGGGATAACCCGGAACGCACGCCCTTTCGGCAGGCGATACACCGAAAAATCTCGCTGATCGTGGGTGAAGATCGTGTCTAGGCCATCGCGTGCCGCGAGATGAACCAGCGCTGCATCTGCCAGTTGGATTCGGATGCCGCGGTACTTCTTCAGAATGGAAGCTATCGGTTTGGCGTCGGCGGTGGTTAGCGGCAGTAGTTCGAGGAATCCGCTGTCTAGGCTATTGATCAGCTGCTGAACCGTGTTGCTGTCCCGGCGAAGGAGCCATGCGGCTTCGGTCACGACCGGCCAGCAGGTAAATATCGGGCCAGGGAGATCGCGCAGAGCTTCGACGCAAGTGCGGTGATATTGATCGCGGCGGCTGAGGATGGCGACGATGGGGCCGGTATCCGCCAGCACCCGCCTCATCTACTTTTTCCAAATCCCTTCAAATAGCGCGGATTTGTGCTGAGGTCCCTGGGTGCATTCCGCGCAGAGCCGATAATCCCCGCCTCTTCGGCGAGGTCATACGCGGAACGCTCTCCCCCAGAATGTCCAAGATAGTTTTCGAGGGCTTCGCGCACCAGCTCCGATTCCGTCGTTCCTTTGGCCCGGGAGCGGTTGCGCAGCCGAGCGGTGAGAGCCTGGGGAACCCGAACGGTTATACGGCTGGATGCCATGTCTGACAATATAACATCATTTGTCTGACAGACCTCCTAAATGATCAATTTGTCCCGTTTTTTAATGAATCTGATACTCTTTCTCCCGCTAATCCACGCTGGAGGTTTCACCCCGTGAGCTGCTTGAGACTCGCCCGCATGACCCTAATCGTGATTCTCGGCTTTTATACAGCTCCCCTGCTTCACGCTGCTGATCAATACTTCGTCACCATCGAGCGCGACGTCGCGGTAAAAATGCGCGATGGCGTCACTCTCCATGCGGACATCTACCGACCGAAAGCAGAGGGGCAGTTCCCCACATTGCTCCAACGCACGCCTTACGACAAACGAAATGGTACCGACTTTGGCCTGAGAGCGGCGGCGGCCGGATACGTGGCGATTGTTCAAGACGTTCGCGGCCGCTATTCATCCGAAGGCGAGTGGTATCCCTTCAAAAACGAATCGAATGATGGCTATGACTCCGTCGAATGGGCGGCCGCGCTGCCATATTCAAACGGCAAAGTAGGGATGTGGGGAGGATCATATGTTGGCGCAACACAAATGCTGGCTGCCGTTGCCCATCCTCCACATCTCGCCGGCATCTGTCCCGTCGTGACGGCGAGCAATTATCACGATGGGTGGACGTATCAAGGCGGTGCCTTTGAACAATGGTTTGACGAATCATGGACCTCAGGCCTGGCGCAAGACACGATGAATCGCGTGGTGCAAAGCAACACCAACGCGACGAAGGGTGTTTTGACCCTTCCACTTTCAGACTATTCTCTCTTTAATCTTCCCAACCCCGCAGCATCGACATCGATCGCGAGTTTGGCGCCGTATTTTGCCGACTGGCTGGCGCATCCCGATTACGATGATTACTGGAAACGGTTGTCGATTGAAGAGCGTTACGCTGACATAACCGTGCCAGCCCTCCATATCGCTGCCTGGTATGACATTTTTCAGGGAGGATCGCTGCGAAATTATGTCGGCATCAAAGCGAACGGCGGAAGCGAGGTTGCTCGGAGAAGACAGCACTTGTTAGTCACGATTGGAGGGCACGCGGGCGGTGGCCAGAAGATTGGCGACGTCGATTTCGGCGCCGCAGCCGCTGAGTTCAACGAAGGCGATATTATCCTGCGCTGGTATGACTATCTTTTTAAGGGAATCCAAAACGAATTCGCTGGCAAGCCGGTCAGAATATTTGTCATGGGTGCCAACCAATGGCGGGACGAAGAAGACTGGCCTCTTTCTCGGGCCCGCAACACGAAATATTTCCTGCATTCAGCCGGGAAAGCGAATTCACTTCGAGGGGATGGAACCCTCTCTTCAGTGAGCCCACGCTCTGAAGCTCCGGATCACTTTACTTACGATCCCGGGAATCCTGTTCCGACCGTTGGCGGTCCATTGTGTTGCGATAGTCAACATCTGGCGCCGGGGCCGCGTGACCAGCGCTCTGCTGAAGCCCGTCCAGACGTTTTGGTCTATTCGACTCCGGCCTTTGCCCATGAAACGGAAGTCACTGGTCCAATCAGCGCCGAGCTTTACGTCAACTCCTCCGCTGTGGACACTGACTTCACCGCGAAGCTGGTGGATGTAACCCCTGATGGATTCGCACAAAACCTGACGGAGGGGATCCTCCGCGCACGTTACCGTGAATCGCAGGAGAAGCCGACGTTTATGGCTCCCGGGCAGGCTTACGAGGTGACGATCGATCTTTGGTCGACCAGTAATGTTTTTCGCCAGGGGCATTCGTTGCGTCTAGAGATTTCGAGCAGCAACTTCCCGCGCTTTGACCGGAATCTCAATACAAGAGAAACCGCTGCGGTTAGCCAGAAGTACGTCTCCGCCACCAATACGATCTACCACGATCGCGAGCACCCCTCGGCGTTGATTTTGCCAATCGTGCCTTGACCTGGGCAGGTAGCTGAGAACACCTGCCCCTGCGCGAGGTGCTTAGGTGATTGCTACAATCCTGATTCGTGTCTTTGCCCTTTCAAATTAAAACTGCCAGAGGCCGGGCCCGTGCCGGAACCCTGGTCACCCCGCACGGCGAGGTACAGACTCCGGTTTTTATGCCGGTCGGGACGTTGGGTTCGGTGAAAGGCGTCTCCCAGGATGTTCTGGAAGAGCTCGGAGTGCAGATCCTGCTCGGAAATACTTACCACCTCTACCTGCGACCGGGAGTCGAGCAGGTCAGAAAACTTGGTGGGCTGCACCGGTTCATGTCATGGCCTCGCGCCATTCTCACCGACTCCGGCGGATTCCAGGTTTTCAGCCTGAGTGACCTGCGGAAAGTGTCCGAAGAAGGTGTGACTTTCCGTTCGCATCTGGACGGGTCTTCTCATTTCTTCTCGCCGGAAAGCGCGATGGAAGCCCAGATCGGGATCGGAGCCGACATTATCATGGCGTTCGATGAATGCACCGAGCATCCCGCCGACCGCGAAAGAGCCAGAAATTCGATGGAATTGACCCTGCGCTGGGCCGAGCGCAGCAAGAAATATTTCGAAGAGCACAAACACGAAGTTCCATGGGAGAAAGGTCACGTAGGGACAGCCGCCCCCGGCTGTCCGGCCGAGCAAAGCTCGGCGCACGGTGCGAGCTTGCGCTCGCCTGGACAGCCGGGGGCGGCTGTCCCTACGCACGCGGGGGCCACGCAGGCTCTCTTCGGCATCGTCCAGGGCGGCATGGACCTCGCCCTGCGCAAAGAATCCGCAGAACGCACCATCGAGATCGGCTTTCCTGGGTACGCCATAGGTGGCCTGAGTGTCGGAGAGCCACGATCGCTCACTCGCGAAGTTGTCGAGGCTACCCTTGGATACCTCCCGAAAGACAAGCCGCGTTATCTAATGGGCGTCGGAACTCCTGAAGAAATTGTGGAATATGCGAATTTGGGGGTTGACATGCTGGACTGCGTGCTCCCCACGCGGGCTGCAAGACATGGGCTGCTTTTTACTTCGGAAGGGAAAATCTCTATCAAGCAAGCCCGCTTTGCCTCAGATCAAGGCCCGCTGGATCCGAATTGCCGCTGCCGCACTTGTTCTCGATACTCAAGGGCATATTTGCGCCACCTCTATGCATCTAATGAGATATTGGCCCAGATTCTTAATACCATTCACAACCTTACCTTCTATCTTGACACCATGCGGTCCGTACGTCATTCTATTGGACTTGGTTCTCTTGAACACGGGAAAGGGGCGCGTTTTCTTTCTGGAGAGTAGTCGCAGTTGAAGCCATAGCTCCCCATCCCTTGTTCCTTTCTAAGATGGATTGTCCGGCCTGAATGCGCGAGAATCCCGCGATAAATCACAGAGGCCCGTAACGTTGGAAGGCGGAGTTCCGGATTCTTGGCGCAAAAACAGGGTCTGATTTCATTATGGTTCGAGACTTATTGGCATTGCAAGCCGGCGGCGGTTTGAGTTGGATCGGGTTCGCGCCGCTCATTCTTATATTTGGTATCTTCTATTTTTTGCTGATCATGCCTCAACAGCGGCGGCAGAAGAAATGGCAGCAGATGTTGAGCGAACTTAAGACCGGCGACAAGGTTGTCACCAGCGGAGGGTTGCGGGGAACGATTGTAGCGTTGAGAGATGATTATGTTCACCTTCGTGTCCCCCCTGACAACTTGCGTCTTGAGGTTAGCCGGGCATCTGTGACATCCGTGACGACCGCTGACGAGGCCGCAAGCAAATAGGATCTTATTTTTAGGAAGTAATTTTCTTCATGAACAAGAATTTAGGCTGGAAACTCGGAGTAATTGTCGCGACCCTGCTGATTTTTCTATACGGCATTTTTGGCGTGCCTGAAAGCTGGTCCGGTCGCGGCTTTCTTGCAAGCCTGGAAAAGCGAATCAATCTTGGACTGGATCTTAAGGGCGGAACCCACTTAATTCTTCAGGTTCAGGTCAACGACGCCGTCAACGTCGAAACCGATAATGCAATCGAGCGATTGAAAGAAGATCTTCGGACCCACAAGATAAATTACGTAGAAATCACCAAGCCTGACCCAGTCGCCCATCCGGAACAAATTGTGATCAAAGGGGCTCCCCCTGAGTCCAGCGGCGACCTCCGTTCCATTGTGCAAGAACGTTTGCCGGAATATGACTTGAAATCCGGTCCGGAAAATACCTGGACAGTTTCCATGAAGCTGCAGGCGCTCAAAGACCTGAAGACCCGTGCCGTCGCCCAGGCAATTGACACAATCCGAAACCGGATCGATCAGTTGGGTGTGACCGAACCTACGATTCAGGAGCATGGACTCGGCGAGTACCAGATACTTGTGCAACTCCCAGGCATAGATGACCCCGACCGCGTTAAGGAAATCATAAAGTCGACTGCAATGCTTGAAATCCGGCAGGCCCTGGGTGGTCCTTATCCGAGCGAGCAGGAGGCGCTCCAGGCAAAAGGTGGAGTGATACCTCCCGACGCAGTCCTGCTGCCCGGTAGGTCAAGCGATGCTCAAGGTGGCGAGAAGTGGTATCTCATTTCGCGAGTCTCGGCGGTAACCGGACGCGATCTGCGCGACGCCAGCGCCTCTCAAGACGAAAACGGCCAGCCAGCAGTAAGCTTTAACCTGACTGGTGAGGGTGGTCGAAAGTTCTTTGCCTTCACTTCGGCTCACGTCAAAGACCAACTGGCCGTGGTTTTGGACAATAAAGTTCAATCAGTTGCGACGATTGATGAGCCCATCCACGACAGTGGCATTATTAAGGGCCGATTTACTCAACAAGAAGTCAAGGACCAGTCGATGGTCCTTCGCTCAGGAGCGCTTCCCGCCGGAATTAAGTATCTTGAAGAACGCACGGTCGGACCCTCCTTGGGAGCCGATTCCATCCGCGCGGGCGTCCGCGCGGCCATAGTCGGCATGCTTGCTGTGTTGATTTTCATGTTGATCTATTATCATGCAGCCGGCATCAATGCCGATGTTGCACTGATCTTGAACTTGGTGATCTTGCTTGGATTCTTGGGTTTCACTGGCGCAACGCTCACCCTGCCCGGAATTGCTGGTGTGATTTTGACGGTCGGTATGGGTGTTGATTCCAATGTTCTGATCTTTGAGCGCATCCGCGAAGAACTGAGGAATGGAAAGACGCCGCCGTCGGCGGTGGAACAGGGTTTTGGCCATGCCTGGATCACAATTGTGGACACTCACGTCACCACGATCATCTCGGCGATAATTCTTTTCATCTTCGGGACTGGCCCGGTCCGGGGATTCGCCGTAACTTTGAGCTTTGGCTTGTTTGCAAATTTATTTACCGCCGTATTCGTTTCACGCGTGATTTTCGACTGGATTCTCAGCCGCAAACAGCGCGGAGAAGCTTTGAGCATTTAAGTTTTTAACATTGTCATTCCGAACCGCTTTAGCGGTGAGGAATCTGCTGTTGGACAATAGTGAAAAAGCAGATTTCTCGCTACGCTCGAAATGACAAGGATGCAGAGGAAGAGTGGAATTTTTTCGCAACGCTAATATAGATTTTCTGGGCAAGAAGTGGTATTTCATTGCCTTTTCGCTGATCTTCAGTGTGGTCGGTTTGTTCTCCATACTGTTCTGGCATCACATTCCCTACGGCATTGATTTCCGCGGAGGGACGCTGGTCGAGGTGAAATTCTCTCAATCGCCAAACGACAATGCGATTCGAGCCGCCATGGACAGGGCTGGTTTGCATCATGCCCGCATTCAGCGTTTTGGTCCCGCTGGCGATAACGAAGTTCTGATTGACTTGCCTTTGCAGGAGACCAGTGAGCAAGCCCTGGATCAAGGCAAGACCATGATTATCAATGCTTTGGAAACCAATGCACCCCCCGGCAAGCTGGACTTGAACAATACCAGCACATTGACGTTGACCAATTACTTGATGGATAAGGACCCCCTGCACGCGGGAACTGATGCGGCTCAGCGCTATGCCGACCAAGCCAAGGCCATCATCGACTTTAAGGACAAAGTGAAGGGCGGGGTCCTCAGCTCGCTCGACGATCTGAAGGGAGTCGCCGACCCTGCGGTATTGGCCTCAATCCGCGATGGTTTCTTCGTCTCCAATTTTGCGATACGCAACGTGGACATCGTCGGTCCCCAGGTGGGGGGGCAGTTGAAGAAGCAGGCCCTGTTGGCAGTCGTCTATTCTCTGGCCGGCATGCTGATTTATCTGGCATTTCGTTTCGAATGGATTTACGGTGTAGCGGCTGTTATAACCGTCTTCCATGACACCTTAATAACGGTTGGTGCGTTTTCGCTCCTTAACAAGGACATTTCGCTTACGGTAGTTGCAGCGATTTTGACGCTGGTGGGCTATTCGAATAACGACACCATCGTGGTTTTTGATCGTATTCGAGAAAATCTGAAGTTGATGCGCCGGGAGAAGCTCTCGGATATCGTGAACCGAAGCATCAATCAGACCTTGAGTCGGACGATTTTGACCGCGGGTTTGACGTTTTTGACCGTTCTGGCCTTGTATTTGTTCGGTGGAGAAGTGTTAAATGGCTTCTCTCTGGCGCTCGTTATTGGCATCCTAATAGGGACTTATTCGTCGATTGCCATCGCGGCGCCCATTCTGGTTGCCTATCAGGACTGGCGTTCTAAGCGGGGCAGAGGGCCCGGAACCACCCCAATTGGTGGAACGGGAAAGCAATCGGGTGGGACTGATAAGGCGTCAAAGCAAAATCCCAGCCGCACTCCGTCTAAGATTTCGAAAGCGGGAGTGACTGGTTAGAACGGTGAAAGCACTCCGCCGGAACTATCGTTTGTGGTTGGGAGCAAAGAGGAAGGAAACGGTGTCTAAGACATAGACAGGTTTTGTGCGGGAGAAATCTTATGTTTGAAGATAGCCTAATCGAGTCGGGCGGCAAACTGAAGGACAAGCGGTTGGCGACCACCACCTTTTCCTTCATCATGGAGATAGCATTGATTGGGGTTCTGGTCCTCATTCCGCTTCTGTTCACCGAAGCTCTTCCCAAGGCGCAGCTGATGATGTCCCTGACGGCGCCGCCTCCTCCGCCACCGCCACCTCCGCCACCTACTGTGGTTCACGTCGTGAAGCAGGTTCAAACCAACATTATTAATGACCAGCTCCGCACGCCCACCAAGATTCCCAAGAAGATTGAAATCATTAAGGAAGATGCGGCGCCGCCGCCGATGACGGCAGGGGTAATTGGAGGAATTTCGAGTGGCCCCGGTCAGGCAGGTGGTGTGATTGGCGGAATCATCAGTTCGACTCCGGTCGCAGTTCCGAAAGTTGCCGCCCCCACTCGAGTACGGGTGTCCCAGGGCGTTACTCAGGGTCTTTTGATAAGAAAAGTTGCTCCCAGCTATCCACCCCTGGCGCGCCAAGCTCACATCCAAGGGAGTGTGCTTTTGCAAGCCGTGATCAGCAAAGATGGGTCGATCGAAAACCTGCGCGTGATCAGCGGGCACCCTATGTTAGTTCCCTCTGCGATCGACGCGGTAAAGCAGTGGAAGTACAAACCGTACATTTTGAATGGCGAACCCGTGGAAGTCGATACTCAAGTCACGGTGAACTTTACTTTAGGTGGTTAGGTTAGGCAGCTGGCGATTTAGATCGAAAATTTCGACGTAAACGATTTCTGAGGAGGGAAAGCAACTCATGTTCGTAGCAAATTTGGCAATACACACACTCAGTCACGTATCCATGACGGCCACTTGGCTTTTCCAAGACACCGGAGCGCCGCAATGGGATCCGCTTTCGTTGTGGCGCGCAATGGGATGGATAGCGAGGGCTGTCGTGGTCCTTCTATTCATCATGTCAGGATGGTCCATCGGCGTAATGATTGATCGCTGGATGGCATTCAACGCGGCCCGCAAACAATCTCGAGCATTTGCTCCAGCCGTTGCTGGCGCACTCCGCGATGGCAAGATTGACGAAGCCATCAAGGTCGCCGAACGCAACAAGAAGAGTCACTTGGCGAAGGTCGTCACGGCTGGCTTGATGGAATTCCGCGCGCACCAGGAAAGCGGCGAGATTCCCGGCGAGACTATCGAAGCCTCCAAGCGAGCCTTGGAACGCACGGAAGCTATTGTCCATGCCGAATTGAAGCGCGGTTTGGGTGGCTTGGCTACGATCGGGTCCACGGCGCCATTCGTCGGACTGTTCGGAACCGTGATGGGAATTTTGCACACGTTCCAGGATATGTCCACGAGCCACGCTACCGGTCTGGCTGCCGTCGCCGGCGGTATTGCTGAAGCGCTGGTTACAACCGCCATTGGGTTGCTGGTCGCCATCCCGGCCGTCATGATGTTCAACTATCTGACCGGGCGCGTAGAGGCCTTCGACGTGGAAATGGACAACTCGTCGAGTGAACTGATTGACTACTTCCTCAAGCGTCGAGGCATAGCGCGTCGGCCTTAGGCAGTCACTGTGGGGTAGCATTCCGCAGCCGATGCTGGGATGACCCAGCGTCGGATCAACCGGTCACGAGGGCAGGAGATAAAGGTCATGGGAATAGCAGTAAGGAATGAAGGCGCCAAGGTAAACTCCGACATTAATGTGACGCCGATGGTCGACGTCATGTTAGTGCTGTTGATTATCTTCATGGTTATCACACCCATGTTGCAGAAGGGCGTGAGTGTCGATCTGGCCAAGGTGAATAATCCTCAGGCCATGCCGGATGCCGAAAGGGAAGACGCTTTAATCGTAGCGGTAATGCGTGACGGCGCCGTCTTTTTGGGTAACGACAAGTTGCCGGTTGACGAACTTACTTCAAAGATCAAGGACCGCATTGCGAACAGAGTCGACAAGCGCGTGTATGTCCGCGCTGACCAGCGGGCCAAATACATTTCCGTAGTTGGCGTAGTGGACAACGTACGCGCTGCGGGCGTGGACCAACTCGGCTTGTTGACGGATCAAAAGAAGCAGAACCCTGTCCCGGGAGCGCCTCCGTCGCCGATGACGGGGCCCGGTCAATAACAGTAGAAGTAGAGGAGATTTCTGTATGTCAATGACAACTGGCAGTTCAAGCGGCGGACCGAACGCCAACATGAACGTCACTCCCTTTATTGATATCCTTCTGGTGCTGCTCATCATCTTCATGGTGATCAACCCGCCGCAAATGAAGGGACTCGATGCGCTCGTTCCTCAGCCGCCTCCGAAGGACCAGCCAAAGATTGACACTCCCGACCGCACCATTGTTGTGCAGGTCCTTGATCGTGGTCCTGGCCAGGAGCCGGGACTTAAAATAAATGGTGACGATACAACATGGGACGGTTTGGGGCCACGTCTGACAGATATCTTCAAGACCCGTGCGGAAAAGGTAATGTTCGTAAAGGGCGATGACAATGTGCCCTTCGCGGACGTCGCGAATGTGATAGATATCGCCCACGCATCCGGCGTGGACAAAGTAGGATTGATCACCGCCAAAATTGAATCCGGCGGTTAGAGCTCCTGAGAAAAGTTCCTGAGCATTCCAGAGGACTGAAGTAGGCCCGGGTGGTCAACCCGGGCCGCTGTGTGTGCGGTTAGGACGTTTTTGTGTAATATGGGTGTCCAGATCTGATAGGCGGGGGACGGTACGCAATGAAAAGAAATTTACGGCTGATGGCGGTCGTGGCCCTGGGCCTCTCCGTAGTTTCCACCACGGGCTGCAATAAACTGCGGGCGCGCGATCAGTTGAATAAAGGCGTGGCCTCCTACCGGAATGCTCGATACGAGGAGGCAATTGACCATTTCCAGAACGCCGTATCGCTCGATCCAAGTCTCGAAAACGCGCGCCTCTATCTTGCCACCGCCTACACTCAGCTTTACGTCCCTGGGGTCGACACCCCGGAAAACAACCAATTGGCACAGCAGGGCATTGATCAGTTCAAGGCGGTCTTGGAACATGATCCTAAGAGCGTGAATAGCGTGAAGGGCATCGCGTATCTCTACCTTCAGCAGAAAAAATTTGAAGACGCAAAAACTTACTATCGCAAAGCTCTGGAGATTGATCCCAACGATCCCGAGTCCTACTACACGCTGGGCGTGATTGCGTGGACGCAGAGTTACCAGCCCCGTATGGCAGAGAGAGCCAAACTTGGACTCAAGCCCGACCAGCCCCTCAAGGACAAAAACGTCTGCCAAAGTTTAAGGGATAAGAATTTGGGAGTGATCCAGGAGGGCCTCGACAGCCTGAAGAAAGCATTGGATCTGCGTCCCGACTACGATGATGCGATGGCATACATGAATCTGCTCTACCGTGAGAAGGCCGACTTGGAATGCGGCGACTTGGCTGCCCGCGCCGCAGATGAGAAGACTGCCGATGAGTGGGTGGACAAGACCATGGCTACCAAGAAAGCCAAGGCTGAAAAGCAGCCATCAGCGCCGGGCGCGGATCAGGGCGGAAAATGATCTGTTGTGTATTTCGGAAGCAAGAATCCCCTTCTGCGATGAAGGGGATTTTTCTTGGTGATTAAGGCGGCCACTCCAGTTTTGCTAGTCTCCGATGTTCAACAAGATTCTCATCGCCAATCGTGGAGAAATTGCGGTAAGAATCGTCCGCGCCTGTCGCGAGATGGGAATAACTCCCGTAGCCGTATATTCGGATGCCGATCGGGCCGCGCTGCATGTGCGCATGGCGGCCGAGGCCTATTACATTGGTCCGGCTCCCGCCTCAGAGTCTTATCTCAACATCGACCGAATACTTACCGTTGCGAAGCGATGCGGAGCTGAAGCCCTACATCCTGGCTATGGCTTTCTTTCAGAGAACCCCGATTTCGCGGAGGCCTGCTCGATTGCTGGAATCAGGTTTATCGGCCCCTCCCCTGCTTCGATGAGGATCATGGGATCGAAGACCAAGGCGCGGCAAAAAATGGAAAAGTCCGGGGTCCCATGCGTCCCCGGGAATTCGAAAGCTTTGCAATCTCTCGAACAGGCAACGCAGATCGCGTCCCACATTGGGTTTCCAGTAATGCTTAAGGCAGCAGCGGGCGGTGGCGGCAAGGGCATGCGCCTCGTGACGGACCCACAGCAACTGCACGCCGCGTTGGAGGCTGCACAAAGTGAAGCGCTGCGGGCATTTGGCAACAGCGATGTTTATATCGAAAAGGCGATTCTGAATCCCCGGCATATCGAGGTGCAGATTCTGGCAGACGAGCACGGAAACACCATTCATCTCGGCGAGCGTGAGTGTTCGATTCAGCGGCGGCATCAGAAAGTTCTGGAGGAATCTCCGTCTCCGCTCGTGGACCCCGAGCTGCGCAAACGTATGGGCGAAGCGGCAGTTCGAGTCGCGTCCGCTGCTGACTACACCAATGCCGGAACAGTGGAGTTCCTGGTGGACCACGATAAACATTTCTATTTTCTGGAAATGAATACGCGGCTGCAGGTCGAGCATCCCGTGACCGAGCTAGTCACCGGCCTCGATCTCGTTCGCTTGCAGATAAAAATTGCCGCAAACGAAAAACTGTCGCTTCGGCAGAACGAAGTCCAATTTCGGGGACACGCCATCGAGTGCCGCCTCTATGCAGAGGATCCCGACAACCACTATTTTCCGAGTCCCGGAAAAATTACTTTACTCGAGGAGACCGCTGGGCCTGGCATCCGGTTGGATACGGGAGTCTATGAGGGGTGGACTGTACCTAACGACTACGATCCGTTGCTTGCCAAGCTGATTGGTTATGGGCAAGATCGCGATCACGCCATTTCTCGTATCCTACGCGCGCTCGATGAGATATTTGTGGGCGGCATTCATACTAATTTGTCTTTGTTCCGGAAAATTCTGAACGATCCCGCTTTTCGGGCCGGAAAAATCGATACTGGATACCTGGATCGGCTGCTTACCTCTGACGCAAGGATCGAGAATCATGAACACGCACAAGTCGCAGCTATTGCGGCCGTCCTGTTCCAGGATCTCGACCCAACCACCACCAAAGGCGAAAACAAAGGGAGATCTTCAGGATCGACGACCGACGCCCATTCTCCCGAGTCGAACTGGAAGAGGGCAGCGCGGATTGAATCATCAAACACGGAAACGTTTGGAACCTTCTCGTCATAGCGCCCGATCAGCCGCGATCACAGGAACTGATCCAAGAACATGATCTACGACGTCAAAATCGGTGGCCGGAACTTACGGATCGCGCTGGAACGCAATGGAGAAGAATTGAAGTGCGAACTGGATGGCGCTCAGTTCCAACTTGACGCCCGGCTAATCAGCCCCGGTGTTCTTTCTCTGATACTCGAAGGCGCAACCTATGAAGTCAAACGCGATCAACTCCGAAACCAAACACGGCTCTGGATCAACAACACGCCTTTTATCGCGGAAATAACCGACCCGAGAAGCCTCGCCGCTCGTTCCCGGGTTGCCACGATCACTTCAGCAAAGGTACTGGCTTCCATGCCCGGAAAAGTTCTTCGGGTGATGGTAAGAGCGATGGATCAAGTCGAAGTCGGCCAGGCCCTTCTGGTCCTCGAAGCCATGAAGATGCAAAACGAGATCAAGTCGCCGAATAAAGGGATCGTGAAGCAGCTAATGACGGAAGGCGCCTACGTGAACGCCGGAGATGTGTTGGCGATTGTGGAGTGAGCAGGCCCCTACTTGGCGATGCCGTTACCCGCCAGAACTTTCTCCGCGTAGTAATTTTCGACTTTGGCTTGATCGCGAAGAACTTCATAATAAGCCGCCTTCAAGAGTTGCTCGCGATGATCCCGAAGCTGGGAGCGAATTGCTTCCTGTACTCGCGGGTCAGAGAATTCCCGCTGACCGGCTGGCTCCTTGGCGATCAATTTTACGATTTGGTACCCAACAAACTGTTTGTTTGTGGGATTGGTGATCGCGATTACATCAGTGTATTGTCCGGTCTTCAATTTCGAAACCGCGTCCCGCGTCGCAGGATCAGTGTTTTTCAGAGAAGACTCCGGCATGAATCCAAGATCGCCGCCGTTGCCCGCGGTTTGCGTATCCTCGGAGTTGTTCATTGCGAGCGTTGCGAAGTCGTCGCCACTCTCCAGCCGATTCATGATCATCTGAATTTTCTTTAGCGCCTCCGCCTGGGTCTGAGCTTTGTTGTTCTGATTCCGGTTGTCGGGACTGGGCAGCGGAGTGACGAATATTCGCGCCAAATGATATTGCGGTTCAATCAGGTTAAATTCCGCCTTATGCTCATTGTAATAATCGGAAATCTCCTGATCAGAAACGTTAATCTTGGACGTCACCTCTTTGTTCATCACCTTGTCAACGGTCACTGAACGCCGAATATCTTTTTTGAAGTCATCCTGCGTAATATGTTTCTCCTTCATTCGGGCGGCAAAGTCTTCCGGGCTAAAGGGAGACTTAATCTCATTTAGTTTGCGGTCCACTTCCTCGTCCGTGGCCAATAATCCGAGTTTGTCGGCACGTCGCATCAGGATTTCCGTATCAATTAAGTCGTGCAGGATATTCAGTCGCCCGCTAGTCGCCTGCTCGCCAGCAGGCCGCTGATTCGATCCTGATGTTTGGTTCTGGTAGTACTTCTCGACATCCGCGAGATAAATTTTATGGCCATCGACCACAGCGGCAACATCGTTTCCGCCAGCCTGTTTGTTTTCACAGCCCAAGCCGCCAGCCACCACCAACGCGAGAAACGATGCCGCTAGCGAACGCAAAAACTTTGAACGCAGGTCCAAATATCCTCCAGTCAATTTGCAGGCAAGCGATAGTGCTCGCGTATTGAGCCTACACGATGCGCTTGTTGAATCATCTAGCGCTGGGCTGTGGTGCCGGGTTCACACCGGCACGGGTGGGCGGAGCGATTCCGGCCTGCTCCAGCGCTTTGTCAAAAATGCTGCGGACTTCGCTGGCCGGTAGGGCTCCATCAACTTCCCGGCCGTTCACAAAAATTGTTGGAGTGGCCGTCATGCCCAGGGAGTCGCCCTCTTTGATCGAAGCCTTTACTGCCGTATCATTTTGCGCCTTAATGCAAGCTTGAAGTTTGTTGCTATCCAAGTTGTATTTTTTACCGTTTTGTAAGGCGATGCGGTCGAGGGCGTCAAACTGACTGCTGCGAGTCTTCTCCGAGTTCACTTCGCTTTGATTGGCATGGATGTAGTCCGCAAAATCCCAATACGCATCGTTATTTTCCGAAGCCAGACATCCCGCGTTAACTGCCGCATGCATTGCCCACGGATGAATTTCAGATAGCGGAAAGTCCTTGTATACAAACAAAACGCGATCCCCGTATTCCTTCAGAAGTTCGGGAAAAAGCGTTTGGTGCATTCGCGAACAAAACGGGCATTCAAGGTCATCGTAATTGACCACGACAACCTTAGCATCCTTATTCCCCCTCGTCGGACGTCCAGCGAGGTCAATTTTCTTCATGACATCCGCGTATGGGTCTTTGGTTAGATCGAGTTTGCTCATCCGAATCAAGGTCTTCTTATCTTTGGAAAGCAAAAACTCATACGACTGCTTCTTCTCGTTTCCCTCGAACGTAATTGTCAAAGCATCGTAGTTGGGAAATTCGCTGGGTTTCAAGGGGCTAATTTCTATTTTTACGCGCGGCGGGATCGTGTAATAGGTCCGAACCTGCCGCTCAATACGCTGCACTATATCTGGGGAAACCGATTGAGCCGAACACCCAAGGCAGACGAGGAGAAACACAAAAACAGAACGCCGAAAAGCCATTACAATGAACCGCCTGTACATTCTGAGATGAGTGTAAATTATCTCACAGCGAACGGTTATGGATTCGCGGGGAGGCAAGCGCGCGTAGGCCCCAGGCGTCCCCGTCTGGGCGGGTGAAGCTCACCAGGTTTGGGGCGCCACGAGACAGACCCCTAGCGGGCTCGCGACAACACCGTCTGGTAGGGATCCAATAGAACTTTACGGGTACCCTCCGGCGCTGTCAGATGAAATTGTGTCTCTAGCCCATCCGCAAATACTCGTCCCACCAAAATGTTCTTTCCGCCGACCACGGCATATATCGGAACGGAAGTGATCAAGGTATCTTCGGCGTTTTTTTGCTTGATGATTCCGCTCACGACTGTCGAACTCGATTTAGTTGCGCTCGATTTATCCGCATACTTCACGCTGTGTAGCTCAAGCGCGGGAACTTCAGTTCCGTTCACCCAATCTTCATAAAACCAATCCAGCGATTTCCGGCCTCCGGGACCGAAACTAGGTGGCAACTCTTCCTCAAAAATCCGGATCAATTCGCGGGTCGTAATTGGTCTTCCCTGATATCGCTCCCGCAATGTGCGCAGTGCTCGCAGAAATGGTTCATCGGGCGAGCTTCCGGTCGCCCGGCCGCGCGGACTTTTCTGTTCGGCATCGCGCATCATGGTGCGCAGCATGTGAAAAAGCCAGGTGCCACGCTTGTAAGCTATGGTCTCGTAACCGTCGGGGAACTGTGAGGACGAAAGCCTCCCCCCCAGGGTCACCGGGCCAGCATCCATCAAGGCTACGCCGTCCTTATTCTTCCTCAAGAGATCATCGCGATAGCTTGCCATGACCGTCCGAAATGCGGATGGATCTTGGGACTCAAGCAGTAACAAGGAACTGTAAGTCGCCAGTCCCTCCACAATCCACTGATCCCGATAACCGCTCCATGTAACCAAATCCCCCCACCATTGATGCGCCGTTTCATGGGCGATTACACAGTCACTATCTATTTTCTCGACTTCGGGCATGCGGAGCGCCAATTTTTGATCTGGCGAGAGGAACGAAAAACTCGAGAGGAATATCAGCCCAGGCCAACCTTGGCTCATAAGACCGGGCATTTGGGTTACGGCAAGTTCGTCGTATGGATACGGGCCAAAGCGGCGCGTGAAAAAAGTGATGGCACGAACTGCGTCGTCCGCAACCAACTGGACATTTCCTAGGGGAGAAAGTGGCAATGGCGCAAACTGGGCCGGACCTGGATTGTCACGTGAAAAAAATGGCGGCTGTGGCAAATGCTCTTCTGGCGGGATCTGAGGGAATCCTCGCTCCATACCAGCGGCCGCATATACATCGACGGCTACTGATCCGGCATGTTTCGAAACTCTGGCATATTTGCCAAGGTTGAACCCCGCTAACGGAATGGGGCGTTCCGCAACCCAGCGACTGACTTGCGTGTTAGCGCCTGCGTCGCGGCCAGTTTGCCCTGGCGACTCATCCCTTCTCTTGCCAGTCGCGACCAGCGTCCATCCTGCCGGGTACCGGAATTCCAGGCTAAACGATGCTTTAGCCAGTCCGAGGTTCGGATACCAGGTACCGCGAGCACCGACGTACAGTAATCCGCCTCCCGCATCCGACAGGACTGGGCCACCATAGGAAAAATGCAATTCGATCACCTGTCCGGTTCGAAGCGGTTCGGGAAACACCACCGCGACCAGATCGTTTCCCCGGCGAGCCAGGCGCGTCCCTTCAAGGGCCTGGTTATGAATGAATTCGACGGGATGACCATCCATATTGACCTGTCGGACACTCAAGTACCGCGAGAGTTCGAAAAGAACCGCGCGTTCTCCGCCACGGCGGACGAGGACTTTGAGCCGCGCTTCGACATCGAGCTGAGTGGGCGGATGGACTATTGTTTCGATCTTGTAGTTGGAAATCTCAATCTCTCCGCCGTTGTTTTCTTCGCCTGCAATCTCAGTCGCTGCTTCCGAATCCGGTTTTTTTGTGACTGAGCTTGTGATCGCGAAGGACGTCCACACATTGTAGTAACTCGCGCCGTCGACGTTTCGCAATTGTCCAACCGAAATCTGTTCCGCAGCCTCCGAATCGAAGAAGAGATCGAAGGTCCCAAGTTTTCGACCTTGTGCCTTTAAATGAAGCATACGATCGTCGCGGTCAATCGAACCGCCTTGGGGCGCAGCTACGGCATGGTTGTCTGGCAGTAATCGGCTGAAACTGACCAGAAGCCGGAGGGCATCCGACTCCGCCAGGTTTCGTGTGCTGTCATTCCGCTTTGCAACGAACTCCTCGGGATTTTCGCTCGGCCTGAGAAACGGCTGCAATTCCTTAAAGGTCTCATCGTTAAAGCGCAAGTATGCTGTGAGGAACTTTTCTTCCAGGATCGCAGCCCCGGTGAAACGTGTCATCGAGGCCCGCTCGATCTGGTTTGGCGGTATCAATAAGACTTCGCCATCTCCTTCAAAGAATGCGCCCGTAACTCGCCCCGCGACGTCCTCTGTGAACGCGATTGTGCCATCGCTCAAGCTTATATGTGAGGAAGCGCGATCCAGGGAGGCATCCCGAACTCGATAAACCCGTGACCGGTCTAAGCCAACGCTACGAAGTTGTTGATATAGGGTTTCAGCAGGGCCTGCTTGAACGACGGTGCCGCCGGGTGCTCCGCCCTCGTTGCGAGCTTGACCTGCAACCTGCACCCCGCAGGCCACGGCAAGGCAGACCAGCAATCTAAAACATCGAGGTCTATGGGTTACCTTAGGCACCTACGGATGCAGCTCCCACTAAGTTAGGATGCGCTTGCGTGCGTGTCTCTGTCATCTTCTTACTGCTGGTGGGATGTTTCTCCACGCCCGGCCTGCTTGTCAACACCGTCTCGGCGGAAGTCATTCACCTGAAGAATGGGCGCACCATATGGGCCGACCATGTCCGCCAAAATGGCGCTCACCTCGAATACGAGGTAGGTGAAGAGTCCTACGCGATACTAAGTTCCTCAGTCGATCGCATAGAGACCGGCGGAACGGCGCCCGAACAGCACCCAGCGGCCGCTCCCGGAGAAACCAACATACCTGTCTTTACACCGGCCGAAGGTATGGGTGACCAATCTGATCTTTCGGAGAGGATTATCCATCATGGAGTGGTAGATGCCGACGCCTTAAACGACTTGGAAAAGCAGGGAAACTCCAAGACCACCGCTGCGGGATATTATCTCGCCGGGAAGAATGATTTTGACCGCGGGAATTTCGGCAAGGCCCGCCTTGATTTCGAGAGAGCCCTACATTTTGACCCCGAGAATCCGGCCATCCTGAATTACTACGCCGCTCTGCTTGTGCGAACGGGAAACGCATCCCAGGCTTTGTCTTCCGCTGAACGCGCCGTGCGCTATGCCCCAAATTCGCCCGACGCCTTCGCGGTGCTCGGGTACGCGCAGTTCGCCACCGATCACAACAAGGAGGCGATAGTCTCATGGAAGCGGTCCTTAACCCTGCGCCCAGACGCCGCGCTGGAGCAGTACTTGAAGAAGGCACAGCGGGAATCTACCGTTGAAGCGGACTACTCCGAAAGGGAAACCAACCACTTCACGTTGCGCTATGAGGGGAAGCAAACCTCAGAATCCCTGCGTGCCGATCTGGTTGCTACGCTGGAATCGCAATACGTTGATCTGGTGCGAGAACTCGGGATCGCTCCCCGAAACAGCATCACAGTCGTCTTATATACCGACCAGGCTTTTTTCGACGTGACTCAAGCGCCGTCCTGGAGCGGCGCGGTGAATGACGGCAAATTGCGAATCCCGGTGCAAGGAATAACCTCGATCACTCCTCAACTGACCCGGGTTCTTAAACACGAATTGGCGCACTCGTTCATCAACCAGCTTTCCGCGGGACGCTGTCCGCAGTGGCTGAATGAAGGCATCGCCCAAGCGGTTGAACCGAAATCGCTCTCTGCCAGCGGAAACCGTTTGGCGCAACTTTTTAGCTCGCAGCATGAAATCCCATTCAATTCTCTCGAAGGAAGTTTCATGCGCTTGACCCCCATGGAAGCGGCGCTCGCTTACGACGAATCTTTGGCCGCGGTTCAATACATAAGCCAAACCTATGGGATGAGCGACCTGCAGCGCATTCTCCAGAGACTGGGAGAGGGCAGCTCCACCGAGGCCGCACTGCGCGCGACCATACACTCCGACTATGCCCAGCTGGAAGCCGAACTCAGCAAGTACCTCACAACCACCTACGGGAACTAGGTCCGAGCCGCCGCCCCAGAAGACCCTCCCCCCCGGGGGTCGCGATATATTGGAATCATAGATTTAGGGGGTGAAGATTTCCCAAATCTATGAAGACAAATGGCTTGTATGTAAAATCTTGTGAATAAAGGAGTTACTGGCGTCTGCCCGCTTTTTGACGACATCCCCAATTTGCTTATGGCGGATCTGGAGAACGATGTCAAACTCGGAAGTGCATGACGCTCTCCGCGAATGCGTGGGGCATTCATCAGCTAGTGGGCTTTCATGTCCTCGGTCATCAGCACTTCGTTGCGGACTTGCAACTTTGCGGTTCCATCGAAATAGCTCTTTGCTCTCGTCCAGGCGTTGGCGGCGACTACGCGTCCTAGCATTCGTCCAGCTTGATCGGCGCGGCGGAAATGGATTCCTCCGTAGCGGCGGGAGGTTCCGGCTTGGTTCGCGGCGTCCGAGAAAGTCTCCCAGCGAAACACTACCGGATGAGCGGGGGTTATCTCGGGCTCGATCTTCGAGCTTCCTGCTGGAATGGTTACGGAATATCCGAAGTGGTCACTTCCCGTCCATGCCGTCAGGATTGACACTGCGGCGGCGCTGTATGTGCTGTGTCCGGAGACGAAATCCGGTGACGGAGGCGTCGGGAAAGTTATCGGCTGGTACGGAATCCATTGTGAGCCGTCCATTTCGACTGTGCCTTTTCCCGGTCCGCCCCAGGCGCGAATCTTTTTGTCCCTGAACAGCAGCGGTATGGCCGTGATTGGCCGCACCGAATCATAAGCTCGCATCGCATCCCCGGCGGCGATGCTGGCGTCCAGCATTGCGTTCGACAACGCAAAAAACATCTTCACATCATCGTCGAGAGAGTGATGGTCCCTCGCCGAGACGAATTGCGCGAACAGATTCCAAGGGCCGAGCGCTTGTTCGGAGTCCTGCCCATCCGACCAATACTCAACCGTCATCTTTTGCTGGTCGGTGAGTCCGGCGCTCATTGCGACCAGTTCTTCCGCCTGCTCGCCGTATTCGGCCGAGCCGTAAACCGCCGGCGGCAGACTTTGTACTGCTCCGCGAAATTCGTCCCCTGACGACATGGCGAAAGAGGTCACGAAGCACCATTGCGCGCCCATAAACATCTGCGTGACCAGGCTGCCTGTGGAGTCAACATACGTCAGGGGCTGCCAATGGCTCACGTCTATCGGGTGTATCGCGGGCAGGCGCATGGGGATGGTGCTGGGTGTGTTCACCGGCCTGAAGTGCGTCCAATCGGAATATTGTCCCTGAGCAAGATCGCCCAACTGGTTGGATTTGTCGTGATGCCGGAATTCCAGCGCCGCGGCACAAGCCACATTGCCGATCCCCGTTGGAGTCTCGATGTCGGTAGAGCTGTCGCCGGGATCGTATCCCAGCTTCTTCATCAGCGGAGCGTATACGGAATCCGCATCCACGGGCATCACGTCAACCAACGCCCGATACGCAGCGTAGCTGATAGCGCGCTCTTTGTTAGCCTCAGTTCTCTCGGAAGCCGGACGTCGCAGCGCCCCCCTTAATTGCGTTCCGACGGCGCGGTCGTCATATGCCGCCCATGCGTCGTACATGCAGGTGTGGACGACGGCCAATGCCCGGGCAACCATGGGCGCTCCTAGCTTTGCGTCGCGAACGCCTTGCAAGGCTGCATTGTTCCATTGGATGACAACGTTCGGGAGCGCTGGGGAAGCCGCAGGGGACAAGCTCGGCAGAAGCAGCGAAGCCGCGACAATGAGGAAGACTCTCATGTGAAAGGACAGTGTAAGACGGGCGAAAAGCCTATCAGGGCTTTTCTATCCGAAAATTTCTCAACTGCTCAAGGTTCCACAAGCGGTGACGGAGGTGAGGGTAAAGGTAATCCCGTTGGTAGGCTTGTTACCTACTGTCACGACCACATAGCCACTTGTGGCGCCCGTAGGAACCTGCACTGTGACACAGGAGTAGCCAACAGAGCATGATGGTGCACTCCAGGAAACAACGATCAGAGGTGCGCCATTGAGCGTAACTTTACTGGTTCCTTGCGATGTTCCGAGGTTCGTCCCGGTAATGACGAACCCCATTTGCACAGGGCCTTGGGTCAGCGAAAGACTGGCAATACCCGGGGTGACTGTGAATGTTCTCGAGTTGCTCGCTACCCCATTTATCGTAACTATCAGCGGCCCCGTCGTCGCGCCCAATGGCACTGGAACCGTAATGCTAGCCGCACTCCAGTTTGTCGGTGCGGAAACGACAGTTCCATTGAAGGTTATGCTACTGTTCGGCGGCTCGCTCGAGCCGAAACCACTCCCGGCGATGGTCACAGATGTGCTGGTTACGGATGTTGTAACCGGCCCGCTATTCGGCGAGGGCACGTTGATGACTGGAACAACGGTGAGCGCCACTGCGTTGCTGGCAATCCCGCCCACCGTTACAACAACATTTCCCGAGGTTGCGGCGGCTGGAACATGGGTAACGATGCTGGTACCGCTCGACGCCCAGGTAGCGCGGTTGCCGGCGTTCCGTTGAACGTCACCGTGCTACTTCCCTGACTGGAGCCGAAGTTCGTGCCCGTAATTGTCACAGCAAAACCCGCATGCGTCGAAGTCGTCGAAAGCGAAGTGATTGTCGGCCCTGCAGCAGATGCTGAAACCGCGGCAAGTAGAACGACAAGAAAGCGAATAATACTGGTGGCCACAATTTGCCTCATCTCGTTGCCTCCGATTGCGTTACGGCGTCACGGTAAATGTAATGATGTTCGATTTCACGATGGTATTGGCCTGAGGATCACGTCTCTGCGCCTGTACCGTATAGTCCCCGGGTTGCCTTAGATCGTAAATCCTGTTCAGGACGGCTTTGGTGGTTTGTGTCTCGCCCGGTTTTACTATACGCGAGGCGATGCTTCCCCCCCGGCCAAAGCTCGGTCCTTACCGTGCAGTTTACGTCCGTAAGATGTTTCAGGTGGTGCATGCCCTTCGCCGTCTCGCACGTCTATGTCGTAGTTAAGTTGTGCCCCGCCTAATTGCTCGCCCGAACGAATAGTTTGGTTCGAAGTGTTTGTTAGGACAACTTCCAATTCCACGGTTGAACCGGTTTTGACGGTCTCCGGCGCTTTGATGGTGATTGAGAAGAATGGTTCTGGGACCGCTTGGCTGGTCTGACCTGACATCAGCGAAGTAATTGCAGGTAGAACGAACAGCAACATCAATTTCAGTGGGATCCTCACACGTCCTCCTTTGCCACTCCTCAGTCATTGTTTAATGGACCGTGTTGGTCCATACCGGGTATGAGCTGCTCTGAACTGGTCCGCTAGTTACGGATCCTGACCCACAATTCTTGACCCAAGTGTTCACGTTTTGTCCTTGTTGCGGGTTTAGGGTCTTGATTACATCTCCATTAAAGCCCCATGCCACATTCCCTAGCGGAACCGGAATCGTGCAAGCGTTCCCGGTACAGCCACTCGCGGCATTTGGAGTCCACATCAAGTACATTGTGGCACTAAAGGTCTCGGCAGCCGGGTGCCCCACTCATTCGCGTTCTTTGCGAATGAGTGGGAGACTCTGAACTCGACCACCACCAAATTTTTCTACCGGACGGCTCTTGAGTTCGCCTGCCCACTCCTGAAAGTTTACTCGTAACGGTCCCTTCTCCCCGTATAAGTAAGCCCGGAAGCTGCTCCACTTCCATTGGTCCGGTTGCTCGACCAGTCCCCGCTTTACCGGATTGCGATGCATGTACCGCAGCTTCTCGATTCGTTTGCGTTCGCTCCATACATTGAAATCATAAAATCGTTTCTGCCAAACATGACCGGTCTCCAGTTCCCAAAGCTTGCCTTGGGCGGCGGACTCACGCCTATATCGTTTTTTCAGCCGCCGCGTGAAAGCCTGTTTGATTACCTTCATTACCACCGACGGATCGCCGAGTTCAGCTTCAGTGATCAGTAAGTGCACGTGTTCCGGCATCACGACATATCCGTGAACTACGAACGGTACTTTTGGCGCGCTTCCTCCAGGATTCTTAGTAACAGGTCACGACGCCACGCCGTGCCCAACAGCGACTGGCGGCGGTAACAACTCCAAGTGATGAAATGCAGATCGCGCGCGCCATAGTAACGATGCAGCCCTTTGGTCACCCGATCAGAATAAGCACAAAGCTTTGCTCCTGGCTGTGACGACCGTATCGATCACTCTGTGACAAATCCCCACTCATTCGCAAAAGGCGTGTCCAGTCCCAACACATCCCTTACAAAACGTCCCAGGACATCCCTTACAGTTTGGGTTCTTCTTTCGACCTGGGGATCCAGCGCTTGACCATGGTCGAGCGCTGGATCCCCAGGTCGATCTCGCGAATCAGAGTGGTGCAGTAGTAGACCTGGCATCGGCTCTCCAGGCGCACCACTTCCACCCATTCCCCAGCCAAAGCCAGGCTGATCTTCCAGTTCTGGCCCGCCAGCGTCAGCTTCCCCTGCGAGTCCACCTTCTGCACTTTTGCGCCTGCGGGATATTCCCATCGTGGCGGGTTGGGATCGTAGCGCCGCAAGCTCGGACGCCAGCGGCTGGCCGGGGTTTGCATCGCCAACGCCTCGTGCGGCCGCACATGATTGTGTTCCCAGCGAAACTGGTCCAGCCAGGTTTGCGCGTCCTCCATCCACGTGCGCCGTCGCGCCAGTGCCCGTTGTAACTCTCCGTGAAAGCGCTCGACTTTCCCTTGCGTCTGCGGATGCCGCACCCGGCTCCAGTGCAGCGCGATCCCTTGTTGCATCAGCCACAGCGATAGCTTGGTCATGCCCCCCGTGCTCTGCACACTCCACCACGGCGTACCGTGGTCCATCAACATGGCCTCGGGCACACCATGGGCGCAGAAGGCCTCCCGCAGGGGTTCCCGCACTTGTTCGGTATGCGTACTCTCCACCGCTCGCAACACGATCAGATAGCGGCTATGATCGTCGATCACCGACAACGGCCCCACCTTCCGATACCACAGCTTCGGACCTTTAAAGTCCATCTGCCACAACTCGTTGGCCGCACTCCGTTCGAAGCGCTCCAGGGCGGGGGGATGGCGGTCCTCGGCCGCAATCAAATCGTGCCGCAACAGAATGCGATGAATCGTATTGCGCCCCAGTTCGATCCCTTCTCGTTGCAGCAGCACTCGCAACTTTCGCGCCCCCCACTCGGGATAGCCCCGCCGCAACTCCAACACCCGCTGCTCCTCCGCCCCTTCGGTTCGTCGCGGACTCTTCTGCGGACGCCGGCTGCGTTCCGCGATAGCCTCCACTCCGCCCTGACGATAGCGCTTCAACCACTCGTAACCCACCGGCCGCGAAATCCCGAACTCCTGGCACAGAGCCACCATCGTCTTCTCCCGCCGATGAGCCGCCACTACGAACCGTACCCGTTGCTCTTGTACGTCCATCGTCTTCCAGGGCATCCTTCTCTCTCCTCCGCGCCGTCCGCGCGCTGGAGAGTGTAAGGGATGTCTTGGGACTCCCTGTAAAGGATGTCATGGGCCTGAACAAAAGGACGGCTTGAATGGGGCACCCATCCGTCA
>JGI12635J15846_10000916_pt1 | contig 25793 bp, 24 predicted proteins | sample BlaSpr_A8_OM2_M2_FD_15846 | JGI IMG/M metagenome (IMG submission 15846) | reverse complement strand
TCGAAGGCTACGAGGCGGAGGACATCATCGCCTCGCTGGCTGCGAAGGTGAGCCCGCCGATCGAGATCGCGAGCGGTGACCGCGACCTGTTCAGCCTGGTCCGCGACAGGGAGGTCATCGTGCTGTACCCGCAGAAGGGCGGCATGGTGGAGGTCGACGAGACTGAGGTCGCGCGGCGTTACGGGATTCCAGGGCGCTCGTATGCGGACTACGCGATCCTGCGCGGCGACCCGTCCGACGGGCTGCCTGGGATCGCGGGTGTAGGCGACAAGAAGGCGGCGGGGCTGGTGGCCCGCTACAAGTCGGTCCCGGCGATGCTCAAGGCGGGCATCTTCCGCGCCTCCGACGCGGCTTACCTCGAGAAGGCGATGCGCGTCGTCCCGCCGGTCGCCGATCTGCCGATCGCTGTGCCGCCGGGCCGGCGCGATCGCTATCCGGAGGACCCGAAGCGGGTCGAGGAGCTCGGGCAGAAGCACGGGATCGCTAACAATCTCGAGCGACTGATCAAAGCCTTGAACTCGGTGCCGGCCCTTACAAAGGCCTGATCTTCGTTCGACAGCCGTCTGACAGCGCGGGGCGATCGTGTCTTGCGAAATGACTCTGACCTGGATCCGGCTCCGGCGCCGGCGCGCTAAGGGCTACATGATTGGGAGACGTGGAAGTCGGGCTGTGCGCGTCATGCAAGCACTCCAAGGTCGTCAAGGGCGCCCGGAACGATTTCTGGATGTGCCAGAGGTCGCTGACCGACCGGTCTTTTCCGCGCTACCCGCGCCTCCCGATCCTGCAGTGCCGCGGCTACGAGCCTAAGCAGCAGCCACCCGCATGAGCTCCGCCGGCTGACCCTGGGCGGGGAACCTGGCGGCGACGCTTGCCGACCCCATCGAGATCTCGGCGATCGATCCCGCGTCGTTGACGGCGTAGAGGTTCTGACCGTCGGGGCTCAGGCCCAGGCTCGCGATGTGCCACTCGGTGAGCGCCTGGGACCGGACCTGGAGGGTCGCGGTGTCGATCCACACCACGCCCCCCGCGCCGCCCACGACCAGCGTCTTTCCGTCCGGACTGACGACGGCGGCGTTCGCGCCCGACTCCTGTGCGTGGACCGTCAGGCTTGAGAGTGCGGACGACCCACTCAGGCTGATGTGGGCGGTCCTCTTCACCTCGGGCTGCTGGGTGTCGATCACGGCCACTGTGCCCGTCGAGATGTTGGCAGCGTACAGGCTCTTGCCGTCGGGACTCAGCGCGATCGACCAATGGAACTGGTTTAGATCCGAGGCGAATCCCGTACCAGGCAGGTCGACGCAGAACGCGAAGGCCCCGTCGAGGCCCAGGGCATGTATGAAGGGGCCGTCGTGCTGGCGGACATACATGCTGAGGAGCCAGTGACCCTCGACCCCGGCGACACCTGAGAGGCGCTGGCCGACCATGGCCTGGTTGCCGTCGGCCTTGTCCACCACGATATTTGCGTCGAGCCGCCCGGCGCCGACGTCGTACAGCCGGACGTAATACTCGGTCCCGTTCAAGTACTGGATCAGATACAGGCGCTGCCCGTCGTTGCTCAGGGCGTCGAATGCGAAGTACCCGACGAGGTCGACCTGGTGCTTGATCTTCAGCGTCGACGTGTCGACGACCAGCAGGTGGGTCGCGGTCGGAGACGCGCCGGCGGACCTGTCGAAGGACTCGAGGACCAGCCAGCTCCCGTCCGGCGACAGGCCGCCGGGCAAGCCCGTGTACGTGGCGGGGGGAAGCTGGTAGGACCCTGGCAGGAGCAGCGTGCCCTGCGTCGTCCCGGTCAGCGGATTGGTGTCGACCAGGGAGGTGGCGATAACCGAATACAGGTGCTTCCAGTCACTCGACGGGGTGCCGACGGGAAGCGTGCGTTCCATGGTGCCGGACCTCGAGTCGATCACGGCGATGAAGGATCCCCGCTGCGTCGTGTTCGCCGCCTCGTAGAGCTTGTAATCGCCGGCGATCTTCGCCTGCGGTTGCGCCGTCGCGCAGCCGGCTATGAACAGCAGAGCAACCATCGTGCCAAGTGCCCGCATGCTTCTCACCTCGCCGCCTATACACCGCCCGGGGTGTCGGGGTTCCGTCAGCCGAGCGAGGTCGCGATCTGGAGCGCCTGCTCCTTGGTCATGTCGCCCTCGATGCGCACGATCGTGCCGTTGTTGTCGAAGACCAGGGTGTTCGTGGCCAGGCGCAGGGTCTCCATGCGAAAGTCGCCGCTCGCGTCCTGGAATGCGAAGTCGTGCGGCTTGCCCGACAGCCAGAAACCGGGGTGACCGTTGACGGTGACGTTGTCCAGGTGGGCATCAGGCCCCAGGACCTTGAAGAAGAAGCTCTCGTCGACTTTTCCGCGAGCTTCCGTGACGAGCACCGACACCCCGGTCTGCCCTGAGACCTTGATGTCCGAACGCGATGCATAGACCAGTGTCACCTCGCCGCCGGATGGACCGACCGGCGGCATCTGGAGGTAGATCGCGTCGGGGGCGCCAAGCGACGACGGCACAGTGATCTTCCACGACAGCTGGGCCTGCGCATCTTTGAGTGTCGTGGGTGTGCCCAGGCCGAGCTGGCTACCCAGGGAACCCGACGGAAGCGGCGACGGCGTTGGAGGGTGCTCCACCCTCTGGATCGTGGTGTGGAGGTTGATCCAGCCCGCGATTGCGTTGCGGGTCGGGGTGTAGGCGAGCAGCAGGGCGGCGATCAGGAACACGGCGGCGGCGGCCAGGGCCCAGCGGTTATGCGCCAGGGGGAGCCCCCTCCGGCGCTGCGCGCCACCTCCCCACACGGTGGGGAGGAGATTTGGCCCCCTCTGCTGGGATTCGCTCGGCACCTCCCCATGAAAGGGGAGGAGATGTGGTGTTGGCGGCCATTCGACTGCCGCGCCGAGTGCGGACAGTTGCTCTTCGAGGTCAGGCATTTGCCGCCTCCTGGAACTGGGGGCGGAGTCGGGCCAGGGCTCGGGAGAGCCGCGACTTGACCGTTCCTTCCGGGACGTTGAGGGCCGCGGCGGTCTCCTCGCTGCTCAGCTCGAGGAAGTAGCGGCAGGCGATGACGGTCCTGTCGTCCCCGCTCAACGCGTTGACCATGGCGAGGAGCCGCCTTCGTTCATCCGTGGCGAGGGCGACCGCCTCGGCGGATGGGGCCGCATCCGCCGGGCGGAAGCCTTCCGCCAACCGAAGCTCGAGGTGCTGCCGGCGGCCGGACGACCGCACACGGTTGCGAGCCTCGTTGGCGACGATCCGCAGCAGCCACGGCCGGAACTGGGCGTCCGGCCGGAAACGGTCGAGCGCGCGAAATGCCTTGACGAACGCCTCCTGCGCGGCGTCCTCCGCGTCCGGTGCCGAACCGGTCACGACGTAGGCGGTGCGGAACGCGACCTGCTGGTATCTCTGCACGATCTCCTCATAGGCGGCCGAATCGCCGCGCACCGCGCGCGCGATCAGCACGGAATCGTCCGCTGGCCGGCCCTCCATCGGAATGCATCATGTACACCGACGACCGCATCATGGTTCCCTGCAACCCAGCGGGCCGGGGATGTGTTTAGGAGGCTGATGGAGGGAACCGAACGAGTCTTCGAGCGGCTGGTCCGGGATCATCAGGACCGCATCTACGCTCTGGGGTTCGCGCTGACCGGCAACCGACACGACGCGGAGGAGGTCGCACAGGACACGTTCATGCGGGCGTTCCGCGCCCTCTGCACGTACCCCCCGGACCGCGTCAGGGAGCTGAAGCAGAAGGCGTGGCTGCACCGCATCGCGGTCAACGTCGTGCGCAACCGGATGCGCGGTGTGCGGCCGCGCCTCGTCGAGCTGAACGGCAGCGAGCCCTCCCACGCGTCGGGCCCTGAGGAGGACGTGCTGATGCGGGCGGAGATCGACGAGCTCGCGGCCCGCGTGGCGAGCCTGCCCCTCCGCTATCGAGAGGCGGTCGTGCTGCGTCACGTGCACGAGCTGTCCTATGCGGAAGCGGCCGAAGCGCTGGGCCAGCCGGTGGGGACGGTGAAAGCGAATGTCCACCGTGGACTGAAAATGCTGAGAGGAGAGAACCATGACAACGGCGACGCTTGAGCTGAGACGGCTGGGCGATGTGCGCGCGCCGGCCGGTTTTGCCGACCGCGTTCTCGCGCAGGCCGGGATGGCCGATTCGTACTCGGTTTTCGACACGGTGCTGGGTCCTGTCTATGTGGCCTGGAACAGGCTCGGTGTTTCCGCCGCGATGCGAAGCAAGTCGGCGGCGGAGTTCGAGGGCTGGTTTCGCAAGGAGATCGGGCGGCAGCTCGTGCGCGTGGCTCCGCCACAAGACCTCGCGGCCAAGATCGAGGACCAGCTCGAGGGCAACAAGCGGATGCGCTTCGACCTCCGCGGGCTCACACCCTTCAGCCAGGCTGTCCTTCGCAAGACCCTGGACATTCCGCGCGGCCAGGTGCGGCCCTATGGATGGATCGCGCGCGAGATCGGACACCCTGCAGCGGTGCGCGCCGTGGGCACGGCGCTGGCCAACAATCCGATCCCCTATTTCATCCCGTGCCATCGCGTGATCCGCACCGACGGAGTGATCGGGAACTATGGCGGTGGGGGACCCGAGGCGAAGCGCGACATCCTGACGCTCGAAGGCGTGCAGCTGAAACGCCTGCAGGAGCTGGCTCGTGCCGGCCTGCGGTATGAGGGCGTGCGCACGACGAAGGTGTTCTGCTTTCCCACTTGCTACCACGGCCGGCATGCGCGCGAGGAGAACTTCGTCTACTTCCACGACGAGGCCGAGGCGCGCGCCGCGGGCTACCGGCCGTGCAAGGACTGCCGGCCGGCCGCGGTCGCCTAGTCGCTGAGCGGCCCGACGCTCGCCGTGAGCGGCGAGCCGCGCTGGTACAGGCGGTGCGCTCGGGACAGGCCGCCGTCGAAGTTGATCGCCTTGCCTCCGTGATAGACCTCGGGCCTGGAGCTGCGATGCGGCCGGTGGCCGAACACAACACGGCTCGAGTGGGTCAGCTCCAGCCAGCGCTCCAATCGCAACAGTTGGTTCTCGAAGATGTTGCGGCTGCTCAACAAATCCCAAAGCAGCGACTCGCCGCCGCCGTGCAGGAGGTCGTGCACCCTGTGGTTGACCGCGGCGACCAGGTCCTCCTCGGCGATGCTGACGAGGTCGAGGTAGGCGTCGTTGCCGCAGTGCTGGACGAGCGTGCGGTCCGGGAGCTTCAGAAGGGCAGGGCGGGAGCGCATCCAGTCCTGGAGTGGCTCATCGCGTGTGAGCTCCTCCAGGTCGTGGAGCTGGCCGCCGATGCTGATCCAGAACCCGACCCGCGCCGGATCGCGCAGCGCCCAGAGCATCGCGACCTCGTGGTTGCCGAGGAGGACGTCGGTGTTCGCGCGGTCGCGCGCGTAGCGGAGCGCGCCCACACCGAACGCCCCGTAGTCGACAAGGTCGCCCAGGAAGATGGTGTGCCAGCTGTCCGCCGGGTAGGGCTTGAGTGCGGCGAAGAGGCGCTCGAGGTCGCCGTGGACGTCGCCGACAATGAGGACGGGCAGGTCGCCCGAAGCCGTCGCGCTCAAGAGAATCGATGCTAGTCGTGGCGCGGGGGTCGCCATCGGGGGGTTGGGTAGAATGCCTAGGCGGCACAGGGGCGTAGCTCAGCCTGGTCAGAGCATCGGTCTCCAAAACCGAGGGCCGAGGGTTCGAATCCTTCCGCCCCTGCCAAGTTCTTAGTACAAACGCGGCGTCCTGGCCGTGCGGCCGAGTCGATGGTCAGCCTAATCGTGAATCGGGAATAATCTAGACATAGTTGCATTTGCAACTATCGCCGGTATGGTGGCGGAAGGGGAAGAGACGAAGGTGGCGATCCTGGGCGCCGGCCACGTGGGCCGCGTCATCGCCAGACTCGCGGCCGACGCGGGATATAGGGTCGACGTTGCGACCGCGCATGACCCGGAGGAGATCTCGCTCACCCTTGATGTCATGGCGCCGGGCGCCAACGCTCGCCGCCCGGCCGAAGCGGTCGCGGACGCAAACCTGGTCATTCTGGCGATACCGCTTCACCGTTTCGCCGCGCTGGATCCTGCCCTCCTCGCGGGCAAAGTCGTGATCGACATGATGAATTACTGGCCCGAGGTGAACGGCACGCTGGCCCAGTTCGAGCGCGGCGACATCGGGAGCAGCGAGCGGGTCGCCGCCAGGCTTTCCAGTTCGCGCGTCGTCAAAACGCTCAACCACCTCGGGTATCACCAACTGGACGAGGAGGCTGCCCCCGCCGGAGATCCTGGGCGCCGGGCGCTCGGCATCGCCGGCGACGACCCCGCCGCGCTGGACCTGGTACGCGCATTCGTCGACCGCATCGGCTTCGATCCCGTCCTGGTCGGCGGACTCGCCGCCGGTCGCCGCCTGCAGCCGGATGGGCCCGTTTTTGGCATTCCTATGAGGCGCGCCGACTTCGAGCGTGCCATGGAGTTGATTCCCGCATGAGCGAACGGCCCTTTCCGTTGACCTTCGGCCTCGACACCTTCGGCGATCTGACTTCAGACAATGGCCGGCCGTCGACCCATGCCCAGACCATCCGCGACGTGGTCCAACAGGGCGTGTTGGCCGAGCAGGTGGGGCTGGACTTCTTCGGCGTCGGCGAGCACCACACAGACGACTTCCCGATGCCGGCGGCCGACGTTGCGCTGGCCGCGATCGCCGCGCGCACGTCGCGCATCCACGTTGGCTCGGCGGTGACCGTCCTAAGCTCGGACGACCCGGTCAGGGTGTTCCAGCGCTTCTCAACCCTGAACGCCATCTCCAACGGCAGGGCGGAGGTCGTGCTCGGACGCGGCTCGAGCATCGAGTCCTTTCCACTCTTCGGCTATGACCTCGCCGACTACGAGGAGCTGTTCGAGGAAAAGACCGACCTGTTCGCCGAGATCATGAAGGGCGGTCCGGTGAGCTGGAGCGGAAGGATGCGGCCTGCGCTCGAAAACCAGGACATCGTTCCTCACCTGGACGCGCCGCTGCCGGTCTGGATCGGCGTCGGCGGCAGCCCGCATTCGGTGCTGCGCGCCGCCCGGCACGGCTTCAACCTGATGCTGGCCATCATCGGTGGGCAGCCCGCCCGTTTCGCTCCCTTCTCGCAGCTCTTCATGCAGGCGCTAGCCAAACTCGGCAAACCGAGACTGCCCATCGGCGTGCATTCGCCCGGCCACGTGGCGGAGACGGACGAGCAGGCGCGAGATGAATTCTGGCCCGCGTATCGCGACATCATCGCCAAGCTCGGCCCTTCACGCGGATTTCCACCTCCGACTTTCGAATTCTATGAACGCGAGGTGGGGCCCCGCGGAGCGCTGTACGTGGGCTCGCCCGAGACCGTCGCGGTGAAGATCGCGAGAAACCTGCCAATCCTCAATGCGAACCGATTCGACCTGAAGCATGGGATGCCCGGCATGTCGCAGGAGTCTCTGCTAAGGAGCATCGAGCTCTTCGGGACAGAGGCAGTCCCCAGGGCAAAGGAGCTGCTGGCGACCGCGACCTCGATGCCGGTCGGCTGACCCTATCCGAAGGTCGCGTCGACGTGCACTTTGTTCAGCATGCGCGTGAGTGCGGCGAGCTCTCTGTCGTCCAGGCGCGAAACGAATAGTTCGTTGACAGCCCGGAGGTGAGCCGCAGCAAGCTTCTCGAGGCGCTTGACCCCGTCGTCAGTCAGTGCGACCAGAACGCCGCGACCATCTTGGTCCGGCGCGATGCGGCATAGCAGGCCCTCAGCCTCGAGCTTGTCCACCCGTCGCGTCATGCCTGACCGGGAGCTGTAGGCGCGCTCGGCCAGCTCCGTCATGCGCAGAAAACCACCCGCATCGCCGAGTTGGCCGAGGACGTCGAAGTCGTTGAGGCCAGATCCAGTCCTGGCGCGGAGGTCGGAATCGAGGCGACGCATCAGCGTCGCGTGGGCCCTCAGGAATGCCCTCCATGCCTGCAGACCGGAGGCTCGCGGAATCCCCTTGCGGACGAGCTCAGCGAGTGCGGCCGCTGTGTCGCGCGACGTCGGGTCTTGCTTTCGCAACTACGCCAAACCGCCGATTTTGGAACTCGACGGTCCCTGCATATGCAATGAACTAGAACTCCACAAGGTACTTGCGAGTGCAAGTTTATGGCGAGAGGTGACCAGCTGTCCTGGTCTGTCCGTCGCACAGCCTCGCCGATGACTTTCCGGGTCATCGCCAGTCTCAGTTAGTGATCCCGGTAGATTCAGGTCGGACGGTCGGCTTCGGGTCGCACCGGAACGGTCCGACAGGAGGTAATTGAGATGCCCGAGCACAAGATCGGAACCCGCGAGGAATGGCAGGCAGCCCGAGACCACCTCGCCAAGCTCGAGTCCGAGCAGGCGGAGCGGAACGAGGAGATCACGAGAACGCGGCGCGATCTGCCCTGGGTCCGGGTCGAGAAGGAGTACGAGTTCGACACCGAGGACGGCAAGAAGACACTCGCCGAGCTTTTCGACGGCCGCTCGCAACTGCTCGCCTACAACATCATGTTCGGCCCCGACTACACGATCGGCGCGTGCCCCGGCTGCACCGGCTTGGCCGACGGGCTCGACGGCTCGCTCGTCCACCTGAGCCACCGCGACGTGACGCTGATCTGTTTTTCGCGGGCGCCGATAGGACGGCTGACGGCTTACAAGCGGCGGATGGGTTGGCAGTTTCCATACGTGTCCACTTACAACACCGACTTCGCCTTCGACTACGGGCTCGCGCTGACCGCGGAGCAGGCGCAGCAGATCCCCGAGGTCCAGGAGATGATCGCCAACCCGCCTGGCTGGCTCCAGGAGTGGTCGGGCCAGGTCGGGGCTGAGCTGAAGGACGGTCTGCGCGAGAACCCAAGCTGGATCGCCTTCGCGCGCGAGAACGGCACCGTCTACCACACATACACGGTGTCGGCACCTGACCCGTTCGTCGCGCCCTACTACAACTTCCTGCTCGAGCGAACGCCGAAACCGCAGGCCGCCGAGCCGCGCACGTGGCGGAAGGACGAATACCCGGACTGAGACCGACGCGATGACGCATCGCCATCCGTCAGGTCGATAGGTTTGAGCTCTATCTCGTCGCCAACGGCGGGTATTGCCGCGCGCACTCTCGTTCCCCAAGTAGGGGAAATCAGGTCCTTGTGGACTCAGGAGGCGCGCCATGAGCAAGCGGTTGACGACTCGGTGGTACATCGGAGCGTGGATCGTGGCGCTGATCGCAACGATCTTCATGCTCACGTTGATGAGAGGTTCGGGGGGCGAAGTAACGGCCGGCGTGGTCGTGGCCCGGCTGGTCGCCTTCGCTGCGGGGCTCGTCATGTTCGTGATGTGGATCGGCGCACTGATCAAGCTCGGGCAGCAGCAAGCCTGGGGCTGGTTTGCCTTCGTCCTACTCATCTACCTACTGACTGTGGGCGTGCTCGGTATCGTCGCGATGGTCGTCTACGCGATCGCCGGGCCGGATGACACCGAGGTCGTGATGAGGCCGACGGCGACTTAGAGCTCGGGTTTTCAACCCTCCGGCAGCTGGCCGGCTCCTGCAGGGGCCCGGCCAGCTTCTTTTCACGCCTTTGTAAAATCGAGCGACCCACTAGACTCGCTTGCTGGAGTCGGGGGGTGTCGGGCTCCGGGATGGGCCGCTAGCTCAACTGGCAGAGCGCCGTGCTGATAACGCGGAGGTAGGTGGTTCGAGTCCACCGCGGCCCACCAATGCAGTGCTTGGCGCTCGGCACTCTCGCTGCAGCCTCACGTCAGCCAAGAATCCCGACCGGCACTCCGGGAAAACCACTGACCTTTCGCACCCCGGAAGAATTCGAATATATGTAGATGCCCACCGCCATCGCAGGAGAAGCAGAACGAGGCTGGGGACCGCCATCAATGACGGAAAGCCATGTTCCGGTCTCGTCGGATACGACCGGTCCCTCGAATCCACCACCCGGGTTCAGCTTGTCGATTGGCACAGCGAAAAGGCGCTCGGTCTGCCCACGCTGAGTAACCCTCAACAATGTCGATTGGTCGGCACTGTTCAGCTTGAGCACCGGTAACCCGTCAGCGCCAATACCCAGCAAAACGATTCCTGGCTCCCGATACCATGTTTCCTCGTTACCGGTAGTCAGATCTATTCGCAACAATTGGTCGGGCCTGCTATCTGCCAGCCCCATCAAACAGGTATCAGCGGGGGGACTGCTCGTGTCGCCGGGCGGATAGTGCGGCGATGAGCAAATTACCGTCCAGCCAGCTCCCCCGCTAATCACCCACTTGCCACGCTGGTCGCTAACCTTGCTGACCTTGCCCGTCGCAGCGTCCAATCGCCAGAGCGAGCCCCAGCACCCGTTAGCTTCGTTGCCGCAGCGTGTGAGCCAGATGGCCTGCCCACTGAATCCCGTGATGACGAATGGAGGCGTGCCATTGGTGGTGTACACGACCTGGTCAGACCCGGTGCGGACATCGACTACGTGGAAGCGCACTTCCTTTGGAGGCTGGTCGCCGGTCGCATTTGGGTCCCCGCGCAGCAGCTCTCTGTACGCGTACCAGAGGCCGTCGTCTGAAACCTGATGTCGTGCCACCGGCAGCCAGCGAGCTGCCAGTCCATCGTAAGTGGTCTGGCCAAGGTCACCCTCGCCGAATCCGAAGAGGTAGGGCTGAACGGTCGTCCTGGTCAAGGGGTACGGTTCGCCGGAGTAATCCCGCACCATGTCAGCCCCAGCGCTTCTATGGAATGCTCCGCCTGGAAAGTGCAGGAAGCCACCCACTAGCTGTTGGTTGTTGCCCTGGGCGTCGTAGAGGCCGTATTGGAAGACAGGGAGGTCGCCTGTGAGTCCTGCCGGGCTTGGGGCAATAGTCGCCGACAACGACGACTGTGCCGCGCGCGGGGAAGGGCTGCTGCACGCCACAACCGCTAACGCGAGTGCCAGAACCAGCCTCCTCATGCGGTCTACAACGCGGTCATAGACCGCCCGTTACGACAGCGCCAGGCGGCTTCGACCAGCGGTACTTTCAGACCACATAACACCCGGCCCTGCGCTTGGCCTCCCACTCTCGGAAGCACAGCTCTCAGGGCGAAGTACCGCGGAGGTAGGTGGTTCGAGTCCACCGCGGCCCATCAGATTCCACGATCCGAAACGGAACCGCGCGATCGCATGTTTCTCAAACTCGGCGCGGTCCCTTCAGGGCCCTTAACGACCGCAGTTGTAGGCCCGGAGCGTGACAGTCACAATCCAAATTCATGGACTCGACTGGCCGGTACCCTCGCGCTGTTGACGAATCGCTTGTAGGTGCCTATCCGGCGTTGGCGAGGGCTGGCGGCGGGTACGTCTGGGATGCGGTACTTGAGTACAGAGTCTGGTGCCACCCACTCGCGGGTGCGCCACACGTCGAGGAGGATAACGATTACTTCCGCGCATTCTCGACTTACGAAGACGCACGGGCCTTCGCGGAGCGCACTGAGGGAGCTGAGGAGCCGCTGGCCCTCGTCCTTCAAGAGGAGTACATCGACGAACTGGCGCCGCAGCAATATGTGCACGTCCGGAAGCGCCGCATTACTGAGTGGCCAATCGACTTCCTCAATAGACCACGCCGGACACCACGCACGATTCCGGACTTCCTCGCGTCGAACGCCCCGAACCGGCTTGACATTCTGCGCGGCCTTGCTTGAACGACTACAACGGCCGACCTGCTTCAGGCCACATAACATCGCGTCTCACGCTTAGGCCTATCACTTTTGAAGCACAGCGCTCAGGGCGAATTACCGCGGAGGTAGGTGGTTCGAGTCCACCGCGGCCACCAGTGAGCAGAATCCTGTACAGTTTGGTCGTGGCTAAGGTCTTGCCGTTCACTCAGGCACGCACCCACCTGACCGAACTTCTCGACGAGGTCGAGCGCGTGCACGAGCATGTGGTAATCACTCGAAACGGCCGGCCCTCTGCCGTTGTGATGTCGCAAGCCGAGTACGAATCGCTGATTGAGACCCTCGAGATTCTCGGCGACGCCCAGCTGATTGCAGATCTGGCCGCAAGCGACGAGGACGTGGCCGCTGGCCGTCTAATTCCGTGGGGAAAGGTCAAGCGCGAGCTGGGGCTTGCCTGAGCTCGTCTTCACGCGCAGCGCCTACGACGACGTACGGAAACTGCCAGAACCCATAAGAGTTGCGGTCGCCAACACACTTGAACGGCTCACCCTCGAGCCTCGCCGGGTCGGGATGCCATTACTAGGTCGGCTCCGGGGTTGCTGGTCGGCACGCGTGGGCAACTACAGGATCGTCTACACGATCGACGGCTCGTCCGAACATGAGCGGATCGTCGTGAGAGCTGTGCGGCACAGGTCGATCGCGTATGGGCGGCGCCGGCGACGCCCATGAGGGAGTTCAGGCCGCGATCGCGACGCATTGGCGCGCGGGCTCGCGATGCATCACGCCGCCTTTCACGTTCGCGACTTAACTAATGGATTTCTATACAGGTTGAACTTCACCACGGTTTCGATCACTTCACTCTGCCGGCTCATGGACTGACGATGCGCGCTATGTGCTTCACGTGGGATTGCTCGTGGGTAGCGAGCCACCTCCCATACTCCAGCACCGTCCGTTCGCGTGGCCTTCCCGCGCCCGTGACGGTCGCGCCACGTGACCAGGCCGCAACTGGCAGGGGTCGCAGGAAGGCCAACAGCTCGGCACGCTGCTTCGTAAAGGCGCGGAACGAGGGCGCGAATTCCAGCTCGGGATAGTTCGTGCTTTTGATCCAGGTCGTGGGATTCACCGCTCGGATCGTCGGCCGGTCTTCCGCAACGATCATCGCGATGTATTTGCCCCACACGTCGGCGCATGAACGGAGATGGGCAAGAACATCGTTGACAGACCACTGGCCCTGGCTCGGGGGACCATGCAATCGAGCTCGCGGCAGATGCACCGTAAGAGCGGTGATGGCCTCCGGTTGCTCCTTGAGCTGCGTCAGGACCTGGTCGATCGTGAGCGGTCGGTCATACACGGTGATCTACGTCACTCCGCCGAAAGCTCATGGGCGAGGGCAGTTGCCCGGCCGCCGTCGCGCAAGGGATGTACTTTCACCCAGACCCGGTTGTGCCATTCGCTCAACTCCAGCGTGCCCGGACGGCCTGGCATACGAAGGTGCCAATGGTGGCTGCCGGTGCGCCCGGCCAGCTCTCGCTCGCTTCGAACGACGAGACCGCGCCGGCGGCACTCCTCGAGGACTTGCCCGGCGGTGAGCTTGAGATTGAGTTCGAGCACGGCGGGCTCTGATCGTAGACCTGGACACATAGGGATCCGCCTGCCTCCATCAGAGTGGTGGAGAGCTCGTCTGTGAGCCAACGATCGAGCTCGCAGCTGCCAAGCGTTGAGCAGGGCCAATTTTTGTGAATTGATCGGGCCGATGGCTGAAAATGCGGCACGCCACGAGCCTCTCACTCAGCGACCCCCCGGCCCATGCTTCTGACCGCCCGACTGGAAGCGGTCGTCAAGGCTGCTTGGTCAACGCGGTCCTGTACGCAGGTGTCATAGCACTTGCCATCGGGGTCCTCTTCTACTTTGCCGCTCGCAGCTTCGGTGGCGGGTTGGCCGGCTCATTGGTCCTGGCGCTGATCTCATGGCCATTTTTTGAGGGCGCGTGGTCCCTGGTGCGCAGGATTTGGCGCTTGTGGGTTCGCGTGACTCCTCGTCACCAATACGTCGGCGGCTGCTTGGGATTGATTCTCATCTGCGCGGCCGGCGGGTTCTTTTTAGTTGCCGGCGGTTGGGCGATCCTGGGCTTGTCTGCCGGCGCACTCGTCACGTATCTCAACCGCAGGACCGGGCTGGTCCCTTGGGCCAAAGTTGTCGGCCTGGAGCGAATGTCACAGCCCACCAAGCAAGCCACGGTGTCCTCAGAGCGAGAGATTCTGACCAAAGTCCTCGCCGGGGGCGCCTGCTTGCTCATCGGAGTCGTGGCCGGAGCGCTGGGCACCTGGCGATTCGTGGAGGCGTACAGCGTCGCGACTGACTATGGGTGCGCTCATCCGTGCGGCATGGTGGACGGCTTGTGGGTGGAGGTGACGCACGACTCTCAAGGCCGCGTGGTGACTGTGCTCGACCCGCAGACCGTCCAGCTCCAGGTGCAGTTCAGGGACGACACCCCTGGCGACAAGACGATCCAGCGCAGCGACTTCACATTGATCAACACCGACAGAACCTATCCGCAGCGCTCCGACCGGCCGGGATGTAGTCCCTGGCAGCCGCAAGCCATCCGTCTGGACGGCAGCACAGGTAACCTGCCGGTCTGCTTCGCGCTCTCCCAGGCTGACAACGTGGACTTCAGCAAGCTCGTCCTGAAGTGGACTCAGCAGGGACGGACGGCGGATGTCTCGCTGGGCGCGCCGAAACCCACTGGGTATATGGAGATGGGAGTCACGCCGACGCCATCGCCGCCCTGATCCAAAGGGCTGCCTCCAAATTTATCGACGCGGTCCAGTGGCGCCAACCTTCGGGTGGCCGATTAGTTTTGGGGCCGAGGGCAGTCTTTACAAACTAGAGCGAGCTACTGGCGAGCCGGAAGGAGGTCACAGATGCGTTCTCGATTGAAAAGCGTCGGCGCCATCACGCTGTTCGTCGAGGATCCACGTCGCTCGAAGAGCTTCTACGAGGATGTGTTCGGCTTGCCCGTGCACTTTGAAGACCAGAACTCCGTGGTTTTCAAGTTTGACAACCTCCTCATCAACCTGCTCGAGAGGCAGGCGGCGCTGAACCTGATCAGCCCCGCCGCAGTCGCCGGCGCCGAAAGCGGGTCGCGCTTCCAACTCACGATCTGGGTGGACGACACAGACGCCGTTTGCTCGGAGCTCGGCAAGCGCGGAGTGGAGTTACTCAACGGCCCCGTCAATCGGGAATGGGGGAAGCGAACGGCGAGCTTCAAAGACCCCGACGGGCACATCTGGGAGATTGCACAGGACTTGTCGTGAGCTCCCGTCCGCGCCTTGAGATCAGTTAGGACGCCGGGTTTCGCGCCATCGAGATGCTTACGGCCAGAAAGGTGATCGCTGCCGGGAGGAAGCCGAGCAACACCTGCAGTATCCCTAGCGGGCCGAAGGCTCCAGTACCTCCAAACGTGGCGAGGGTCGCGCTCGCCAACAGCCCTGCGGCGAGCCAGGACAGCCGGGATGTCCACCTTGGGAGGAGGCCCGTCCGGCTGCCCGAAGATGCGAGCGTCACAAAAAAACCAACCGCCGGAAAGTAGAGAAAAACGACCACAGTCTGCGTCGCAAGGAAGAATGGTGCAGTCAAGGCCGCGTAGGCAGTGGTGGTAGCGACATACACCGTGGCGGTCTCCAGGGTTGCGACGATCGCCAGCATTCCGGCGACTGCGATTCCGAACCCAAACAGGAGAGCCGCGGCAAGGTTGGCGCGAGCATCGATCGCACGCAGGGTGGTGGCAAGCCCTACAACGAACGCGATGAGCAGCATCGAGCCGACCCCGCCTGCGAATGCATCAGTCAGGAAAAATGCGGATGACCTCGAGATGAACGTGGCGTAGCCGGATCCGTCACTGAACGCTGGGGGCGTACCGGCCAGTGCGAACGCGCCCACCCCGACTGCGGTGACCAGCACCCAGGCTATGCCCGCAAACGCCGCGAAACGTCGAGGTTCCATGACAACCCTCCCCTGACCGGCAAATTGCTCTCGGCTTCGGACCAGCGACCTGATGCTCCACGGCAGCTTAAGGCAGGGGTCAAGGACGCTTGCCGCACTCGGTGTTTGGGGTGAGAATCGGAGGGTGGCGACCCTTCACACGCCCCTGTGCCGCACCCTCGGGATCGACTACCCGATTTTCTCCGTCGGTTTTGCCGACGGTGCCGGGCCCGAACTCGTGGCCGCCGTCTCCAACGCGGGAGGTTGCGGGGTGCTTGGAGGGTGCCCGCCAGAGGTGATGCGCGGGTGGATCTCAGCCGTGCGGAAGCTCACAACGCGTCCTTTTGGCGCCAACGCAATCATCGCGACCCTCGAGGCAGCCGATGCAGACGAGGAGGACAGAGAAGAGACCAGGCAGCGCGTCAGTGCCGCCATTGAGGAGCGAGTCCCGATTCTGGTGCTGTTCTGGGGCGATCCGTCGCCGTTCGTCTCCGAGGCTCACGCGAACGGAGTCAAGGTCTTCGTGCAGACCGGTTCCGTCGAGGAGGCCAAGCGCGCAGCGGATGCCGGCGTCGACGCTGTGATCGCGCAGGGAGTGGAGGCGGGCGGACACGTCAGGGCCACCGAATCTCTGTGGCAGGTTCTGCCCAGAGTGGTGGAAGCGATCAGGCCACTGCCCGTGATCGCGTCAGGCGGCGTCGGTGATGGGGCGGGGATCGCCCGAGTCATCGAGCTGGGCGCTCAAGGGGTGTCGATGGGAACGCGATTTGTGGCCAGCGAGGAGGCGTGGGCGCATCGCGCCTACAAAGAACGCATAGTCCGGAGCCGGGCTGAGGACACTGTGCTCGGCAACATCTTCGACGTCTGGTGGCCGGATGCTCCGCACCGCGTGCTTCGCAACCGAATCGTGAGGGAATGGGAGGCCGACGGCCGCCCACCTCCAGGCCGGCGGCAAGGCGAGGGCAGCATCATCGGTAAGCGCCGAAGACCCTGGGGCGAGGTTCAGGAGTGGCCGCGCTACGCGGTCGGCATGATGCCGCCCGATTTTGATGGTGATCCGGACGATGGGCCGATGTGGGCCGGGATGTCCGTCAGTTCGGTCAACGACATCAAGCCGGCGGCAGAGATTGTCCAGCAGCTCGTTCGTGAGGCAGAAGCCGCGCTGGCGGAGCCGAGCGATCGAAACGCAAGCGGGAACCCGGACCACACCACATAGCACCCCTCGGCGTCCGCAGAGCGTCGATCGCGAGGTGATGCGTCATGGTCGATAACGTACGCCGAGAGTTCGTTGTTGGCGCCGCTTTCACGGCAAGTCCTTAGGCAGTTCCTCGAGCGCAGCCTGAATCTCGCGCCGGGCGTTGGCAACATCCTTGGCGACTCGTCGCGGCAGATACACCAAGGCGTCCTTGTCCGTGTGGCGCGGGCTGACGAGGCGGTCGAGCTCGTCGTCGATGTTGAGATAGGCCATCGCGTTTTCCAGGTGGATTCGGACCTTGGTCACGCGGTGAGCCTACGCGCGTCCATGCGTCAACACTGTGAGTCGGCGCCGCAAGAACGCCAGACGTTTCGATCATCCGCTCAGCGGAAGCGGGACACTGAAGACGACGAGTCGATGGTCATAGGTGCGAGAACGAGGGGTGTACTGGCCGAAGCACGTGATCAACACCAGCTGCTCGTTGGACGCGGGTTTGAAGACCGCGACCTGCGTTGACGCGCTCAGGTCAAGCGAGGCCACGCCCGTCACCACATAGATGAGCTCGTTGCCGACCCCGTCCGACACGTAGATCCTGTCGCCAGGCCGAACGTCCTCGAGGTGGCTGAAAAGCGCTGGGCTGCCAACCCCGCGATGGCCGGCGATCACCGCGTTGCCGGGCTCACCGGGACGAGGGCCAACCGCCAGCCATGACGAGGTCCAGAGGTTGCCGGGAACGTCCATCGAGCCGTCGGCGAGCAGGCCGACCGCGCCGACCGACGAATCCACGCCGATCGAGGGGATGCGAAGGCGGGTCGGAGTAATCGGGCCCGCGACTCGGTAGAAGCTCTGACGCTCGGGTGCGGCAGGCGGTGTCACCGAGACCACCTTGGTGCCGATCAGCTGCGTGCCCGGTGCAAGGGCGACCACGCGAGTGGAGGTATAGGACGCGAGCTCGCCGACCGAGAACGACGAGACCGCGAGGCTGAGCACGGCGGCCAGCAGACCGATCGCCACCGCTCGGGGGTTCTGGCCCTGGCTGCGTCTCGAGCGTCGCCCTCCGACGCCGGCACGACCGCGTCCGAGCCCGATGCCGGCCAGGCCAAGGAGTCCCAGGCCTGCCACCACCACCGCCAGGAGGGCGAGCACCAGATACGTGTTCTTGTCGGACTTGTTCGGGAGCGGCGTACCCGAATTAACGTCCGGAGCCGAGGTGTTTGGCAAACCAGGCAGTACCGCGACAGTTCCCAAGACGGCAGCGACCTGCCCGGTCACCGTGGCCGAGGCCGAATCGTTGCTGGGCACAACGTCGGGCTGCACCTCAGCTGACTTGCTTGCGGTGTTGGTAACCGGCGTCGTCCTGGTCACAGTCGAAGTGATCGCGAGAGTCCGGGTGGCGCCGTTGGCCAGGGCACCGATATTCCAGACACCCGTCAGCGAGTTGTAGGTGCCGGTGCTCGGGACCGCCGAGACGAAGGTCAATCCGGCCGGCAGGAGGTCCGTCACCTGGACACCTATTGCGTTGCTCGGCCCGTTGTTGGTGGCCGTGATGGTGAAGGTCACGTCGCTGCCGACGATGGGGGTCGGGTCGTCGACCGTCTTGGTGATCGCGATGTCGGCGGCGACAGGGGTGACGATTGCCCTTGCGGAGTTGTTGGCCGGGTTGGAGTCCGGCTGGACCTCGGTGGTCTTGGTTGCCCTGTTGGTCGTCGCGGCGGTCCCGGCGACGGTCGCGACGACAGACAGGGTCGCGATGCCGCCATTGGCGAGGGCACCGATGTTCCAGACACCCGTCAGCGAGTTGTAGGTGCCGGTGCTCGGCGCCGCCGAGACGAAGCTCAGGCCGACAGGCAGGAGGTCCGTCACCTGGACCCCCGTCGCGTTGCTCGGGCCGTTGTTGGTGGCGGTGACGGTGAAGGTCACGTTCGAGCCGAAGTTGGGGGTCGGGTCGTCGACCGTCTTGGTGATGCCTATGTCGGCGGCGACTGGGGTGACGATTGCCCTTGCGGAGTTGTTGGCCGGGTTGGAGTCGGGCTGCACCTCAGCTGACTTGGTTGCCGTGTTGGTGACCGGTGCCGTCCCGGTCACCGTCGCGACGACAGACAGGGTGGCGTTGGCGCTGTTGGCGAGGGCACCGATGTTCCAGACCCCGGTGACCGAGTCGTAGGTGCCCAAGCTCGCTCCAGCCGAGACAAAGGTCAGACCCGCCGGCAGCAGGTCTGTGACGTGGACCCCGGTCGCGTTGCTCGGCCCGTTGTTGGTCGCCGTGATGGTGAAGATCACGTTGCTGCCGAGGTTGGGGGTCGGGTTGTCGACCGTCTTGGTGACTGCGATGTCAGCGGCGACAGGGGTGACGATTGCAATTGCCGAGTCGTTGGCCGGATTGGAGTCGGGTTGCACCTCAGCTGTCTTGGTTGCCGTGTTGGTGACCGGTGCCGTCCCGGTGACGGTCGCGGTGATCGAGAGGGTCGCGTTGGTGCCATTGGCCATGGCGCCGATGTTCCAGACCCCCGTGACCGAGTTGTAGGTGCCCACGCTCGCGACGGCCGAGACGAAGGTCAGACCCGCCGGCAGCAAGTCCGTGACCTGGACGCCTGTCGCGTTGCTCGGTCCGTTGTTCGTGGCGGTGATGGTGAAGGTCACGCTGCTGCCGAAGTTGGGGGTTGCGTTGTCGACTGACTTTGTGACCGCGATGTCGGCGGCGACCGGGGTGACGGTGGCGCTCGCTGAGTTGTTGCCCGGAACGGGGTCTGGCTGCACCTCGGCTGTCTTGATTGCCGTGTTGATGACCGGTGCCGTCCCGGTGACGGTCGCGTTGATCGAAAGGGTCGCGTTGGTGCCGTTGGCGAGTGCGCCGATGTTCCAGACCCCGGTCCCCGGGGTGTAGGTACCCACGCTCGGCGACGCCGAGACGTATGTCAATCCGGCCGGTAAGAGGTCGGTGACATGGACACCCGTCGCGTTGCTCGGGCCGTTGTTCGTGGCGGTGATGGTGAAGGTCACGCTGCTGCCGAAGTTCGGGGTCGGGTTGTCGACCGTCTTGGTGACTGCGATGTCGGCGGAAACCGGGTTGATCGTGGCGTTTGCCGAGTCGTTGGCCGGTACGGGGTCGGGCTGCACCTCGGCTGTCTTGCTTGCGGTGTTGGTGACCGGGGCCGTCCCGGTGACAGTCGCGGTGATCACCAGGGTCGCGCTAGATGAATTGGCCAGGGCGCCGATGTTCCAGACCCCGGTCCCTGGGGTGTAGGTACCCACACTCGGTGACGCGGTGACCAAGGTCAGTCCGGCGGGCAGGCGGTCGGTGACCTGCACGCCGGTCGCGTTGCTGGGCCCGTTGTTGGTCGCGGTGATGGTGAAGATCACGTTGCTGCCGAAGTTCGGGGTCAGGTTGTCGACCGTCTTGATGACTGCGATGTCGGCGGCGACCGGGGTGACCGTGGCGCTCGCGGAGTCGTTGGCCGGAACTGGATCGACCTGGACTTCGGCTGTCTTGGCCGCGGTGTTGGTCACCATGGCCGTCCCGGTCACCGTCGCAACGACAGACAGGGTGGCGTTGGCGCTGTTGGCGAGGGCACCGATGTTCCAGACCCCGGTCACCGAGTTGTAGGTGCCCACGCTCGGTACGGCGGAGAACAGGCTCAGCCCCGCAGGCAGAAGGTCGGTGACCTGGACGCCCGTCGCGTTGCTCGGCCCGTGGTTGGTTGCGGTGATGGTGAAGGTCACGTTCGAGCCGAGATTGGGGGTGGCGTTGTCGACCGTCTTGGTGATGCCGATGTCGGCCGAAACCGGCGTGACGGTGGCGCTTGCGGAGTCGTTGGCCGGAACCAAATCGGGCTGGTTCTCGGCCGTCTTGGCTGCAATGTTGATCGCCGGCGACGTCGAGCTGATCGTGGCGGTGATGGCCAGCGTGACGCTCGCTCCGTTGGCCATGGCGCCGATGTTCCAGATGCCGCTCACCGAGCTGTAGGTGCCCACACTGGGTATCGCCGAGACGAAGGTCAGACCTGCCGGCAGCAGGTCGGTGACCTGGACTCCGGTCGCGTTGCTCGGCCCGTTGTTCGTGGCGGTCACGGTGAAGGTCACGCTGCCGCCGAGGTTTGGGGTGGGATTGTCGACCGTCTTGAGAAGCGCGATGTCCGCGGCCTGCCCGCTAACCGTCGCGGTGGCGGTGTTGTTGCCGCTCACAGGGTCGACCTGGTCTTCCGCGGTCTTGGTCGCGGTGTTGGTGACCGTTGCCGTTCCGGTGACAGTCGCGGTGATCGCGAGAGTCGCGTTGGCGCCATTCGCGAGGGCGCCGATGTTCCAGACCCCCGTCACCGAGTTGTAGGTGCCCACGCTTTGTGTCGCGAAGAAGAAGCTCAGACCCGCCGGCAGCAGGTCCGTTACCTGCACGCCGGTCGCGAAGCTGGGCCCGTTATTGGTCACGGTGATGGTGAAGGTCACGTTGCCGCCAACGTTCGGCGTCACGTTGTCGACGGTCTTGGCGACGGCGATGTCGGCGGCGACCGGGTTGATGGCGGCGCTTGCGGAGTTGTTGCCGCTGACGGGGTCAACCTGGTCCTCGGCGCTCTTGGTTGCGGTGTTGGTTGCCGGCGACGCCGAGCTGACCGTGGCGGTGATGGCCAGGGTGGAGGTGCCTCCGTTGGCGAGCGGTCCGATGTTCCAGACCCCGGTCAAAGCGTTGTAGGTGCCCACGCTCGGTACGGCCGAGACGAAGGTCAGGCTCGCCGGCAGCAGGTCTGTGACGTGGACGCCGGTCGCGTTGCTGGGCCCGTTGTTGGTGGCCGTGATGGTGAAGATCACGTTGGAGCCGAGGTTGGGGGTCGGGTTGTCGACCGACTTGGTGACGCCGATGTCGGCGGAAACCGCGTTGACGATGGCGCTCGCGGAGTTGTTGCCGCTGACCGGGTCGGCCTGATCCTCGGCGGTCTTGGTCGCCGTGTTGGTCAGCGCGGCGGTTCCGGTGACAGTCGCAGTGATCAACAGAGTCGCGCCGGCGCCGTTGGCGAGTGCACCGATCGTCCAGACCCCGGTCACCGAGTTGTAGGTGCCCACGCTCGGCGTGGCCAAGACAAAGGTGAACCCGGCAGGCAACAGGTCCGTGACCTGCACGCCAGTGGCATCCCCCGGCCCGTGGTTGGTGGCGGTGACGGTGAAGGTCACGTTGGAGCCAAGGTTGGGCGTCGGGTTGTCGACCGTCTTGGTGATGCCGACGTCTGCCCCCTGAGCCGTCACCGTGGTGCTCGCGGTGTTGTTGCCGCTGACCGGGTCGACCTGGTCCTCGGCGGTCTTGGTCGCGGTGTTGGTCAGCGCGGCTGTTGCGGTGACAGTCGCGGTGATAGAGAGCGTCGCGCCGGCGCCGTTGGCGAGAGCACCTACGGTCCAAACGCCGGTCACGGAGTTGTAGACGCCTGTGGCGGTCGCGGCCGAGACGAAGGTCAAGCCGGTGGGCAGCAGGTCCGTGACCTGGACGCCCGTCGCATCGCTCGGCCCGTGGTTGGTGGCGGTGATGGTGAAAATCACGTTGCTGCCGAGGCTCGGGGTCGAGTTGTCGACCGTCTTGGTGAGGCCGATGTCGGCGGAGACAGGGCTGACGACGGCGCTTGCGGAGTTGTTGCCGCTCACCGGGTCGGCCTGATCCTCCGCCGTCTTGGTCGCGGTGTTGGTCACGGCTGCGATTCCGGTGACAGTCGCGGTGATCGCGAGAGTGGCGTTGGCGCCGTTGGCGAGGGCGCCGATGATCCAGACCCCGGTCACCGAGTTGTAGCTGCCCACGCTGGGCAATGCAGAGACGAAGCTCAGCCCCGCCGGCAGCAGGTCGGTGACCTGCACGCCGGTCGCGTTGCCCGGCCCGTGGTTGGTGGCGCTGATGGTGAATATGACGCTGGACCCGAGGGGCGGCGTCGGGTTGTCGACCGTCTTGGTGATGCCGACGTCCGCCCCAAGCGCAGTCAGCGTGGCGGTGGCGGAGTTGTTTCCGCTGACCGGGTCGACCTGGTCCTCCGCGGTCTTGGTCGCGGTGTTGGTCAGCGCGGCGGTTGCGGTGACAGTCGCGGTGATCGAGAGCGTCGCGTTGGCCCCGTTGGCGAGGGAACCGATGGTCCAGACCCCGGTCCCCGAGTTGTAGGTACCCACGCTCGGGGTGGCCGAGATGAACGTCAATCCGGCAGGCAGCAGGTCCGTCACCTGCACGCCTGTCGCATTGCCGGGGCCGTGGTTGGTGGCGGTGACGGTGAAGGTCACGCTGGAACCGAGGCTCGGGGTCGGGTTATCGACCGTCTTGGTAAGGCCGACGTCCGCCCCCAGAGCGGTCACCGTGACGCTTGCGGTGTTGTTGCCGCTGACCGGGTCGACCTGATCCTCCGCCGTCTTGGTCGCGGTGTTCGTCAGCGTGGCCGTTCCGGTGACAGTCGCGGTGATGGCGAGAGTCGCGGCGGCGCCGTTGGCCAGGGCGCCGATGTCCCAGACCCCGGTCCCCGAGTTGTAGGTGCCCACGCTCGGGGTGGCCGAGACGAACGTCAATCCCGCCGGCAGCACGTCGGTGACCTGCACGCCTGTAGCGCTGCCCGGCCCGTTGTTGGCGGCGGTGACGGTGAAGGTCACGTTGGAGCCGAGGTTGGGGGTCGCGTTGTCAACTGTCTTGGCGATGGCGATGTCCGCGGTCGGCGGCGGCGTTGGCACGCAGGGGACGGTTGGCGTCGTGATCGTGTTGTCGATGAGAGTCACGGCCGCGGTCTGAGCCATCGCGCGCCCCGTCACGATGGTTGCGCCGCTGTTCATGGTGATGCTGGCCAGCGCCATCAGGTTGCCCTGGAACTGGGTGCCCGTGCCGAGCGTGGCCGAGCTGCCGACCTGCCAGTACACGGCACACGGCTGTGCACCGGCGGCAACAACGACCTGCGCGCTCGTCGCAGTCGTCAGCGTGCTCCCGATCTGGAATATGAAGACCCCTGTGCCGGTCAGCGTGAGGATGCCGGTCAACTGGGCCGAGGAATTGAACGTGTAGACGCCTGACGGCAAGGTCATCCCACCGAGGTCCTGGCCCGTCAAGTTGGATGTCGATGGCGCCCCGGCGGCGTCGCCGTACGCGGTTGCCAGGTCGCTCTTCGCCTGCACCGCCGGCGCGTCGCCGATGTGCTGGGTGCCAGTGATCACCCCCGGAGGGAATCCCGTCACCGACGAGCCTGGGCTCAGGCCAAGGTTGCCGTTGATCACGGTGTTGCCCGTGCTGGTGATCGTCGATGCGGCCAGGATGGCGAAATTGACGGCTGTCCCGAGCCTCGGTTCGGTTGCCGCGATTGCCCGCACCGGCCACGCGCCGAGCATTCCAGCTGCGATCGCGATCGAGAGAAAGACGCTCCCATACGCCTTCAGGCCGACCCGACGATCTACTTTGCTAGTGGCTGTGCCGTCGCCGATTTTTCTCCAGTTGGCTCACAGGACCCGCGCTCCAATCCGAACGGACGTCCTGTGCACGCGGCGAATCCACGGCTGGGATCGTCGACCTCCCCGGTCGGTTGGTGTGATGGTCTAGGTCTAAGCCAAACCCCCGAGCCAGTCCACCTCCAAATGCAGGGGGACGGTCTATGCACATTGATAGGGCTGGCGATGCGTGCAGTACCCTCGAAGCTTTGGATGGCGCGATGAACGATGTGCTCTTGCATCTGTATCGACACAAGACCTGGGCGACCCTGCGCCTGATCGACTACTGCCAGGGCGTCGGCGACGAGCACCTTGACGCGACGATCCCGGGCACGTATGGCACCATCCGCGAGACGCTTCGGCACCTGGTCGAGGCGGAAGAGTGGTACCTCTCGATCCTGACGCCCGGTTCGCCGGACCCGTTACCTGATGGCCCGGTGTCGCTGGACGAGCTCGCCGAGCGCATCCGCAGTCTCGGCCCGCGCTGGGAGATCCTTGCCCAGGACCCCGACCTCCCCGGCCGCGAGGTCGCGACTGATGACGGCTGGCGCATGCCGGGTGCGATCGTGATGGCGCAGGCAATCCAGCATGCTGAAAGCCACCGCACCCACGTGATGTCGATTCTCGGCGCGCGCGGCCTGCACGTTCCCGAACCGAGCGACCTGGACGTGTGGGGCTACTCCGATACAACTGGCCTGACGCAGGAGCCTGAGCAGAGCTCGAGCGCCTGAATTACTAAGTGCCCGGCCCGCAGTTCGGCGGGCAGGGAGGCCCGTGCAGCGCGATCCAGATGCTCAGAGGGATTGCCAGCGTCAGGCCCAGGAGCAGCGCCCTGACCGTCCACAAAGCGAATGGACTCTGGGGCAGCCGCCGGCGGTACGCGATATATCCGGCGAGGGGGCCAAAGCTGAGCAGGCCAGCGGCCACGTCAAACACCCCGGTCCATGAGTGGAAGTGAGTCGCGTTTCCGAGGCCGATCAAGAGTGCAAGGACGGCGATCGCGCCCATGATGACGATCCAGGCGCCGTCAATCTGGCGCGACGTTGATCCCGCAACAACGTCGGAGTCGACATCGAATGCGGGGTTCTCGAGCGCCAGCTCTGACGCCGTCGCCAGGCGGCCCTTTCGCCGGCGCTCGCTGGCGGACGCGATTGCGCAGAGCCGATCGAAATCACGGGGTCGCCATGCGAACGTGCGTTGGATGGTGAAGCCGAGGCCCTCTCCGTCGGCGCTCTCAAAAGCCGCTTCAGTACCGCCTTGATAGGAGCGCTTGACGCGGGCACGGAGCTGGCTGATGCTGATCGAGTTCCGGAACAGCCCAAACAAATAGACCTTGCTGACGCGCTCGTCATCCAGCTCGATCCGCATTCCGAGCATGTAGGCAAGGCCAATCGCCCCCACTGCGGACTGGCTGATCGCCAGCAAGGTCCAGGTCGACAGCGGTTGAGAAAACACGACCAACACAGGGAGGGCAGCCCAAAGCGCGGGCACCGGGAGAAGGTAGATGTACTGGCCGAACCCTGGCCGCATCACGACACGCTGCCTGACCATGGCCCGAATTGTGTGGCGCGGCTTAGGGAGCTGTCAGT
>JGI12635J15846_10000911_pt1 | contig 25867 bp, 23 predicted proteins | sample BlaSpr_A8_OM2_M2_FD_15846 | JGI IMG/M metagenome (IMG submission 15846) | reverse complement strand
CACGACGATTTCGGCGGCCATGCCAAGCGCAACGAATTCACGAGCGGCGGGAAGACACTCATCGGCTACGGCGGAACCCAGGCGATTGCCGGCCCAAATTTGTACGGCGCCCAGTCGAAGCAGTTATTCAAGGAACTGGGCATCGAAGTGAATCGCTTTGAAGCCTACAACGACCGGAAGTTTTACGCGCGGCGCGGGATGGGCCAGGCAGTCTTCTTCGACAAGGAGACCTTTGGAGCGGACCGCCTCGTTCGCGGTTACAACGGACATTTGCAGGCACCCTCGACGGGTTTTCTAATCAACGCGCCGCTTTCCGATGCCGCGAAGCAAGACTTGGTCCGGTTGTGCAGGGAAAAAGTGGACTATCTGGCCGGAATGGATGCTGCCGCAAAGAAAGCGTACCTCGCGAAGACCAGCTATCAGGACTACCTGCTCAAAAATGTAAAGGTAACTCCGGATCTGATTCCGTATTTCAAACCTTCAATGCATGGGCTGTATGGAGTGGGGATCGATGCGGTTCCCGCGGGCGACATGGCGGGCCTCGGCGAATTACCAGGATTTGCCGGCCTCGGCATTGACGATCATGACGGGCCGGGAATCGGGCTGGAAGTTACGCGGCAGGATGACGAGCCGTACATCTACCACTTTCCGGACGGCAACGCCTCGATCGCGCGACTTCTGGTGCGCTCGCTTGTGCCGGGGATCGCTGCGGGCACCACGATGGAGGATGTGGTCCTGGCAAAATTCAATTACGCGAAACTGGACCAGGAGAACGCCCCGGTGCGCATTCGGTTGAACTCAACGGCGGTGCACGCGCGGAATCTCGTTGTCGCAGCCCATTCGAAAGGCGTGGAAGTGACCTACGTGCGCGGAGGAGAGGCCCGCGCGGTGCAAGGAAAAGCGTGCATTCTGGCGTGCTGGAACATGCTCATCCCGTATGTGTGCCCGGAGATGCCCGAAGCACAGAAAAAGGGATTGGCTTACAACGTAAAGGTACCGCTGGTTTATACCAATGTGCAGATTCGCAACTGGACGGCGCTGGACAAGCTCAAGATTCATCGAGTGTACTCACCGGGCTGCATGTTCACCGGCGTCGACATGGATTTTCCGGTCAGCATGGGCGGCTACGAATTCACGCAGAAGCCCGAAGAGCCCTGCGTGCTGCATATGCAGCACGTGCCCGTGGGACCCGGCGCAAATGCCCGCGAGATGCAGCGCGCGGGGCGCGCGAAATTGTACGCAACGAGCTTCGAAACATTCGAGCGCGCCATTCGAGATCAACTTTCGCGAGCGTTGGGCGAAGGTGAATTCGACCCGGCTCGGGACATTGAAGCCATCACCGTCAACCGCTGGCCGCACGGCTATTCGTATGAATACATTTCGCTGTTCGATCCGGAATGGCCCAAGGGACAAGCGCCGCACGAGATCGGCCGCCAGCCGTTTGGAAATATTCACATAGCCAACTCGGACGCCGGCGCGTTTGCTTACACGAATGAAGCCATCGATCAGGGCTGGCGTGCGGTGACGGAAATCGTGGCGAAGAAAAGCTGAAATGGTGAAGCGCAGGAAAAATCGCCTGGAGAAGGGAACCGAGGCGCGGCGGCGAGCCCGCAAGTCCGGATTGGCCCCGGCCGGAACTCGCGTCATTCCCGACAAGCGAAGAAAGCCGGAGAAGCACAAGCCGGACCTACTACGGGAAGTGGAGTGAGCAGCGGCTATCCCTGCAGCGCGAAGATTTGCGATTTGCTTTAGGTCCGGACCGGACCTAGTTTTTCGCGCTTCATCCCGGCTTTTGTGCCGGGATCACTTCATCCGGGCGAAAGAGCGGCGCGGGGGCTATTTTGCGGCGCTGGGAGAGCTCGCCTGCAATTTTCTCCAGATCGCCTTTGCCAAATCCCATGCAACTGATCTTCACCTTGCCATCCGGCTCGATCAGAAAGATCGTGGGTACCATCGTAAGACCGTACGCATTGGAGACGGGGTAGCCGGGCTCATCGAGCAGCGTCGGAAATGTCACGCCATATTCGCGATTGAACTCTTTGGTGCCGCGCGCGTCATCCTGCGAGACGCTGAGGACCGTGGCGGAATCGCCTGCGTAGCGCTCGGCCAGCCGCTGCAGGTAGGGAAGAGTGAACTGGCAAACGGGGCAGGAAATCTTGAAGAAGGCGACGACCACCGGGCCTTTCTCCAGCAGTTTTCCAAGCGCGTATTCCTTGCCGTCGAGCGATTTGAGTGTAAATCCCGGTGCCACGTGTCCCTCTGCGATATTTGTCAAAGGCGCCTCCCACCCGATCCATCTGGAGAATTTATGCGATAGCGACATGGCAATAGTCTAGCGCAAGTCTGGAATCCTGGATTTCAGCGAAGAAATCAGTGAATCGTTTTGGTTTTGCGCTGCATGTAGTCCATCAGCAGGTACTGGCCAAGATTATAGGGCGTGGTGAAATACGCTTTCCCTTTGCACATCTGCGTGATTTTCTGCACAAACTGAACGAGGCTGTAATCCGTGGCCAGCATGAAGGTGTTGATCATGATGCCGGCGCGCTTGCACTTGTTCACTTCTTCCAGCGTCTCGCCCACGACGAAAGGATCCAGTCCAAAAGCGTTCTTGTAGATCCTTCCATCCTCAAGGGTCAAGGCAGAAGGCTTCCCGTCGGTGATCATCACAATTTGCCGCATGTCTTTGCGCTGGCGGAGAAGAATCCGCTGCGCCATGCGCAAGCCTTCGCGCGTGTTGGTGTAATAAGGACCGACCTGCACGCGAGCGAGTTGCCCGAGCGGAACTTCCTCCGCCGAATCGTGAAAGAGCACCAGGCTGAGCGTGTCGCCGGGATATTGCGTGCGGATAAGGTGAGACAGCGCCATGGCCACGCGCTTGGCGGGCGTGAAGCGATCCTCGCCGTAGAGAATCATGCTGTGGCTGCAATCGAGCAGCAGCACCGTGGCGCAGGAGGACTGGTATTCGCACTGGTGGACCATCAGGTCGCGATATTCGATCTGCAGGGGAACCTTCGCGCCTTCCCTGCGAATCGCGTTGGAGAGCGTCTCGCTGATGTCGAGGTTCAGCACGTCGCCAAATTCGTAGGAACGCGAGATGCCGCCAGATTCCACGCCAGTGGAAAGGTCCCGCGTGTCGTGCCGCCCAAAGCTGCTGCGGCCCAGCGAACCAAGCAAGTCTTGCAGCGTCTTGAAGCCGAGAAAATCGATGGCCTTGTCCGTAATTTCAAATCGCGCCTCGGTGTTGGTGTCTTGCGGCTGGCCCAGGTGTCCGCCCGGCGTGTTTTGTGGAGGCGGCGTCACCTGTGGCGGCTGCTGAGGATTGATGAAGCCCTCCTGCGCCATGCGCTCCACCAATTTATCAATCAGGTCACGAATCGCCTCGTTGTTCAGCGCGCCAGGATCTAGCAACATCTCGCGCAGCTCATCGCTCATGGCATCCTCGGGGAAGAGGTCGCCTTCCTGCAGCGCGCGCAAAATCGCTTCGCGCAACGCCTCCATGGAACGCGAAGCATCCAACTCGGAAAGCCCGTAGAATTGGGATTCGAAGCCGCTTTGCAGCAGGAAGTCGCCGAGGCGTTTCATCAGTTCGTCGAGGTCTACGGCGTCTGCCGGTTCGCCTATGTACTTTCCGTATTTGATTACCTTCATTACGTGGCCCTCGTTGTCCTTTGTTTTTGGGCTGGCCGGCCTAAAGGCCGGCCACTACATTGCCTGGGCGCCTGGGCCGAATCCCCGTGACCGGGGTTGAGATCCTTCGAGGCGCAGACGGCGCGCCTCTCAGGATGACGACCCTTCTTCGGGTCGTCAGTTGTAATTGCGGCGCGGGCGGCTGACGGTTTCCCGCGGCTCCGGCGCGCGCTGTTTTTCCGCGTAGAATCCGCGCTCTTCGCTGCGGCCGATCCGGCGGTGCGCCCACAGGCCTTCGAGGATCATCTCCGCGGCTGCAGCGGCGTGCGCTTCGTCTTTGCGATTTGCGACGCCGAGTTTCGCGACATGTTCGAGTAATCCCTGGACCTTGGCGAGTTGTTGATAGCGCTCGCTGGTGGAGATGAGATCCGGAATTTTCAGTTCGCCGCCGGCTTCGAACCACTGGACCACCGGCTGAAAGCTGACGTCGCCAAAGTATTTGGAGAATACGCGGCCGATGGCGGTGCGGATCAGTTCGCGCGCTACGACTTCGGCACCCTTGAGTTCACCTTCGTACTCCAATTCCATTTTCCCGGTGATCGATGGAAGTGCCGCGTAGAGGTCGGCGATGCGAGCAACGGCGTGACGTTCCGCGGCACGCGCGGCGTGTTGCTCCGTGCTGCTGACGAGGCTTTCGAGCGTGCTGATTGGCAGCCGCTGGCTGACGCCGGAGCGCCGGTCCACGCGCTTGTCTTCGCGGGCCTGGAAGGCGATCTCTTCCACCACTTCGCGCAGGTAGTCCGGCACTTCAACGCCGATGCCGGAGTCGCGCGCCGTCCAGGCTTCCTGCGTGGTGATGGCGATGCCTTCCTCAACCGTGGAGGGATAGTGAGTGCGAATTTCGGCGCCAATGCGGTCTTTCAGCGGAGTGATGATCTTACCGCGCGCGGTGTAGTCTTCGGGATTCGCGGAGAAGACCAGAAGCACGTCGAGCGGAAGGCGCAGCGGGTAGCCTTTAATCTGAATATCGCCCTCCTGCATGATGTTGAAGAGTCCTACCTGGATTTTGCCGGCCAGGTCGGGAAGCTCGTTGATGGCGAAGATGCCGCGGTTGGCACGGGGCAGAAGGCCGTAGTGGATCGTAAGTTCGTCGGAAAGGTCGCGGCCACCGCGTGCGGCGCGGATAGGGTCCACGTCGCCAATGATGTCGGCAATGGTCACGTCCGGTGTGGCCAGCTTTTCGACGTAGCGCTGGTCGCGGGGCAGCCAGGCGATCGGAGTGTTGTCGCCTTCGGCGGCGACGCGTTCCCGGCAGCCACGGCAAATGGGCTGCAGCGGATTGTCGTTAATTTCGCATCCGGCGATCACCGGGATTTCCGGGTCAAGAAACTGCAGCAAGCCGCGCAAAATCCGGCTCTTGGCTTGGCCGCGCAAGCCCAGCAGAATAAAATTGTGGCGCGAGAGCAGGGCATTGACGATCTGCGGAATCACCGTATCTTCGTAGCCGTGGACGCCGGGGAACAGGGGCTCATTGCGCTCGATTGCCCGCAGAAGGTTGCGGCGGATTTCATTCTTCACCGAAACGCCCGCGGAGCGAGAATCAAAATCCGGAATGCGCTTCAACTCACCGATGGTGCGAGGTTTCGGATGTCCTGCGGAATGCACTGAGGTACTTGGCTTCATGGGGCCCCTGTCTGCGGACCACTCGCGATAGTCCGCGCACTGCTAATTCAAACCGTGCCCGTTGCTTCCGGCACTTTGTCGCATTGCCTTCTCTTTGAGTAGATGCGGCGCCCAGTCACAGAGGTACCTGAGCAGCCGCTCCTGCCGTTCGCTCTCGGTACGCAGCTCAAGAAGCTGCTGCTTACATAGCAAATCGATAGGCAGGGTGGCGGCAATGGCATAGGAAAGTTCGCCTTCCGGGGATTCTTCAATGTTGAGGGGCAGGCTATTGAAGACCAGCGTGTGGCAGGTCTCGTACTGCTCGACCAGCTTGCGTTTGCATTTCGGCTCAAGGGGAGCCTCGCGGTCTTCCAGGTAGTCGATCTGCCCTTCGAGCAAAGGATCCTCGGTGAACAATTCCACGATGCGGAAAGGATCGCGGCCGACGGTGATGATGTCCATCCTCCCATCCGGATAACGCTTGACCACTTCCAGGATTTCAGCAGTGCAGCCCACGCGGGTGACGCCATCATCCATGGCCAGCAGCATGCCGAAGGGGGAGCGGGCGTCCAGGCACTCGCGCACCATTTTGCGGTAACGGGGCTCGAAAATGTGCAGGGGAAGCTCTTCGCCGGGGAAAAGTACGACGTTTAGAGGAAAGAGCGGTATGCGATCGGGCCGCATGGGTACTAAGGCTCATGATAGCAGAGCCACGAAAAAAGGGTGAAGGGGAGCAGAACTAGTGGTTTCGGATTGAGTATCCGACAAACCCGTTCACCATGAATTGGGTCCACTAACTGGAGGCGGGCTCTGTTACCCACACGTATCAACAGACAGAGTGAATAAAAAACCTGGTGACGCAATCCCGATCGCAGGAAGGCAAGAATTCTCGTGATTCATTCGCCGCATGCACAGCCGAGAATCCATACGCATACTGTCCGCAGGACTGTGTACAAGTGCACAGACACGCAGCGTGGCAGCGTCTAGGATTGTCTTGCAGAGAAAAAAGACTTTTGTGCCGGTCGAAGCAATCAACGTGAGCCCGTTCTCAGTTTAGCCGGCCTGTGAGGCTCGTCCAGCCGGAGATTCGGGCGAAGCTCAACGTTTGCAAAGCATTTCTGCCTATCGAGGTGAGCGATGAAGCGATCTCTTGTAATTGCCGTGTGTCTTTCGTTTGCCGCGGGCGCGGTGTACGCCGCAACCAAAGAACAAAAACGCCTCGAAAATTGCGGCCTCGTCCTACAGGAAGTCTTGAACATCCCGGATAATCTGCCCCGGCAAGTTCTGGATAAAGCAGAGTGCGTCATCGTGTTCCCTTCGGTAATGAAGGTGGCGTTCGGAATGGGCAAGGAATACGGCCGCGGAGCGATGGTTTGCCGCACGGGCAAGGAATTCAATGGGCCTTGGGGTGCTCCCGCAATGTACGCCCTCGAAGGCGATAGCATCGGGATGCAGATCGGTGGTGAAGCCACCGACTTGATTCTTCTGGTCATGAACCAGAAGGGCGCGGCTTCCATTCTCAGCAGCAAGATCAAGCTCGGCGGAGACGCATCCGCCGCCGCGGGCCCCATCGGCCGCGATGCCTCCGCGAACACCGATCTCTGGATGCGCGCAGAAATCCTCAGCTATTCTCGTTCCCGCGGACTATTTGCAGGCATTTCCCTGGAGGGTTCCACGCTGCGCCAGGACAAGAAAGCAAATGAGAGGATTTACGGCCGCAAAATAACCGCAAGGACCATCTTGCTGGGCAACAAAGTGGCCATTCCTCGAACCGGCCGCCATCTCGTGCGCGTCTTGCAAGCAAACGCACCGCGGAATGAATCGAAGCAGGTTGCCGCAAGGCAATGAACGCTTCACACGAATTGAGGGGAATTTCCCTTTTCGGATGAGCGCGTTGTCCTAGCTTCCCCCTACTGCCTTCTATTAGATTTCCGCAAAGGAGGTGGCCCGGAACGCAGGAATCCTCTTCGCTTGATCGAGTGCCGTGAAGGGAATCGGTCGAGGATCAATCGGTCTTTGTGACCTCACGTGCTGTCCAGTCTCCGGTTGTATAATACATTTGGATTCCGATCACGAAGGAATTGTCCTTATACGGTTGACAATGAACGATTCGGGCACGTGAGTACAGATTTCCACGGATCGATCGAACCGACAACTGTTGATCTGGTCGCCAACTCCGCCGGGTCACAACTCGGGCGCCGTGACAACTGATGTCGATGGTAGGGGCGATCTCAGCCGATGGGTTGTCCGGACTACTCAATTTCACAAACATCTTCATCGGGATGCGAAGTTCTTTTCGGCTTAGGAGTGGCGTGTCTTCCACCTCTTCTCCTTTGGGCCGGGGGGTCCAACATCCAAATCCTACTCTCGGGATCTATCAATGCAATAGTACTAAAGGGCAATGGCCTGCTTCCGTTAGTGTACTAAGTAGCCCACGTCGCTGAGGCCTTCTTGGATTGCCGCTGGATGCATTCCGGGTGGCTGCCTACGGAAGTGGCTCCAACTTGATGAGCCACACCACAGATGCGAGGTTTGTCCGAGAGTACGCGTCACCATGGGTGTCCGTGGGATACAGTACATACCAACCAGCATGCTAAAACTTCCCGAAAGCAAACGATTGCGCAAGAAGCTCTCCTTCTGCCGCGACCAGCTTTGCGCACCGCCGTATCCATTGGCCGCGAAACGCGATGCGGCTACAATACGGCTACCCGGGAATCTCGCCCAGACTTCCTAACTTGGGGGACGTTCGTCTGATGGCGCTGCCCAACGCAAAGAGCAAGATCATCGAGCATTACGACATCGTCAGCCCCTACTACTACAAATTGTGGGGCGAACATCTGCATCATGGCTACTGGATCCGCGGCGATGAATCCAAGGAGCAGGCGCAGCAGCAGTTGATCGAGCATCTCGCTCGCCTGGCGAAGATTCCCCCGGGCGCGGCGATTCTGGATGTCGGCTGCGGGTTCGGCGCCAGCAGCCTGTATCTGTGCAAACAATTCGGCGCCGTATCCACCGGGATTACTATTTCTCGGGTGCAGGTGGAAATGGCCAACGCAGCGGCAGCCCGGGATCGCGCGAATGCGCGTTTCTCCCTGATGGACGCCGAAGCGATGACTTTTGAAAAGCCGTTCGATGTACTGTGGTCGGTGGAATCGATCTCGCACTATCAGGACCGGGAGAAGTTTTTCGCCTCCGCGGCAAAGCTGATCAAGCCAGGCGGAGTATTCGCGATTACCGACTGGTTTAAGCAGCCAGACCTCTCCCGCTCAGACGTCAGGAAGTACATCCACCCCATCGAGCAAGGGATGTTCGTGCGCCTCGAGGAGATCGGCCGCTATGAGGAGTTTTTGCGCTCCAGCGGGCTGGAGATCCTGCGTCGCGAGGAGTTAACGAAGCACTGCGCCCGGACTTGGGATCTCTGCCTGGAAATCATCGGTGATGCGGCCTTTTGGGCCCTAGCAGCGAAACATGGCAAGAATTTTGTGCGCTATCTGAACTCTTTCCGGGCCATGCGCGCGGGATTTTCTTCCGGGGCGTTCGTCTACGGATTGCTGGTGGCCAGAAAACTCGACCTAGCTACTCAAGTTGAGTCAGCAAGCCTTCCATTTCGGAGCGGGCATGCTGATTGCCCTGCCGATTAGCCGCTGCAATCCCCCTGCTTAGAAGTGCCTTCGCTTCTTCGGCCCGGTTGTGTTGCGCCAGGGTCTGCGCGTACATCTGATAGGCGGGAACATAGTCGGGATTAGCTTCCAGCAAGGTTTTGAAATGCGTTTCGGCAGCCAGGATGTCCCCTTCGCGGAGGCATTCGAGCGCGACGCCGTAGCGCGAAAACGCATCGTTGGGATTCTGGGCGAGAAATTGTTCCAGCTTCTGGCGGCGGCTTTTGTTTTGTTCCGTCATAGGGGTCCTGCGTATTATACGTGTAGAGCGATACGCGGCCAAAGGAGCCGCGCAAGGGAGAGCAATGAAGGCAAAGGAAAAGGCGACAGCTGCATTGATGGACGAGTGGAGAGTGAAGGGCAAGCCGGTCAGCGCATCGGCATCGGAAATGGCGGAGGTGGTGCTGCCTGCGCAGACCAATGTTCTTGGCAAGCTGCTTGGCGGGCACGTGATGCATATGGTGGACATTGTTGCGGCCATGGCGGCCAGCCGGCATGCCAACAGTTATATGGTAACGGCTTCGGTGGACTACATCGATTTCCGGAATCCGGTGAGCCTGGGCGAAATTGTGATGCTGAAATCGCAGGTGAATCGCGTGTTCACGACCTCGCTGGAGGTCGGCGTGGAAGTTTTTTCGGAAAACCTGCTGACGGGCGAGCGCAAGCAGACGACCACCGCGTTTGTGACCTTTGTCGCGATCGACGAGTTCACGCGCAAGCCGCGGCCCGTGCCGCCGCTGATTCTCCGGACTGCGGAAGAAAAGCGCCGCTGGAAGGAAGCAGCAAAGCGCCGGGAGATCCGCCTGGCCCACCGGCAAAGGGAAAAGGGTTAGTTCGCGAAGCTGACGCGGACTTCGTCGGCTACTTTTAGGGCGTGCTCGACGCAGGTGCCAATGGCGGGTCCGTTCAGGTAATTTCCGGAGAAATAGAGGCCCGGAAAGCGGGTGCGCAGTGATTCCAGCGCGGCAATCCTAGCCGTGTGGCCCAGGTTGTACTGGGGAATCGCGCGCTGCCAAATCGTCACGTTGGTGAAGACGGGCTCCTTGCGCAGGCCCAACAATGGAGTCATTTCGCGATGAACTTGAGACGCAAGTTGCTCCGGCGAATTGCCGATCGCGCCGGGATTTGTCGCCCCGCCCACAAAGCTGGTGAGCAGCGCATGGCCCTCCGGGGCGCGGCCGGGGAAAAGCGAAGAGTTCCAAACCGTGCCGAGGATGCTGAGGCCGGAGGATCGCGGCACGAGGAAACCGAAACCCGCCAGGCTGTCGCCAACATCGCCCTTGCGGTAGCCGAGTGAAACAACCGCTACTCCCGAATAGGCAATCGAGCCGAGTTGTGCAGCGAAACCGGAATCGACCGGCTCCAGCAGCCTTCCAGCCGTTTCTGTCGGCACGGAGAGAATCAGGCGCTCCGCGTCCACGGTCTCTTCGCCCCTCGGGCCGCGCAGGCTCACGCGAAAACGCGCCGCCTTGGGTTCCTGGCCGCAGTCGAGCGCCTCAATCCGGGCAACTTCCACGCCACAGGTTAAACGCTCCGCCAATCGCGCAGCGATGGCACGAATGAGCGTTTCATTGCCTTCACGAAAAGTTTGCAACGTGGCTTTTTCGCGCGGCGCTTGCGGCTGCGTGCCGTTCGCAACTTTACGCTGCTTCATCACTTTGAAGACGCCGCGCGTTATGCTTCCGGCGGCCTTTTCCGCTTCATAAAGAAGGGGGAAAGCCGCACGGAGACTTAATTTCTCAGGATCGCCCGCGTAAATTCCCGAAATGAACGGGCCTACCAGGCGATCCAGCAGCGTTGCCGAAAATTTGCGGCGGACGAAGCCGGCGACGGATTCGTCGGGTTCCGGCGATTCGCTCTTGCCAAAAATATCGCGCAGGATCGCGGTGCGCGTGCCGCCACTCATGAAGGAAGAAGCGAGCAAGCCCGGTCCCATCGGAACATTCCGGAGTTTTCCGTTAATAAGGACGTAGCGCGGCGCTTTGGGATCCCCGAGGACACGTTCCTCCAGAATTCCCAGGTCGCGGCACATCGCAGATATGGAACCGTTGCCGCTGAAGCTTTGCGGGCCGCACTCGACAAGATACCCGTCGCGCTTGACGGACTGAATCACCCCGCCGGGGCGAGCCGCCGCTTCCACCACGCGCGTGGCGATTCCCGCCTTCTGCAAGGCATACGCCGTGGCGAGCCCGGAAATTCCCGCGCCCACAACCAGAGCTTCAACCCGATCGGACATGCGTGTGGCCCCTGCAGTGGCTAGAGGGTCTTCGAAAAGAGCGGCCGCGCGGCCAACTGCTGCTTCTCGAGATACGGATCAAAAACCATGGCCAGGTTGCGGATAAAGATGCGGCCCAGCCACGCGGTGCGGATTTCCTTGTCGTCGATCACAACCAGGCCATCTTCCTGCGGCATTTTCAGGTGTTCGAGTTCCACGGCAAAATACTCGTCAAAATGGATGCCGAACTTTTTCGAAATTTCGTCTTTCACGATCACGGTGTGGCACAGCAGGCGGCTGATTACTTCGCGGCGAATGATGTCGTCCTGCAAAAGCCGGTAGCCCCGCATGGTGGCGATGCCGCGCTCCTCGACAGCCTTTTCCCACGAGGGAAGGTCGCGGTGGTTCTGCGCGTAGGTTTCCTGGATGCCGCTGATGGCGGTGATGCCCATGCCGTAAAGATCCGCGCCCGCCTTAGTGGTGTAGCCCTGAAAATTGCGGTGCAGCGTGCGGTTGCGCTGCGAGACGGCCAATTCGTCGTTCTCCTTCGCGAAGTGGTCCATTCCGATATAGAGATACCCGGCTTCCAGGAATTTCATCAAGCCGCTGCGGAAAATGTCGAACTTCTTCATGCCCTCGGGCAGGTGCCCCACGAAGGAGCCTTGCTGCTTTTTGAGCCACGGCACGTGCGCATAGCTGAACATGGCGATGCGGTCGGGAGAGAGGCCGACAATCTGCTCGACCGTGTGTGCAAAGCTATCCGCGGTCTGATATGGCAAGCCGTAAATCAAATCCACGTTAATGCTGTCGAATCCGAGTTCCCGCGCAGTGGCGATGAGGTCGCGCGTCTCATCATAGGGCTGAATCCGGTTGATGGCCTTCTGGACGTCTTCCTTGAAGTCTTGAACGCCCATGCTCAGGCGGTTGAAGCCCATCCGGCGCAGGGTTTCGAGATGAGCGCTGGAAGTCACCCGCGGATCGACTTCAATACCAATCTCCGCGTCCGGCGCAAACGTAAAGCGTTCCCGCGTATAGACGAATAAATCTTCGATCTGTTCGGGCGTGAGATATGTGGGTGTTCCGCCGCCCCAGTGGAACTGTGCGACTTGGCGATCACGGGAGACCCGGCTGGCGATGTGGTCGATCTCTTTTTTCAAGACACTTAGGTAAGGGGGTGTGACGCTCTTGTCCTTGCGGATGATGACGTTGCACGCGCAAAAGAGGCACAGGCTCTCGCAGAAGGGAAGATGCATGTAGAGGGAAACCGGACTGCGCTTCGTTTCGGCGGTTTGCATCGCCTCTTCGAAGTCATTCGGGCCGTAGGCGTCGTTCCACACCGGCGCAGTGGGATAGCTGGTGTAGCGGGGACCCGGGCGATTGTAGCGGGTGACGAACTCCTCTCCCACGGAGAGTTCTTGCTGCATCTCCCGCAACGATGGATTCATGCTCGACACGGCGCTTGCCTCCTGCGCTCAACCGCGCGTTTGCACCGCCGGCTGCGCTTGCTGGAGCGCGGCTTGCTGGCCGGTGTGAATGAACAACTGGGCATTTTCCACGGGCGTGTGCTGCAAAATCCCGTGGCCAAGATTCAGAATGTGCCCGTGGCCGGAAAGCTCGGCGGCGATGTCCAGAGTCGTTTGGCGGATTTTCTCCGCGGGCGCAAAGAGCACCGCAGGATCGAGATTCCCCTGCAACGCCACGCGCGGCCCGGCCAGTTTGCGGATCTCGGCGAGCGGAATGCGCCAGTCCACGCTGAGCACGCTGGCTCCAGCGCGCACCACCGCGGGCAGCAGATGATGCGAAGCCTTGGTGTAGTAGATGACCGGCACTTTATTCCCGAGCCCGGAGATGATTTCCTGCACCGCCGGCAGCACGAACTCCGTGTAATCCTTCAAATCAAGTTCGCCGCACCAGGTGTCAAAAAGCTGGATGGCGGAAACGCCCGCGGCAATCTGCGCCTTCAAATAGAGAATGGTCGCCTGCGCAATTTTGTGCAACAGTTCGCGAAAAACCCTCGGTTCGCTGTAAAGAAAATTCTTCACCGTCGCGAAGCCTTCTTTGGTGCGGCCTTCCACCATGTAACACGCCAGCGTCCACGGCGAAGCGGCAAAACCCAGCACGGGCACGTCCGGCCCCGCTTGTTTAACAGTGCGGCGCAACGCTTCCATCAGGAAGCCAGTTTCCACTTCCGGATCGAAGATATGCAGTTTACGAACATCGGCTTCCGTGCGCACAGGCTCCGGCAAATTGGGCCCTTTGTCTTCGAGTTCCAGCGGCAAACCCATCGCTTCCGCAGGAATCAGAATGTCGGAGAAAATAATAATGGCATCCACGCCAAGGCGTCGAAACGGCTGCATCGAGACTTCCACCGCCAAATCGGGCGTCTTGCAGACTTCCAGAAACGAATGTTTTGCGCGGATTTCGCGGTATTCGGGCAGGTAGCGCCCTGCCTGCCGCATCATCCAGACGGGCAGCCGTGGAACGGGTTCGCACCGTGCGGCGCGAAGAAACAACTCCTTGCGGGTCAAGCCAGCGGCCTCGTTCGTCATAAGTCCTGTCGTCACAGAATAACAAATCTGCCAGCTTCCCGCTTTGGAAGAAAGGTTATACGTCACGGAGGAAAAAGGCCGGCCGCCTCTTTTGAGGGGTACACCGAGTAGACAAAATTGAATTTTGGAGGCGGCGCTTACGTCGCAAAAGCGGGAGCTTTGCCTGCCCGCCGCAGGCAGGCTACCGCACTCAATAGAAGAATGTGCCTGCGACTTAGCCGGGAGCTTGGTTTTCTATAAGAGTTACGGCCTACTGCTGTTGTTGGGATTGCGAGGCGTCGAGATTCGAATAGCGGTCGCCGGACGGGCGTTTTGTGCGGAGGATTATTGCCGGCGCGAGATCTTCGGGCTTTGGTGCGTCCACCGGGGAAACATTGACGCGCACGGTCAACTCGCTCTCCGACTCGCCGCGGTGCACGCCGCGGGTTGGCGGAACGTCGGCATAGTCGCGCCCTACGGCTACGCGGATGTGCCGCTCGCAACCCATGAGGTTGTTGGTGGGATCGAATTCCACCCAGCCCGCCTCGCCGAGATACGCTTCCACCCAAGCGTGCGAAGCGCCGGCGGGTGACCGATCGTGGCATTTATCCTCGTGATAGAGATACCCGCTTATGTACCGGCAGGGAATTCTCAACTGGCGCACCAGCGCGATCATGATGTGCGCGAAATCCTGGCAGACCCCGCTGCGCGCCTGCAGCGCTTCGTCAATTGGCGAGTCCACGCGCGTCGCGTGGGGAACGTACTCGAACGCTTCGTAAAGCGAACTATTCAGTTGCTTCAGCAATGCCAACGGCTCCCCCGAGCGTTCCAACCGCAGCTCTGCGCGAAGCCTTTCCAGTTTTTCCGTGCTGTGGGCAAACTGGCTGGGCAGCAGCATCTCCCAATAGTCCCCCTGCGAAACGAGCTCGTCCAATTCGTCCCAGTTACTCTGCCGCACGTTTTCGATGTCACGACGGGGAAGCATTTCCACCGTCGATTCGGTGGTCACGTTGATGTTTTCGTGCCTGCCGGGGATGTCAAAGTGATGCACGGCGTTTCCGTAAAAATCACGGTAACTCATCACGCTGGTGTGCGGGTTCACGTCCAGCGAAAACGCGATGCAGCGCTGCTGCGTGTCGCTGCGAGGTTGCAGGCGCACCTCCATCAGCGTTTCGCCCACCGCCGGGGTGTAGCGGAAGCTCGTCAGATGTTTGATGGAATAGATGGTTGGCATGCTGTTCGCCGCTAGGAAGCGATCTCCGACTCCACCGGGTAATCAAAATAAATCTCGTTGATAGCGCCGTGAATCTCCTTGCAATCCTTGCGCACGTTTTGCAGGTAGGTATGCACTCCTTCCGCGATGATCTCTTCGATCTGGCTGTAGCTGATCTGCGCGCGCAAACGCCCGGCGATCCGCGTGGGAAGCTTGGCGGCGCGCTGGGTCAAATCGCCGATCAGGTGCAGGGCCGCGTTCACGCGGTCCACGGAAAAGCGGATCGAATGAGGAAATTCCGGGTTCAGGAGCAAAAATTCCGCCACGCGGAGCGGACGAATTTCGGCGGTGTGTTTTTTGCAATACGCTTCGAACGCCACGCAATCGCGCAGCAGGCCAACCCATTCGAGATACTCCGCTCCTTCCACCGGGTGGTCGAAATCCGTCGTCATTCGTCTGAAATGCGTCTCCAACAGTGTGGTCAGTGTGTCGGCCCGCTCGACGTAACGCCCCAATTGGATAAATTGCCAGCCTTCTCCGTGGCTCATGGTGGCGTCAGTGATGCCGTGAAAAAGGTAGGCGCCTTCGGTAATCAGTTGAAAGAAGTCGTGCGATTTTAGAATCCACTCTTCCTCGGGCCGCATGTCCATCACATCCAGATACAAGCGGTTCAATTGTTCCCACATTCGCGTGCTGGACTGTTCGCGAACGTGGCGTAGATTTTCGCGCGCGCTGGCGACGCAGGAAACGATGGATGACGCATTGCTTCGGCTGAATACAAGAGTATTGACAAGCTTCGTCGGGTCCACTGGTCCGTCGGCGGACGGCGCGTTCAGGGCCTCCAGCAGAAAGCGCCACCGGCCCGCGCCCATTTCCGGCGACTGGTCCAGCCACAATTGCAGTTCCACGTTAACCAGTCTCGCCGTGTGCTCCGCGCGCTCGATGTACCGCCCCATCCAGTAGAGGCTGTCGGCCACGCGCGAAAGCATTCCGACGTCTCGCGAAAAAGTCTGCACGAAGTAATTTCTTGGTGGGCGCGTGCTCACGAGGTCTTTTCCCTCCCACCAGCTCCCGACGCCAGTCCCGAAGCGAGCANGTTAAGCTCCTGGCGGACTTCCTCGATTAAATCGCCGCCCAGTTCTCCCTCTCGAAGCACCCAGGTGTCTTTGCTGCCTCCGCCTTGCGAAGAATTGACGACCAGCGAGCCTTTCCTCAGAGCCACGCGAGTCAGGCCGCCGGGCACCAGCGTCACTTTCTCNCCCATCACGATGTACGGCCGCAGATCGATGTGGCGCGACTCGACCGCTCCATCAATCAGGCAGGGAGCGCTGGANAGCGCCAGGGTGGGCTGCGCAATGTAATTCCGCGGCTCGGCCAGAATCCGCGCGCGAAATTCCTCGCGTTGCTGCGCCGTGCTTTGCGGTCCGATCAACATGCCGTACCCGCCGGACTCGCCCACGGCTTTCACTACCATCTTNTCCAGGTTCTCGAGTACATGTTGCCGATGGGTTTGCTCCGACATCAGAAACGTGGGNACATTCTGCAAAATCGGGTCTTCGTTCAAATAGTAGCGGATGATTTCCGGCACGAATGCGTAAACAGCCTTGTCGTCGGCAACGCCGGTGCCAATCGCATTGGCCAGGGAAACGTTGCCCGCGCGATACGCGTTGAAAAGCCCCGGCACGCCCAGAATTGAATTTGGCCGGAAGCAGAGCGGGTCCAGAAAATCGTCGTCCACGCGGCGGTAAATGATGTCCACGCGCCGCAATCCCGACGTGGTGCGCATGTACACGACATTGTCGTGCACCAGCAGATCGCGGCCTTCCACCAGTTCGATGCCCATCTGTTGCGCCAGAAAGGTGTGCTCGAAATAAGCGGAATTTGAGACACCGGGCGTCAACAGCACCGTTGTCGGATCATTCCGATAGGGACAATTTTCGGGCGCAAGACTCTTCAGGGTTGCCAGCAGCACGCGCGGGTAGTGGTCCACCGGCCACACGCCGTAATCGCGGAAAAGCGTCGGGAAAACCCGCTTCAGCACCTTGCGATTGGCAAGCATGTACGACACGCCGCTGGGCACGCGCAGATTATCTTCCAGCACCGCGAAATTCCCGTCAGGCAGGCGCACCAGATCCGTACCGCAGATGCTGACGTAAATATCGCGCGGCACATTCAGCCCGCGCATCTCGCGGCGAAAATGCCTGCAACTGTAAATCAAATCGCGCGGCACAACGCGGTCCGCCAGAATTCGCCCTTCGTGGTAGATGTCGCGCAGGAAAAGGTTCAGCGCCGTGAGCCGCTGCGTCAGCCCTTTTTCGACCCGCGCCCATTCGCGTGCCGGAATGATCCGCGGCAGCAGGTCGTTGGGAAAGATCCGCTCGGTGCCTTCCTTGCTTCCGTACACCGTGAAGGTGATGCCCTCGTGAAGGAATGCCAGGTCTGCCGCCTGCTGGCTGCGGCGCAGCTCTTCCGGAGGAAGTTTCAACAATGTCTGCTGAAGCGCACGGTAGTGCTCCCGGGCATTCCCCGGCGAATCGAACATCTCGTCGTAGGCTGTGTCGAGTTGATAGTTCACGAAAGAGGGAGGCTGGCTAAGTCGCGTTGAGAGTGCCGTGGCTGTCATCGTTCTTCCTGCAACCCGGCGGTGGGGGTAAGTCCCTTGTGGGCGGCTGGCTCGCCACCGAGCCGACACTGTAGGTCTCCGGATCGCATGGCGTCCAACGCAAATTCCTGATGAGATGGATGATACTTTCGAATGCGCGTCCCGCATCACAATGGGCATATGAAGTGCGTCACAGTTTGACTGTGCGCCTAAACATAAACTTCCTTTACAGTTGAGATTTCGGAGCCAATGGAAGATGCCTGCGACTACGCTATACTGAGTCTATCTGAGATGTCGCGCAGGCCAGGGGATGAGCACGCTTCCGCTGCGCCCCGACTCGGCAAGGACCCAAGCCGATGAACCATATCTTCGTAATGTTGACCGTGCTGGCCTATCTCCTGAGCATGGGCTTGTACATGAGTTTTCTCTACGCCGGCAAAGAGGTTACCGGGCGTCTCGCTACTGTGTTGATGTTTATGGGTTTAGCGTGCCATTACCTGGCGCTATTGGGACGCGCCCGGGCCATGCACTCCGTCCCCTACCATGACCTGCAAGGCTCCATGTCTCTCTTCGGCTGGCTCCTCGCCGTCACCTACCTTTGCCTCGAAATCTATCACCGCCAGCGCACCGTCGGCGCCTTCGTGGTTCCCATCATCCTGGCCTTCTTTCTCGCCGCCTCCTTCGCGCCGGAGCATCCCGCACCTCCGACCGAGGCGCATGGCGTGGTCTTCGCCCTGCACGTCACGTTGAGTATTCTGGCGTACGCGGGGTTTGCCCTCTCCTGCGTCCTGAGCCTGATGTTTCTTGGGGAAGAGCGGCTGCTGCGGATCCGCAAGCTGGGCGACATTGTCTGGCGCCTGCCTTCGCTCGAACTCCTTGAGCGCATGAGCCACACCAGTGTCCTCGTGGGGCTGGTCACCATCGCCGTCGGCACAGCGCTGGGATTCCTCGCCGTCGACCGCCAAGCCGGGCAGCACTGGTATTTCGATCCCAAATACATCGTCACGCTGGTGGTGCTGCTCCTCTATGCGGCCTATTTCCAACTGGCGCGCACCACGGCCTGGAGAGGCGCACGCGCCTCCAAATTGTGCGTGTTTAATTTTGTTCTAGTGGTGCTCAGCTTCACGGTGGTGAATCTCTATTTTTCAACGCATCACCGGTATTTTTAGGAGCGCGCTTCGCGCGGCATGGAGATCGTACTCGTTGGCCTGAACTTCCGCACGGCGCCCGTTGGGGTGCGGGAAAAGGTGTCGTTTACCGGCGAACAGGCGCAGAGGGCGGCGGAAGAGCTTCGGTCTCGTGGAATTCTCGAAGAAACGCTGGTACTTTCCACATGCAATCGCAGCGAGATCTATGGGGTTAACTCCGACGCGAATCACGAATCGGCCGCGGCGCTCTCCTCTTTCCTGAGCACATTTCACGAACTTCTGCCCGACCAACTGAATCCTTCTCTCTATCACCACTACGACCACGACGCGGTACGTCACCTGTTCCGCGTTTCCGCGGGCCTCGAATCAATGCTGCTCGGCGAAGCGGAAATTCTTGGCCAAGTCCGCGAAGCCTATCTGCGCGCGCATGACGGACACGTGACCGGCCCGGTGCTGAACCGTTTGTTCCAGGCGGCGCTCGAAATCGGCAAGCGAGTGCGCGCGGAAACGGAACTCGGCACGCGGCCGATGGGCGTTGCTTCGGCGGGAATGAAGCTGGCCGAGCGGATTTTCGGAAAGCTCCAGGACCGCAGCGCGCTGGTTCTCGGCGCCGGCACGATCAGCGAGCAGGTTGTGTCCCAGTTGCGGGACCGCAAAATCAAGAATCTCTACCTGATGAATCGCTCGCGCGAAAAGGCCGAGGAGTTCGCCCGCCAATACGACGGAAAAGTCCTCGAATGGGGAGAGTGGGACACTTCGCTGAAATTTCCCGACGTCATCGTGTCGGCCGTGGGCATGCGGCACTTTGTGGTGACCCGGCCCATGGTCGAGCGAGCCATGGCTTCACGTGGAAATCGCGCCCTGTTCCTGATGGACCTTGGGATGCCCCGCAACATTGACCCGGCGGTGGCCGACATTTATAACGTCTATCTGTATTCGATCGACGATTTGACGGAAATCGTGACGCAGAATCGCGACGCGCGGCAAAGCGAAGTTCCCAAGGCGGAATCGCTGGTTGAAGACCATGTGGCGAAGTTCATCTCGTGGCAGGCCAGCGTCGAGCTGACCGGCGTGCTGGAGCACCTGCGCGGCAGCTTGAAACAGCGCCGCGCTGCTTTTCTGCAGGAGCGCCTAGCCGGCATGAATCACTTCAGCGGGGAAGACCGCGAACGCATCGGCAACCTGATGGACGAATTGATCGAGCACCTGCTGCTGCATCCCGCCGAGCGCCTGCGGACAGAAAAAGAATTGCGCCGCAAAATTCAAAACGTCGAAGCCATTCGAGATTTGTACTTATCTGACCGGGAGAAACCGTGAAGCCCCTTCGCATCGGTTCAAGAGGCAGCATCCTGGCCCGCTGGCAGGCCGAATTCGTGCGCAAGCAGCTTTTCCAGCTCACCGGCGTCGAAGCGGAAATCATCATCGTCAAAACCACCGGCGACAAACTGCAGCAGTCTCCCCTGACGCAGATCGGCGGGAAGGGAATCTTCATCAAGGAGCTGGAAGAAGCTCTGCTTGAAGAAAGTGTCGATCTGGCGGTGCATAGCGTGAAAGATATCCCCACGGAAACTCCAGGCCGGTTGCATTTTCCCGCGGTTTGCCGGCGCGACGATGTGCGCGATTGCCTGGTTTCGCACACAGGGACGACGCTGGCAAACCTGAAGCAGGGCGCTCGCGTAGGAACCAGCAGCCTGCGGCGCCAGGCGCAACTTCGCCACTATCGCCCCGACCTCGACCTCCGCGATCTCCGCGGCAACGTGGACACCCGCCTGCGCAAGGTGGAGAGCGGCGAATACGACGCGATCGTGCTTTCGAAAGCGGGGCTTGACCGTCTGGGATGGAGCCAGAAAATTACCGAGCCACTTTCGACCGAAATTTCCCTGCCTGCCGTCGGCCAGGGCGCGATCGCGATCGAATCGCGCGTGAAGGATCGCGACGCCGACGAGATCTTGTCCAAGCTGGACGATCTGGAAACGCGCACGGCGATCATCGCGGAACGGGCGTTGCTCTCCGCGTTGCAGGGCGGATGCCAGGTGCCGCTGGGCGCCTGGGCGCGAATGGAGCGTACCGAGCTTGTGATGGAAGCCGTGGTTTGTTCCGTGGATGGCAAGCAATACGTTCGCGAGAAAGCTACCGCGCCGCCGGACCAGGCCGCGCAGCTTGGCGAACATCTGGCGCGCGTACTTGCCGAAGGTGGCGCGCGGAGTATTCTGGAAGAGGTGCAGCGCGCCCGTGGGTGAAAACAGTCACAAGCCGCTGGCAGGGAAGCGCGTCGTCGTAACGCGTGCGCTGGAGCAGAGCCAGTCGCTCGTGGACGCCCTGCGCGATGCTGGGGCGGAGCCGGTCTTGTTGCCGCTGGTCGCCTTCGCGCCCGCAGACAATTCCGCGGAACTTGACGCCTGCCTGAAGAATGGCGCGCAGTTCGATTGGGTGTTTTTTACGAGTCAGAACGCCTTGCGGGCGGTTCAGCAGCGTTGCACTGCCTTGGAACTCCCACTCCCTCAGGTTTTCGCGGGGGTGAAAATTGCCGCCATCGGCTCTGCGACCGCGGAAGCGGTATCCGCCGCGGGCTTGCCCGTGAACTACGTTTCCAGAATTCACAACGGCGTTGCGCTCGCAGAAGAACTCGCAAAGCAACTGCAAGGGAAGCGCGTATTCCTTCCTCGAAGCGATCGCGCAAATCCGGAGTTGATTGCGACCTTGAAACACCACGGCGCGCAAGTGACGCCGGTGGTCGCGTACAAAACAGTTTCGCCGAATTTGGATTCACCCGAAAAGCAAGAGTCCCTGCTTCGCAGCGGTGCCGACGCCATTCTGTTTTTCAGTCCCTCGGCGGTGCATCATCTCCGCGATCTTTTCGGCGCACAACGATTCCGCGATCTGAGCCGCCAATCCATTTTCGTCGCGATTGGCCCGGTTAGCGAAAACGCGCTGAAAGCGGAGGGCGTAAGCCGAATTCTTTTGGCCGCCGACACCACTGTCGCCGCTGCCGTGGCCACACTGGCAGAATATTTCGCAAAGGCAGGCCAGCAGCAGCCTGCAGGAGCCAAACAAGGATGAGCTTCCCCATTCACCGTCCCCGCCGGATTCGTGGCACGGAAGCGTTGCGCGGCCTGGTTCGCGAAACGCGCCTCACCACCGCCGGCTTTGTCTATCCGATGTTCGTTTGCCCCGGCACGAAAGTCCGCAAGGAAGTCAGCTCCATGCCCGGCGTCTACCAGCAGTCCGTGGATCAGATTGTCGAAGAGTGCCGCGAGGTGGAATCCCTCGGCATTCCCGCCATCATTCTTTTCGGCCTGCCCGAAAGCAAGGATGCCCGCGGGACAAGCTCGCTCGCGAAAACGGGCGTGGTGCAAAAGGCCGTTGAGGCCATCAAGAAGGCAAAACTCAATCTCCTGGTGATTACCGACGTTTGCCTGTGCGAATACACCGACCACGGACACTGCGGCATCGTGGAGCACGGCGAAATCCTGAACGACCCGACGCTGGAAATCCTGGCGCAGCAGGCGTTATCGCATGCCCGCGCGGGAGCCGATATCGTCGCACCCTCGGACATGATGGATGGCCGAGTGGCCGCAATTCGCATCCTTCTCGACGGCCACAAGTTTGAAAACATTCCGATCCTCGCCTACGCGGCGAAATACTGTTCCGGTTTTTACGGGCCATTCCGCGAAGCCGCGCAATCCGCGCCGCAGTCGGGCGACCGCCGCAGCTACCAGATGGATCCCGCCAACGCCCGCGAAGCGTTGAAAGAAGTCGCGCTCGATGTGGAAGAGGGCGCTGACATCGTGATGGTAAAGCCCGCGCTGCCTTATCTCGATATCATTCGCGCCGTGCGCGAACGCTTCGACGTGCCTGTGGGCGCTTACAATGTCAGCGGCGAATACGCGATGGTCAAGGCCGCCGCGCAAAAAGGCTGGATCGAAGAGAAGCGCGTGGTCCTTGAAATTTTGACCGGGATTCAAAGGGCCGGTGCGGACATTATTCTGACCTACCACGCCAAAGAAGTGGCTCGCTGGTTGAAATCCTGAGTCCCGAAAAAAGGTGCCCCGATGAATGCGACACAAGCCCAGGCAAAACCCGAACGCCGCCGTTCGCGGGAAATCTTCGAAAAGGCGGAAAAAGTCCTCGTCGGCGGCGTCAACAGTCCCGTGCGTGCGTTCCGTTCCGTCGGCGGCGAGCCGCTGATCATCGAAAAGGGAAGTGGGCAATACCTTTACGACGCCGACGGCAACCAGCTTCTCGATTATGTCTGCTCGTGGGGCGCGATGCTCCTGGGTCATGCGCATCCCGCGGTCAGCGCGGCGATCGCCGAGCAAGCGAAACGTGGCACAAGCTTCGGCGTCACCACCGAATTGGAACTGCAGCTCGCCACGCTGATCACCAAAGCCATTCCCTTCATCGAAAAAGTGCGCTTTGTTTCCAGCGGCACCGAAGCCACCATGAGCGCTGTCCGCCTGGCGCGCGGCGTCACCAAGCGCGATTTCATTATCAAGTTCGAAGGTTGCTATCACGGCCATGCCGACAGCTTTTTGTCGCAAGCCGGTTCGGGCCTCGCCACGCTCGGCATAGCCGAATGCCCGGGCGTTCCCCAAGCGCTTGCCGCGCTCACATTGAACGCTCCTTATAATGACCTGCTGTCGGTGGAAAGACTTTTTATTGAATACAAAGACAAAATTGCCGCGGTAATCGTCGAGCCTATTGCCGCAAACATGGGCGTGGTTCTGCCGAAAGAGGGATTTCTGCAAGGCCTTCGCGACCTCACGCGAAAGAATGGCGCCCTGCTGATCATCGACGAGGTCATCACCGGCTTCCGCCTGCACAACGGCTCCGCGCAAACGCTTCTCGGAGTCGAAGGCGACCTGATTACCCTGGGAAAAATTATCGGCGGCGGCGTGCCGGTTGCCGCATACGGCGGCCGCGCGGAATTGATGAACAATGTCGCGCCCTTGGGGCCTGTCTACCAGGCAGGCACGCTTGCCGGCAATCCGCTCGCGATGAGCGCCGGCATCGCCACGCTGAACGAACTGGCCAAGCCCGGCCTCTACGACGGCATCAGCGCGCTCGCCAAAAAACTGGTGCACGGGCTGCGGAATGCCCTCGCCGGTGCGGGGATCCCCGCCCAGGTCAATAGCATGGGCTCGCTTTCCACTATCTTCTTCACGCCTGAACCGGTCACCAATTACTCCGGGGCAAAGCGCTCCGACACGAAGGTCTATGCCCGCTATTTTCGGGAAATGCTCAACCGTGGCATCTTCCTGGCGCCTTCGCAATTTGAAGCCGCCTTTGTTTCCGCCTCTCACACTTCCGCCGATATCGACCGCACCATTGCCTCCGCGCAGGAAGTGCTAAAATTCATGGCGGCTCAGCCGTTGGCGTAAATCCACCGCTAAGAGGGAACCCCCGATGCACGAAGTGCTCGAAGAGCATGCTCATCATCACGATGAGGAGCCATGGACGTTGCCCGTCGCCATCACCATCTCCATTCTCGCGGTGCTCGTCGCCATGTCCACGCTGATGGGCCACCGTTCCAGCATCGAGGCGGTGCTTCTGCAGACGCAGGCCACCGACCAGTGGGCGTATTACCAGGCCAAAAATAACCGCCAGCATCAGATGCAGATCGATGCGGATTTGCTTGGAGTCTTGACGGCAGCGGATAAGGAAAAAGCGGCGGCCCTGCGCGAGAAATACCTGAAGGAAATCGAACGCTACGATAATGACAAGGACCAGATCAGCGAAAAAGCCAAGGAATTCGAAAACGAGCGCGCTGTCGTCTCCCGACGGGAAGACCGTTTCGACGCCGGGGAAGTGATCCTCGACATCGCCTTGATCATTTGTTCCCTGACGTTGCTCACGAGAAGAAAAGGCTTCTGGTATTCGGGGATCGTAATCGGCGTGGTGGGATTCTTTGCCGGCATCAGCGGCTTTTTGGTCCACTGAGTTTCTGGCCCATCTCAATGCTTACGCGACCGAGGGCGGACGGTTGCCCCGCAACAGCGCCAGCTCATCTTTCAGCCGGTCAATGTGCTCCAGCAATTCCCTATGCCTCAGCACATCCGCATCGGGCTTTTTGCCGATAAACGAGAGCGTCCCGCCCGGTTCCAGGATGCACTGATCCACCTCGTTCAACGAACTGAATCCCTGCTTCCGTGCGGCCGCTTCCAACTGCGCAACGGTAATCAATTCTTTTTTCAAATTCTCGGGCCGGAGCTTGCCACCCTCAATCAAAATGTCCGCCTTGCCTTCCACAATCTGGTCCAGGTCCTTATGCTTATACAGGAACCGCACCACCAGATAATTCACCGCCAGCAGGGAAGTGGCGCCCAACAGCCCGCCCGAAACCGAATTGTCGTCCCCGATAATCGCGTTCTGCACCGTGTTTGAAAGCGTCAGCAGCACAACCAGGTCGAACGGATTCAATTGCACCAACTCCCGCTTGCCCGAGAGCCGCAGCATCACCACCAGAAAAAAGTACACGATTACTGGCCGAAGGATCTTTTCCAGAATCGGCAGCGTGATCACGAACATGTCTTTCCAGATTCCGTGCATGGCGGCAATCCCTCCAGGAGCCGGCCTCCGGCGGCGCAGCTCGCGCAGTTTCAGCAACTTATGGTTAGGGAGAGTAACACGACCCCGGCGAGCGCGGCAGGCCGCTAGCCAAAACCACCTGCCCTTTCGTACAGTCATTGTTTCGCAACCCGCTCCTTTCATCGGCTATACGAAACTCACTCGATTGCTTACAGTAAAAGCAGACACTTTACCTTCAGCAAGAGCTTTCTGGTTCTAGGTCGATCCTTGGAGGCTTCCGAAAGTCCCGCCGGTAGTTCTGCGCTCCAGCCGGCCAATGAAGCGACAATATAAATGGCCCAGAGAATTTTCTCGGACCCCGGTTTCGCTCTCGGGACCGCACAACTTGCGTCCTTACTGGACTCCACCAGGGAAATCATCGCCGTTCTCTCCGCAGACGGCACCCTGCACTTCGCGAATTCCACGTTCCAGACCAGTTTGGGTTACCGGCCGGACGAGCTTGTCGGCCGCAGCCTTCATGCTTTGGTGCACTCCGCCGACGTTGGACCTGTTCGCACTCATCTGAAGCAGGTTGCGGCGCAGAATGGCTCTCCCCTCACCAGCCGTTGCCGATTCCGCAGCCGGGATGGCTCCTGGCGCTGGTTCGAAATCACCTGCCGCAGCCGCCTCTCCGATCCCGCGATCG
>JGI12635J15846_10000908_pt1 | contig 25906 bp, 24 predicted proteins | sample BlaSpr_A8_OM2_M2_FD_15846 | JGI IMG/M metagenome (IMG submission 15846) | reverse complement strand
CGCCTGCCATGAGCGAAGACTTGTGGGTTGAGGCGGGACCCTTCGACTCTGCTCAGGGTAAACCCTTCGACTATGCTCAGGGTGAATTGGTTGGACCAGGGAGACCCCCCTGGTCGGTAAATTATTGAAACAACATGGGTTAATAGTAGGGCGCGCAAGTGTTGGAAATGCAGGAGTTAGCGGAGCGCGGAAAGCCTTGAGCCGCCAGCGGTTAGCGATTAGTTGGGAGGGAAGTGATCTCATCATCATCCTCGTTGAGGAGGGTGGCTACGAAGTTCCATTCGGGGTCGAGCGTGTTGGTTGGGAGCTCGCTGGCGGAGAGGAGGCGGGAGCACCGGAGCATCACGTAGCAGAGATGCCTAAGGACGCGGGCCTCGCTTGTGGAGATGGTGCCGTCGGCGACGGCGGCGGGAAGTTTGTCGAGCAGGCGATGGGTTTTTGCGTCAGGGACCGTGGCGCCGGAGGGGGAGGCGAGTTCACGGGTGAGATCGGAGGGTCGAAGGCGGCGGTGCGGGGCGTGGGCATGCGGGTAGCAAAGGCCGTCGTCTTGAGGATGAGCAGGGAGGGCGCAGCGGCGTCCATCGGCAAATTGAAGCCTGCAACGAGCGTGTGGGGATTCGGCGCGTTTGGTATTCATGTGGGGAGAGTAACGCGTTGTGTATATAGCTGTCTAGTTACAGAACGTTGCATGCAGTTTCGAACGGCGGGAGGAAGCGTTCGAATGGCGTAGCGATCGTAAGCTGGGTCAGTAATCGGGAAACGGAAGTGAACCCCCAAAACCCAGGTACCAAAAATCGGAACCTGGGGCACCCTCCGTGTCGTTGTGATTGGGGAGCGGGGAAAGCTTGCTCATTCGAATAACCGATGCTGCGCAAGAAAGAGAGGCTCATATGCGGGCCACCCGCCCAGCTATCTCGGGAGGAATCTTACTCGAAATTAAACAGATTTCGCCATCCGGCGGCGCACCCGTTGTGGGTTGAGTTCCCGTGGGTGGCCTTCGATTAGCGCGAAGGCCACCCTTTGGGCCGGAGAATCGTCGAGGCTTTAAGGCTAATTTTCGTTATCGTCTTCGTCGTCGCGTGTTGCGCGCATGGCGTGTCTCGAGACATAGTCCGCCACGGCTCTGCCAAGGGTATTTGCACGCACGCACGAGGTTCGAAAGTGAATGCCTCCAAAGACGCGGGCGTTGGCGATTTCCGCGACTGTGTCGGAGAAACTCGCAAACGAACGAGTCTTTCCGGGAGTTGTCTCCGAGGTGAGGCTAAACGCCGTGTTGTCTCCAAACGCGGCGGCCAGGATGAACGCGGCTGAACCACTCACCGTGGAATGGCCCGATGGATACTCGGGATGCGCTGGAGTGCCGCCGGGAAAGAAGTCCAGCCATGGTATCCAGGCTGGGTCCGAATCCGCAGGGGTGAACCCGTCCCGGATCGCGGTGATTGGCCGCCAGAAAACGTAGCGGTACTTGCCATCCCAGCACGCGATTCCGGCGTCGGCCATCGAGACATTCAGCAACGCGAACAGGTGGGCATTCTCGGTGAACGAAAGCCCGCGTTCCACGGAAATCTGTGCGGCAATGCGGTTCCAGTAAAGTGGAGTGTTGCCCGCCCAAAACAGCGCGAGATCCGATTGATCCTGCAGACGCCCCGATCCGGAGTAGACGCCCATCTTAAACAGTTCGTCGAGATCAGCAGCGTACTCCGGGCTGTTGAGCGCCGGTGGCGGCGGCAAACGGAATTGCGAAGGCCGCCTCAGCACCCACGGCGTCATCGTGGCGAACTGCGGGCCCGCCCCGGGCACTCCAGCCAATTGGTTGGGCAACCCCTGTGGCGTCGGGCGCCAAGCACCGATGGCGTCCTTTGTTCCGACGATACTCTGCACGCCAAGGAACTGCGGCGGCGCGGGCGCGATCCCATCGGTCAGCCTCCAGGCCCAAATGGCGTCCGCAACGGTCTGTCCCCAGGCGACGCCGGCGGCGATGGATTGAGCCTTTTCTGTGGAGGCGAGCGCCGCAATCGATGCGTCGCGTTGCGTCTTGAGCGTTGCGCCCTGTAAAGGTTTATACAAATCGACCAGGATGACATAGGCGGCCTGAATCGCGGCCGCGCGCTGAGAGGCGTTGTGCGGTGCAGCTGGTCTTACATGTAGCGGCTGAAAGCGCGGCTCAATGCCGTTGACCGCATCGAAAACCGACGCAGACACGAGCGCGACCACGCGGGTGCTCACCAGCGGATTGGTGCCGCCGGCAAGGACCGTCGTGTTCATGACTCCAATCCACTCAAGCACCGGGTCTGGAGTGGCAGCCGACACCGGCAAAGGACCGGCAGCGAGCATCACCACACTCAGCACCAGCAATGTACTGCAAATCGTGGCGCCGGCACCTCGCCGGCGAACGAACAGGAAAAGGCCCAAGTTAAACCTGGTTAAGTCGCGGATCATCATTTCCTCCTTGTGAACGGAGGCAGCGTTGTGGCGGGCTAGCGGGCAGTTTGCGTTGACCTGGCAAATCGCGCGTCAGCTGGAAAGCGCTACCGTGGGCACCAACTCGTCGGTAGCAGTGGCGAGTTGTTAGTTTTGTATGCCTCTGACGCACGCAAGTCAAGTAAATCTGTTTTTACTCCCGGCGGGTGTCCCGGGCCAACCACCGCTTACAGGCTCAAGTCACCGCGCCAATCAGAATGACTTCCCCAGGCTTGATTTTCTCGATGGCTAGAACGCAGCCGGGAAAGTGTTGCCGCAGATGGTCGAGACGGTTAGAGGAAGACTGAAGGACAACGATGGCGATTTTGCGGCCCGCCAGGTTTTGCTGGTATCGCAGGTTTGTGTCCACCGTAACCAGCACATCAAAAGCAGCTTCCGCGACACTCAAAAGTTCGCCGTTCTTTTTTCCGGCCCAACCCGCTTCCTGCACGGTGCGGCATTCGTGCCCCGCGTCCGCGAGGACTCTCTTGAGTGCTTTCGGGGTGCACTCATCCAGCAGCGCTCTCATTTGAGCTGGGCGACTAGGCTGAGTCTGGCTTCTTCGATAGCGGCGATGGCCAGTTCGCGGGTGACGCTCGGATATTGCTCCAGAAACTGATTCAGCGTGTCGCCGCCTTCCAGATACTCGATCAAAATCTTAAACGGGACGCGAGTTCCGCGGAACACAGGCTCCCCGCCGAGAATTTCAGGATCCTTGATGATGATGCCGGCCATCCAGGTTCACCTCGTTCCCTAAAGTGTACAGCCAAAGTTCACGTACCGTAAGCCGGCAGCGGTAATCAGCGATCATTTGTCAGGAGACGGAACGGATACCCTAAGCGCGCCGCCCTTCTCTGTTCGCCGAAATCTTCCATGTAGCGCTAGCTGGAACCTGTCCCGGCCCGGTCGGGAAGCTAGCTTCTTCGATTTGGCATTGGTCATACCAACAACCCCACGGCCCAGGTACCAAAACCCCTCACGTGATGCGCTCGGGGCAGGCCGGAAGCTGGGGCACCCTCCGTGTCGTTGTGATTGGGGAGCGGGGAAAGTTTGCTCGTTCGAACAACTGACGCCGCGCAAGAAAGAGGGGGCTGATCTCCGGGCCACCCGCCGGGATGATTCCTGGCTGTCGCCTTTTCCTGATTTGTCATCCCGACCGGAGCAGCCCGACTTTTTCTTTCGCGCCGCAGTTAGGCGCGTCGGGCTGCGCAGTGGAGGGACCGTGGCAACATCCATCCTCACCCAGCCCACAGTCGCATCCACCCGCCGAGCCGCCCGCACCTCTTCGCTTCCTGCTATCTGCTAACTGTTATCTGTTCGCGCCTTCGGGCCGCGATTCGCGGCTACCTCCGCGACGAACCTCCTGAGCGCCTCAGGGTTCCGAAATGTATGGAGGTCCGCATGGACCGCGTGGTTAGCGATCGCCTCCATCAGAATCGGACGGCCTCGCCAGTGATACGTCAAGAGCCACCACCAGAAGTCGGCGCGCTCTCGCGATCGCCGAATGGCTCGCCAAGCGCAGCGGAGGAGCGAGAAGTCCAAAAAAAGAATCGTGTCCGCCGTACGAAGCCGGATCTCCACAGCGTCGTAGGGCCCCAGATCGCCGTCCATGATCCATCTCTCTTCCGCGACAAGTCTCTCTTGGATCGCTACCCACTGATCGCGCCGTCTAGCTGCAAGGCCTCGCTGCCAGAAGACCTTGTCCAGCTCTATTACCGGGAGCCCCGTGATCTCGCCCAGGCTCACCGCAAGCGTCGATTTGCCTGACGCTCCACGACCTAGGATGACCACGCGCTTCATATCTGCAATGTACGCCGGGTGCACAGCCTCAGGGTGAGCGGCTGGGGCTTGTGTTTTTCGCTTTGACATTCTTCCCGGAGATACGCCCCAGAGTAAACACAAAACAACTCAACACCCACCCTCCTAAAGCAGGGTGGGGCAACCGGGGGCAGGCCGGAACCTGGCCACCCTCCGCGTCGTTGTGATTGGGTAGCGGCGAAAGGTGGCTCGTTCGAACAACCGTGGCTGCGCCAGAAAGTGGAGGCTGACATCCGGGCCACGCGCCAAGAGAGAAGAGGCTGATATCTGGGCCACCCAGCAATTCTTTAACTCTAGTTCGTAGTGAGAAATAGCTGATGTGACCCGCCCGCGCCTGTTCCTCCATTGTGACGAAATCCTTCGGCACGATATTCGATTTGGATAATGGCAAACTTCTTCGAGATCTCAACGCTGTCACCATACACGACCACATCATTTTCCGTTCCGTCGACGACGGTCGCCAACGTATAAAGAGGATTGCCTTCAGTCGGTGCGTAGATGAGAATGCGGCGACTCTTCGCCGAACCTACCAGGATGTAGTTGGCGTAAAAAACAGTCTCACCCTTGGGCAGAGACTTGGTGGGTGATATTCGTCTGTCGTCCCACTTTCGAATCTCACCCAATTGGAGTGTGTTTCCGTAGCGTTGCAGTACCTTGATTTGAAGTGCGCAGGAACCCACAGGCTCTTCAACAATTTGCAACTCGTCACAATGAACATACACTGCATATGCAACTGAAGATGAGTATCCAGCGGGGACGAACAGCGTCAAAATATTGTCTTCACTGAGTTCCACAAGTTCCGCGCCCATCGCTCCCCAGTCCCCCTTGCCCTCGCTGACCTGTGCGACCTTCCGGATATACTTGCGAAGCTTCAGGGTGTTTCTCTCCGCCTGATTAAGAGGTCTCTTGGTGTTTTCAGCGATTTTCTCCATAAGGCTATTTCGCTCGCGCTCCAACTCATTGCGTTCGTTCTGTAATTCAGCAATTCGAACCACGGCGGTCTTCGACTCTTGACGTAAACGGTTGGCCTCCGCAGAGTGACGAAGTTCCCGCCAAGAGAAAAATGCGGCGATCAAAATAGGCGGGACGAGGACAGTAGCTGCATGCCACCAAGGATGTATCCATAAAAATAGTCGAATAGCCTCCGTCATGCTTACCTCTCGGTGATTCATTTTTGAGAAAGCGGCTTAGCCATCAATTCCAAATAATTCGCTAATGCAAGTTCCATGGCTGGCATCACCGACTCGCCCCTCATGACAAGGTCCAGTCTTCTTTTATCTTCGGGTGACATCGCAGGTTCAGGAAGTTTCTTTTTCATCAACTCTGCTCGGGCAACTACAGCCTGCGGGAGGATAGAACTGAGAAACTGAGCATCCCTCTTAGAGCTAAGTTCGCTTGACTTCTGATTAAATTCATTCCACTTCAGTCGCTTTTCAGCCTCCGGTCGATCTTGTCGGGAGAAATTGATGAATTCATCAGTCTGTTGGTGGCTAGCGAGATCATAGTCCCGCCAATCATCCCGGAGCTGCGTAACTACGCCCATCGTAAAGGCATAGAGGTCTTTGTCACTGGATACTTTGGACTCGTACTGTTTTCGTGTGAATTCCGCGCTCGTTTCCGCGAGCTTTAACACGCCTGGGCCAAATTGACTGAGCACACTTAATTGTCCTTCCAAATATTTTGTTTCACCCGCCCTTCTGATCTCTGCCTCATCAAGTTTCGTCTGCAACTTTTTGAGGGTCTCTTGCTGGCCGTCCACTTCGATGGCGTGTGCTCGTCGGCTCCGTTGTTGCTGCCATAGCGTTACGCCACTGCAGATCAAACCTAACACCATGATCGACCGCCACCACCGTTTGTGAGATTGGTCCGACGGGTTTTTGGCAAGTCTAATGCCCACAAGTACGCTCATCACCGCGATAGCGAGCGGTAACAGAACCACGATGGCATCCAAAATAGAATCAAGCATACTTACCTCTCTGGTGAACAATAGTACCAAAATGAGAAATGCGGGGAAGGGAATGCCAGCCAGAGAATCACTTGGCGGGTCCCCCGGGCCACACGCCAATCATGGCTGCTCGTGGCGCTCCGGATGAGCGCCAATATACAGGATGTAATACGCTAGGCTATCCTGTTTTCCGAGGAGAACATGAGCCTGCTGACGATCATCCGCAACCTATCGCAACCCCTATTTGCAATCCTTCTCTCGCTTCCTGCCCTGGCCCAACACCCGGCTCCTTCCATCCCTTCCACTGGTTTTGCCGGGCTGGATGAGTACCGGGCGTCGCGGATTTCAATCTACACGGACGATTTCGGGCAACTGGCACGCTATCGGCAGGCCAACGCCGCGCTCGCGCCGCCGGCGGCGGGCGAAAGCCGAGTCGTTTTCCTTGGCGACTCCATCACCGACTACTGGAAGTTGCCAGATTATTTTCCTGGCAAGCCTTATATCAACCGCGGCATCGATGGGCAGACCACGCCCGAGATGTTGGTGCGTTTCCGCCAGGATGTGATTGCTCTGCACCCTAAAGTGCTCGTCGTGCTCGCGGGAACCAACGATATCGCGGGCGTCACCGGGCGCACGTCTAACGAGGACATCGAGGCCAACTACGCTTCCATGGCCGAGCTGGCGCGCGCGCACCGCATCCGGGTGGTGTTTGCGTCCATCCTCCCGGTGCATAACTACACGCACGATGCTGAGGAGTCTTTTGCGCTGCGTCCGCGCGATAGAATCTTGGCGCTGAACAAATGGCTTAAAGACTACTGCGCCAAAAACCGTTTCGTGTTTATCGACTACTTCAGCGCCCTGGTTGACGAGCGGGGCATGCTGAAGCGCGCCCTGGCTGACGACGGGCTGCACCCAACGGATGCTGGGTATAAGATCATGGCGCCCCTCGCGGAGAAGGCGATTCAGAAGGCAATAGCGGAAAACAGAGCTCTGTAAGCTGCCGGGCGCCCCGGCTTCCGCCCTTTGGTACCCGGGTCTTGGGTCCTCCCGTTTCTCCCTCTTCTCTCTTGTTCCCACCTCTGCGCGTGCTGCTATTTGTTTCCGCTTTTCTTTCGGCGCTTCAAATAATCTGCCGGCGTGAGTATGAGGACGCCTTGCACGGTTTTTCCGAAATAGGGGCCGAAGTGGCGGATGTCGCCGGTTATGAGGTGGGTGGCGTGCGCTTCGATCGCTGCGAGGAGAATTGGGGCGTCTTTTTGCGGGAGCGTAATGCCAGGGGGAAGTTCGCGCTCACGGGCATCGAAGACTTGGAGTGCGGGAATCAGCCGCGCGAGCCTGCGGCGTTGTGGTTCTTCTTCGAGGTTGAGTTTTGCTTCTTCGATGGCGTAGCAGGAGGAGCAGAGTGCGACATTGCGCAACTTCCAGAAGGCCAGCAGGCCGGAATCCGCGCGATAGGCGGCGGAGAAGAGGACGTTGGCGTCGAGGAAGATTCGGTCCATGGTTGGGCGGGCGATTTTTCGAATGGGCTATTTCGGAGGCTGGTGGGGAATTGCGTTCGGGTCCAGGCCCATTTTTTCGACCAGTGTTTTGGCGCGCTGGTAATCGGCGTCGGTGGTGGCGGTGGAGAGGAGAAACTCGGCCTTGCGCTCGGGGGAGTAGCGCTCGATGGGGAGGATGATCGCCGGACGGAGGAGGACGCCGTCTTCGACGGCTTCGGCAGTGACGAGAGAGCCTTCCTCGATGCCGTAGCGTTTTCTGAGTTTTGCGGGGACGATGACCGCGCCGCGCTTTCCGACTTTTACCGCGTCCATGGTGGACCTCGCTTTGCCAGTATAGCAGATTGTCTGGAATACAGGCAAAGGGCGCGCCTTGGTCCTCGGGATGCGCAAGTTGTGGCTGTTGCTGCGTTCTCAGGTTGAGGAGTCGGGTTTGGGTTCGCCTGCAATCCGGCCCGCCCCGTAATGCCGTTCGGGGTGCAAAATGCCCGCCTCGGAAGGCGGGCGCTAGATAACCCAAGAGGGCGGGGCCCCTTCGCTCTCGCTCAGGGCAAGCTCTTCGGTCAGACTCAGGGCAGGTAAACGCCGCCCCTACAAGGAGAACGGCACACCCTGTCCGACCCATTGCGCTCCAGCCCCCTTGGTGCCAGAATCACCACGTTGCTGGAACCCGGCCCGGCATCCCCAAAAGGGAGCCGCCCGGCGTGGGAAACATCTACCCGCTCCCCGGTGTCTAATACACAGAGCGGACAAAGGTTGGGGCACATCGTACGAAGACATGCCCAACCCAGAAGCGCCAGCAAGCCCCGGTTTCTACTTCGCAGGTGGGGCAGAAAGGCCGACCGTGTCCGATTGGGCCAGCGCACTCTCGTGGGGTAATGACGAATCCGAGCTTGTCACCGAGCTGCAAGCGGGCTCGGAGACCGCCTTTGACTGGCTCGTCAATCACTACCACGCTCCCGTTTACAACCTGATCCTGGGGATGCTGGGGGATACCGCGGACTCCGCCGACGCGGCGCAGGAAGTTTTTTTGAAAGCGTTCAAAGGAATCCGCAGCTTTCGCCAGGGCAGCTCTCTGAAGACCTGGCTCTATCGCATCGCGATTCGCGAAGCCCTGAATCACCGCCGTTGGTTTAAGCGCCACAACCAGAAAAATGTTTCGATCGACGCCGAGCCGCAGGAAGGCTGCGCGCCGATTGATATCGAAGATTTGAGCGCGACGCCGTTTGAGCAGCTTGCGTCGCACGAAATTCAGCTGGCAGTGCAGGGCGCGCTGCAGCAGGTGCCGGATGTTTTCCGCAGCGCTGTGATTTTGCGGGACATCGAAGGGCTCAGTTACGAAGAAGTCGCGGAAGTGCTGGAGTGCAGCGTGGGGACGGTGAAGTCGCGCATCCTGCGGGGGCGCCGCTCGTTGAAGGAAATTCTCGAGCCGCTGCTGGCGGAAAAATCGCTCCAGGCCAAGACTGTCGAGCGCGACACGCAAACTTCCGAAGCCCAGTGGCGCAAAGCTGAAGTGGCCCGCCAGGCCGCAGCCGCAGCCTCGGGCGTGTGCGCTACCAATCAGGTCGGTCTGCAAATGGCCTACGTTCGAGTTTCCGCGCCGGCAACGGCAGAAAGTATGACGCGCCCGCAGACAGCGCGCGAGGAGCTACCATGACGTGCGATAGAGTCCATCGCCGCCTCGCCGGGTATCTCGACGACGCCAGTGTTTCAGCGGCCCGCTCGGCCGAGCGCGTTGCCATCCGGCAGCACCTGGAAAATTGCGAACCTTGCCGCGAGGAATTGCAGCGCTACCGGAAATTGGCCGTATTGATGTCGCGCGTACCGCGCGCGGTGCCGCCGGCGGATTTGGCGGTAAAGATTAAAGTGGCGGCTTCGCAAGCGCAGCCTACGCAGGATTGGCGTGGGCGCTGGCAGCGGATCAAGGACCGTTCGGAAATTTTGATGGACAACGTGTTTCGCCCGCTGACCGTTCCGGCGACCGGAGGATTTTTCTCCGCCATCGTGATTTTCGTGTTCGTGCTGCACATTATTTTGCCGGGCATCACCGTGCAGGCGGACCCCAACGATGTGCCCACGGCGCTGTTGCGTCCCGCGGAGCTGATTTCGCTTTCCAATATGCCCGCTTCGGCGGAGATGCAGCATCCCGACGTTGCGCTGCAGCACGAGCTGCTGGTGGACGTGGTGGTTGACGCGCAGGGCCAGATGTCCACGTACGAAATCATTGTCGGCCCCGACACACCGGAGATGCGCCATCACCTGGATCAGGTGCTGCTGTTTTCGCGCTTCCGCCCGATGCTGAGCTTCGGGCGCCCCACGCCCGGCGGGCATGTGGTGCTGAGCTTCAGCGCGGTACACGTGCGCGGGTAAGAGCCCTTCGGGCTGGCCGGTCTGAAGCCGGCCACTACATTTTGGAAAAACCCTCTCCCTGTCCTCCCGGCCAGCTTCCCCTTTGTAAACGCCTGCCCCTCGCAACCGCGTCGTTTCCGTCCCCATCGTGTTCAATGGAAGCAGGAGTTAATCATGCGCACCACACTGCGCCTCTTCACACTGCTAACCGCGCTGCTGCTTGGCGCCATGGTTTTGACGCCCGCGCTTCACGCGTCTGCAAGTTCGTCGCGCCCGCAGGGGAATTCACCCGAATCGATTCTGTTGAACGCAGCAAACCACGACCGCGCGGCAATCGGCTTGCCGCTGTTTCAGTGGGACGCGAATCTCGCCGCCGCGGCCCGGTTGCACGCGCAGCGCATGGCGCAACGCAGCACGCTGTCGCACCAGTTTCCCGGCGAACCGCCGTTGCAGGAACGCGCCATGCAAGCCGGCGCGCGGTTCAGCCTGATCGCGGAGAATGTTGCCGAAGGCCCGTCGCCGCAAGGATTGCACACGCAGTGGATGAATTCGCCGCCGCACCGGGCGAACCTGCTGGACCGGGAGCTGAATTCCATCGGGATCGCGGTGGTGCAGAGCGGCAGCTTGTTTTTTGCGGTGCAGGATTTCTCGGCGGGCGTGCCGCAGCTCAGCATCGAGCAGCAGGAATCGCAAATCGATTCGCAACTTGCTGCGCGCGGAATGCGCGTGGTGGACGCCGCTCTGGATGCGCGGAAGACGTGTGAGATGGATCGCGGGTGGGCAGGGCAGCGGCCGTTTGCCGTGCTGCGCTATGAGACCTCGAGCCTGAGCAGACTGCCGGAAGACATCGAGCAGAAGTTGCGCACGGGGAAGTATCATTCTGCCGCGGTGGGCGCCTGCGAGGCGGGCGGCTCGGCGGGATTTACGCGTTTCCGTATTGCCATACTGTTGTACTAAGGCGCTGCGGCGCTTTAGCCGGTTAACCCCTGGAGAGAGCCCCGCTAATGCTTGCGATAAGCTAATTCCGGCTTGCCTTTTCTCCGAAAATCGGTAGACTCAGCAGCATGACGTTCTCGTTCTATACCTACGCGTGGCGATTTACGTACCGGAACAACCGGATGCGAGGGGCCACCGTCTAGTTCGAGCGCATTAAAGGATTCTGGCCCACTCGCAAAGAGTGGGCTTTTTTGTTTTAGGGCCCAGGAAAGAGGCGAAAGGCCAAACGCGGAAGGGAAGTGACCACCATGATTATTTCGATGAAGCTGCATTCGACGCGGGAAGAGATCGACGAAGTTACGGGCATCGTGAAGCACTTTGGGTACAAGGTGCACTCGATTGAGGGCGAAGAGCGCGTGGTGATTGGCGTGGTGGGCATGGGCGACGTGACCGCGTGCATGGAATCGGTGGAGGCGATGCCGCAGGTGGAGAAGGTGGTGCGAATTACCGCGCCGTACAAGTTTGTGAGCAAGGAGTTTCGGCCGGGCAAGACGCGCATCAAGGTGAACGGCGCGGAGATTGGCGGCGACGAGTTTGTGGTGATTGCCGGGCCGTGTTCGGTGGAGAGCGAAGAGCAGATCATGCGCTCGGCGGAGGCGGTGGCGAAGGCGGGCGCGAAATTTCTGCGCGGCGGGGCGTTCAAGCCGCGCACTTCGCCGTATGATTTTCAGGGGATGGAAGAAGAGGGCTTGAAGCTGCTGCAGAAGGCGAAGAAGGCGACGGGACTCGCGATCGTGACCGAAGTGATGGGCGACCGCGATGTGGATTTGGTGGCGCAGTACGCGGACGTGATGCAGGTGGGCGCGCGGAACATGCAGAACTTCATGCTGCTGAAGGCGCTGGGAAAGTGCGGGCGGCCGATTCTGCTGAAGCGCGGGCTGAGCAGCAGCATCAAGGAGTTGCTGATGAGCGCGGAATATATCGTGGCGCACGGGAATCCGGACGTGATTTTGTGCGAGCGCGGGATTCGCACGTTTGAAACGGCTACGCGAAACACCTGCGACATATCAGCCATTCCGGTGCTGAATGAATTGACGCACCTGCCAGTGATTCTGGATCCGAGCCACGCGACGGGGAAGCGCAGCCTGGTGCCAGCCCTAGCCCGCGCGGGCGTAGCCGTCGGCGCCGATGGACTCATCGTCGAAGCCCACCCCGCGCCCGAGCGCGCCATCAGCGACGGCGCACAATCGCTGGACCTCAATCAATTCGCCAAAATGATGGACGACCTGAAACCCTACATCGCTCTCTGGAAAGACGCCCGGAAAAAAGAGACCGTGGCGGCCGCCGCGCGGTAACTGCACCAGAGGATTTTCTGAGGGGGGTAATTTTGCTCAGGAGATCTCGAGAGCGCCCCAGGATGGTCACGGCGAAGCGGGCAGAAGCCGATCCATTACTGCGGCTGCGCGGGGTCTGGCAAGAGACTTTGGAGAGACGAGCCTGCGGATGATTCTGTGGACCGGTTGCGCCAGGCCCGCCAACAAACGATATCTTCCATGGGATAAATCGATTTTTTTACTTCTTCTCAACTTCTTGCGAGTAAATCGAAATCCCACAGTTTCGCAGTGGATTACTTCACCGCTAACGTCGCGCGGCTGCTAGGTCGCCAGTTTGACGGCACCCAGAGATGATGGGGCGACGAATTCGTTTTTTCATAAGTGAGTTACAGAATCTCACATAAATCGCCTGCACGTATCAGAGTCCTTACCCGTCAGCCAGCTAATTGCGTTAGATCTGAATGTTTGCCGGGACTTCCAATTTGGAATTCTGGCCATTTAATTGCCCAAGAGTTTGTTGGGAAGCGGGTGTGGTCCCTCTTCTCCTCCAGGTCCAGCGGGCCTTCACTGAGGGCTTCCTGCAGGTACGAGTGGTCTGAGCTAGAAAACCACAGGTGTCCGCGCGCTTCAGACCGCGAAAAAAAATCTACAGGGGGTAAACGATGGAACGATCGCAGGGTACCGCTCTATCCAGACGATCCACGGTTCGTGTGCTGTTGGTGTTCATGGTACTTCTCGGAGTGGTGTGGCGGGCGAACGCGCAGTCGACAGCGACGTTGCAGGGAACGGTAACCGACCCGGCGGGAGCCGCGGTCCCGAACGCCAAGGTGGCGGCGACCAATGAAGCAACGGGGGTGCAATCGGAAACCATCAGCGACTCCGCGGGTGCGTTTCTTTTTCCATCGCTCTCGATTGGAACCTACAAGCTGGAAATTTCGGCTTCGGGCTTTCAGAAAATGGTTTTGACCGGGCTCAAACTCGATGTGGCAACGGCCGTCGCCGAGAACGTGCAATTGAAGGTTGGTGCAGCCACGGAAACAGTCGAGATTGTCGCTGACGCCCCGCTAATAGATACGGTTACCACAGGCTTGGGTCAGGTGATCAACGATAAGACGGTGCAGGAAATTCCATTGAATGGCCGGCACTTCACGGATCTCAGTCTGCTGACACCCGGAACAGTCACGCCGCCGGCAAATGGATTTCTGTCCGCGCCGTTACGCGGTCAAGGATCGTTCGGCATCAACACAGCGGGCCAGCGCGAAGACACCACCAACTGGCTGGTGAACGGAATCAACCTGAACGACCCGGTACAGAACCAGATCACGTTTCAGCCGCCGATTGACACCCTGGCGGAATACAAGATCGATAATTCGACGTTTCCGGCGGAGTACGGAAGAAATTCCGGCGCGATCGTAAACCTTGCCACGCGCTCCGGGACAAATGAATATCACGGAGAACTGTTTGAGTTTTTCCGCAACAATGCTCTGGACGCGCGCAACTTTTTCAATACCAGCGCCCAGGGTCCCCAGGCGCCGTACAAGAAGAATGAGTTCGGCGCTGATTTCGGCGGCCCAATCGTCAAGGACAAAGTTTTCTTTTTCCTCGCCTATGAAGGAGTGCGCCAGCACCAGAACATTACTGCCACGACGACCGTCCCCAGCCAAAATCAGAGAGCCACGGTGACCTCCCCCGCCGTGACCAGCCTGCTAGGGCTTATCCCGCCAGCTAACTTCCACCAGAAGGGCGACGCGTCAGCGGCGCCGGCCGATTTCACCGGTTTTACCGGTGGTGCTCTCGCCAACGTCTCGCTAAATCAAGGATCCGGCGACGTTGATATCGAACTGCGGCAGAAGGACCGCCTGCATGTCTATTACGTCGTTCAGAAAGACCTTCGGCAAGAGCCGTTGCTCCCGACGGTCCTGGACAGTATCCCGGGATTCGGTGATACCCGCGATGGCTTCCGGCAACTGTTGACCGTTAGCGAGGATCACACCTTTAGCGCTTCCCTTGCCAATACGGTGCGAATCGGGTTCAACAGAATCCATTTGACCTTCCTTCCGAATGCACTGCTCGATCCGGCAAAGTACAACATCACCCTGCCTGCAGGTTCTCCGGCGGCAACGGGATTGCCGGACATCAACGTGGCAGGAACATTGTTTTTCGGCGGACCAAACGGCGAGCCCCAAGGACGCGGGGATACCACCGCCGTGCTAAACGATACCCTGAGCTGGCTGAAGGGGCGTCATTCCTTTGCCTTCGGCGGAGAAATCCGGCGCGCGTACAACAACAACATCGCCGAGAATGTCGGCACTTTCGGTTTCACCACATTTGCGAACTTCCTGGCGGACAAAGCCAATTCCTTTACCGTCCAACTGGGCGCGGGGAACGACAAAATCCTGCAGCCCTCCTACGATGGGTTTGCTCAGGACACCTTTAAGTGGAAGCCGAACTTCACGATTAATCTCGGACTGCGTTACGCGTGGAATTCAACCCCATCGGAAGCCGCCGGGCGCTTCACCAATTTCGATCCGGCCACTGGCACACTCATTTCCACTCCGCAGCCCTATCACACGAGCAACAAGAATTTTCAGCCACGCATCGGATTTGCATGGGATCCCTTTAAGAATGGGAAGACTTCGGTCCGGGCGGCTTATGCAATTTTGACGCAAGATCCCACTACCAATACTGTCAGTGGATTGAGCTCCAATCCCCCGTTCGCGCTGCCGATTGCCGCCGCCTCTGCTACGAACAGCATTACGCTGGAGAATCCGTCCGCCGCGGTTGTCGGCACGAGTCTGGGCCCTTCTGCGATTAACCGCAATTTCAACGACGCGTATTCGCAGGACTGGAACTTGACGATACAACGGCAAATCACCTCCAGCGTGGGCCTGGAAGTCGCCTATGTGGGCGTGAAGGGGACGCACCTGCAGCTCAACCAGAATATCAATCAGCCGTTTGTCACGAATGGGATTTATGGCTCGACGCGGCCTTTTCCCACGCTTCCTCTGACCAGCCCGGTGCTTCCGGCGCAGTGCGCAGCTCCGAATCCGGTGTGCAAACTTAACAATTTCAACCAGGTGAATAGCGTTGGGAATTCGAACTACAACGCAGTGTGGGTCAAGGCTGAGAAGCACTTCTCCCACGGCCTGCAGTTCCTCGCTTCGTACACTTATTCGAAGGCGCTGGACTACAACTCTCTCTCGACCGGGGAGTCTCTGGTGCTCCAGAACGCGTATAATCCGCGCGGCGACTACGGCCCTTCCGAGTACGACGTGCGCAATCGGTTCGTTTTGAGCGGATTCTACGAATTGCCGTTCAAGGGTAACCGGCTTGTCTCTGGCTGGCAGATTGGCGCCGTTCAGCAAGCGCAGACCGGAAGTCCGCTGACGCCGACACTTGCCATAGGCCCGGGGGCAGGAATATCGCTCACGGTCCGGCCCGATCTGATTGGAAAAATACAAACGACTGGGAACCCATCTCAGTATTTCGCGAACAAAGCCGTCTTTGTTTCGCCTTGCGTTCCTGCGGTGGCTCCAGCGACGCTTCCGACATGCCATCCGGGGACACTGGGCCGTGACGCGATCACTGGACCTGGTTTCGTCGATACGGACTTCTCGGTGACCAAGAACACCAAGATCAACGAACGATTCAATCTTCAGTTTCGTTCCGAGTTCTTCGACCTGTTCAATCACCCAAACTTTGGAAACCCGGTTCTGACCGTCACCAGCTCATCGTTCGGGACAATCCAATCGACGCGATTCCCGACGGGAGATTTCGGATCGTCGAGGCAGATCCAGTTCGCACTGCTGCTGAAGTTCTAAGCAGCGAATTCAACCAACTCGGCGAGGGCAGGGTCACCACCTGCCCTCTTTTTTTTGTTTGTAGGCGGACGGACAATACATTAGAAGACGGAGAGAGGCAACGACGCAAAGAAGTAAAGACGAAGAGGGGAGAAAACGGAATTTAACGTCCTTTGGCGCGGTCGCCTCGCAGGACCATGCAAGTCGAAGACGCCTTGGCGACCAGACGGCCTTCTTCGTCGGTGATTTCGCATTCGATGTAGCCGACGGTGCTGCCGCGGCGGATCACTTTGCCCTCGGCGCGGAGGCGCGCCTGCCACACGGGGCGGAAGAAATTGATCTTTAGTTCGATGGTGGTGAAGGATTCGCCGGGGGCTAGTGTGCTGGCGAAGGCCATGCCCATCGCGGCGTCGGCGATGTCGCAGAGGACTCCGCCGTGGAGGGTTCCCATGGGATTGGCATGTTGCGGACCGGCCGCCAGAGTGACCACTGCGCGTCCATCCGCTATTTCGTTTGCCTCAAAGCCAATCAGGCGTGCGATGGGAACTTCGCTTATCTTCAGGGGATCCATAAATCTCCATTCCTACGCAACTTGCCGGCCGTTGCGCGACTTTATGGGACCGACTGGTCTCTAAATGCCATGATAGCACAGCATAAATAGAACCGGACGGCCTCACAGTGCACCCAAGCTGGGAGACAGAGAGATGAAGCGGCTCAAGCAGTGGACAAGGAAGAATTGTTTCATGAAAATTTCCGAGGCGGAATCCCCATCGGCTGGAAGCCCGGAAGTTCGCAGAGAAGATCGAAAAAACGACGATCGAGGAGCAGCATATGGGCAAACTTGAGGGGAAAATTGCGCTGGTCACCGGCGGCAACAGCGGTATCGGCCTGGCGACAGCGAAGCGGTTCGTGAGCGAAGGCGCGTACGTGTTCATCACAGGGCGGCGAGAGGCGGAGTTGGCTGCGGCGGTAAGGGAGATTGGAAAGAATGTGACTGGCGTGCAGGGAGACGTGGCGAAGCTCGACGATTTAGACCGGTTGTTCGCGCAGATCAAGCGGGAAAAGGGCAAGCTCGATATTGTGTTCGCGAATGCGGGCGTTGCGACTTATGCCCCGTTCGGGAAGATAACCGAGGAACATTTTGACTCGATCTTCGACATTAATGTGAAAGGCCTGCTTTTCACGGTGCAGAAAGCGCTGCCACTGCTGCCGGATGGAGCTTCGATCATCCTGAATGCGTCGGTCGTAGCCAGTAAGGGTTTGACGGCGAACAGCGTTTATAGCGCGACAAAAGCCGCCATCCGATCCTTCGCGCGGACGTGGACAACGGACTTAAAAGAGCGCCGCATTCGGGTGAACGCGGTTAGCCCAGGGCCGATTGATACGCCCGGATTGAACAACCTGGTGGCTTCCACCGGCGCGGGTGAAGAGAGGTTGAAGGCGCTTTCCAAAGTAGTTCCGCTCGGGAGGTTGGGCACCCCGGACGAGATCGCGAAGGCGGTGGTGTTCCTTGCATCCGACGACAGTAGCTTCGTCACGGGGACGGAACTGTTTGTGGATGGCGGCTTCGCGCAGGTTTAGGTGGTTGCGATCAGCCCGGGCCACGCGCCGTTCAGACTTGGCTAACATGAAGACGCTGCGCCGAACAAGGGCCGGACACACTGAATCAGTTGGACGAAGCACTGACAAGGAGTTTCCTGCGGTTTTCAAGTCCGAGTTTGCTGAGAACGTTGGAGACATGGTATTTGGCCGTTCTTTCGCTAATTTTCAACTGGTTCGCAATGTCCTTGTTGCTGAGCTGCCTGAAAATTAGCTGGAGCACCTGGCCTTCCCGTGCAGTCAGTGATTGACCCGGCGGCAACTGCCTATCGAGCAATGTTTTCATCTGCTTGACGAATGCCAGCAGCACCTTCGAAGGCACCCAAAGCCCGCCCCGGAGTAAAGCAAGCGCCGCTTTTGGAAGTTCGGCCTTCCACCCGTTGCGAAAAGTCACGAACCCTTCCAGGCCCCAATGAAATAAGAGCAAAATTTCGCTTTCAGTACTTCTATCGGGGGGAAGAAGGGCCAGAAATTTGCTGCCAGGCGAATTGGCCCGCAATCGGCTGCTCAAAGGCCCCAAAACGAAATTCAGAGAACAGCCGTCGAGCAGGAAAAGGCGCGGACAGTTCGGCCGTTTGAGCGCCTCGGCTTCACTGGTGGCGTGTGGCAGGAGAAGGTTGGCTAGTACTTTTTGAACGGACAAGGCCTTTTCAATATCGAGGACGCCCAAGAGATGAGAGCTAACGACTTGAAGGGCTAGAGCCATCGAGGCCTCCGCCAAATCGTTGCGAAGCCCGAACTGGCCGCTGCTGTGAGCAAAAAAGAGGGGGCTTCGCAGCGGGGCTAGGCAAAGCAACGGGAGCCACAAGAATACCTATTTCGCAGACGATTACAACAAGAATTAGTTTGATTGAAAGCCACCTCGCGCTTTCTGCGAACCATCCGCTGCGTCTCAAATGTAATCTCCTGTTCTCCTTTTCTTTGCTGTCCTCAGAGAGACTGTGGAGGGGCAAGAGGAACTGCACCAGTCAAGTGAATCTGAGACGTGGTAGTTGCGAGAAAACGCCACGATAATTCGGCGGTCCTGTGAATCCGGACAGGTGGATTGATGCCGAGAGCGACGGGCAAGGGGGGAACCGGACGCTGATTCGAATCCGCCAGTTCCGAGATCACTCTGGAACAGGTCCTCCGCCGCAGTGCAAACAATACCGCTGACTCCGTTCCTTACCGAGCCAGGCAATCCTCAACCCGAGGGGTGACGGCTCGAATGGAGTTCTTCCTAGGTCCATCGGGCACGCCATCCATGCTGGTTATTCGCAACGAAACAATAGGTCACGAAAGGGGTTGCTTCATGAGAGAAAGACAACTGTTAGCAATTGTAATATTGTGCTGTGCTGTAGTTGCCGTGGTTCTGCTCTTCCCGCAGCTCTCGTCCGCCCAGAACGGGGGCTTTGGACTCAAGAAAGGGGATCCCGACACTCCGCCACCCGTCTACAATCCATACCCACCCGGAATCTTGCCTTCGGATTTGCCGCAAGAAATAGAAAGAGTGCGGCGCGAGGTTCGATTCATTGAAAACGAAGCGCTGGCGCAGCTGCGCGCATTGCCGCCGCCGACGCTGACCAATCAACCGCCATTACTGGCCCACACCGGACAAAGATTAAACGTCTTAGTGGGCAAGGCCCTGAATTTCGACGAGAACATGTCGCCATTCCACAACCGGGCCTGCGGTTTCTGTCATATGCCGTATGCGGGGTTTAGCGGGTCGATCCCGTCGGTCAATCTGACGATGATCGCATATCCCGGATCGTTTCCGTTCCGGGCCGGTAAGCGGACAGCACAGAGATACACCTATTCTCCGAGTTTTCCCGTGCTGAATTACAACACAACCCAGGCCGCGTTTTTTGGCGGGAATTTCTGGGATTCGCGAGCCACCGGCTACTTGCTAGGGAGTCCGGATGCCAATCAGGCGCAGGGCCCTCCGGTCGATACGCAAGAACACGCGTTGCCGGACACGGCTTGCGTCGCGTTCAAGCTTCAGAGCGCCGTGTATAAGTCTTTCTTTATCGAACTGTGGGGCGATGACTTAGATGCCATCAAGTTCCCACACAACACCGAGGAGATCTGCGAAACTCCCGGAGGTGCCAGCATATTCGGAACGGACACCATGCCGATCAAGCTGTCTCCTGTGGACCGCGCCATAGCAAACCACGTCTACGACCACTGGGGACAGTCACTTGATCAATACGAAGCCTCACCAGACGTCAGTGCTTTCTCGTCGAAATTCGACGCCTTCCTGCATAACTCAACCACAAATCCGTTGTCCGCAGATGAAATGGCCGGTTACAACCTGTTCCGCGGCAAAGCGAACTGCAACTCCTGCCATCTGGACGGAAGGTCTACCGCGCCAACGCCCCCACCACCCGATGGCACTGCTCCGAATAGCATGGACACGGGCGTGGCAGCATCCACCACGCCGCTGTTCACCTGCTTCGGCTCGGCTAATCTCGGCCTGCCACTCAATCCGAGAGATGCTTTCTACTATCAGACCACGCCGGATTTCTTCGGCTTCACCGGAAATCCCTATGGCTTCGGCTACCGAGATTTGGGACTGGGAACTTTCCTGCGAAGCGGTTTCGGCTCTTGGGCAAGCCCGAATGACGAGTGGACACAATTTGCGCCAACTTCGGATGGCCAAATGCAGACGTCAACTGCCCGAAACGTGGCCATGGTGCCTCCGCAATGCCCAACCACGGAAGCACCGGGACCCTACTTCCAGAAGGAGTTCTTCCACAACGGCTACATCAAGAGCCTGAAGCAACTGGTGCACTTCTACAACACCAGAGACGCTTTTCCTTTTCCCACTATAACTTCCGGGCACTGTCCGGTGGGCACCACGGAAAAGGTGGACTGCTGGCCGATGGCCGAGGTGAAGAACAATGAGGACATGACGGTCGGCATGCTCTTCTTGACGGATACGGAGGAGAACCAACTTGTGGCGTTCCTCCAGACGCTGACCGACGGTTTCACGACACCATACCCGGATATTGGGACCTTTACCGGCATGTGCATGACGTGCAACCCCGCTACAGATCCCAATTGTTCGCCGTCGAGGCAAGGTAACAATTTGCTTATCCCGACTCCGACTCCTCTACCGCCCTGCGCAACGGCGATATGCGGTGTTCCGCCGCTGCCAACGATGCCGATTCCCTGACGCTAAAACCGCGTCTCAATCGAAGTAGACCATTTGCTTGATGGCTCTCTTCTCCGGCTGGTCCTTTTCGCGCAAGCAGAAAGCGAGATGGGCCAGCCGGAAAGAGTAACGTGGCGATCCAGCGAGAAGCGGTTACATCTTGTCTGGTTCCTTGCTGTCCGAATCTTTGTTCACAAATCAAATTCCTACGAGGTGTCAACATGAATAAGACAGTCTTGGCGTTTGCGATGACGATTTTCTGCGGCAGTTGGTTCGTTTCAGCTTCGGCCTTTGCCCAATTCGTCCCTTCAGCAAAGAAGGCCGCACGCGTCGAGGTCACCGAGGGACCGGAGATTGAACTCAACCGGGAGCATCTGACGATCATACGCTGGACAAGCAGCAATCCCGGGGGCACGCCCGAGCACTTTGCCGTGGTGCACTATGGTACGGATCCCAAGAATCTGAACCTGACGGCAAAATCGCACATCCGGCTGAACCCGGGCCACGATTCCACGGTGTTCCGCGTCCGCATGGACGACCTGCCTCCAAAGACCACGTACTACTACACAATCGATTCCCAGGACGCATCCGGCGTGAGCGATGGCGTCAAGAGTTCAGTCAATTCCTTTACTACACCATAGCCAGAGCGACGGTTTGCGGGCATTTCTCCTAACCGGGTTCCTCCGAATACCAGGTCACGAAAGGGGCTAGTTCATGAAAAAAATACGACTGATAGAGCTAGTGACACTCTGCTTTGCAGTTGCGGCCATGATTCTGTTCTTCACTCAATTCTCCTCCGCCCAGAACGGAGACAATGGAAAAAAGAAAGGTGATCGCAACACTCCGCCGCCTGTTTACAACCCATACCCGCCGGGGATTCTCCCCGCCGATTTGGACTCAGAGATAGCCAGGGTCCTGCGGGAGATAGATGTCATCGAAGGTAGAGCGATTCAAAGGTGGCACTCCTTACCGCTGCCAACACGATTGGGGACGCGCCCAGGACCAAATCCGCCCGTTCTTCAGGGCACCGGAACTGAATCAATCGAAACACTCGGCGAGCTTATGCTTTTCGACAAGAACATGTCGCCCGGCAAAAATCAGGCGTGCACGTCTTGCCACATGCCGTATTCTGCCTGGAGCGGACCGATCCCGTCAGTGAACCTGACGATGATCGCCTATCCCGGAACGGCTCACTATCGGGCCGGAAAGCGTACCCCGCAGCGACACACGTATGCACCGTTCTACCCCGTACTGCAATACAACCAGGAACAGGGCCTGTTCTTTGGCGGGAATTTCTGGGATTCACGCGCGACCGGATACAGGCTACGGAATCCCGACGCCGAACAGGCACAGGGTCCTCCCGTTGATACTCAAGAAATGGGCTTTCCTGACACTGCTTGCGTGGCGTTTCGGCTTTCGAAGGCTGTGTACAAACCTCTCTTCGAACTGATGTGGGGCAAAGACTCGCTCGATATCAAGTTCCCACAGAACACTGAGGAGATCTGCGAAACTCCGGGAGGGGCTGCGGTGTTCGGCGGAGACCCCGAACCAATCAAGCTGACACCGGAAGAGCGCACAGAGGCAGACACGGTCTATGACCATTGGGGGGCGTCAATTGACGCATATGAGCAGTCCGTGCAGGTCAGCACTTTCACGTCGAAATTCGACGCGATGCTGAAAAACAACTATACGTTCACTCCAGACGAGCTGGCCGGCTACAACCTGTTTAACGGCAAAGGCAATTGCAACTCGTGCCATGTCGACGGGAGAGGGACGACCCTGAACCCAGGTCAGGTGGACACCAGCACAACCGCGACGGCGAACCCTCCTGTGTTCACATGCTTCGGCTCGGCCAATGAGGGTCTGCCGCTGAATCCCAGGGATGCTTTCTATTACCAGACCACGCCGGATTCCTTTGGATTTATTGGGAATCCTTACGGTTTTGGCTACAGAGATTTGGGAATGGGAACTTTCCTGCGAAGTGGTTTCGGCTCCGGCCCCAACCCAAACCGCAACTGGATACAATTTGCACCAATGGTTGACGGCCAATTCCAGGTGGCCACGACTCGCAATGCGGCAATGACACCGCCACAATGTCCCACCACCGAAGCCGGCACGGGGCAGCCTTACTTCCAGAAGGGGTTCTTTCACAACGGATACATCAAGAGCCTCAAGCAGCTCGTACATTTCTACAACACGCGCGACACCAGCTTTGCCTTCCCGGTCACTTCCGGACACTGCCCACCCGGAACGATTGAGAGAGTGACCTGCTGGCCGATGAAGGAGGTCCCGAACAATCTCGACACGACGACGGGTATGCTCGGCTTGACGGATACGGAGGAGAACCAGATCGTAGCCTTCCTCCAAACGCTCTCCGACGGCTACACGAGCCCTTACCCCAATAGCGATACATTTACGGGTAGTTGCATGACGTGCAATCCCGCCACTGATCCCAATTGTTCACCGTCGAGGCAAGGGAATGGCGAACTTATACCGACTCCGCCACTGCCGCCCTGCGCCTCGGTCATCTGCGGCGTTCCGCCTGTCCCGAGCCCGCCGATTCCGTAGCGCAAAACGCTAAACGGCGAAAGCTCGAAACCAATGACGTCTTCTCTGGCTCGTCCGTCTCGCAATAACTCAGATGCGAGCGGACGGGCCGGATTCAGGTATCGCGAATGGCAGCTGATTTCGGTTCCATCGCTTTTGATTATCTTGGGCAATTTCTGTTCGAGGTGCGGAGATGAATAAAGTGCTTCTAGCATTGTCGATTTTGGTCTTGAGCGGCACCGTGCTCGCTCAAGAAAGTCCAACGACTGCAAGAGCTGAGCACGTCCAGATCATCCAGGGACCAGAGATCCCGCTGGTGGGCGGGTATTTGACGGTTATCCGATGGACGGTAAACAATCCCGGTGGAGTGCCCGTTCACTATGGCGTTGTGCACTATGGTACGGATCCAAAAGTCCTGAACCAAACGGCCAAAAATCCAATCCGATTGAACCCTACCCATTCGGAGACGGTGTTCCGCGTGAACCTGTACAACCTGCCGCCGAAGACGATCTACTACTACACCGTGGAGTCGATGGATTCTAGCGGCAGAAGCGACGAAGTCCGAAGTCCGATAAAAACCTTCACTACACAATAGCCGAGAGCTTATACATCCGAGCATTCAGTTCGGACGCTTGGAGACCTCTTGGTTCAGAAAAACGTTTAGGGAAAGGAGAATCCGATGAATCCACGATGGTTGAGTCGCCTCTTATTGGGCCCGGCGTTTGTAGTAATGGTGACCATGACTGCTCGTTCTGACGGCGGCCGCGATCGTGAAGGCCATGAACATGAATTTGTCCAAACCAATCTGGTTTCGGACATCCCTGGACTGGCCGCGATCACCGACGCCGAACTTATCAACCCCTGGGGTGTTTCGCACAGCCCTACAAGCCCTTTCTGGGTCTCGAACCAGGGGAATAACACGACTACCCTCTATGCCGTTACAGACGCGACGCAGGTCAGCAAGGTGATCATTAACCCGCCTGCTGGGTTCGTTCTGATCCCGACAACAGCCCAGGGACCTCAAGGACCCACTGGCCAAGTCAGCAACATCAACGCTTCGTCTTTCCTCGTGAAAAATGGCGGGGACGGTGGTCCAGCACATTTCATCTTCGCCAATTTGAACGGAACCATCTCGGCTTGGGACGCGGGCACGACAGCCTTTATCCAGGCGGCGACCCCCGGGGCCCTGTACACGGGGTTAGCGACTAATGGCGCACAAACGCAACTTTACGCCGCAAACGGTGGAGGAACCGGCAGCGTCGACGTCTTCGACAGCACGTTCGCCCCGGTAAGCCTCGCCTCCGGCGCATTTGTGGACCCTTGCCTGCCAACTGGCCTTGTTCCCTTCAACGTGGCGGACATCAGCGGCGACGTTTACGTGACCTATGCGCCCGCGGGACACGCCGCCCAGACTAGCGCCCCGTTGGGTGCAGGGGCCGTGGCGATTTTTGATGAAAGCGGCAACTTCATCAAAGAGCTGGTTGTCGGCGGTCGACTTGCTGCGCCCTGGGGTATAACCTTGGCACCGCCCAGTTTCGGCCGGTTTGCCAGTGATCTGCTGATCGGCAACTTCAGCTATCTGCATAGCGAGATCAACGTTTTCGACCCTGCTAGCGGTAAGTTTCTCGGGACGCTTCCCATCGACGCTGGCAACAATCACCCGGGTGGCCTGTGGACACTCGCGTTCGGAGTCGGAGGAAGCAATGGGAGTCCTGATACCCTCTATTTCACTGACGGGATCAACGGCGAGATGGATGGGCTCTTCGGCGCTCTATCTCCCAAAGAAACTCCGAAGCCTGACTGTAGAGTGCGACACTGACCCAAAGTGCATTTCTCTGTGACTCAAGCTTAGGAAGGAGATTCGTATGTCTAAGGACGCAGACATGTCCAAGAAGAATCGAAGGGAACTGCTCGTGGAGGCGGGGCGCTTCGCACTGGGTGGAGCAATCGCGCCCATCTTGTCGTCAGGCGCTTCAGGTGCGTCGGAAGCGCCTGCCCAGTCGCACGACATGAAAGCGGATGAGAAGCAAACCGAAGCCACCGCCGAAAAAGTAATCGATGCCCTCGAAGGCACCTATGGAGTACAGCGGGGCCAGCGCCGGAACCACACCAAGGGCGTAGGAGCACTGGGTTCCTTCGTTGGAAATCCCGAAGCCTCCACCTATTCGCGCTCCGAGCTTTTTTCGGGCAAGGCACTGGAGGTGATCGCGCGCTTCTCCCTGGCGGGCGGAGATCCCGAGTCTTCCGACGCTGAGAAGAGTCCTCGTGGCATGGCACTCCAGTTCCGGATGGCCGACGGTGGTCTGCATCATATGACGATGATTCACACGCCAATGTTCTTTGCCGCGGTGCCGCAGACTTTCCTCGATAAGTTCATCGCTCTCACGGTGGATCCGGCGACGGGCAAGCCAGACCCGGAGAAATTCCAGGCGTTCAAGGCCTCACACCGGGACAATGACGGGCAGGCGAAATTCTTGTCGGAAAACAAT
>JGI12635J15846_10000905_pt1 | contig 25922 bp, 21 predicted proteins | sample BlaSpr_A8_OM2_M2_FD_15846 | JGI IMG/M metagenome (IMG submission 15846) | reverse complement strand
GCAATGCCCCAACTCACAATCCTCCCCAGCGGCTGAATACTGCGCTTGCGAGCTTCTTCCAGGGACATGAGCACGACCGCCGCGCCGCCATCGACGATGCCGCTGGCGTTTCCGGCAGTGACCGTCCCATTCTTCCCGAACGCAGCTTTCAATTTAGCCAAGCCCTCAATCGTGGTCTGTGGACGCCGGTGGTCATCCTCGGTTAGCGATTCTCCGGTAGCTTCGCCTTTCGAATTCCGCAGCGGCACCGGAACCAGCTCTTCCGGAATGCGTCCCTCCTTATAGGCGGCATCGGCTTTCTCCTGCGAGCGCAGTGCGAACTCATCCTGCGCCTGCCGAGCGATGCCCTGTTGTTCGCCGTACAGCTCCGCCGTATTCGCCATGTATAGCCCGCAATAGCTGTCGAGCAGCGCCACCATCAGCGAATCTTCCAGCTTGCCGCCCGGAGCCAAAGTAAATCCATCGCGCCCGCGAATCACAAATGGAGCCTGCGACATGGCCTCCATCCCGCCCGCCAGCACAATCTTCGCCTCCTCCGTCTGGATCATTTGCGCCGCGCTGACAATCGATTGCATCCCCGAACCGCACAGCCGGTTCACGGTCAGCGCGGGAGTCTCAATCGGCAGTCCCGCACGCAAACCTACATGCCGCGCGCCATAAAGCGCGTCACCGGAAGTCTGCTGCGCGTTGCCGAACACCGCATGATCGAATTCTTTTGGATCAATTCCCGATCGCTCGATCGCTCCCTTGGCCGCAACGGCGCCCAACTCCTGGGCGGTGAAATCCTTCAATTTGCCGCAGTAGCGGCCAAAGGGCGTCCGCGCCCCACTGACAATAGCGATATCACCTGGCTTCAACATGATTTTCCCGACAGAAAACGCGTACTCAGAGCGGATCAAAACTGATAGTCAAACTGTTTAGTGTAGCAGCGGGCTAAAGGATTTGACTACCGGCGGAGGCCGAGGTTGGCCGAGGTTGGGCTCGACAAGAGTTAGTTGTTGAATCTAGATTCGCGACAAATGTTCCGCTCAGTAAAGTTTACGCGAGAGGAGGTCGAGAATTCTAAGGACTATCCCGGAGAGCCCCGTGTAGGCTGCGAAGCCAAAAAAGATGGAAAGGGCGAGGCCCACATCGCCTGGACGCGAAGGAGTGGATCTCCACGCGAGCCCAGCAAATGCGACGGCAACAAGGCCGAGAATAATGGTCAGCCACGGCCCAGGAAACTTGGTGGGCATAAGAGTATCGAAGGCTGAAGCACAACATTGAAAGACTCTGGATCATCCCTGCCGCGATAATCAGCGCAGTCCTGCGCGGTCGGCGACTCTCCGAATGCGGATGAGCGCAACGGCGTAGGGAAATTGGCTCAACCCTAAAACCATGAAGGCATCAATACCAGTAGGAGTGACCGTAACTTGAATTGAGCGGGGGCCCTCCCCTGGGCCGACAGTAAAGGCACACGCGCTTTGACTTTATGAGCATCCAAGCCAGAAGGCCAACAACACAGCCTACGCCACGGCCCCCGTGGCCAGCGCCGCCGCCAGGGCCACAGCCTTCCCGGGCCCCTGCACCAGCGAAGTCGCCAGCGCATGCTCGGCGCGGTTGATCACTTCCGTCACAATGTCTAACGGATCGTAACTCTCCTGCACTACGGCCTCGGCCAGGCCCGCCGAAAATTCAAGCGCGTGGCCCTTTGCGGACTGATCCTTGCTGGGCAACCGCACTTCCGCAATCACCTTGCGGAGTTTTTCGATTGCCAGCAGCGCTTCTTTCTCTGCGGTATCGCCGAGAATCAAGGCGATGGTCGTGGTGTCGTAACGAAACGCCAGATCATTCGTCCGGATGTTGGCAGTGAACTGTTGTCCGATTTTCTCCATCACGGTCTCAATCGCTGCCTCGCCATATTCCTTGAGTAGCGCGGCGCTTCGCCCGAATTGCAGCAGGAGCACGGAAAGCGGAGCCGCATTTTGAATGGCCCGTTTGCTCTCCGAGAGCAGTAAGTCCAAATAGGAACTTCGCTTGAGAAGGCCGGATTTTTCATCGGTCACGGAGAGATTTTTTACCAACCGCCGCAGACCTGCATTGTTCAATGCGATCACCATCTGGTCGGCCAATGTTTTTAGAACCACCGCATCCGTTTGTGGCCAAGCCCGCGGCTTGTTGTGCAACAGCGCCAGCACGCCCACCGGATCTTCCCCGTTGGTCAGGGGAAACGCCATGATTGCCGACGCGCCCAACTCCTGCACCGCGCTCCGTGCCGCCTGTAACCCCGCCGCTTTTTGCGCGTCCGCGATAATCACCGGCTCGCCGGAAAAGCCGGACCCCGAGGCTCCGGACAACGCCAAATCCTGTAGCACACACATCATTTCTTTGATCGCCGCTGGGCTTCCCGCCTTCACGCCTTTGCCGCAGAATTCCTGCACCGCCGTGGGTGTTGAACCCGGCGTACGCATCGCCGCCACACAACGCGAAACTTCCCAATGACCGCCAATTTCATTTACCGCCGTGGTCAATACCGCGGCTGCCGTGGACTGGTGATAGAGCTTGCGGGTAATCTCCGCTACGCGGGTTACGTTGCGCATCTCCGCCGCTGGATCTACCACACTCGGCGCGGCTGCGGCCGGAATCGGCGCAGAAGCAGGTGCGGGTGCCACTGCCGGGCGCGGCGCGGAACTCCCATGGCTCGGGGTTACTCCGGCAGATAGATAAAGCCTTTGCAAATCTTCGTTGCGTTCTTCTTCGCGCGGAAACAGTTCCTGAATTCTCTGCAACCGCTCCACGGCTTTATTGCGCATTCCATACTGCACCAGGATTTCCGCCTGCAACATGAGATCCTGCAGCGTAGAAGCTCCCAGAGTCGCCTGATGCTCCTCCGCGGACTCTGACGTCGTTTTACTCACCGCAGTGAATCGGGAGGCAATGGCATCGAGCTTTTTGTCCTCGATCTTTCCCTTCAACATCTCCAGTCGCTTGGTGTGGCCGGATTCGTATGGATCCACTTCCGCCGCGCGGTCCAGACATTCGGCCGCCTTGGCGAAATTTCCCGTGCCGCAATACACATCGAAGAGCTTCAGCAGAGTTTGACAGTAGTCGCCTTCGCGGTTCGAGGCATTAAACAACTCGCTCAGGAACTCGAGCATTTCCGGAGAAGCCCGTCGCGCAGCCGTGATCTCCTGCATAACCCCTATAAATTGCCGCCGTTCGCCACGCTTCCCCTGGAACTGACCCAGCTTTCGCGCCAGGGAAACCGCTGCCTCATCCTGCTCCGCATCGGCCAGCTGACCAATCAGTGCCGTCACCTGCGCCATGCGGTTGGGATTCCGTTCAAAGAGTTGCCACACCAGGGGCTCGGCTTCGGCGTAGCGTCCGGCCGCCAATAGGGCTTCGGCATAAATTTCGTGCAACAGAGGAGAGGTCTTACCCGCGTTGACCTGCGGCTCCAAAATAAAGATTGCCGCGCCAATCTGGCCCTGTCCTAACAGGCTCTTGCCGTATGCCAGTGCGATCTCTTCATCGGATGAATCTTCCTGATAGGCGCGCTCATACCACTTTGCCGGATCCTCGCCGCTTGCCGCCGTAAGTTGCGCTATTTGCTTGAATGCTTCGGCCGCCGCCGCGCCCTCGCCCACTTCCGACAACAACTCCGCAATCCGCAAGAAATTTGCCTGCGCGGGGTCGAGTGCCACCACGCGTCCCAATATTTGCAGGGCTTCTTTTTTCTTTTCTGGCAGCTTCGCCAAATCGCTCAATGCCGATTCATACGTACCCACCGCCAGCTTTTTATTCGATCCTTCCAGGAGTTGTCCGAAGCGAAATTTCTGCGCCCACGTGGGGCTGCCATGCCGCGCCAGCTTTTTATAGGTCACGCTGGCTCGCGTGGCGTCTCCGGCATTCACCTGGCGCTCGAACAATTCGCCGAGCAGGCGCACCGCATCGCGGCCACGGCTCTGCGACAGACACAAATCCGCCGATAGTTCGCGGACCTTATCGTTGTCCGGATCATCCCGCAGCACCAATAAATATTCTTCGAGCGCCTCGGCAGCTTTGCCCTTTTGCAGGAGCTTTTCGGCACGCTCCACCCGCCGTGTTATCTCGGCTCGGTCCGGACGCTTTATGCTTTCAGACATGGGTTGGGTTTGGGCAGACTACTCTGCTTCGATTCTAGGAGCCACCCTCAGTGCCAGCAATCCGCAAGGGCCGGCTATCGATTACGAAAGTCACCGGCAGCAATGCGCTCTTGGGAGAATCGACTGCGATTTGTTATCGTTCCCCATGTCTTCTGCCCCGCCAGTCCAGGACAGCACGGAAGAGAATATCCACGAACAAGGCCTCCACCACCAACTCACCGCCGGACAAATGACCATGGTGGCGGTAGGCGGCTCCATCGGAACCGGACTGCTACTTGGCTCGGCTCCGGCCCTCGAAATGGCCGGCCCCAGCATCATCCTGAGCTACGTGGTCGCGGCCTTCATCGCCTACACCGTCGCAATGGCGCTGGGCGAGCTGGCGAGCGTGCATCCCGCTGCCGGCTCCTTCGGAGTTTACGGCGAACTCTATCTCAATCGGTATTTGGGATTTCTTTGCCGCGCGGCGTACTGGGCTGCCATGGCGTTCTCCATCGGCGCGGAACTGGTTGCCTCCGCCACCTACATGACCTACTGGTTGCCAGTCATACCCGGAGAAGTTTGGGTGATCGCGTTCTCGGCTCTCCTCCTGTTGGTTAACCTTCGCAGCGTAGGTTCCTTCGGACGATTCGAGTTTTGGTTTTCCATGATCAAGTTCGCCACCATTGTGGCATTCATCGTGGCTGGTGCAGCGCTGCTCGCGAGCGGCCACGTAGCCCAGCAATACACCGCGCACGGCGGATTCCTGCCAAAGGGTCCGATCGCACCTCTGCTGGGAGTCTTCTGGGCTATCTATGCCTTCGGCGGGGTGGAGATGCTCGCGGTCACCACGGGCGAATCCGGTTCAGCAAAAGACATTCCACGCGCGGCTCGCCTTACTTTTTTTCTGCTCGCCGGCCTCTACCTCGGCGCCATCATGGTTCTGGCCGGAGTGATGCCGTGGAATCACGCGGGGGTCTCTGAGAGTCCGTTCGTCAGCGTGCTCCGCCTGGCCAAGGTTCCGGCCGCAGCCTTCTTCATGAATTTTGTGGTCCTCACGGCGGCGCTCTCTGGAGCCAATGCCAAACTCTACGTGAGCTCGCGCCTGCTGTTCTCCATGGGCCGCACGGGATGGGCTCCCGCAAGCGTTGGCAAGTTAAACGCCGCAGGATCGCCACGCGTGGCCTTGCTGGTTTCTTCGTACGGAATCGTAACCGCGCTCATCATCGAAAACCTGGCGCCCAAGAACGCATTGCTGTACATCATGGGACCCGCATTTGCCGGACTGATCTTCTCCTGGGTTGTATCTCTGGCAGCTCACATCCGCTTCCGCCGGCGGCTCACTCCAGGTCAACTCGTTGCCCTACCCATGCGATCTCCATTGGGAGCGTGGGGATCGATACTCGGCTTCGTCATGGTTTCCCTGGCGATCATCCAGACCCTCTTCGCCTCGCGCATAAACCTGCTCGGCGGGTTAGTTTTTTTCCTAGGACTCACCCTCGCCTACCTTCTCCTAAAACGCCGCCGGCCCGGGATGTAAGGCCAACGATTCTCCACAGCCCTACCTCATTACCGAGGTAAGCCTGATCCCTTCTTTTCTGCTGCGTCTCGCACACACGCTCCACTAGCCTTCTAAGCAGGGTGCGGCGCAGAAAATCACCCTCGCGGACCGAACCATTGATCCTCTCTACGTTGGTACTTTATTCGACAGATCCCCTTCGTCCGATCGTGGGGTGCGCAATCGGACTTTGCGCCGGGCTGTACCTTTTCTTCAATGGCTTCCGCGTGCTGCAACGCCGGCACCTGATTCTCGATACTCCAGTCTCCAAGATTCGTAGCGCATCCATGGGAGTGGTCGAACTCAGCGGACTCGCGGTGGGACCTTATACGGTGATCGCACCGGTCAGCGAGCGCCGGTGCTATTACTTCCGAACCCTGGTCTGGGAGTGGAAGCGCCGCGGCCGCAGCAACCAGTGGGTCAAAGTGGCCGCCGAATGCATGCACGTGCCCTTCTTTCTCGACGACAACACCGGCAAAGTCATGATCGATCCGCGGGGCGCCGAGCTCGATCTCCATCGCGACTTCCGGCAGGAGTACTGCGACTCATTTTTCACCACCAAAGAAGAAGTGCCGCCGAATGTACGCGCTCTTCTGGCCCGCCACGGGGTCAACACCACCAACAAAATTAAAGTCGAAGAGTTCTGTATCAAGCCGAAGAACGCGCTCTTTCTGTTGGGAACGCTGGGCGAAAATCCTGGCATCGAACTAAACCCACAGCCCATTCAAGACGACGAAAACAATACCCTCACCTTCGGCAAATCGCTTTGGTTTAACCCAGTACAATCGGATCTGGGACGAAAAGTGTTGTCGTTCGCAACCGGAGGGAGCGACGAAGCTCCGATGGAGCAGCGATCGGTCAGCGAACTCCTGATCGGCGCCAATTCCTACGGTAAATCTGAGGTGCGCGAGTCCAACTTCCAAACATCAGCTTCTTACCACCAAACGCTTTCCGATTTCACCAGACAGATCCAACTTTCGCCAGATCCGCCTGCGGCAAAAACGGCCGACGCACCTGATGAACAGAAAATGGCTGCCATCTTGATGGCAGCGGGTATTTCAAATCCCGCCGCCCTGGCCGCCGCCGGAGTTACGCCATCCGCGCTCGCCGTGCCGACGAACAACGCTGCAAACGGGAAGCCTGGCGCGGCCGACGGATTCGACGAGCATCCCTCCGTTGTGCTGAAGAAGGGAAAGAACATTCCAATCTTACTGATCTCCTGGCGGAGTCAGCGTGAGATCGCCCGCTCGCTCGGCTGGAAGTCCGGGCTCATGATCTGGGGCGGTCCGGCACTCACCCTGCTCTGCCTCTACGGCCTGCTCGCACTTACGCATGTGATCTAGCTATAGCTAGCAGCGTGGAACCACTACAATGTTCGTCTAGTACAATGCTCGGGTGAGTAATTCGGTTCGCATCGGAATCCTCGGCGACTTTAATTCCGAATTCCGCTCCCACCACGCCACCCCGGACTCTTTGCAGCACGCCGCCCGCAAACTGGATTTGAAACTCGAATCCGAGTGGATACCCACGCCATCGCTGACCGGCCCGGGCGCGGAGAAAATTCTCGAAAGCTTTGATGGACTCCTGGCCTCGCCTGGCAGTCCTTACAAGAGTTTCGACGGCATGCTCAAAGGCATTGAGTTCGCCCGCCGCCGCGACTGGCCTTTTCTCGGCACCTGCGGAGGTTTTCAGTACGCCCTGATCGAATTCGCCCGCAACGTTCTTAACATTGCCGACGCCGACAGCGCGGAAAATAATTCCGGATCGAAAAACATCGTCATCTATCCTGTAGCCTGCGCTGTGACCGGCCGCAAGGGCGATGCTCCGAAACTATCCGGCGTGGTCCCGGAGCTCCGGCTGCGGCCCGGCTCCTATTTGCAGTCGTTTTATGGAAAGGATAAGGAAATCGTCAGCGAGGAATTCTTCTGCAATTTTGAAGTTAATCCGGAGTACGAATGGGCGACCATGGAGGCCGGCTTTCCCGTAGTTGCCCGCGGGGAGCAGGGCGAGATCCGTGCCATCGAATCACCTACTCACCGCTTCTTCATTGCCACGCTCTTTCAGCCGCAACTCTCTTCAACTGCGAAAAATCCACATCCCGTAATTCTGGCCTTCGTGCAGGCCGCTGCCGATTGGGAACGCAAGAAACTCGACGACAGCGTGCTCGAGTAACCGGTCTGTGGTGACCTTTCCCGCAGTTACCAAAGGCCTTGCACTTCGCGTTTAATCAGCTCCTCACCATGCGCATCTAGGGCCGCCTGGCCACTCTCGTTAGACTTCCCCAATGCCCGTCGACTGGATCGACTCATTCCGCATCTCGCTCACCACTGTCGTCAGCTACATTCCGCTCATCGCCACCGTGCTGACCTGCTGCTTCAGCGTCATCCTGGCCCGCGCCACACTGCGTTACGTCGAAGCGACCGACAAAGGCCTGGCTCTGGCGCGCGAAGAGTTTGAACGCGAATGGTCGCCCGATCTCCATATCAAACTCCAGCGCGTCTCCAACACCGAAGCCCGGATCATCGTCACCAATCTGGCCAAAAGTTCCGTCCTGCTGCAACTCTTGCAGTTGCGCAAACTATCGCACGCAGTCCCCTTTGAGCGCTGCCGTCTGAATGACCCGCTGGTCGGCGGCCTTACCTGGACCCAGGAAATGGGCAAGCGGATTCTCGCCTGTACCGGAAAGGACTTCGAAGGTCCGATCGCCGCCTCGATGACTTTTTATTGCTCCGGGCGAATGTTCCGTACCGATTGGTTTCGCTCGAACATTCAGGTACGCGACGGCCGCATCCTCCGCCTCGACCCCAACCACACCCCGGCCCGCCGGGTGCGAGTGATTGAGCGGAAAGGCCACGAACGCCGTCGCGAATTGGCGCAGGACGTAACTGTCGGCGTAACCCCGAATCAACCGGGGAAGAAAACGGACGAGGAGTTTTTCGTGGCCGGCGCGTGAAACCGCACAGGAGACTAGCTCACATTCGCGGCGCATGGGCTCGGTCAAAGGGTAACTCTTACCAAAGATGGCCTTTGATCGCTAAGCTTCTCCGGCCATCGCCGATCTATGCTTCCATGGTGAACCAATTAGTAGCTTAAGCTCAAGCCAAACCACGGGAGCCGCTAAACCGGCCGCGCCCAAGCCTCAGCAGACGCTGCAGAATCGTGATCCGCAACCGTCGGACACGGTCACGCTGAAAAGCACGGGCGGAGCAAACAGCGACGGCGATAGTCACTAAAACACAACCAACCTTAACCCCCTCGAACGCATTGCCCCACAGCAAGATGGAGAGACGGCACCCCAGCCGGTCTCTCCATTCTTGTTTATTGGCGTCTTGTTATTCGTGGACCGATGGAATCGTCGATCTACGCCTACGCCGCCTTGGCGAAGCGCAGCGATGCCGAATTCATGCAATACCGCAACCCGGTCGGCCTCGGACCATCGTCAAACACATGCCCCAGATGCGCGTCGCACTCGGTGCAGGAAACCGCCGTGCGCTGCATGCCCAGGCTGTTGTCGGAAATTTCGCGTACATTCTCTTTTGCCATTGGCTCCCAGAAGCTGGGCCAGCCGGTTCCGGAATCGAACTTGGTCGACGAACTGAATAGCGCGTTATCGCAGCAGATGCAGCGGAAAACTCCCGTGTCGTGAACATTCAAAAGCTTCCCGCTGTATGCGAGTTCCGTATCCGCATGCCGGGTAATTTCAAATACTCCCGAGGGCAGCTGTTTTCTCCACTCGTCTTCCGACTTCACCACGCGCGCGATCTTCACCTTCGCCAGCCGCTTACCTGCGTCGGAGAATTGTACGATCGTGACCTCTACCGGCTCCTTACTGGCAGCGTCCGCAATCACATGCGGCCTGCGCAACGAAAATAAAACAGCGCCTCCCACAACCGCACACGCACCGGATAAAAACAGCCGCCTTCCTAAATTAGCTTCAGGTTCATCGCGATTCGATTCGAACATGATTTCCTCCCGCTCACTTTGCAGTGGTCCAAATATGAACTGTCATCCCGACCGGAGCATTGCCGTCCCGAAGGGAAGGCGATGCGGAGGGGAAAGACCTGGCTGGCACAGGCTGGGACGCCAGGCCCGCCAACTCTTACTTTCCGCTATACAAATCCGGAAATTCCCGCCGCAAATTCGCCACCTTCGGCGCATCGTTATACACAATGTAAGGGTTATCCGGATGCAGCGTCGCGTAATTCTGGTGATACCCCTCCGCCTGATAAAACGCCTTCAACGGCACCACCTGGGTTGCAATTGCCTTGCGAAAAATCTTCGCCTGGTCGAGCTGCGCGATATAAGCCTCGGCAATATGTTTCTGCTCATCGTTGCCGTAAAAAATCAGCGATCGGTATTGCGTCCCGTCATCCGGCCCCTGCCGGTTCAGTTCCGTCGGATCGAGCGCGACCGAAAAGAATACCCGCAGCAGCTCTCCATAAGTAATCTGCGATGGATCGTAAACGATCTGCACCGACTCCGCATGTCCGGTGGTGCCGCTGCTCACCGCCTCATAGTCGGGATTCTTTACCGTCCCTCCCGAGTACCCCGAGGTCGCGCTGACCACGCCTTTCACATGCTGAAACACCGCCTGGACGCCCCAGAAGCATCCACCCGCCACCACCGCAGTCTCTTTGGCCGGAGTCGTCGCCCGCGTCTCATCCGCCGCTGGACCCGGCACCGCCGCGCTTGCCCCATTCGCCTGGCAAGCCACCGCACCCGCCAGCACCGTCAACACCATCGCAAACATCCGTACCGAAGCTCTGGACATAAACCCTCCCGGCGACATCGCCGCCATCCCCACCATTAGAGTTACGAGTTGCATAGAAGTTTCGGATGTCGTATAGAGCGGACTCCCCCGTCGGTTCCTTTGACCTTGATTTTGATCTTGACCTTGACTCTGCCTTTGCCCATGTAGGTAGCCGCCCCCGGCTGTCTAGCGGCCCAGATGTATCGGGCCACAACGCTCTCGCCGGACGACTGCCCAACGACCACCGTCCTTCGAGAGAATGCGATGATAGTTACGCGATTCACGACCGTGTCGCGTACAGTCGGGCCGGTGCCTTATGGCAGTGGGCAAACGGGTCTCGAGCCTTGCAGATAGCACCTTAAGGAGAAGATGCGGCTGAACGCCTCCAACGTTGTCCCTTCCGAGGAGGGTTTTTCGACACTGCGGTCAAGTTTTACACGATCCACGTCATCTTCAGCGCTTTAGTCACGGCAGTTACCGTGACAGAACCCGGGCCGTAGGGACGGAGGAATGCGCCCGTCCCTACACGAGCCATGGCGGCGACAATCCTGCGGGGTTAAGCAAGAGCCAACAGCCAAAAGCGAATTCCGCTTGACATTTCGCCTTCCCTTCGCCAACAATGGCGGCATGGCGATCACACGCAGGCAGCGCGAAGTGTATGACTTCATCTCCCGCTTTGTGGCGGAGCATGGCTACTCTCCGTCGTTTGAGGAGATCGGGACGGGACTGGACCTGACGTCGCTGGCAACCGTGCACAAGCACATCACGAATCTGGAAAAAAAAGGACTGCTTACCCGCGATTACAACCGTAGCCGCTCCATCGACCTGCTGCCGCCCAAGGGACGCCTTAAGCAGGCCATGAGCGTGAACACGGGCCTGGTGCTGCCGCTGCTCGGGCGCATCGCCGCCGGCCAGCCGATTGAAGCAATGCAGACCAATGAGACGATATCGCTCGCCGACTTCGTCCGCTCGAAAGAAGTGTTCGTCCTTGAGGTGCGCGGCGATTCCATGCAGGATGAGGCCATCCTCGACGGCGACTACGTGCTGGTGGAGAAGCTGAAGACGGCGCACAACGGCGACATCGTGGTTGCGCTGGTGGATTCGAGCGATGCCACGCTGAAACGCTTTTACCGCGAAGGTGAGACCATCCGCTTGCAGCCCGCAAATGTAAACATGAAGCCGATTATCGTGCCCGCGGCGGCGGTGGAAGTGCAGGGGAGGGTGATTGGGGTGCTGAGGAAATATTGAAGACGCTTCTGGCTACTGGCTTCTGCCTCAGCGCCCACCGAACTAGCAATCGGCATCAGAAACAAAACGCACGCGACTCGAAGAGAGTTCCGCGTGCGTTTAGAAGTTTGGTTACAAGCCAGCGGCTAGAAGCGCCTTTGCCGTTTTACCCAACGTGTTTGTCGATAGCCTGGGCGATGGCATCTTTGGGGCGATAGCCGACGAGTTGCTCAACCACTTGCCCGCCTTTAAAGACGAGCAGGGTTGGTATGCCGGTGACTTTGTAGCGCATGGGTGTGGAGCTGTTGGCGTCGACGTCCATTTTGCCGACTTTGAGTTTGCCCTGGTAGTCCTTGGCCAGTTCGTCCACGATGGGAGCGAGCGCGCGGCAGGGGCCGCACCAGGTTGCCCAGAAGTCCACCAGCACGGGCGTGTCTGATTTCAATACATCCTGGTCGAAGTTTGCATCTGTCACTTCGACAATTCCATTGCCTGCCATTGAATTTTCTCCTCGTTGTAACGTCGCGTGTCGGCGGACGCTCCATGTTTCGGAAACAACGAGCGGTCTAGCCGGTTCCGGCGATCTTAATAATTGCTTTCCCCAACTTGGGGACAACCCATTATCGTACCACTGAGGTTTGATGCTGGGGGCGAGGCGAAGGTCGCAAAACGAGAATCCGCCGCCATAGCAGCGGACTTGTGCGAATTGTTCTAAAAGAGGAACTTAACCGCCACCTGCATCAGCCGGGGAGCGGCAGCCCCAACCACCTGTCCGAACGACGAGCTGTTGATGTTGCCATTCACCACAGCCGGTCCATAGAACTGGGCATGGTTGAAGACATTGAATCCTTCGAGGCGGATTTGCAGAGATTCGGACTCAGTGAGGGGCACGCTCTTCAGCAGAGCCATATCGTAATTATCGAGTCCCGGACCGTAAAAGAAGCGACGCTTGGCGTTGCCGGGCTGTCCCAAGGGCTGGAGACTAAACAACGAAGTATTGAAATACGATTCTCCATTGCGCGGATTGGAATTCAGATGCAGAGACCCGGGCGTGTATTGCGGCTCGTCCACACCGAAGTTGTTGATGCCGTTGGGCTCGGCTCCCAGCAAAGAGTTGTCGCCGTAGTTGAGTAGCGTCACCGGAAAACCGCTGCTGAAATGAGTGATGCCGGAAAGCGTCCAGCTTTTCGTCCAACGGTTGGAAGCGTGAAACACACGGTCGAAGGGAAGTTCGTAGGCATAGCTGACCACGAAATTGTGCTTCACATCGAATGCCGACAAAGCGCGGCTCAGCCCGGGATTGATCGGATTAACCTCTTCCCCAACGTTGGAGGACTGATCGATCGACTTGCTGTGGGTGTAGCTGGCGAACAATTGCAAGCGCTTGCTGGTGTGGCGGAGGCTGAGTTCGAGGGCGTTGTAGTTGGAATTGCCCATCGTAGCCTGGTTGGTATCGCTGCCGAAATTTGAGCCCAGGGGGCCGCGGGTTCCATTCACGGTTTGGCCCGAAGCCGTGGTGTATACGTTGCTTTCGCCGAAAGGCCCGCAGGTGGCCGATCCCGGCCTGACTTCGCTCGTCTGGCTCAAGCTGAGGCACAGCGCGGGATCGCCAGGGTTCGATTCCACCAACACCAGAAGGCGATGCGACTGATTGCCCACATAGCTGGCGCTGATCACGGTATTGTCTCCGAGCTGCCGCTCGATCGAAAGCATGTATTGCTCGGTATAAGGAATCCGGTTGCTGACGGGATATGCAGGAATGCCACTGATGGGTAGGTATTGCGACCAGTCGACACTGGCATCAGGATGGCTACGGGAAGAGTTCAATGGTGCAAAAGTGACGGGAAAATACTGGCCGGGATTTTTTCCGTTGGAAGCTGTCACGAATGGATTCGAGAACAGCGGCGGAGCGGGGCTGGTATAGGTGGTTCCGTAAGGAGCATTGGCCGCCAGAACTCCGAGAGTCAGGGCTTCGATGGATGTGTAATACATTCCGAAGCCGGCTCGAAGACTGGTTTTGCCGGGACCTCCCATGATCTTGCCGAAAAGATTGTCCGGGCTTGCGTTCGGCGAGTAAGCGAATCCAATGCGCGGCGAAAATTCATCGCCGGGTGGCGCAAGCGTACGCCGTACTCCCGGGTCGGTGGGATACAAGATTCCCGGAGGCGCGCCCGGGAAGACTGCGGACTGCTTGCCCGGTTCAGTGGTCGAAATCTGATTATATTTTTCGTACCAGGGCTCGATGCGGTCCCAGCGCAAGCCGTAGTTGAGAGTCAGATTGGACTTTAAGCGCCAACTGTCTTGCCCGAAGATGCCGACGTACTTGTTGCGGCCATAAAAAGGATTCAGCTGACTCTGGTTGTACTGGCTGGGAATCCCCAGTAGGAAGTCGGCGAAATCAACTCCGGTTTCGCTTCCCGTAAACAGGAAGTTGCCATTGAACTGGGCGATCGGATTCACGTTGATCTGGTCGTAGTGGAACTCGCCGCCGGCTTTGATGGTGTGGGAACCGACGACCTTCGAAAAATTATCGAGCCATTGAAAGGTATTGTTCGCCTGTTTCAGCTCATTCGTATTGGTGCCCGTGGAGAAATTGTTGAAGACGAGATTTTCCACTCCTTCATTCTGAGGGGCGAGCGCCACAATGGTTGGCGTTCCCGAGGAGGTAACGAAACCCTGAGACGCGAGACTGACGCCAAGTCCGCCTTGCGGTTTGCCCAGGTCATTGAATGCTCGCATGTAACTGAAGTGGATTTCGTTGACCGAGGCCGCACTCAGCGTCTTGGTGTCGCTCAGGCTGAATAGTTGCGCGCGGCCTAAATATAGCGCACTGAAGCCCGGCACACTGGCTCCGCCTTGCGCTACCGGATAAGGATTGGTAAGCGAGTAGTCGTCAAGAAAGTAGTAACCGGAGATCAGGCCCCAGCCGGTGTTGGCATCGAGGTGCAAGGATCCCTTATCGTCGCGTAGCGCTTGATTGTAGGCGGAAGTGGAGAAGAAGCTGCCGCCCTGGTTGGGCGCGGGAATATATTGCAATAAATGTTGCGTCGGAACCGACCACGCACTGGCTGGAATTTGTAGAGTGGGAAGAACACAAGCGGTCGTGTCAGGGCAGCCCGGAAAATAGTAGGGCTCGCCTGCCGAGACCGGGTAACCGAGATTGTGAGAAAGCGTGCTCGCCCAAGCCGGACCGCTCACCGTCGTCGGCACAATCACCGATTGGCCATTCACAATTTGGGTCGTATAGAAGGAACTGGCTCGATCGGAGAGGTTGCCAGTTCGGTCCGGAGCGGAAGGCACCGGGATCAATCCAGTGTCCACACCCTGCCGCTGGCGCGTGCCCTGGTAGTCGGAGAAGAAGAATATCTTGTTCCGTCGAATCGGCCCGCCGAAAGTCCCTCCGAATTGGTTTTGAACGAATGTGCCGCGAGTCGGAGAAAAATAATTGCGCGCGTCCAAATCGGTGTTCCGCAGGAACTCGAAAAGGTCGCCGTGAAATGCGTTGCTGCCTGACTTGGTAATGACGTTGATCTGGCCACCGCTGAATTCGCCGTACTCCGCGTCAAAATTGCTGGTCAGAATCCGGAACTCGGCAATCGAGTCCAGGTCGGGAATGATCGCCGTTCCCATGTTCACGTCTTCTTCGGAGTCGCTGCCATTCACGATGAACGCGTTGGCAAACTCCCGCTGGCCGTTGATGGAAATAGTGCCGGGATTCAAATCTCCGGAGGGCGAAAGCGCGCTGGCCCCAACGTCCTGCACGGTGCTGGAGGTGATGGAACTCGCGGGAGCCACTCCCGGCTGAAGCGCTAGAAGATCGGTATAGCTCCGGCCGTTCAAGGGTACGTCGCTCATCTGCTCGCTGTTGATGACCTCACCCATCTGGCTGCTATAGGTTTCCAGATGGACCGCGCTTTCATTCACCGTGATCGCGTCGGCACGTCCGCCAACTTCGATCGCAACATCTAGCACTAGAGCGCTGTTGGCGTCCAATGCGATTCCGGTGCGGCGGTAGGGTTTGAAGCCGGCGTGGTTCACTTCCAGAATATAGCCGCCGACGGAAAGAACGGGAAAGGTATAAGTGCCGCGATCATTCGTGGTGGCAGAGTACCGGACACCGGTATTGACGTTGATCAGAGTGATGGATGCGTCGGTGATTGCGGCACCAGAGGCATCTTTGATCGTACCCGATATGCTGCCGCTCACTCCCGCCCAGGCTGTAGTCAGCAGACACGATAACAAGAATACGCATAGCGCGTGGTTGGATAATCTTCTCAGGGTGTCCACGAATGCGAGCCAGTTCACGGACCGCTTCAATTTCTCCAGTTGCAATTCAGTCGCATCTAGAGTTAACATCGAACCTCGGTCTTGAATCGGCCAGGCCATAAAGGGGCTACCGCGGAACGGTCTAGTTGCAACCGAGTCGCAACTCATGTAGCTTCTCGATATTGCCGAATGTACCTTCGTATGGTCAAGCGCCAGCGGAAGATTTCGTCGCAACCTAATTGCGACCAGTTGCGACACTCCTGGAGGTTCTAGATGCCATTACCGCAAACCGAAATCCCCGGCCGGCTGCAATCCCATCTCGCCGAGCGGGGAATCCGCATGACAGAACAGCGCCGCGCCATTCTGCGGGTAATGGAAACTGCCACCAAGCATCTGGATGCGGCGCAGCTTTTGCGTAAGGCGCAAAAGCTGGATGCCAGCGTGGACCGCAGCACGGTTTACCGAACTTTGCGACTGCTGAAGCGGCATGGATTGATCGACGAGCTTGATCTGATGCACATCCACGGTGAGGGACATTATTACGAGCGCAAGCTGAATCGCGACCATATCCACATGGCCTGCCTGCGCTGCGGAAAGATCATGGAGTTTGTCAGCGACATTTTTGAAAACCTGAAGGGACAGGTGGAGAAAGACTGCCGCTTCCGCATTGTGGTATCGCGTCTGGAAATCGGCGGCTACTGCGCCGCGTGCCGTGGATCGAAATAGAGAATTGGAAATGACGAATGATGAGGGAAATTCGATTTCTTACGGCGACCGACGCTACCACGTACTGGGATATCCACCTGCAACCTTCCGACTCCGAACCTGACGCGTTCGGCAGTTCGCCGGAGGAGCACCGGGCCTTGACTCTGGATCAAATAGCTGTTCGACTCACCTCCGACCCCGCGAACAATTTTGTGGTGGATGCATCGATTGGCGAACGCCTGATCAGTACGGCGGGCTTCTTTCGAAACAACGGTCACAAGCAACGCCATAAGGGACAAATCTGGGGCGTTTATGTAGCGCAAGAAGCACCCGACAAAGGGGTCGGGCGGAAGATCTTGCGAATGCTTCCGCAGCGCGCTGCCAGAATTGAAGGTGTCGAGCAGATCAGGTTTGCCGTGGCGACCAATCAAGAGGCTGCGGTGGGCTGGTATCGATCGCTTGGCTTTGAGTCGTTCGGTTGTGAGCAACAAGCACTAAAGATCGGCGGAGCTCGGGGCAATAAAAAAAGCGCCTCGGACCAATCAGTCCAAGACGCCTCGGCAGCCCTCCCCCAGAACTGCCAAACCGCTTATGGATAGTAGATTTGCGGCTTTTTTTTGTAAACGTCACCTTGGTAATCGTTGCTTCTGCCTTATCGTGCAGTCGATTATGTCCTTCTTATCGAGCAAACAAACTGCAGTGACATTGCAAATGCCGGAGATAGAAGGCTCGTAGCGCGAAGGAATTTATTGCTGTCTGTGCCAGGTTCGGCCGGCGTCGAAGGTGGTCCACAGTTCGCCGGTCGAAGTTGCAATCTTTCCATGTAGCACGTCAGAGAATTGAATGCCGGTAATGTCTCCAGTAAGAATCAGGGCAGAGTCAGTGACGGTCGTGAGCGCCCAGCGACTGCCGCCATCCGAACTGTGATACAAGATGCCATCAGAAGCTCCCGCCCAGACTTCGAGTCCGCTTGCCGCCACGGCGCGGAACACAAGGCTCGAATTCCGCGCAGCTTGGGCTTTCTTACTCTTTTGTTGCAGCCCATCCTGATCGCCCGGCGACGGATCGACATTCTCCCACGTATTTCCGTCATCGAGGGACCGCCGCAAAGCGCCGGCAGCCGTAACGCTCCAACGCTGTGCCGGGAGCATCGGCGATGGCGAAGTTTGCGCTGTCGGAGATTCGGACGCGGCCTGCTCTGGCATAGGATCTTTCGCTTTGACCACATTTAGATCGCCAAACGTCCGCCCCGGAAACGGTACTTCGGCCCGATTCTGAGCGAGTTGGTTTTGACCTTCTGCGGCACCATCGGCATCGAGCCCGGCACCCTCGGATTGCACTTCTTCCGCCGACCGCGGGATTTCGGCTGTTGCCTTCTGCGCTCGCGCGATAACCGATGAACCTTCATGCACACGCGCAGGAAGACGGTTACGGCGAGCTGAAACTTTCTGGGCATCGCCGGNCGGTGCTAATACTTGGGGGAAGGCCGGTTGATGCAGCTTTGAGGAGCCTAACGAAGCATCTCTTGGTAGGGAGCCGGAAGCGACGACGTTGGAAGTCACTGTTTTTTCTTGTCGACGGGAGTATTGCTGAATACCGACGGAAGCGACGACAAGCATCCCTGCAGCCAGGACTGCCCACCGAAGTCTGGGCCATGCCAGCCAGCCGATTCGAGAGGCGCGGTGGAACCCGGGCAAATGAGCAATTTCGGTCGCGGGCAGCGCTAGGGCGACTGCCTCGCGACAATCACCACACGCCGCAAGGTGTTCCACCACGCGGGTTCGCTCGCGGCCCACCAGCGATCGCTCCGCGAACGCCGCTAGAAGATTGGTATCGGGATGCGATTCGAAGGCAGGCCGCTGTTCCCGCAACCGCGTGGCCACGAATTTGGGTAGGGTGTCCATCTCAGTATCTAGTTTCATGAACTCGACTTCAACGATTCGAATTCAAGCTTGACTCTCCCGGTGCTTCTGCCTTCAACCTGTTCTCTTTCTCTTTATAGAACGCCAGAGTGGAAGATCCTTGCGCCAAACTACGACGAATATCCAATCTCACGTCGCGTACGTCAACTTCCAACGCTTCCTCGGCCTGGCGGCGGCCCATGCCCTGCCGAACCATGTTGGCCAAGATCTGCTTGCGCAACGATTTGGCCAGTTTGTCCACTTTGCGGCTAATCGTCGACTCATGCACGCCCAACAGACGAGCGATCTCGGCCAGCGTCCGGCCATCGAGAAAATACGCGGCCAGCACCATCCGTTCTTCGCCGGAGAGCGCCGCCAAGGCCGCGTCGGTCGCGGATTCGAGGCGTGAGTCCGGGGACAGAACCGGCTCCGGCTGGGGAGCGGCGAACTGCGAACCTTCCTCGCCTTCCTCGTCCAGGCTGACCAATCGCCTGGTACGGCGGTAGCGATTCACAAACTCTTGCGCCAGCACGGTGCGAAGCCAGCCCTCGAGCGAGCCTCGGCCGGTGAAAGACGCCAGCTTGGAAACGCGTTCGCCGTCGCGGGTGACCGTGCCGAAGAGTTCGGCATATAGCGTGTCAGCCAGTTCGCGGGCGGCCGAGTCCTCGCGGGCAATGCGCAGCGCAGATTGATAGAGTTTTTCGCGATAGCGAACAAGAAAAAGTTCCCAGGCCGCATTGTGGCCCCCGGCGCAGGCTCTGGCGAGCGCAAGTTCCTCGATGCGCAGGGTCCGCAGAAAGGCGCACGCCTCGCGTTCGGTGGCGTGGGGCGGAAGATATTTCATCGCCACATCCGCCAGAATTTCGCCAAAAGCTTCGTGAGTCAGGCCGATTTGTTCACAGCCGCTTCCCGCATGCAGTTCCGGCAGCAACTCGGAGACCGCGGATTGCACGGGGGCGGATATCGGTTTTCTGGCGCGCATGCAGGAGGAAGAGAGTAACGACCAGCACCCACCCTGATGTTACTAACTTCCTTAGACGCGTGCGAACATATTTTGGCGGTAAGCACTAGTAACTTTTTCGCGCCTATGGCCGGTCCGCCTTTAAACCTGTCGAGGTAGAGGTCAATTGTTTGCGTTGTTGTTCTGGTACCAATTCCGCCAGGCCGCGGAGTCATGGGGCAGGCGTTGCTGGGTGATATCGCTTAGAGCCTGAAATGCCCAGGCATGGGTCTGAGCATCAAGCGCGGGATCGTCCGAGTAGTTGATGAGTTGCGGAACGGCGATGAGTCGCTGGTCGTGACTTAACATGCCCGACTCGGCCAGGCTACAGGCTGCCCGTTCGCGCACCAGGGGAGAAGGATCATCATGCATCGCTGCCAGCAGGGGCGTAATCGTCGGAGTGGTTCCCACCAATGCCAGCCCTTCAACTGCCCAGCGGCGCGCATCTTCTTCTCGTTCTTGGGAAGCCTTGCCCGCTTCCCCGTCGGAATTTTTCAGGTGGGCGCTCAAGACCTCGACCACACGATCCGTCTCAATGCCGCGGTTCCCCAGCAAGCCCAGAGTCCAGAAGGCCCAAATTTTTTGCCGGTGATCGGAGGAGTTGGCTTGTCGCACCAGTGCGTCGACCGTGGACTCGTTCTTAGCAAGCCCATAGGCTGCCAGTTGCACCTCGATGGCGGAATTCCGCACCCTTCGGTCGTTGGAATTGAGCGCGACGGTAGTCAGCTGACCCAGTTGCGCATCCCATTCAAGCTTTCCGCGCCAAGCGTCGACTCGTGATTCAATCTGGGCTTCGACCCGATCACTCGCTCCATCGGAGCGGGTCACGGCGCGTTCGAGGAGCAGTTCAGCTTGTTTCTGTGGCTTCTGGCGATCGAGGTCGCGATCTGACGGCAGAGCGGAGGCGGCAGCAAGATCTTTACGCAGCGAGGACTGCGGCGTTAGTTTTCCCCAAACCGTGCCCACACCTCCTGCGCTCAAGACGGCTACCGCAAGCCCGATTCCCGCCATTACCACGGCCAAATGTAAAAGGCGGAGCCGGGACGATGGCCTGAGATCAGAATCGGAAGAACCGAGAATCTGCGCCGGAAGGCCCGAACCCGGACCAGACGCGTCATAATCCGGCGTCGGCTGGAGGCGTGGGTCGCAGGAGTTCACCACCGCTTCTCCGTCCTGGCTCAGCAAGCTCGATTGAGAAACATCCACGAGACAAGTCTAGGGATACCTCGTAATGGGCGTAAAGTTACTTTCGGGACCTAGCCCCACGATGTTCTATGCGGGGCCGTGCGTTTGTTCAAAAACTGGCATCGAAGGTAACGCTGGGAATCTAGATGCCGTCTCAGTTGCTGTACCGATAGCTTGAATTGCTCTTGTCGCCGGGAAATGAATCTCCTTCCTAACTCGTGGAAACTTGCAATTCGCCTTGGACTGGCCATGGTCGTCACGCTTATCTACACATCGCAGCCCTGCGCCGCTTACTCCGTTCTGACGCACGAAGAAATCGTGGATCTGGCTTGGCAGGACAATCTGCTGCCCCTGCTGAAGAAGCGCTTTCCCGCCGCCACGGATGACGATTTGAAGAAAGCGCATGCCTTTGCCTACGGCGGGTCGGTAATGCAGGACATGGGTTACTACCCGTTCGGAAACAAATATTTCAGCGACCTGACGCACTATGTGCGCAGCGGGGATTTTGTCGTCGATCTGCTCAAGGAAGCGTCAGACATCGACGAATATGCTTTTGCCTTGGGCGCACTGGCGCACTATTCTGCCGATAACTGCGGACATCCTACCGTCAATGAGGCCGTCGGCATCGAATTTCCTAAACTCGAAAAGAAGTATGGGAAAGAGGTGACCTACGAAGACAATCCGAAAGCTCACATCCGCATCGAGTTTGGTTTCGATGTAACCCAGGTCGCGAAAAATCGCTACACCTCCGACCGCTATCACGACTTCATCGGCTTTGAAATTTCCAAACCGGTGCTGGAGCGGGCGTTTCAGGATACGTATGGCATTCCGATGAGCGAGGTAATTTCGAACGAAGATCTCGCCATTGGGACATTCCGGCGGGCGATCGGCACCGTGATTCCAGAAATGACGCGCGTCGCCTTGATCGCACGCCGCAAGGAGATCGTGACCGAGACGCCCAACTTTCGAGCGCGACAGTTCCGTTATTACTTGTCGCGCTCCAGCTATCAAAAGGAGTGGGGAAAGTCCTATCATCGGCCGGGCTTTGGAACTCGCGTGCTGGCGTTCTTTCTAAAGTTTGTGCCAAAGATAGGGCCATTCAAGGCGCTCGACATCCAGGTTCCCACCCAGAAAACTGAAGACCTTTATATTGCCAGCGTGGACAAAACGATCGAGAACTATACCAAGCTGGTACACCAGGCGGCTGACGGAAATTTGCAACTCACCAATACTGACTTTGATACAGGACGCGATACGCGCCCCGGCGAATACAAGCTGACGGATGACACNTATGCCCATCTGTTAGATCAGCTGACGGAGCGTAACTTTAGCCAGATCNCTCCAGAGCTGCGGACGAACATTCTTGCTTTCTACAGCAATCCAAGCGCTCCGATTGCGACCAAGAAAAAACCGGCAGCCTGGCAAAAAACGCAGGACCAAGTGCAAAAACTTCGCGCGCTGCCGAGTCCTCCACCAAGTGGAACCCCGGCGGCTTGACCCCGTCACTTCTACAGCAAGCCGGCGGGAATTACACCGTGCTTGAACATTTCAAACCACATCGCGGTGTCGGCTGCGCTGTAGATTTCCAACTCGCGGATTACTTCGCGGGCGAACTCAACGCTCCCTAGCCCGCTGGCGGTGATGATTTTGTGATCGGTCACGGCTAGTTCGTTGACGTAAAAACCTTCATCTTTATAACCCGGAACCATTTTCTTCAAATAGGCTTTGCCATTACTGGTGTGGCGAACCCCCGCTGCCAGCCCGGCACGGACAATTTCCAGCGTTGCGGCGCATAGCGCACCGAGCAAAATCTCCTGCGCATGGAACCGACGGAGAAAATCATGCATTTTTGGGTGCGGCCCCTTCTCCCACGGATCTCCACCCGGCAGAATGAAAATCGTTGTTTCACGCGGCTCGATCTCGTCGATGGTGATATCGGGCATAATCTTTAGCCCGGCCATCGTTACCACCGGTTGGCGCGATTCTCCCGCTGTCAGTACGTCGTACTTGCCGGATTTCCGGATCTCGCACAAGGCTAATGCCGGCTCCCAATCCGCCAACCCGTCAAACACAAAAAGGTAGGCTTTCGGTTTCATGCTTCGCATCCCCGTGAGATTGAATCTAGAGCATACCTCTCGACACCAGACTTCGTTAGCCCGCTCTTGCTTGTTCAGTCGGAACGACCGTTCGGTTGTCAAACGGGAAGCCGCCATGTATCATCGCAAACTTCAACGACCCGCATAGGTGGCGCCCCGGTTGGCGTGCTGACTACGTCCGGTCTTCGAGGATTGCACCCATGATGGTTGCGGACGACAAGTTCTATCGGGCGCGGGTTACTCGTCGCGCCGAGTTCGCACCTGACCTGTGGACGATCCGCATCGAGCCCGGCGGCGAGTTCAAATTTGTTCCGGGACAGTACGCGACGCTTGGCGTAGAGCACGATGGAAGGCGGACGGAGCGTCCGTATTCGATTGTCTCGGCTCCTTTCGAAAATGAAATTGAGTTTTTCTTTGAACTGGTGCCCGAGGGCGCGCTCACGCCTCGCCTCTACAAACTGCAAGCAGGCGATGAAGTTCTGATGCGGAAGATACCAAAGGGCAAATTCACGCTGGATACCGAAAGTGGCCGGAAGCATCATCTGCTGGTATCCACTGTGACCGGCGTAGCTCCGTTTGTGAGTTTTGTGCGCACGCTTTCGAAAGACTGGAAAGAAGGGCGCTTCGATGGCGGCCACCAACTCTACCTGCTCAACGGCGCCAGCCGCCCGTGGGAGTTCGGCTATAAAGAAGAGTTGATTGATTTTGCCGCGGAACTGCCCTGGTTCAAATATGTACCCACCGTGAGCCGGCCATGGGATCACGCCGACTGGCCGGGCGAGATCGGCCGGGCCGACGATGTGCTGCGCAAGTATGCCGACCAGTGGGAACTCGATGCCACGAATACAACGGCATATTTGTGCGGGCATCCCGACATGATCGCGAACAGCAAGGCGATTCTGAAGCGGCGAGGTTTCCTCGACCGGACGGCGATCAAGGAAGAGATTTATTGGATCCCGGCGAAATAGTCGCGAGTACGGAGTTGCGCGTACCAGGTACCGAGCGAGGCCGCAACTTTAGACGCCGACAATCGAGCTGCGGCGTTCAAGCAGCAGCACATCTCTCCAGGTTTCACCCAGCTTACCGATGCTCCGCCGCACGCCGACCTCGCGGAATCCGCAGGTCCTGTGAAGTGCGATGCTCGAAGCGTTCTCGGGAAAAATTCCAGCTTGCAAGGTCCAGATTTCCTGGCGCTCGGATTCATCAATCAGCGCCTTCAGAAGCGCTTTGCCGATGCCGTGGCCTCGCGCTGCGGCGGCCGCGTAAACCGATACTTCCGCAACCCCAGAATAAACTCGGCGAACCGAAATTGGACTGAGCGCGGTCCAACCGAGGATCTGCTCTCCGTTGCGAGCGATTAAGCGGCAGTCCTGGCGATGGCTGCGATCCCACTTCTCCCAGTCGGGAAACTCGGTTTCAAACGTAGCATTGCCGGTGCCGATGCCCTCGCGATAGATCTTGCAAACGGCGGGCCAGTCGTCGGGCCGCATGAGTGTGATGTGGAAATCCATGCGAGTATCTGCGCAGATTAGGTTTCCGCGGGCGCGAAGAAGACCAGCACCGCCAGTTCTTCCGTGATGTCGTGGAAGCGGTGCTCCACTTTCGCAGCGACGAAGATTACGCCGCCTGCGGAAACCTCATGATCTTCCGCGCCGACGGTAAAACGCGCCCGCCCGCGAATCACGTAGTAGGTTTCGTCTTCCTGATGGGGCTTCTGCGCATCGATCGCTCCGGCGGGCAGGACGTACACTCCGGCGCTCATCGAGGGCACGCGGAGGAACTCGCGGTACGGCTTTTCCCGATCGACCCCCTGCGGGTGGATTTCGGGAACGAAGGCAAAGAGCGCTTTCACGCGAAGATGCCTCCTAAGATGAGGTCGGTGAATTGCGGAATCAGAGTCTGCGCCTGCAAATTGCCTTCCGGCTTGTACCACTGATAAATCCAGTTGATCATGCCGAGCAAAGCGAAGGCTGCGGCGCGCGGGCTGACCCGGCCTGAGGCCCTGCGCGATTTCTGTAATTCGGCCATCAGGTTTTCGAGAAAGTGAATGTAGTCTTTCTTGCGCGCGTTGATGCGCTTGCGCAGCGACGGTGGCAGGGGATGGTTTTCGTGCAGCATCACGGTGATCTCGCGATCGCGCGGGCTGAGGACGACTTCGATGTGCAGGCGGATCAGGGCGCGCAGGCGCTCTTCGGCGTCCGCGATGCCGCGCACGGGATTGAGCACGCGCTCCTCGGTGATCTGCATGGCATGGTTCATGATCTCGAAGAGGATTTCGTCTTTGCTCTGGAAGTGGTGGTAGAGACCTCCCTTGCTCAGCTTGAGTGCGGCGGCCACATCGTTCATGGAAGTCGCGTCGTATCCGCGCTGCTGGAAGAGGCGTGCGGCGGTGCGCAAAATTTCCTGCCGGGAGTCGACCACGGTCTCGCGGGCCATCGGGTGACATGGTAAAGCGTTGCGGGCGGGAATGCCAATTGACGNTTGGCGGAGCGAGAACAGCAGGCTCCTCCGCTACGCTTCCGTTTCTTTCAGAAACGGAAGGCTCCAGTCGGANTGACNATATTTNGAGTGGTCACGAATTGTTACCGGTGAAACTTCTCCTTGACAGGGTAAATCCCCTTCGATAGCATGAGTGGGACCGACCGACCGGTCGGTTGTTGGCGGTATCCTGGCTATTCTGAGAGGAGCTTCCCCGGTGGCGACTATTTTCTATGAGCACGACGCGAATCCTGAGGCCCTGAAGGGCAAAACTATCGCCATCCTGGGGTACGGCAGCCAGGGACATGCGCAGGCGCAGAATTTGCGCGACAGCGGGTACAAGGTGATTGTGGGGCTGGAGGCCAATCGTCCGAGCGCGCAGCAGGCGCGGGCCGATGGCATGGTAGTGGTAGAACCGGGTGAGGCGGCCAAGCGGGCGGACTGGATTCATGTGCTCACGCCGGATGAGACGCAGGCGGCAGTTTACGAGCAATACATCAAGCCGTATCTGCATCCGGGAAAGATTCTCGGGGTCTCGCATGGGTTCAGCATTCATTTCAAGACGATCGTTCCGCCCTCCGATGTGGACGTGGTGATGATTGCACCGAAGTCGCCGGGGCACCTGCTGCGGCGGGTGTATAGCGAAGGGCGCGGGG
>JGI12635J15846_10000904_pt1 | contig 25922 bp, 27 predicted proteins | sample BlaSpr_A8_OM2_M2_FD_15846 | JGI IMG/M metagenome (IMG submission 15846) | reverse complement strand
TCGATCCGGCGTTGAAGCCGAACCAGCCGACCCAGAGCAGCGAGGCGCCGATCATCGACATGGTCAGCGAGTGCGGCGCCATCAGGTCCTTGCCGTAACCGGTGCGCTTGCCGATCAGGAGCGCGCCGACCAGACCGGCGATGCCGGCGTTGATGTGCACCACGGTGCCGCCCGCAAAGTCGATCGCGCCCTTCTTGAAGACCCAGCCGGCGTCGGCGTTGACTTCATCGAGCTTGGCCTGCGCCGCGGTCTTGGCCGCCGCATCGCCCGCCGCGGCGAGCGCCTTGACCGCATCCGAGATCGCGTCCGGTCCAGCCCAGTACCAGACCATATGCGCGATCGGGAAATAGACCAGCGTGGCCCAGAGCGGGATGAACAGCGCGACTGCCGAGAACTTCATGCGCTCGGCGAAGGCGCCGACGATGAGGGCCGGTGTGATGGCCGCGAACGTCATCTGGAAACAGACGTAGACGAGTTCGGAGATGTTGGCGTCGACGCTGAAGGTTGCCGCCTTGGAATCGGTGGTCACGCCCATCAGGAAGGCTTTGGAGAAGCCGCCGATGAAGTCGGACCCGCCGGTGAAGGTGAGGCTGTAGCCGTAAAGCGCCCAGAGGATGGTGACGATGCAAACGGTGTAGAACACCTGCATCAGCACCGAGAGCATGTTCTTGGAACGGACCAGGCCGCCGTAGAAGAGGGCGAGGCCCGGGATCGTCATCAACAGCACCAGCACCGTCGATGTCAGCATCCAGGCATTGTCGCCTTTATTGACCGTGGGCTCGGCGTAGGCGGCGGTCGCGGCGAACAGGCCGACTGCGAGGGCCGCCAATCCCGCGCTATAGGGACGTTTGAACGTCATTTGTTTAACTCCTGATTGAATTTGGGTTGAGCGCGAAATCAAAGTGCCGCGGCATCGGCCTCTCCCGTGCGGATGCGTACCGCATGGTCGAGGTTGATGACGAAGATCTTGCCATCGCCGATCTGTCCGGTTTTCGCGGCTGACGTGATGGCTTCGATGGTCTTGTCGACCTGGTCCGAGGCGACAGCGACCTCGATCTTGATCTTGGGCAGGAAACTCACCGCATATTCAGCACCGCGATAAATTTCCGTATGGCCCTTCTGCCGGCCATATCCCTTGACTTCCGTCACCGTTAATCCGTGAACGCCGATGGCGGTCAGGGCGTCGCGGACTTCTTCGAGTTTGAATGGCTTGATAATCGCCATAACAATTTTCATGGGTTCCGTCCCCGCTTGGGCCCGATCGAGAGGTGACCGGACGTTCTCGACTGAGATCACCACGCGGAGAAAGTTCACTACGCGGCCACAGCCGGACCGATAGAATCAAATGCCGTGCCAGATGCCGCGCGTTCCCTAACGGACTATGAACGCGGACGTTTTCGGGCTTTGCGGGGATCGGTCCAACCTGCGCTATTCGGTCACGCCTAGAATGTAAGCACAGATGATGAAAACGTAAGCACGCCCGACTCCCGACATAATTTTGCTCACGGGAAGGGCAGAAAAACGGTATTCAGGTGGGTAGTTTTTACTGCAAGGCCTCGCCGTGCTGCGAAATGTCGAGGCCTTCCATCTCGTGCGCCTTGGAAACCCGCAGCGGGACGAAGGTGCTGACCAGCTTCAAGAGCACGTAGGTTACACCGCCGGACCACACCAAGGTGACCGCGACCCCGTAGAACTGGATCAGCAGAAGTCGCGGGTTGCCCTCGATCAGGCCGGAGGTTCCGCCGATGGAGGCGGTCGCAAACACCCCGGCCAAGAGGATTCCGGTCATTCCGCCGATGCCGTGAACCCCGAATACGTCGAGCGAATCGTCGTAGTTGAAACGGCGCTTCAGCCGGGTGCAGGCCCTGTAGCACACCAGGCCGGCGATCACGCCGATGACGAGGCCATGCCACGGCGCCACGAATCGGCTCGCCGGCGTAATCGTGCCAAGGCCCGCGATCGCGCCGATAATCATGCCGCGCACCGATGGCTTGCGCTGGTCGTCCATTCGATCGCGCCCCAGGTCAGCGCGCCGGCGCAGGCCGCCAGATGGGTCGCGACAATCGCCATCACTGCGCGCGAATTCGCACCCAATGCCGATCCGCCGTTGAAGCCGAACCAGCCGACCCACAACAGCCCGGTGCCCATCACGGCGGCAAGGCTCTGCGCCATCGTCGCCAGCACGTTCTTCTTGCGCACCATGCCGGAATAGAACAGCGCCAGGCCCGGCAGCGTCATCATCAGCACCAGCGCGGTGGCGACGATCATCCAGGCGGTGTCGGCGGCGCTGATCCCGGAGGTCTCGGCAAAGGCCGGTGTCGCAAACGCGGGGATCGCCGCAACACTGATTAGCGCAACCGACGTCGCTGCACGACCCGCAGCTGCCCCCATGATAATTCCCCGGCCGATTGTCTTATGGATTGCGTTTCCGGCGCCGCTGCCGGATGCGAATAGATTAAAGCGCGTCGCTGTCGGTTTCGCCGGTGCGGATGCGCAAGGCGTGATCGATCGGCGTCACGAAGATCTTGCCATCGCCGATCTGGCCGGTGCGCGCGCTCGAGGTGATGACTTCGACCGCCTTGTCGGCGAGGTCGGAGGCAACCGCGATTTCTATTCGCAGTTTTGGTAGAAAATTCACGACATATTCGGCGCCGCGATAGATCTCGGTGTGCCCCTTCTGGCGGCCGTAGCCCTTGACCTCGGTCACCGTCATGCCGTGGACGCCGATCGCCGTCAGCGCCTGGCGCACCTCGTCCAGCTTGAAGGGTTTGATAATGGCAACAACGAGCTTCATGGTCTGGCCTTCATTTCCTTAAGGTCCGGTCGATCGCGCTTGATTTGTCCCCGGACAAGTCTGGCAGCTTTCTGTGCAATTGGCACAAAAAGAATGCAACCAGAAGCGAAAAACAATTGCGGGAGTTCGGCTTTGGTCGATAGCCTGTGCTGAGAGGGGCTGGATATTCGATCACGATCTGATTTCATCGCCCGCGGCCGTCATGGCCTAACCGCCGGCGGCAAGCCTAAGGGAATGAAATGTCAGAGCGATCCTGGTTTTTTGCGTCTCAGGGTCAGCAGCAAGGACCGTATCCGGAAGCCCAGCTGCGCGAGTTCATTGCCACGGGAACAGTAAACGCGGAGACGCTGGTCTGGACTGACGGCATGGCGGGCTGGCTGAAGGCGCGGGAAATCCCGGGCCTGCTTGGGGGCGCCTCCGGCCCTCCGGCCGTCCCGCAGCCGGGCGGACCGTTGGTCGCTGGCGGTGGCCAGGTTGGCGTGCCGCTCTCGATCGAAGTCGGAATTTGGTCGCTGCTCGGGCGAAGCCTGCTGTTCATCATCGGATTGTTATTGGTGATCCCGGTGCCGTGGACGGCGACGGGTTTCTATCGCTGGATGGCATCCCGCGTCCGGGTACCCGGAAGGCCGAATTTCGGCTTCACCGGTCAGGTCGGCGACATCTGGTACGTGTTCGTCGCCATTGGGCTCATAACCTATGCCGGACTGACCGGGATTTCCTATCTTCCCTACATTCTCATTCCGGTTCAGGCGTATCTCTCCTGGATGACGGTGCGATGGATCGCGGCGAATCTCAGCTCGAACGGTGTGCGGCTTCCGATGGCCTTTAACGGCAGCGCGCTGGGTTATGTCGGCTGGTACCTGCTGATGTACGTTTCCGTGATCACCATCATCGGCTGGGCCTGGGTCATCACCGCCTGGATGCGCTGGATCTGCCGCAACGTCGGCGGCACCCGACGCGAGATCGGGTTCAATGCGACGGGTTGGGGAATGCTGTGGCGGACGGTGCTGTTCAGCCTGGGCTGCGGATTATTGATTCCGATTCCATGGGTACTGCGCTGGTACACAGCCTGGTATGTATCGCAATTTTCGCTGGTCGAACGAACGGCCTACGTCAACGCGTAGAGCATGATCCGGAAAAGTGGGAACCGGTTTTCCGAAAAAATCATGCTCGGACAAAAGATTAGATCATCTGCGCTGGCGCAGCGAGCCTTCCTGCGCCACCGAGGCCACCAGCGTGCCGTCCTGCTTGAAGATCATGCCGCGCGTCAGACCGCGGCCGCCTTGCGCGCTCGGCGAATCCTGGGCGTACAGCAGCCATTCGTCGGCGCGGAACGGGCGGTGAAACCACATCGCGTGATCGAGGCTTGCCGGCATCATCCGCTTGTCGAACAGCGTGCGGCCGTAGCGCGCCATCGCCGCGTCGAGCAGCGAGAAATCCGAGGCATAGGCCAGCGCGCACATGTGCAGCGCCGGATCGTCCGATAGTTTCGAGGCGGTGCGGATCCAGACATGGATGCGGCCGTCCTCGATCTTTTGACCGAAATAGCGGCCGAGCTCGACCGGGCGCAGCTCGATCGGGCGGTCGGACTCATAGTAGCGGCGGATGAATTCCGGCATCTCGCGGAACATCGGCTGCTTCGCCACTTCCTCGGCGGTGAGCTTTTCCGGCGGCGGCACGTCGGGCATCTTGTCCTGGTGATCGAAGGCGGCCTCTTCCTCGACATGAAACGACACCATGATCGAGAAGATCGCGTTGCCGTGCTGGATCGCCGTGACGCGGCGGGTCGTATAGCTCTTGCCGTCGCGCAACCGCTCGACCTCGTAGATGATCGGGATCTGCGGATCGCCGGGGAGAATGAAATAGCAGTGAAGCGAATGCGGCAGCCGGCCTTCGACGGTGCGGCACGCCGCCACCATCGCCTGTCCGATCACCTGCCCGCCGAACACCCGCTGCCAGCTTGTCTTCGGGCTGTTGCCGCGAAACAGGTTCACCTCGAGCGGCTCGAGGTCGAGAATGGAGATCAGGTCGATCAGGCCCTTGGACATTGCAGCGCTTTCGTTAGGTCATTCCGGGGCGAGGCGTAGCCTCGAACCCGGAATCTGGAGATAATCGGCGCGAGATTCCGGGTTCACGCTGATGCGTGCCCCGGAATGACATCTTGTTTCGAGCCCCTGTTTCGCCCAGCTATAGTCATGTAGCAAGTATGGTCTATGACCGCTCCGGGTAAGGTTGGGCGAGTAAGGTAAGGCATGCCGGCACAGCGAAGCATTGTCATCGGCGGCGGCGCGTTTGCGGGGCTGGCGCTGGCGGTGGCGCTGCGCCAGGGCCTTGGCGCCGACATCCCCGTCATCGTCGCCGATCCGGCACTGGCCACGCGGCCGAGCCGCGATCCGCGCGCCACCGCCATCGTCGCCGCCTGCCGGCGGCTGTTCGATGCCATCGGGGTGTGGGATCAGGTTGCTTCCGATACGCAGCCGATCCTCGACATGGTCGTCACCGATTCCAAACTGGAAGACGCGACCCGCCCGGTGTTCCTGACTTTTGCGGGGAATGTCGAGCCGGGGGAGCCGTTCGCGCATATGGTCGAAAACCGTCATTTGATCGACGCGCTGGTGGCGCGCGCGGAAGCCGAGGGCGTCGATCTCCGCGCCACCGCGGTGACCGATTTCGTCTCGCGTGCCGGCGGCGTCGATGTGACGCTGGCGGACGGCAGCACGATCGAGGCAAGCCTGTTGGTGGCGGCCGACGGCGCGCGCTCGAAACTGCGCGAACGCGCCGGCATCGCCACCCATGGCTGGGATTACGACCAGTCCGGCATTGTCGTCACCGTCGGCCACGAGCGCGATCATGGTGGCCGTGCCGAGGAACATTTTCTGCCGGCAGGACCTTTCGCCATCCTGCCCCTGACCGGCAACCGTTCGTCGCTGGTATGGACCGAGCAGCGCAGCGAGGCGGCGCGCATCACGGCCTTGAGCGAGGATGAATTCCATAGCGAACTCGAACAGCGCTTTGGCCTGCATCTCGGCGAGATCAAGGCGCTCGACAAACCGCGCGCGTTTCCGCTCGGCTATTTCGTGGCGCGCTCGTTCATCGGCGACCGGCTGACGCTGGTCGGCGACGCCGCGCATGTGATTCACCCCATTGCCGGCCAAGGGCTCAATCTGGGCCTGAAGGATGTCGCCGCACTGGCCGAGGTGATCGTCGATGCGGCGCGTCTCGGCATCGATCTCGGCCAGGCCGACGTGCTCGACCGCTACCAGCGCTGGCGGCGGTTCGACACCATGGCGATGGGGCTTGCCACCAATACGCTCAATCTTCTGTTCTCGAACAAATCGACGCTGTTGCGCACCGTGCGCGATATCGGGCTGGGACTGGTCGACCGTGCCCCGCCCTTGAAAAGCATGTTCATCCGCCAGGCCGCGGGACTAGCGGGCGAAGTGCCGCGGCTATTGAAGGGCGAGGCGTTGTAGCGAGCGAATGGCGAATAGTGAGTGGCGAATAGAAATTTCTCCACTCGCCATTCGCTACTCCCTATTCGCCGCTTCTTCACTCGATCTTCCGCGCCTCTTCCGGCAGCATGATCGGAATGCCGTCGCGGATCGGATAGGCGAGCTTGGCGGACCGCGAGATCAGCTCCTGCCGCGCCGGATCGAATTCCAGCGGACCCTTGGTCAGCGGACAGACCAGGATTTCCAGCAATTTCAGATCGACGGTGCCTTCGAGGCGTTCGGACGGGAAACTCATACTCTTTCTCCGGGTGGGGCACGATCCGGAAAAGTGGAAACCGGTTTTCCGAAAAGATCATGCCCAAACAAATGTTCATTTGCTCTCTAGCATATCCGATCGAAACGGGAAGGAGCGCTGAACCTCAGGGCGCCGCCATCCGCAGCATTTCTTCCAGCACCGCCTGCTGTTGCGTCCGCGGCAACGGCTTGTCCGACAGCGCAAAACCGAGAAATGCCCAATAGAGAATTTGCGCCCGCGCGCGCGCCACCTCGGGCGAAAGCCCGGAGGCCCTGAACTGGCTTTCCACGTAACCCAGCCGGCGCCGGTCGATCGCCTGCACCGCGGCCCTGGCCGCAGGCTCGACCGCGGCCCAGCTGCGCACCGCGTTCTCCAGCGAAAGCCTCTCGCCGAACACCCGTCGCAGTAAAAACGGCAGCGGGTTGTCGTTGGCGGCGGCCGCCTCGACATTGGCGATGATCCGCTCGGCGGCAACCTCATGCCAATGCTCGAGGATGGCGGCGTGGAACGCGGCGATATCGGCGAAATGCCAGTAAAAACTGCCGCGCGACACCCCCATCGCCTTCGCCAGCGGCTCGGCCTTCAGCGCCGTATAACCGCTCTCGGCGAGCGTTCTGAGGCCCTGGTCGAGCCAGTCTTTGGCGGAAAGTTGATCGGCCATGGTTCTCCCTGCGGCATCTTACCATACACCAGTGTATTGACAGCCGCCAGCGCCCGCCGTAGCACCATACAGTCATGTATGGAGGGTCATTCGATGCGCGATCTTATGCTGCAAATCTCCGGGTTGGCCGCGATCGCGGCGGCCATTACCCATGCCGTGATCGGCGAGACCAGAATATTCCCGCGCGCGACCATCGAGCCGCCGCCTCTGCGCTTCCTGATCCGGCTGGTGTGGCTGGCCGGCACGATCGCCTGGATCGGCGGCGGCGTGCTTTTGATCGCCGCGCCCTGGATGGAGTCCGAGCCGGCGCGGCACTGGATCGTCGCGACGCTCGCCTGCGTGTTCGGCTTCGGCGCGCTGGCCAATGCGCTCGCCACGCGCGGCCGGCATTTTGGCTGGGTGGTGCTCAGCGCCGTGGTCGCGCTGGCGGTCGCGGGCTATTAGCCGCGCCGCAGCGACTTAGAACGGCTCTAGTTTAACGACTTAGAACGTATCTAGTTTAGAGGGAGTCTCTTTGCCCCTTCGACTGCAAGCCGCTAGCTGAGGGCATCGACCCGAATGCAGCGGATGCGAGACGAAATGCGATTGCGGATACAGCCCGAACGATTTCACGCCATTGCGCTCTGCGCGGTCGCCTCGATCCTCTGCGGCAGCGCCGCTGCGCGCGCCGAAGACGCAAGCTCCTGGCGCGACATCGAAACCAAATACATCTTCGGATTTACCACCGGCTCCGGCATCGGCCTCGAGGGCGAAAAGGAATTCACCATCGACACCATCGGCCGCTTCGGCAAACGCGATGGTCGCTACGAGGCCACCGAGACCAAGTACGAGTTCGAATTTACGCCGAGCCAGTTCATCCAGATCGAGTTCGGCGCGCTTGGATCGAACCACGATATCCGTGGCGTAACCGGGCTTGACGATCGCAATCAGGTCGCAGCGACCGGAGCCTTCGCGGAACTGCGCTATCTGGCGATCGAGCGCACCTCGAACAATCCGCTCTCGGTCACATTGGGGATCGAGCCGACGGTGCGGCTGACCGACGAGACCAGCGGCATGCGCGTGCGCAATTATGAATTCGAAACCACCGTCAACGCCGATCTCGAATTGATGAAGAACCGGCTGTTCGCCGGGTTCAATCTGCTTTACGAACCGGAGGTGACATGGACGCCGACGGGCGACGTCCAGCGCGAAGCCACCGCCGGGGTCTCGGGGGCGCTGTCGCTTCGGATCGCATCCAATGTGGTCGTGGGCGGCGAGGTCTGGTATCTCAGGCATTATGACGCGGCCGATTTGTCGGCGTTCACCGGCGATGCCGTGATGCTGGGACCGACGCTTTTTGTCCGCTTCACGCCAAAAATGTTCATGACCGCGGCCTGGAACAGCCAGGTCTGGGGACGGGAGGTGGGCAACAGCCTGCCGCTCAATCTCGCCGAGTTTCAGCGCCACCGCGCCAAACTCAAATTCGCCTGGGAATTTTGATCCTGCTCAACACCGGAACGGCTGACGGAGTGTCCAAAATGGTTGTCATGATGAGAAAGCTGGCTTTAGCCGCGCTATTTGCCGTCGCGATGCTTCCGGTGTCGCCGTCGCTGGCGCAGCAGGCGACCGAGATTCACGTGACCTATTCCAAGGGCCAGTTCCAGCCGAGCCAGGTCAGCGCACCCGCCGACAAGCCCATCACCTTCCGGGTCAAGAATCTCGACGCCAAGGCGATGGAGTTCGAGAGCACGTCGCTGCGGGTCGAAAAAGTGGTGGCGGCCAACAGCGAAGGCATCATCAACGTCCGCGCATTGAAACCCGGGCGCTACGAATTCTACGACGACTTCAACGCGGCGGCGCGCGGCGCCCTGATCGTGCAATAGGCGAACGTGCGGTGCTGGCTGCCCTCATCATTGTTTTTCGCGAAGTGTTCGAAGCCGGACTGATCGTCGGCATCGTGCTCGCGGTCACCGGATCGGTCCCCCATCGCAATGGCTGGATCGGCGGTGGGGTGCTGGCGGGTGCGCTGGCGGCCTGCCTCGTCGCAGCGTTTGCCGGTGCCCTCTCGCAGCTGTTCGCGGGCATGGGACAGGAGCTGTTCAACGCGGCCATTCTCGGCATCGCCGTGATCATGCTGACCTGGCATAATGTCTGGATGGCGCATCACGGCCGGGAAATGGCCGGCGAAATGCGCGCGGCCGGTCAGGCCGTCGCCGACGGCACCAAGTCGCTGCTGGCGCTGGCGGTGGTGGTCGGCGTTGCGGTGTTGCGGGAAGGCAGCGAGGTCGCGCTGTTCCTGTATGGCGTTGCCGCTTCCGATGGCGGTTCGGGGTTGAGCTTTGCGATCGGCGGGTTCATGGGTCTGGCGCTCGGTGTGGCCGTCTGCCTGCTGACCTATTTCGGCCTGATGCGGATTCCGCAGCGGGCCTTGTTTGCCACCACGACTGCCCTGATCACGCTGCTTGCGGCCGGCATGGCGGCGCAGGCCGTGGCTTTCCTCGAACGCGCCAACTGGCTGACATCGCTCGATACCGTGGTGTGGGATTCCGGCTGGCTGCTGTCGGAGAAAAACATCGCCGGCCGCGCCCTGCACACGCTGATCGGTTACACCGACCAGCCCACCGAAATGCAGCTTGTCGCCTATGTCGCGGTGTTGCTGGTGACGTTCATGCTGATGCGGCTGACCGGTTCGCAGCCGACCAATCGGGGCGCCTCACCCATCCCGCTCTAGCAGCCGTCGCTGCCTTCTGTGCTGCCTCACAGCCGCTTGCCGTCGCGCTCCTTGATCCAGGCCGCGACCGCCGGCAGCGCGCGGGTTTTGAGATCGGCCGAGATCGCAATCGTTTCCAGCGCCCGCGCCGTCATCACCCGGCCGCCGGAGGTCGCCTGCGCCGGCGCGAATGCCTTGAGTTCGGCGGCATGGGCGTCATCGCTGAAATTGGTCATGAAGTTGGCGATGAAGAAATCGCGGAACGTCGGTCCTTGCCTGGCGGCCAGCGCGTCCAAATTCTTTTGCACGAAGTCCCAGGCCAATTCCGGCTGTTCGCCGGAGAAGGCGACCGTGTTGATGACGCCGCCAGTGATCGTGTTCGGCAGTTCATCGGTCAGGGTCAGCGCCAGCGTGGCGCGGGCAAGCGCCGGATCGCGGGCGCTGGCTGCCGCGTAATAATAGCGCAGGCGCTCGTTGGTCACGGTGCTCTTGCGCGCCAGCGCCAGCAGCGCGTCGTAGCTCGCCCCATCGGCGCTGATGCCGACCAGATGCGCGACGGTATCGCGCAACGCGTTCGGCAGCGACTCCGGGTTCTGCAGGAAGCCCGCGAACCGCCGCTTGGCCTCGGCCAGGATCGCTTCGTCACCGAATTCGCCGAGCGCCGAGATCAGGCTGGCGCGCAGCAGCGTGTCGTCATCGTCGCCCGCGCCGCTGCCGTCCCAGCCGAGCCGGTCGAACAGCGGCCGCAGTCTGGCGCGCGCATAGGCCTGCAGCGCCGGGCGCTCGGGGCGATCGAGCGCCAGCCGGTTGAGCCGGGTCAGGCTGCCGATCACCTGGTCCCACACCGCGCGGTGGTCGGCAGTGCCGATCTCCTCGATCAGCGCGAAATAGGACGGCGGCGCGGCGCGGCCGGCTTGCACCAGCGCCCAGCTGTCGGCGAGCAGATTGAGACGGTCTTCGATCGTCATCCCGGCCAGCGATTTCACCAGCGCCGCGCGGGCGTGGAGGCCGTACTCCACCCGGTAATAACCGATATCGCCGAGATTGACCTTGATCGGTTCGCCGCAGGCGCCGGCCGCGATCTCGGCCGTACCGTCCAGCAGCACTTCCGCCGGCTGCGTCGGGCGCAACGGCCCGACCGCGACCGGAATTTGCCAGCGGCGCGGCGGCAGGGCCGCCGCTCCGGCCGGAGCGATTACAAATCGATCCTGCCGCAAGCGCATGCGCTGGGCGTCCCCGTTGCAACTGGTCTCGGCCATGATCAGCGGCACGCCGTCCTGCTCGGTAAAGGAGGCGGCGATGCCCGCGACCTTCTTGCCGGCCGCGCTCTCCAGCGCCCGCCACAGATCGGCTGTGGTGGTGTTGCCATAGGCATGCGCGGCCATGTATTTGCGAATGCCATCGCGAAACGCGGTTTCGCCGAGATAGTTCTCCAGCATGCGGATCAGCGCCTGGCCCTTGTTGTAGGTGATGCCGTCGAACGCGGTCATGGCCTCGCTTTGGTCGGCGACCTTCTGCTGGACCGGATGCGAGGTGCGCCGCGCGTCAAGCGCCATCGCGAACTGCTTCTGGCCATAGCCGTTGAGCCAGGTCTTCCACTGCGGATAGAACTGCGCCGCTGCCTTCTCCTGCATCCAGCTGGCAAAGCCCTCGTTGAGCCAGAGGTTGTCCCACCAGCCCATGGTGACGAGATCGCCGAACCATTGATGCGCCATCTCGTGCGCCAGCACGCTGAAAATGCCGCGCCGCGCGGTGTCCGAGTTGGTCGCGGGGTCGAACAGAAGCCGGCTCTCGAAAAAGGTGATGCCGCCCCAGTTCTCCATCGCGCCGCTGAAGCCGCCGGGCACCGCGATCAGGTCGAGCTTGGGCAGCGGATACTTTGCGCCGAAATAATCGTTGAACCAGGCGAGCAGCTTGACCGCGTTGTCGAGCGCGAAGCGTCCCTGCCCGCTTTTTCCCGCCGTGGTGACCACGCCGACCGTGACGCCACCGGCCTCCGCCGTGATGCGCTCGAGCTCGCCGGTCGTAAACACGAACAGATAGCTCGACATCTTCGGCGTCGGCGCGAAGCTGACCCGTTTCAGGTTCGGCGCCACCGGCTCCTCGTGCGCAACCGGCATGTTGCCGACCGCGAGGAAGTTGCGCGGCACCGTCACGTCAAGCGCGAACGTCGCCTTGAAGGCGGGTTCGTCCCAGCACGGAAAGATTCGCCGCGCGTCGGCGGGCTCGAGTTTGCTGGAGAGCAATCGCTTCATGCCCTGGTCGGTCGGGTAATCGACCGAGAACAGTCCGGTGCCGAACTTGTTGATCTTCGACGTGAAGCCGATGCGCAGCCGGTGCGTGCCCGCGGTGAGCGGTTGCGGAAAGTCAAGCGTCGCGGTCTCGGCTGTGGCATCCAGCGTGACGTCGGCGCGCTGCGCGTCGTGGTCGATGGTGGCGGAAGCAAATGTCGTGTTGATCGCATTGAGGGTGAGCCGCGCGGTCGGCTCGCGCACCTCGATATCGATGACCTCGATACCGGGGAGCGCGAGGCTCTCCAGGTCGGGCGTCAGTTCGATGGCGTAGTGCACGGGAATAACCGTCTTCGGCAGCTTGCCCGGTGCGGTGTCGAAGGAATAGGAAGGCTCGGCCGCGGCGATGCCGGAGATTGCGAAGGTGAGAGCGATGATTGCGGCCACCGCTCCGAGGTGGCGTCTTGCAAGCGCCATCGCGGCCGAATTCCAGGACCATGCCATCGCGGACCTCATTACTGCAGCGGCGGATCACCGCTGGTGCGCTTCTTGGCGAGATCCATCTCGGTGACCGCGATCAGGATCTCGGCGCGGGTTTTCAGGTCGGGCGCTTCCAGCATCGCCTGCTTCTCCGGCGGCCCATAGGGCGACATCATCGCCAGCGCGTTGACCAGGGCTTCGTTGGGCGCGCTTTCGACGCCTTCCCAATCGACCTTGAGGTTGTTGGCCTTGAGGAAATCCGTCAGCACCTCGAGCAGCGCCTCGCGGTCGACCGCCTCCTCGCCCTTGCGCGCGGTGAAATCGTCGATGTAGGGGAAATAATCCACCTTGCACTGCCGGTACGGCGTCAGCACGCGCATTTCCTCGACCACCTTGAAGCGCGCAATGCCGGTGAGTTCGAGGATATAGCGGCCGTCGCCGGCCTCGGCGAGCTGGGTGATTCGCCCGACACAGCCGACCCGGAACAGCACTGGTTTGGCTTCGTCCGGCGAGTGCGACGCGTCGGGCTGGATCATGCCGATCAGCCGATGGCCGTCGCGCAGCGAATCATCGATCATCGCGAGGTAGCGCTGCTCGAAGATGTTGAGCGGCATCTGTCCGCGCGGCAACAGCAGCGCGCCGGGCAGCGGAAATACCGGGATTACTTCGGGAAGGTCGCCGGGCCCGCGATATTCGGCATTGATCGGCATAGGCGGCCCCGGGTGTTGATTGCGCGCTATGAGAACAAGATCGTCGATAGCCGCTTTCGTCCCTCGACGGTAGCCTCGTCGGTCGGGCCCCACGCCTCGAAGAACTGCACCAACTGCTTGCGCGCGCCGTCCTCGTTCCACTTGCGATCGCGCTTGACGATCTCGAGCAGCGCATCGGTCGCCTCAGCGCGCTTGCCCGAGGCGTTGAGCGCGGTCGCCAGATCGAATCGCGCCTGATGATCGAGCGGGTTTGCGGCGACTTTCTGTTCCAGTTCGGTCACAGGCCCCAGCGACTTCGCCTGCTCGGCCAGATCGATCGAGGTCTGCACGGCCTTGACGGCGGCATCGTTGCGTTTGGATTCCGGCACCATGGCCAGCGTCTGCTTGGCCTGTTCGATCGCCCCGGTCGCCACATAGCATTTGGCCAGTCCCGCCAGCGCCGCGATATTGGTGGCGTCGGCCGCCAGCACCTCGGCATAGATTTGCGCCGCGGTGGCGGGGTCGCCCTCGGCGAGAACGGTCTCGGCCTCCTTGAGGATTTCCGCGATATTGGGTTCGCCCGGCATGCCCGCGGTCAGCTTGTTGATGAAGGCGGTGACCTGGCTTTCCGGAACCGCGCCCATGAAGCCGTCGGCGGGCTGGCCGTTGACGAAGGCAATCACGGCCGGGATCGACTGGATCCCCATCTGGCCGGGAATCGCCGGATGATCGTCGATATTCATCTTGACCAGCTTGACCTTGCCATTGGCGGCGCGGACCGCCTTTTCCAGCATCGGCGTCAGCTGGCGGCACGGGCCGCACCAGGGCGCCCAGAAGTCGATCAAGACCGGCTGGCGCTTCGATTCTTCGATGACGTCCTTCACGAACGTCTGGGTGGTGGTCTCTTTGATCAGATCGGGCGCCGGTGCGCTGCCCTGCTCTACTATGGTCACGGGAGTCCTCGCCTGATGTCTTAAAGGAATGGGCCTGTTCTAGCACGGCCCGGGGAGTGGTTTGGAAGTCTCATCACCCAAATGGCGGTTTGTCCGGAAATTTCAATCGGTTCCGGGAACGGTCACGGCCTCGGAGAAGTACCGGCGGGCCGTGGCGGATCGGAGATCGGGTGGGCGGCAGGAGTTTGGCGCCCCATGGTCGCGCAGCAATCCGATCAGCCCTTCAAGGAATTGACGATGACAAAGGCCTATTACTCCACCGTGTTCGCGCAGCCCGCCGGCGAGGTGTGGGAAATCATCCGCGACTTCAACAACTATCCGGTCTGGGTCGGCGGCGCCGGCGAGAGCCGGATCGAGGACGGCAAGACCGGCGATACCGTGGGCGCCGTCCGCAACGTGCTGTACCAGGGCCGGCAAATCCGGCAACGGCTTTTGGCGCACTCCGACGTCGAGCGCTCGCAGACCTACGAATTCTGCGGCGCGGCGTCCTTGCCGCTCACCGGCTTTCAGGCCACCCTGCGCATCACACTGATCGTGGACGGCGATCGGGCATTCGTCGAATGGTGGGCGACATTCGACTGCGAGGCCACCCGCCGCGATGAACTGGCCGGCACGCTTCGGGGCTCGTTCGGCAAATGGCTCGAATCGCTGCGAACGGCGCTGGCGGACCGCCAAGGCTTGCTTGAAAGCGCCCCCGAGGCCGCAACAAGCGGAAATTCGCGTCCATTTCCGCAAAATCTCGGGCTGATTTACCGGCTTTGGCTCCGGGATGAGGTGATTTGAGCGGTTCCCGGCCCCGGATGGGCTGTTGCATTAACGGGCCGCATTTGGCATAGCTCTGCCCGTTGCCGGCGCGCATCGCCGTCAATCTTTCTGATGCGGGTGTAGCTCAGTGGTAGAGCACGACCTTGCCAAGGTCGGGGTCGAGGGTTCGAGCCCCTTCGCCCGCTCCAGAATTTTCCAAATCGGCAAAGTTTGACGAAGACCCGCTGCTTTCAGCGGGCTTTTCGTTTTCCGGAGTGAGGCGCCGCTCAGTTGCTGGTCGAGCGCAAAACCCCTCGCCCATTCGCCGAGTTCGGCAGCGATCGCGTCGGTGGAGACGATCTGTGGCGGCCTGACGCTGCGTGCCGAAGCGTTTTGCAAAAGCGCGCGCGACACGCGACGGCTGCGTCGATATAGCTGGATCCGGCGGGCGCGCGCTCAAGCGCGAGAACGTATAGTTGGGCGAGGTCTTCGCTTTTGCTCAATCGGTGCATTACCGGTATTGACCCTTACACGGCCAATCTCGACCATGCACACGGCCAAGACCCAAAGCGTTCGCCAGCCACAACGGAACCGTTTCCTCTTGAGGCCCATAGGTTATTACCGGCACGACGGGCCCGCCGCATGGATCGACCCGGTCGTCCTCAGGGCGATAACGATATCGTGGAACGATTAAAGAATCCCAGTAGGGCCTTTCCACGGGGATCCTGACGATAAGCCTCTCCCGTGGTTCACGAACAACTTTGGCATCCCGCGCGTGGGCTGCGACACTAAACGTCCCCAGGTTACACAGCACCAGAGCCGTTCCGAGAGCGAACGCTACGGTCATTATCCTCATGCCTTGCACTCCTTGCCACACACAGCCTGGACCCAACTCGGACATCCGGCGACGTTCGACTTCGCGCCACTGTTGAGGGTATATCGGATATCAAAGGCGCCTGATCCGCAACGTCTCATTTTATGAAGACGAGCGGCCCATCTGGCTTGGCGAAGCCGCGTAGCGCCGAATTGGCGTAATTTTGCCGCCGAAATGTCCGACCTCGCCAGCGCCCGGACATCGTGCCCACGATTGATGAGCTCGCGCACGATGGGCGCGCCGATCACGCCAGTCCCGCCCAGAATGAAAACACGCACGCCGTGCTCCCTGATGCAAAATTTGCGGGCACCAACATGAATCTGCAATCCCGGTCCCATACCGCAACGCAACTTGCCGAACGCAAAAATCGTCTCGATTGAAAACGATCTAAAGAAATTTTTTCTCAATTCATTTCCGCTGGACGGAGACGCGTGGCACGCGCTTCTCACCCGCGGCGGATGTGATAGCATTTGGCGGTCTAAATCAGACCAACTTCGCCTCTCAAAACGTCCAAAATCAATAACAGGCGCAGCCGCTCGGCTGCATAGGGAGTGACGCGATGAAATCGGCTTTCAATCGATCTATCCTTGCGCTCGCAGCAATTGTCGTTGTCGCCGGCGCAAGCCAGGCCAGCGCACAGCAGCAACAGCAGCCGCAAAACAAGCCTCTCCACTCTTATCAGTCCGGCACCAAGGAATTCTGGACCCATCCGCCGGATGACTGGTTCCTCGGCGATGAGACCGAAGCCCAAAAGGGCCTCGCACCGCCGTCCGGTCCGCCGACCGGCGCATCGGAAGCCGAACTCGCAGCCATGATGAAAAAGATCAAATTGCCGCCGGGCTTCAAGATCGAAGTCTACGCGCCGGGCGTGCTGGCGGCGCGGCAGATGGCCTGGGGCGACAAGGGCACGCTGTTCGTCGGCTCGTTCGGGCTCGGCAACGTCTACGCCATCACCGACAATGGCGGCAAGAAAGAGGTCAAGACCATCCTCAAGGGCCTCAACATGCCGACCGGGCTGGCCTTCAAGGATGCCGCGCTCTACGTCATCGCGGTCGACAAGCTGATCCGCTACGACAACGCCGAAGCCAATCTCGACAAGCTCGGCGATGGCAAGGTGGTCTATGACGACATGCCGTCCTATGCCGCCCACGGCTGGAAGTACCTCGCCGCCGACAAGGATGGCTGGTTCTACGTTCCGTTCGGACCTCCCTTCAACGTCGGCATCCCGCCGACCAGCGTCTCGCAGATCCGCCGCGTCGATCCCAAGACCGGCAACGCCGAACTGGTGGCGCTCGGCGTGCGCAACAGCGTCGGCGGCGACGTCGATCCGCGCACCGGAAAATACTGGTTCACTGAAAACGCCCGCGACTGGATCAGCGACGACCTGCCGAGCGACAAGCTCAACATGATCTCGAAGGCGGGCGAGCATTTCGGCTATCCCTATTGCCACCAGGGCAACCTGCCGGATCCGAAGTTCGCGATGGGTCACAAATGTTCGGAATTCACCGCGCCAGTGCTCAATCTCGGCGCGCATGTGGCGCCGCTCGGCATGAAGTTCTATACCGGCAACCAGTTCCCCGCCGAGTACAAGAACGCGATCCTGATCGCCGAGCACGGCTCGTGGAACCGGCATAAGTACCAGGGTGGACGCATCGTGCGCGTCACCGTCGGTCCGGACGGAAAGAACGCCAAGGAGGATGTGTTCGCATCCGGCTGGATCGAGGGCGACCAGGGCTATCTCGGCCGGCCCGACGACATCATTCTCGACAAGGACGGCTCGATTCTCGTCGCCGACGACTGGGCCGGCGCGATCTATCGCATCAGCTACAAGAAGTAAGACTCGAGACAACAGAGACTGCGGCCATTCGGGAACGAGTGGCCGCAGCTTTGTGTTTGAGAGAGGCGGGGCGACCAAATTACAGTCGTCATGCCCGGACTTGATCCGGGCATCCATCAAGATGAAAACGCTTTTTTCGAGAGATGGATTGCCGGGTCACCCGTCTACGCTAAAGCTTCACCGGGTCTTCAGGTGTTGGTCCGCCGAAGCCCTGGCGAAGGCGGAAGCCCGGCAATGACGACAGGAGAGAAATGGCGATGAGAATTGCTTTCCTCGGGGCGTTGCCGCTTGCATTCATGTGCGTATTCCCAGCTCATGCCGCCGACCCCGTCGATGCAATCAAGGAAAAGGCCGCGGCCTGCGCCGGCTGTCACGGCGAGGACGGTATTTCGCAGACCGAGAATATTCCCTCGCTGGCAGGCCAGCTCGATCAGTTCATCCAGTGGCAGCTGGTGTTCTTCCGCGGCGGAGCGCGCAAGAACGAGCAGATGCAGCCGATTGCCGAGCAGATCAGTAACGAGGATATCCGGGCGTTCGGCGCCTATTTCGCCTCGCTCACTCCGCCCAAGGCCGCACCCGACGACAACCCCGATCTGTCGAAAAAGGGCGCGCAGGCGGCCGCCGGCCGCCGCTGTGCGTCATGCCATGGCGATAGCTACGCCGGAACGAAAGCGGTGGCGCGGCTGGCCGGCCAGCGCGAGGAATATCTGGTCAAGGCGCTGCACGACTACAAATCGGGCGTGCGCTCCGGCGGCGCCGGCGCCGCCATGACCGATGTCGCCTATCCCCTGAGCGACGAGGAAATCGAAGCGCTGGCGCATTACCTGGCGCATCTGTAATTGTCGTCCCCGCGAACGCGGGGACCCATAACCACCGGCCTTTGTTGATGCGACGCAAGCGAAGGCAACGGACATCTTCTGTAACATCAGCGTCACGGCGTATGGGTCCCTGCTTGGCGCCTTCGCTAAAGCTTCGGCGGCCCACCGTCATGACCCCGGCGAAGCCTTGGCGTAGACGGGTCGCAGGGACGACACCGAACGAGAGGCGCGCGAAGCGCACCTCACCCCCGCTGCTTCTCATACGCCTTGAGATGCGTGTAGGCGGTGCGCAGTTTCGGCACCGGCACTTTCGCGGCGTCGCCGCGGGCGATCAGGTCGCCGATCACGTGATCGGCCTCGACCGGCGCGCCGGCCTTGATGTCGCGGAACATCGAGGCGGTCATCGGCGATCCCGCCGCGGTGAACATGCCGACCGTCCGTTCCAGGAACGGCGGGCGCGGCGCATAGCCCTCGGCGGTGGCGATCGCGTTGCTCTCATCGAGCATGCCGAGCAGAAAATCCTTGCCGCCGGGCGCCGCCAGAATAGTGCCGACCGCCGCGCGCATCAGGCAGGTCGAGGCTGCCAGCGAGGCGAGGAATACCCACTTTTCCCACATCTCCTGAATGATGTGCTCGCTCGCCACCGCGCCGAACTTGCCGCTCGCCATCACCTCGGCGATGGCGCTCACGCGCTCCGACGGTTTGCCGTCGCGTTCGCCGAAATCAAGCGACTGCATCGGCTGCAGGTGAACCACCTCGCGACGTTCGTTGAGCGTCACTGCGATCGCGCAGAGGCCGCCGAGCACGCGCTCGCGACCGAATTTTCCGTCGAGCACGTCCAGATGCAGCATGCCGTTGAGCAGCGGAATGATCGCGGTTTGCGGCCCGACCGCCGGCGCAAAGGATTTTATCGCGTCGTCGAGGTCGAAGGCCTTGCAGCTCAGGAGAACGACGTCGAATTTCTCGTTGAGTTTGTCCGCCTGCACCGTCGGCGGATTTTTCAATGTCACGTCGCCGTTGGGGCTTTTGATGACGAGGCCGGCGCTCGCCAGCTCGGCGGCACGGCGAGGCCGCACCAGGAAGGTCACGTCACGGCCGGCCGCAAGCAGCCTGCCGCCGAAATACCCGCCGATCGCGCCGGCCCCGACCACGAGAATACGCATTGTTTGGTTCCGTTCGTTGGTGTTCTTCAAGGGCGAATAGTGAGTGGCGAATGGCGAATAGGGAAGGACTGATATTTGCTAGCCGCCATTCGCCATTCGCTACTCACCATTCGCCTCTTTACCACTTCTCGCCAAAGGGCCGGATTTCCAACTCAAACGTCCAGGCGCTGCGCGGCTGCTGATAGAGCTGCCAGTAGGAGGCCGCCACCGAGGCCGGCGGCATCAAGAGATCCGGATTGTCGAGCGCTTCCTTGCCCCAGAGCTTCTCGCGCCGCTCGCGCACCCAGGCGGTATCGACGCCGGCGTCGATGATCAGGTGCGCGACATGGATGTTCTTCGGCCCGAGCTCGCGCGCCATCGCTTGCGCCACCGCGCGAAGTCCGAATTTGGCGCTGGCGAAGGCCGCATAGCCGCTGCCGCCGCGCAAGCTCGCGGTCGCGCCGGTGAAGAAGATGCTGCCCTTGCCCCGCGGCAGCATCAGCCGCGCCGATTCGCGGCCCGCGAGAAAGCCGGCCCAGCAGGCCATTTCCCACACCTTCCGGAACACGCGGTCGGTGGTCTCCAGGATCGGGAAATTGACGTTGGCGCCGACGTTGAAGATGGTGACTTCCAGCGGCGCGTGCTGGTCGGCGTCGTTGAGGAAGGCGGCGATCTCGTTTTCGTTGCGCGCATCCAGCGAGCGCCCGAAGATCGTGCCGCCGGATGCCTCGACCTCCTTCACCAGCGGTTCGAGCTTTTCGCCGTTGCGCCGGCCGGCGAACACGTCAAAACCTTCGGCGGCGAATTTCCTGGCGATCTCGGCGCCGATATAGTCGCCGGCGCCGATCACCGCGCAGCTGGCGTTGCGTTTTTGCATTTTGGGTTCTCCTACGGGCCCTTATCAGGAGAGAGTGTGAGCGATTGAGGAGCCGTGTCCCGGACGCGGTGCAGCGTTCTTCACGCTGCTCCGCAGAGCCGGGACCCACACAAGCTGCACGCACGGCCATGGACCCCGGATCCGCAGCGCACCGCAAGAGGCGCTGCGCCGCATCCGGGGAACGCATCCTCACGCAGTTCACCTCCCCGACACCAACTCCTCGACCTCGCGCAGCTGCTCCTTGCCGAAGAACATTTCCTTGCCGACGAAGAAGGTCGGCGAGCCGAAGGCGCCGCGCTCGACCGCCTGTTGGGTGTTCTCGATCAGTCTGGCCTTGACCTCGGGCTCCTGGGCGCGGGCCAACAGTTTCGCCCCGTCGAGGCCCGAGGCGGTCAAGGCCTTGGCCGCCACGTCGGGATCGTCCATCTTCTTCGGTTCCACCCACATGTGATGGAACGCGGCATCGACATATTTTTCGAACACCCCTTCGAACTGCGCGGCCACGGCGGCGCGCATCAGATTGAGTGTGTTGACCGGAAAGAACGGGTTCCAGACATACGGCTTGACGTGAAAGCGCTTGATGAAGCGCTCGGTCTCGAGCGCATGGAACGCGGGCTTGTTCTTGACGCCGGCCAGCGTTTCGGCCGGCGATTTGTTGTTGGTGGCCTTGAAGATGCCGCCGAGCAGGATCGGCACATATTCGAATTTGACGTTCGCGCGTTGTTCGATCGCCGGGATCGCCTCGTGGCTGAGGAAGGCATTGGGGCTGCCGAAATCGAACAGGAATTGCGGGGCGGTCGAGCTCACGGCGGTCTCCCTGGATAGCGCGAAATGCTTATATGATCTCTATCATTCAAACTAACCTAGCGGGTCGCCTCAGTGGGATCAACCGGCGCCAGAGCGCCGAAGGCGAGCCTGACGATATGATCGTGGAGCCGCGCGACGATGTCTTGCTCGCCGCCCCGAAGGTCGAGATCGATCTGCTTGCCATTGCCATCGTCGAAAATGACGATCGGTTTCCCATCGGCACCCCTGAATGCCTTCAATACAGCCGGCGCGACCTCGGCCGGTGGACCGGAGGCGAGCTGCCGGTGGCCGGTGAAGGCCGTGAGACGTTGCAGAGTTATTTGAATCATTGGAGAAATTCTGATTGAGGCTGGGTTAATTTATACCCGGGTAAATACTTGTCCGTATCGCCCGGGTAAATTATCTCCCTAGGGATATCTCGACTTTCCCGGCCCCGGCTGGCACCACCAAGCGCCGCGCCAACGCGCTGTCTTTGGGGGAATCGCCATGCTCACCGTCCATCATCTCAACAATTCGCGCTCGCAGCGGGTGCTGTGGCTGCTGGAAGAACTCGGGCTCCCCTACGAGATCGTCCGCTATCAGCGCCAGCCGGACATGCGCGCGCCGGCCGAGTTGCGCGCGATCCATCCGCTGGGGAAATCGCCCGTCATCACCGACAACGGCAACACCATCGCGGAGTCGGGCGCGATCGCCGAATACCTCATCGACAGCTATGGCGGCGGACGCCTGATCCCGCCGTCCAAGACGCCGGAGCGGCTGCGCTATACCTATTGGCTGCACTACGCCGAGGGTTCGGCGATGCCGCCGCTGCTGTTGAAATTGCTGTTCACGCTGATGCCGAAGCGCGCGCCCGCCTTGCTGCGCCCGCTGGTGCGCAAGGTTTCTAACCAGGCGCTGACCACGTTGGTCAATCCGCAGCTCAAGCAGCACATGGCGTTCTGGGAGAGCGAGCTGGGAAAAAGCGAATGGTTCGCCGGCAGTGAATTTACCGCGGCCGACATACAGATGAGTTTTCCGCTCGAAGCCGCCGCCGCGCGCGGCGGGCTCGAGCAAGGTCACCCCAAAGCGATGGCCTTCCTGGAGCGCATCCACGCCCGCCCGGCCTACCAGCGCGCGCTGGAAAAGGGCGGGCCGTATCAGGTGGGAAGGTAGCTGAACGCCATCATCGGTCATTCCGGGATGGTGCGTTAGCACCAGACCTCAGAGGTGCAATTGCACATCGGGGAATCTCGAGATTCCGGGTTCGATGCTTCGCATCGCCCCGGAATGACGGCTCATTTCTGCACCGCCGCGATCACTTCCTTGACCAGTCGCCCAGGCCGCGAATGTCGCCGGTGGGATCGACGCTATCGCCGAGCCGCGCCGCCAATGAGGCTAACCCAGAGCTTTACTGAAGCCACGCGTACCCCCTCGCGCCCGGCTGCCAATGGGCAGCGGAGCCGAGTTCTAGCGCGACTTCTGCGCCCCGCCAACCGACGGCAGCGCCATCACGGAAACGCCGGGCGGCGGCACCTCGTCGTCGGGCACGAAGAAATCCGACATCAGGGGCACGCTTGGGTCGACGCGGTAATGCTCGAAGTCGCGCACCCCGGCTGCATAGAGCACCTTGTCGTCGATGCAGAATTGCCCGGTGAATTCGCGCGACGGTCTTGTGAAGATGACATAGGCCGCATCACCCATGATTTCCGGCGTGCGGCTGGCGCGCATCATGGCGTCGCCGCCCAAGAGATTGCCGACCGCGGCGGTGGCAATGGTGGTGCGCGGCCACAGCGCGTTGACCGCGATGCCGGCGGCTCTCTGTTCGGCGGAAAGCCCGAGCACGCACACGCTCATGCCGAACTTTGCCAGCGTATACGCGGTGGAATGCTCGAACCATTTTGCCTTCATGTCGAGCGGCGGCGACAACATCAGGATATGCGGATTCTCCGCCTTCTTCAGATGCGGGATGCAGTACTTCGATACCATGAAGGTGCCGCGGGTGTTGATGCCCATCATCAGGTCGAACCGCTTCATGTCGGTTGCCTGCGAATCGGTCAGGCTGATAGCGCTGGCGTTGTTGACGCAGATATCGATGCCGCCGAACTCGGCCACGGTTTTATCGATTGCCGCGATCACCTGGGTCTCCTCGCGGATATCGCAGAGGATCGGCAACGCCTTGCCGCCAGCGGCACGGATCTCGTCGGCGGCGGTGTAGATGGTGCCCTTGAGCTTTGGATGCGGCTCGGCGGTCTTCGCGGCGATCGCGACATTGGCGCCGTCGCGCGCCGCGCGCAACGCGATCGCCAGCCCGATGCCGCGGCTGCCGCCGGACACGAACAGCGTTTTGCCTTTGAGCGATGTCATCATGCTTCCCTGCGGTGTTTCCCGCGGATTTTTGCCTTTGGATCTACTGTCCCGCCGCGTCGGCGCCACGGGTACGCGGATCGGGCGCACCGAGCAATCCATTTGGCGTCACGGCGATCGAGTTGGCCGAAGTCTGCCCCATCGGCTCGATCACGCGGTGGCCCTTGGCTCGGAGCCCGGCCAGCGTATCGTCGGCAAAACCGTGTTCGATCCTCACCTCGTCCGGCAGCCATTGATGGTGCAGGCGGGGCGCCGCCACCGCGGCCGCGACATCCATTTGATAGTCGAGCACATTGACGATCACCTGCAGCACGGTCGAGATGATGCGGCTGCCGCCCGGCGATCCCGTCACCAGCACCGGCTTGCCGTCCTTCAGCACGATGGTCGGCGACATCGACGACAACGGCCGCTTGCCGGGCCCCGGCAGATTGGCCTCATATCCGACCAGGCCGAACGCATTCGACGCGCCCAGCGCCGCGGTGAAATCGTCGAGCTCGTTGTTGAGCAGCACGCCGGTGCCCGCGGCGACGAGGCCGACGCCATAGGGGAAATTCAGCGTATAGGTGTTGCTGACCGCATTGCCCCGGCTATCGACCACCGAATAATGCGTGGTGTTGCTGCCTTCGCGCGGGGGCGCCGGCGAAAACACATCCGTTGCCGGCGTCGCATGATCGAGATCGATGCTGGCGCGCTGCTTGGCCGCGTAGTCCTTGGCGATCAGGGTCGCAATCGGCGCGTTGACGAAGGCGGGATCGCCGAGATAGCGCGCGCGATCGGCATAGGCGCGTTTCATCGCCTCGATCATGACATGCAGCGAGGCCACCGAGCCCTGCTTCATGTCGCTCATCGCAAAACCTTCGAGGATATTGAGCATCTCCAGCAGCACGGTGCCGCCGGACGACGGCAGCGGCATCGAGACCACGTCATAGCCGCGATAGCTGCCGCGCACCGGTTCGCGGATCACCGCCGAATAGGCTTTGAGATCGTCCGCCGTCATGATGCCGCCGACGTCGATGACCGCTTGCGCGATCTTTTCGGCGACCGGGCCCTGATAAAATCCGCGCGGCCCCTGTTCGGCGATCGCCGAGAGCGTCGCGGCGAGATCGGCCTGCACCAGACGGTCGCCCTCGTGCAGCGGGCTGCCATCGCCGCGCGAAAAGATTTTTACCGAAGCCGGCCAGCGCGCCAGCCTCCGGTAGATCGGCGGCAGGGTGTCGGCCATGTCGTCTTCCAGCACGATGCCGTCGCGCGCCAGTTCGATCGAAGGCTTCAGCAGTTCCGCCAGCGTGAATTGCCCCGAGCCGTATTTCTCCAGCGCCAGCGCCAACCCCGCGACCGTGCCGGGCACGCCGATGCCGAGCGCGGAATCCCGCGATTTTGCCGGATCGGGCTTGCCGTCGGCCCCGAGGAAAATATCCGGCCTGGTCGCAGCCGGCGCGGTCTCGCGATAATCGATCGCGACGTCCTCGTTGCGTTCCCGCAAATGGATCACCATGAACCCGCCGCCGCCGATATTTCCCGCGCGCGGATAGGTCACGGCCATCGCAAAACCGGTGGCGACCGCCGCATCCACCGCGTTGCCGCCACGCCGCAGCACGTCGGCGCCGATTCCCGCGGCGATCTTCTCCTGCGCGACCACCATGCCGTGTTCTGCGAAGGCGGCATGAATGGCATCGGCCGCGGGCGGCGCATAAGCGCCGCGGCCGCGGTCCTGCGCGGCTGCGGGAACACAGAGCGCGACGACAAGCGCGATGGCCGCAAGCATTCCGCGCCGTTCGGTTGGAAAGGAGATCATCAAACTTCCGCCGCGGGTTTGAGGCTATTCTCGCGTCAAGGGCTGTCGCGCTCGCGAATGCTATACGGTTTCGCGTTCCCAAGGCAAAACGCCTCCTCGTGATGACAAAGGAAATTTTCGCGCATGGCGGTGATTGCTTCGGACGTACGCATGGGGGAGATACGAGAGAAATATCCCCCGCGCGCCGCCGTCATTAGCTGGATTTTCTTCGACTGGGCGGCGCAGCCCTATTTCACGCTGATCACCACTTTCATCTTCGCACCCTATTTCGCCACCCATGTCGCGACCGATCCGGCGAGCGGACAATCGCTGTGGGGATTTGCGACCGCGGCGGCGGGATTGATGATCGCGCTGCTGTCGCCGGTGCTGGGCGCGATCGCGGATGCCAGCGGCCGGCGCAAGCCGTGGATCGCGGTGTTCGGCGCCATGCTGGTGATCGGC
>JGI12635J15846_10000901_pt1 | contig 25959 bp, 18 predicted proteins | sample BlaSpr_A8_OM2_M2_FD_15846 | JGI IMG/M metagenome (IMG submission 15846) | reverse complement strand
CCGAGATCGCGATCCGGACGATCGGCGGGTACCTCGAGTCAGCTCGCCTTCTCGGCAAGCGCACGGCGGAGCTGCACCGGGCTCTCTCCTCCGATCCGGAAGATCCGGCGTTCGCCCCTGAGCGGATCACCACGTCCGACCAGCGCTCGATCTACCAGTCGCTGAGCGGCCTTTCGATGCGCGCCACCGAGCTGCTCCGCTCGCAGCTCAACAAGCTGCCCGCCGACACCCGCGAGGAAGGCCGCCAGGTCCTGGACCTCGAATCGCGGATCGCCGCCATCCTGAAGTCGTTTCTCGCGCGCCGCATGAACACGACCAGGATCCGGGTCCACGGTGACTACCACCTGGGCCAGGTGCTCTACACCGGGCACGACTTCGTGATCATCGACTTCGAGGGCGAGCCGACCCGCACCCTCTATGAGCGCCGGCTCAAGCGCCTGGCCATGCGCGACGTGGCCGGGATGCTGCGATCGTTCTCCTATGCGAGCCAGGCGGCGCTGCGCACCCAGCAAATCCCAGCTGGACGTCTGCCCGAGCTGCATGGCTGGGCGCGGTTCTGGGTCGATTGTGTGTCGGCCGAGTTCTTGAAGAGTTATCTTGCCGTCGCTGGCAAAGAGTCGTGGGTTCCCCAAACTCAGGAGGACCTTGAGCTGCAGCTGACCACCATGCTTCTGGAGAAGGCGCTGTACGAGCTTCGCTATGAGCTCAACACGAGGCCCGACTGGGTCCGCATCCCCCTGCATGGAATCCTTGACCTGGTGACGCCGGCATGATCGCGCGCTCGCTCCTGAGCCCGTTCGACCTCCACCTCTTCAACGAAGGCACGCACGGCCATCTCTTCGAGAAGCTGGGCGCGCACCTGTTTCACGACCCCGACGGCACGTACTTCGCCGTCTGGGCGCCGAACGCCGACGCCGTCAGCGTGATGGGCGACTTCAACGGCTGGGACAAGGACGCCAACGGCCTGTACCCGCGGGAGTCGTCGGGGATCTGGGAAGGGTTCATCCCAGGCGTGAAGCACGGGGCGCTCTACAAGTACTACGTCCATTCGCGCGTGACCCGAAACGGCGTCGAGAAGGCCGACCCCTTTGCCACCTTCTCGGAGGCGCCACCACGACAGGCGTCGATCGTGTGGGACCTCGACTACCGGTGGGGCGACGAGGGCTGGATGGAGAGCCGCCGCGGCGCGAACGGTCGCGGAGCCCCCTGGTCGGTCTACGAGATGCACATCGGGTCGTGGATGAGGGTGCCGGACGAGCAGAACCGGTGGCTCACCTATCGCGAGCTCGCGCCGCGGCTCGCGGATTACGTGAGCCGGATGGGATTCACGCACGTCGAGTTCATGCCGGTCATGGAGCATCCGCTGTACCAGTCGTGGGGCTACCAGGTCACCGGCTACTTCGCGCCGACGAGCCGCTACGGCACACCGCAGGACTTCATGTTCCTTGTCGACTACCTGCATCAGAACGGCGTCGGGGTGATCCTCGACTGGGTGCCGTCTCACTTTCCCGCCGATGAGTTCGGGCTGCAGAACTTCGACGGCACGCACCTCTTCGAGCACGCCGACCCCCGCATGGGAGTCCATCCCGACTGGGGCAGCTCGATCTTCAACTACGGCCGCAACGAGGTGCGCGGATTCCTGCTGAGCAGCGCGCTGTGCTGGCTCGACCACTACCACGCCGACGGACTTCGGGTGGACGCTGTCGCCTCGATGCTGTACCTCGACTACTCCCGCAAGCGGGGCGAGTGGATCCCCAACAAGTTCGGCGGAAACGAGAACCTGGACGCGGTCGACTTCCTGCGCCGCTTCAACATCGAGGTCTACAAGGAGGAGCCCGACACGCAGACCGTGGCCGAGGAATCGACCGCGTGGCCGTTCGTCTCACGCCCGACGTATGTCGGCGGTCTTGGCTTCGGTATGAAGTGGGACATGGGCTGGATGCACGACACGCTCTACTACTTCCAGCGCGAGCCGGTCCACCGCAAGTTCCACCACTCGAACCTCACGTTTCGAATGCTTTACGCGTGGGCGGAGAACTACATGCTTCCGCTCTCACACGACGAGGTGGTCCACGGCAAAGGCTCGCTGATCGCCAAGATGCCCGGCGACGATTGGCAGAAGTTCGCCAACCTCCGCCTGCTCTACGGCTGGATGTACGCGCAGCCGGGCAAGAAGCTCATCTTCATGGGCGGGGAGTTCGGGCAGTGGAAGGAGTGGGACGTCGAGTCGAGCCTCGACTGGCACCTCCTCGATATTCCGATCCACGGCGGCCTGCGGTTGTGGGTCGGCGACCTCAACCGCGTCCTCCGGGAGGAGAAGGCGCTGCACGAGCTCGACTTCGACCCGGCGGGGTTCTCCTGGATCGACGTGACCGATGCCGACCAGAGCGTGGTGTCGCTCATGCGCCGCGGCCGGTCGCCCGAGGACGTCATCGTCGCCGTGTTCAACTTCACGCCCGTGCCCCGNAACAACTACCAGATCGGGGTCCCGTCNGGNGGCCGGTGGCAGGAGCTNCTGAACAGCGACGCCCCGCTTTATGGGGGCAGCGGGCAGGGCAACCTGGGNGGCGTCGACGCGGTGCCGGTCAGCATGCATGGCCACTCGCACAGCGTCACGCTGACCCTCCCCCCGCTCGGCGCCCTGTTCCTGAAACCGGAAGGCGAAGCCCCGACCACTACGTAAGGGCGCCTCGCACCTGCGCCTGCACCTTGTAATTCGTCACTTTTGCGCAAAAGACTCCGTTCCGTGCACGCATTCGGTTCGTTCTGCGCAAAACGAACGGTGAGACCGCATCTCGGTTCCCTCTCACACCTTTACTCGGCTGGCGACGCTCAGCTCGTCGAGGCGATGCGCGACCAGCTCGAAGCCGTGGTGCAACCTCCGGTAGTACGTCGGTCGCGACAGGTGCAGCCGCTCCATGATCACCTCGTGGCTGCCCACCCGCTTGACGTAGTAGTCGAGCAGCAGGTGGCCCGCCTCGGCGTCACGCGGCGCGCCCGCGGCGGCCAGCTCGCCGATCACGTCGACGAGGAGGGCGCGGAGCTCGGTGGCGGCGGTGCCGCCCTTCGTGACTCCGGGCAAGCGCGCCAGCGGACTCCGCCCGAGCGCCTCGGGAGTGCCCAGGTCGTCAAGAGCTGAGCGAACCAGCTGCTCGCGTGCGCTGCTCTCTGGGTCGAGGCTCCATTGGTCGGGCACAGGCTCGTCGGCGGTGATGCGGTAAGGCGCGATGACCGCTGCAGGCAGGCCGGCGCGGAGGAGACGGCCCATCATCCAGCACAGCATCGTGGCCCCGATCACCGTTCCGGCCCACAGGGACGGCGGCCAGTCAGTTCCTCCGGGCAGGAGCGAGACCTCGGTCAGGTACGCCGCGGCGAACGCCCCTCCGATCACCGCGCACAGAGATGCCGAGGGCTTTCCGGGGCGGCGTGCGGTCCAGGCGATCCAGGCGTCAGCCGCGATCCCGGTCACGATCGCGATCGGGAGCATGTGGAAATGCGATTTCGTGGTGGCGACGAGGATGCCGTTAAACGTGAAGACGAAAGTCATGGATCCCGGCCGCAGCTTGAAGGTGCTGTTCAGGAGGAGCCCGGTCCCGGCCAAAATGACCGCCTGCGCGAGGACCGAGGCCACGCCCATGTTCTCGCCTAGCCACGCCGGAGCGAGACCTCTGAACTCGTAGCCGGACCACGCCCAGGGGTCGATCACCGGATGCATGAACTGGGTGACGAAGGTGAGCGAAGACAGGAGGAGCGCGCTCGAGGCCAGGGCGACCGGGCCCGCCACCGTCTCGCCCCGGCGCGCGGCAGCCCGCAACGGGCCGCTGACCACGACCGCCGACGCGGCGATCTCGACCAGGTGGGGTGGGGTGAAAAGCGCCTCGAGGCCCAGGCCGCCGCTCCCGAAGGCGCGGGACCAGAACGCCTGGTCCACGATCCAGGCCGCGCCGAAGATCAGCAGCGCGGCGAAGCTGCCGGTGTGCCCCTCGGGCAGCGCCTGGTTCCACTTTCGCCCGGCGCTCAGCCCGACGGCGAACCCGGCGAACAGGTAGAGGGTCAGGAGCGAGAAGGCGGAGTTGACGATCAGCAATCCCGTTTGATTCGCCGGCTCCAGGACCTGGCCGGGCCTGCTGACGTAGGCGTAGGCGGACATGTACGCACCGAGCACGAGCCACGTGGCAAGCACGACGACCACCGCGTCGACGGCACGCGGGTCCTCCACGAACCGGCGCAGAGACTTCACGCTCCCACCCGGGCAAACCATAACCCGGATTTGAGACCTATTTCGAAACCCCTCTGAGACTGCGGATGAGACGGCGCGGCGGCGACCCTTGGCCACGTTCCCGGCCATCCCGTGCTCATGGAGGAAGGTCCCATGTCTGTGAATCCGGAAGTCAGCGATATCGTGGCCCTGCCGGTCCACGAGGAAGCGGCCACGGCGGCCAACGGTCACAACCTCGCCACGCTCACCGAAGCGCCTCCCGCGCTGGTGGCGGAAGCAGTACCCGCAGCGGCAGCCGCGGCCCCGGTCACGGCGAAGCGCAGCCGCCCGGGCTGGATCCTCCCGACGGCCATCGCGGCGGTCGGGCTCATCGCGTCTGGGACGCTCGGCTACTTCTTCTACGCTACCCTGCAGCAGCGAGACGCCCTGCACCAGCAGCTCGGATCGACGAAGGCCACCCTCGCGACGACGCAGAGCGACCTGACCGACGCCAAGACCCTGGCGGCGTCACGCAAGGTCACGGCCGACTACGTCGCCATGTACGTGAACGACGACGGCAAGGTGCAGACCGACTACAACGGCGCGGTCGCCTGCAACACCTACAGCTCATGTCGCACAGTGGCGCAGCAGCTGCTCACCGACATGCAGCAGTTCCAGTCCGACCGCAAGTCGGCGACCGTCCCGGCGGCGCTGGCGAGCACCGACAGCAGCCTCGGAGACGCTCTGAGCGCGGGGATCGCCGGCGACCAGGAGTTCATCGCAGGGATGGACAACAACGACGACGCGAAGATCAAGGAAGGCTTCAACAAGGTCGTCGCGGCGATGTTGAACGTCGGCAAGGCCCAGGCCGAGCTAGGGGCCGAGATCAAGTAATTGCGACTCCACATCCCCTCCGTGGTAGCGGCGGCGGCCGTCGTGGCCGTCGCCGTCGCCACCGGCGCCTACACGTGGCAGGCGGCGCAGTCGGAGCGTGCGCGGGTCTCGGCGCAGCAGCAGACCATCACGCGATTGGAGCAGCGCGTGGCGCTGCTCGAGACACAAGCGGCCGCGCAGCCGGACTGGGCCGTCATCGCCGCGAAGGTCGAGCCATCGGTGGTCACCGTGGAGACCGACTCGGAGCTCGGCTCGGGTTGGGTCGCTCACTCGGACGCGAGCGGCTCAGACCTCGTGACGAACTTTCACGTCATCGCCAACGCCTGGAACGCCGGCGTCGCCACGGTCGACGTGCGCCAGGGCGACCGCACGTTTCGCGGAACGATCGTCCGCGTCGATCCCAACAACGACCTGGCCGTGGTCCACGTGAAGGAACGCCTGACCGCGCTGGTGTCCACCACGGCGCGGCCGAAGCTGGGGACGACGGTCATGGCGGTCGGGTCGCCGCTCGGTCTCAGCGGAACCATCTCGGTCGGAGTCGTGTCCGGCTTCCGAAGCCTCGAGGGCAGCGACTACGTGCAGTTCTCCGCGGCTATCAGCCCGGGCAACAGCGGAGGGCCGGTCGTCGACTCGCGAGGCCGCGTTGTCGCGATCGCCTCGGCGAAGCTGGTCGGGACCGGCGTCGAGGCCCTGTCCCTGGCCATCCCGGCTCAGACCGCCTGCCTCAGCCTCGTGGCCTGCTCGGCCTCCTAAGGTTGGGGCGAGACCGCCCCCGCGTTGAACTTGTGCGTCGACCCGCTCTCGGCGTGGATGACGTGCATCACGGCGTTGATCAATGCCAGGTGGGAGAACGCCTGCGGGAAGTTGCCGAGGTGCCGCCCGCTCCGCGGATCGATCTCTTCCGCGTAGAGCTGCAGGGGGCTCGCGTACGACAGCAGCTTCTCGCACAGCGCCCGGGCGCGGTCGAGTTCGCCGATCTCGCACAGCGCCGACACGAGCCAGAACGAGCAGATCGTGAACGTGCCTTCCTCGCCGTGCAGACCGTCGTCGGTCTCCTGCGTGCGGTAGCGCAGCACCATCCCGTCGACCGTGAGCTCGTCCGCGATCGCGAGCACGGTCGCCCGGACGCGCGGATCCTCAGGCGGCAGGAAGCGCACGAGAGGGATCAGGAGGACTGACGCGTCGAGCGCGTTCGACCCGTAATGCTGGACGAAGACGCCCCGCTCGTCGACACCACGCGCGCAGATGTCGGCCTTGATGTCGTCCGCCACCTTCTGCCAGGACTTCGCCAGCGCAAGGTCACCATGCATCTCGGCCAGGCGGGCGCCACGGTCGAGCGCGACCCAACACATGAGCTTCGAAGAGGTGAAGTGCTGCGGCTCTCCGCGGACCTCCCAGATACCCCGGTCGGGCTCCTGCCAGTGCTCGATCGCACATTCGACAGCCCTCTTCAGGATCGGCCACACGACCTCGGGCAGGTAATCGCGCGACTTCGTGTGCAGGTAGACGGAATCGAGCACCGCGCCCCACACGTCGTGCTGCACCTGCTGAAACGCGGCGTTGCCGACTCGCACCGGCTGTGAAAACTCGTACCCGCTCAGGTGATCGAGCGTCTTTTCGGTGAGCTCGTGCTCGCCGCCGATGCCGTACATGATCTGCAGGTCCTTCTTGCCGGTGGCGACATCGGCGATGAAGTAGAAGAAGTCGTTGGCCTCCCGCGCGAACCCCAGCGTGTAGAGGCCCCACAGCATGAAGGTCCCGTCGCGGATCCACGTGTACCGGTAGTCCCAGTTTCGCTCGCCACCGATCGTCTCGGGCAGCGAAGTGGTCGGCGCCGCGAGCAGAGCGCCGGTCGGGCTGTAGGTCAAACCCTTCAGTGTCAGCGCGCTCCGCTGCAGGAAGCCCTGCCACGGGTGCTCGGGAAAATCGCCGCGGTTGATCCACTCGCGCCAGAAATCCGCGGTACGCTCCACGCGCTGGAACGCCTCTTCGGCGGTGTTGGGCGCGGGATGCTCGGCCCAGTATTCCTTCGCCGTCGAATGTCTCGAGCGCGGCCAGACCAGCGCGACGTATGCTCGCTCGCCCTGCCGCAGCGTCTTCGTCGCGTGAGCGCCTGGTCCCTCAAAGCCCACGCGCAGGTCCGTGACGAGGCGGATCGGCACCTCGTTCTCGCCACCGCTCGCGATGGCCTCGCTGTAGCCGGGGCCCGCGTACTCCCACTTCGCCGCGGTGTGGCCGTAGTCGAAGACGGGCTGGCAATCGAGGCTCAGCTCGACGCTCCCCACGACGCACCGCGCGGTGCGCAGCAGGATGTGCTCGGCCTCNTGATCGGAGGGCGGTCTCTTGTACGTCCCCGAGCGGCGCTGGCTGTGGTACCAGGGTCCGATGCACATNGCGTCCCGCACGATCAGCCAGCCGGTGCGAGTCCGCCACGTCGTCTCGAGCACCAGCGTGCCCGGCAGGTAGCGGCGCCCGGCCGGCACCTGCACCCCGCTCGGGCCGAAACGGAAGCTGCCGGCGGCACGGTCGAGGATGGCGGCGAAAACGCTGGGGCTGTCGGGACGAGGCAAGCACATCCACTCGACCCGGCCGCTCGGCGCGATCAGGCAGTTGACCTCGCAGTCGGAGAGGAAGGCGTATTCGGCGATCGGCGGAAACGGGCTCGCCACGCGCGCCTCAAAGACCTTCGGGTCCACCGCGATGTCCGACAGGTGGCCGTCCCCGTTCGTCGCGGGTATCGACTGGCCGAGGTCGGATGGCCGTGCTTTCTTGGCGCCCATCTCAGGTGGTTCCTTCAGCAGAGGATATGCCGCCGAGCCCGTTATGGATGCGCCGGAACACCTCGTCCGGCGTCCCGGTGCCGTCCACCTCGGTGATCCGCACCCCTTGCTTTCGATAATGGTCGAGGACCGCGGCGGTCAGCCTTTCGTACTCGCGCATCCGCTCGGCGATCGACTCCCGGTTGTCGTCGGTCCGGCCCTCCACCTGGGCACGGTGGAGTAGCCGGTCGACCAGCAGGTCCTCGGGCACGTCCAGGGCAATCACGAAGTTCACGCGGTGGCCCTCATCCAACAGCATCGAGTCCAGGGCCCGCGCCTGGGCCACGGTGCGCGGGAACCCGTCGAGAAGGACGCCCACCCCCGCCTCAGCCTCGGGCAGCCGGCCGCGGACCACGTCGACGATCAGATCGTCAGGCACCAGGTCGCCCGCCGACATGATCCGGCCCACCTCCTTGCCGAGCGGCGTCCCGCGCGCGACCTCGTTGCGGAGGATCTCGCCGGTCGAAAGGTGGTTGATGCGCAGGTCTTTCTCCACGCGCGCGGCCTGCGTGCCCTTCCCACTGCCTGGCGGTCCGAAGATGATGCCGATCACGGCGGCGTGAGCTCGATCTTCCGCCGCCGGCGCCACCAGCGCCGCGCGTGCTCCTGGAGGAGAGCTTCGATCGCGGGGTCGGGTCCGGATGGCTCGCCCTCCGCGCTCAGCGCGAGCCAGCGCCGGGTCACCTCGACGTAGACGTCGGCCTCGGTCCAGCCGGGGAGCTGCTCGAGCACCTTGTGGCGCCGGATCGCCTCGGCGATGGGTTTGTACACGTGGTCGTACCAGCTCGCGGCCGCCTCCTTGAGCGGTACCTGCCGGTGCTGCTCGAGGGAGAGGAAGTAAGCATGGCCGAGGATGTGGTGCAGGATCTCGTCGTAACGGCCGAGCCGGCTGCACTCGAGTCGGGCCTCGGGCCGCGTGCGATGAAGCTGCGTCGTGTCGAGGAAGGCCGCGTACTCGGCCGCCCGCAGCAGCGTGCCAGGGTCGACGTCCGCGCCGAGCGGCGCTCGCGTCTTCACGTCGATCACCCGCGCGTTGATCACCGGACGGCCCAGGTTNCTGGCGACCGACACGCGATGGTGGCCGTCGATCACGTAGTAGTTGCCGTCCACCCNGTAGACGTCGATCGGGGGGAGCTCGTCGCCCTCGACCATCGCCTGGTAGATCCGCGTCCACCGCTCGCGCATCCGGCGGTTGNTGGGCAGAAACCCCGGGTCGAAATCGCCTCTCTTGGCCTCGGGCGCGGCCGAGCCGACGATNCGATCGACCGGGATCTCACGCACGCCGCCGTAGGCGCGGCCCTCGAGGCCGGCGGCCTTGAGCATCGGCTCCATCGACCGCAGGCGCGGCACCCGTCCCGTGAACAGCGCGCGAAGGCTGCGCCGGAATGCCCGCGCGCGCGCGGCATCGAAGTCCTGAATGGCACGAATCCGCTCGATGCCCAAACGTCCGGATGCTACGGCTTGGCTTAGAGCAGCCCTTTTTCCGACTCGGCCTCGAAGAAGTGCAGGCTCCGGGTGTCAAGCCCGAGCTTCACGCGGTCCCCAGGCGCAACTTGCAGCCTGGGATCGATGCGAGCCGTGACCTGGTCGCCCCCGACCATCCCGTACAGGAACTGGTCGGAGCCCAGCCGCTCGACGACGTCGACCTTCATCTCGAATGAGGGACCGCCGTCCGTGACTTTGTCCGTCACCGCCTCGGGCCGGAAGCCGAGCGTGCCTTTCTGAGCGGGAAGCGCTTTCGGCAGCGTCAGCTCGAAGCCCGATGCCTTGGCAGTGCCGTTCGTGACCGTGGCAGGGACGAAGTTCATCGTCGGCGTGCCGATGAATCCCGCGACGAACAGGTTGGCGGGGTGGTCGTAGATATCGCCCGGGGTGCCGACCTGCTGCAGGATGCCCCCGTTCATGATCGCGATGCGGTCACCCATGGTCATCGCCTCGACCTGGTCGTGCGTGACGTAGATGAAGGTGGTCTCCAGGTCGCGGTGCAGCTTCTGCAGCTCGACGCGGGTCTGGCCGCGCAGCTTGGCGTCGAGGTTGGACAGAGGCTCGTCGAGCAAGAAGACCTTCGGGCTGCGCACGATGGCGCGCCCGAGCGCGACGCGCTGGCGCTGGCCGCCGGACAGGGCGCGCGGCTTGCGCTTCAAGAAGTTGTCGAGGCCCAGGATCCGCGATGCGTTGCGCACCCGCTTGTCGATCTCGGTCTTCTTCATGTGCTGCATCTGCAGCGGAAAGGCCATGTTGTCGTAGACCGACATGTGCGGATAAAGCGCGTAGGACTGGAACACCATGGCGATGTCGCGGTCTTTCGCGGCGACGTTGTTCACCACACGGTCGCCGATGAGGATGCGGCCTTCGCTGATCGCCTCGAGCCCGGCGAGCATGCGGAGGGCGGTCGACTTCCCACAACCCGAGGGGCCGACCAGGACCATGAACTCCTTGTCCTTGATGTCGACGTTGAAGTCCTTGACGACGGTCAGATCCGCGGTGTAGCGCTTGACGACGTGGTCGTATGTGACAGATGCCATCTTTTCCTATCCCCTTACTGAGTCCACGACGATGTAAGTCGCATGCCCCACACAAAACAATTCTATTTACCTCCTCCTAATTGGCAAATCTAATTTTGTCGGTTTCGACGTTGAGCTCCGGATCACCAGGGTCGTGCTGAGAGGCGCCGGCGAGTCCACCGCCTGGCCTTTCATGCGCTGAATCAGCAGGCGCGCCGCGAGCCGTCCCTTCTCGACGATGGGCTGGCGGACGGTCGTGAGCGGCGGGTTGGTCCACTCGGACGCGGGCACGTCGTCGAACCCGACCACGGACAGGTCGTCGGGTATCCGGAGCCCCGCGGCCTGGGCCGCCGTCATCACGCCGATCGCGGTCATGTCGCTCATGGCCAATATGCCCGTGGGCCGTCGGGCGCCCGTCCACAGCGATTCGAACGCGCGCGCCCCTGCCGCGACAGAGATGCCGGCCACCATCGCGCGCGGCTCGGGCGCGCCGGCGCTCTTGATCGCCGCCCGGTAACCGGCCAGACGCCGGGCCGCCGTCGGCGTGCTCTGTACCTGGCCCCGCGCAGGCGGCAGGACGATGATCGCCAGCCGGCGGTGGCCGAGCTCGAGCAGGTGACGCGCCGCGGCCTCTGCCCCACCCGCGTCGTCCACGTTGACGGCCGGGTGCTCGTCGGACGCCTCCGAGTCAACCTGGATGGTCGGGATGCCGATCCGGTCCAGGACGTCGAAGGCCCGGTCACCGGGGGTGAGGCCGAGGCTGATGAACCCGTCTACCGACGCCTGGCGGATGGCGCCTTCCAGCGAGCCATCGAGCGGCGGGACGAGCAGCAGGGTGAGGTCGTGCTCTTCGCACCCTTCACCCAGGCCCTGGATGAGCTCACTGAAGAACGGGTTGGCGAAGACCGTGGACAGGCGCTGCGGGATCAGCACCCCGATCGTCCCGCTTCGCCGCATGGAAAGCGCGCGGGCCGCTGGATGTGGCGTGTAACCAAGCTCATGCGCCACGCCGAGGACCCGCTCGAGCGTCGAGTGGCCGAGTCGGTCTGGATTGTTGAACGCGAACGACACGGCGGTTTTCGAGACGCCGGCCGCGCTGGCCACGTCAGCGATGGTGACCCGGGACACCCAACCAGGCTCCAGGCATTCGCGCCCTCCCCAAAGGCTAAACCGCTTTAGTAAAGCGGTTTAGCGATCGTATGCCGGGCCGGGCGATCTGTCAATGACAATTTTTGTGACGCAAGGCGACACGCCGGTGCCGGCTCCCGCGGGTTTGCATCTGGCGCGAAACCCGCCGGGGCCGGCACGCGCGTTGATCCCCCGAGCGGCGCTCAACGCTGCTTTGGAGTCCTGGTCAGCGGCCGGATCACCTCGGGGTCGGCCTTCGGCAGGCGGTCAGCGGTCAGGAGGCCGTTCTGCTCCTGCTCGACGTCGGTGAGCTGCGTGTAGCAGAAACCCTCGACGGGACCGGGATCCATCAGGGCTTTGATCTGTCCGCCATAGACCGCGACGAACTTGTCGCCCGCGACCTCGTGGTAGCCCCAACCGCTTGATCCGGAAAGGGTCGTACCGCCGAACTCGGTGACCAGCACCGGTTCGCCGCGGTAGCCGAATCCCGGGTCGTAAGGCGGGNGTCCGCTTGCGGTCCCGTCGAGGGCCGCATCAAGGCTTCTGTACCGGCNCGCGAGGTCGGCGGGCGGCGAGTAGTCATGGATCGTGCACAGGTCCGTCAGCGCCTGCTCCCATCCGTCGTTGGACACGACGGGCCTCGTGTGGTCGAGGTCGTGGGTCAGCTCGTAAAGCCGCACCAGGAATTGGGAACGGACCGACGCGTCGACCTCCTGCAGGCCGAAGCTTTCGTTGGCGGGCACCCACACGACGACCGAGGGATGGTCGCGGTCGCGCCTGACCACCTCGGTCCATTCGGCCGCGAGGCGTCGCTCCGCCTCGGCCGAGTGCTCGTGGAAGCTCGGCATCTCCGACCACACGAGAAAGCCCAGCCGGTCCGCCCAGTACAGCCACCGCGGATCCTCGACCTTCTGGTGCTTCCTGGCGCCGTTGAAGCCGAGAGTCATGGCGAGCTCGATGTCGTGCTTCAGGTCTTCGTCGCTGGCCGCGGTCAGAAGGCCGCCGGCGAAGTACCCCTGGTCCAGCACCAGGCGCTGGACGAATGGCTCGCCGTTCAGCCAGAAACGGCCGTCGCGGGTCTCGACCGAGCGAATCCCGAAATAGCTCGAGACGCGGTCCGCCACCTTGGCGTCCCAGTCGAGCAGCCGGACCTCGACGTCGTACAGGACAGGCGAGTCCGGGTGCCACGGGGCAACATCCTCGAGCGCCACCCTGCCCGACCCTGAGGCGCCAGACCATCGGCCCACCAGGTCGCCGCGCAGGGTGACCACGAGCTCGATCCGCCCGTCTCCCTCGACGACGAAGCCGAGGTCGCCCGAGGCGAGGTCCGGGCTGAAGCGCAGGCGTGTGATGCGACGCGACGCGACCGGCTCGAGCCAAACGGACTGCCATATCCCCGTGGTCGGCGTGTAGAAGATCGACTCAGGGGTCTCCTTCCAGTACTGCTTGCCGCGCGGGATCGTCTTGTCGGTCAGGGGATCGTCGGCCCGCACGAGCAGGACGTTGTCCCGCGGGCTTACTGCCCGGGTGATGTCGGCGCTGAACGGTACGTGGCCGCCCTCATGGCGCGCCACCTCCACGTCGTTGACCCAGACGGTGGCGCGGTAGTCGACGGCCCCGAAGTGCAGCAGGAGGCACTCGGCCTCAGGCGCGTCGAACCGCCGCCGGTACCAGACGACGTCTCCAGGCAGCCTTCCGAGCCCGGACAGCTTTGATTCGGCGCAGAACGGGACGAGGATGGTCGCGTCGAATCGAGGCTCCTCGACGGAACCCGTGCCGAACTCCCACTCCCCGTTGAGGCTCACCCACTCCGGCCGCCGGAGGTTCGGCCGCGGGTACTCTTCTCTGGGTCCCATTCGGTCGATCTCCTTCGCGCCTCGAGCCGGCTAAGGCGAACGTTCGCTGTCCGCGCATAATACCCCCAGCGTGAAGGTGAAGCCCACCAGGCGCGTCTCGGTCAAAGACGTGGCCGCTCAGTCCGGGGTCAGCTTCCAGACGACGAGCAAGGTGCTGAACGGTGGGGGCTCGGTCTCGGAAGTGACCCGCGCCCGGATCCTGCAGGTGGCGAGCGACCTGGGCTACGTCCCGAACCTCCAGGCGCGCAGCCTCGTCATGCAGAGGACGCTCACCATCGGCCTCATCGCCGGCGACTTCAGCGACCCCAACCTGAGCCGGTTCATCTCGGGTGCCGAGCAGGAGGCCCGGCGGCAGGGTTACAGCGTCCTCATCACGAGCGTCGAGCGTGAGGGCTCAGGGACGGAGTACGCGCTGCCGGCGATGATGGAGCGGCGCGTCGACGGCATCCTTCTTGCCGCGCCGCAGATGGAGGAAGACCTCGCCCTGGCGCACGTCCTCGACCGGACGCTGCCCGTCGTCAGCCTTTACCACGTGCCCGGCGAGGGCGTCGCGACGGTCAGCTCCGACGACGAGCAGATCGGCTTGCTCGGGACGCGCCACCTCGTGCGCAAGGGGCATCGCGCGATCGCGATGATCATCGGACCACGTGGGCGGCAGGCCACGCAGCGCCGGCTCCATGGTTACCGGCGAGCTCTCGAAGAGGCCGGGCTGGCGTTCGCCGAAGATCTCGTCGAGGAAGGGCGGGGCGAGATCGCCGGCGCGCAGGCGGCGACGATCCGGTTGTTCGAGCAAAGTCTCGGCATAACGGCGATCTTCGCGCAAAGCGACATTATGGGCATCGGGGTGCTGAGCGCCCTCCACCGTCTCGGCAAGCCGATCCCGGACAGCTGCGCCGTGGTCGGCTGCGACGACATCGACATGGCTGCGTACACGGAGCCGCCCTTGACCACATTCCACGTTCCTCTCTATGAGACCGGGGCAGAGGCGATGCGGCTCGTGCTCAACATGATCGCTACCGGCTCGGTCACGCCGCGCCACGTGCTCCTCCCAGCGCACCTCATCGCGCGGGCCTCGAGCGGCGGCGCCTGACCGCGGCTAACAAGGAGCAGGATTCCCCCCTCGTCCGGCATGATTGTCGGCCGTGAATCCTTTGCGCGTCGTGCAGGTGGGGCTCGGCGCGCACGGTCGCAACTGGGCCCGACAGGTGATTCCAGACATCAAGGAAGTCGACCTCGTCGCCTACGTCGACACCGACCCGAACGCACTCGACCGCCTGCGTGATGAGGCCCACGTTCCCGCCGAGCTCTGCTTCGAGTCGTTCAAGGAAGCTCTCGCGGAGACCAACCCAGACGCGGTGCTCGTCACCGCCGCGCTTCCNGGGCACGCCGCCGTCACGAAAGCGGCGCTCGAGGCAGGNCTCCACGCCCTGGTCGAGAAGCCGTTCGCCCCAACGATCGACACCGCCAGGGAACTGGTCGAGNTGGCCGCCTCGCGCAACCTCGTCCTCATGGTCAGCCAGAACTACCGGTACTTCCCCGCCCCTCGGACGATCGCGACGCTCGTCCATGAATCCGAGCTCGGCGACCTGTTCGAGGTGTCGATCGACTTCCGCCGCTACTCGCCGGCCGGGCCGAACGGGCGGGGACGCCATCATCTAGAGGAGCAGCCTCTGCTCGTCGACATGTCCGTCCACCACTTCGACCTCCTGCGGCTCATCCTCAGCCGCGAGCCTCAGCGGGTGTTCTGCGAGGCGTGGAACCCGAAGTGGACGGCTTTCATCGGTCCCTCGGTGGCCGTCGGCTCGATCGACTTCGACGGCGGGATCGTGGTCAGCTACCGCGGGAGCTGGATCAGCGCCGGGCCGGTCACGCCGTGGGCCGGCGAGTGGCGCCTCGAGTTCGAGCGCGGCGAGATCGTGTGGACGAGCCACGGCGACAACCCCGCGAACGACGAGGTCGTGATCCATCCCCGCCAGGGCGAACCGAGGAAGGTCGCCCTCCCGCCCATGGCAAGGACGGGACCCTCGGGGACGCTGACCGAGTTTGCCTCGGCCATCAGGGCCGGCCGGCAGCCGGACAGCTCGGCGCGGGACAACCTGGGCACGCTGGCGCTGATGTTCGCCGCCGTCGAATCGGCCACGCTGCGGGAGCCGGTAAAGATCTACGGCACTGGGGAAGCGGTCAGGATCTGACGCTGGCGAGCAGGAAAGCACCGAGGCTGGCTGCCGCGACCACCGACAACACGATCGGGGTCCACTTGACACCGAACGCGGCGATGACCAGCCCAATCGAGCCTGGTCCGGCGATGCCGCCCACCGCCGCGGCCGGGAACAACCACGAGGTCGCGCTGGTGTCGCCCGGGTTGGCCTTCGCCAGCCACACGATGGCGGTCGGAAAGATCGGGGCAATGGCCAGGCCAGTCGCGACGTAGGCCCACGGTGCGAGGCCGCCGATCGAGGCCGCCAGAAGCGTGACTGAAGCAACACCGGCTCCTGTCAGCACGATGACCGGCTCGGAGACGGAGGGCGGCACCAGTGCGAACAGGACGCGGCCCGCCGCGAGCGCCAGAAAGAACCCGGACGTCAGGGCCGCTGCGTTTCTGGTCTGCAGCCCTATCGATTCCAGGTGCGAGGTCATCCAGCCGCCGGTCCCAGCCTCGACGCCGACATAGAGCACGAAAGCGCCTACGAATATTGCTATGAGCGCCCGCTTGCGCGGCGCGCGGGTCGAGATTGCGACGGGCAGGTGCCCATCGATGCCGACGGCGGTGGGGATCAGTGCGAGCGCGACCACCGCCGCGCACAGATAAAGAGTTGACAGATTGTGCGGCGCGTACGCGGTGACGAGGATGGGGCTCGCCACCGCCCCCGCCGAGTACGCCGCGTTGACCGCGTTCAGCAGTGCCGATCGCCGCGCGCCCTCGCTGTGCGCCACGAGCTGGTTCAGGCCGATCACCAGGGATCCCCATCCGAGACCGACGACGAAGACCCCACCGAGGAAAGCCGGCCACGTGGGTGCGAGCGCGACCGCGGCGCAGCCGGCGCCGAGAACGGCGGTCGCCCCCATCACCGAAGCCCGACCGGACAGCTTCGTCATCGACCGCATCGAGACCAAGGTCCCGATCAGCCCACCGGTGAAATGGACGCTCAGCGAAGCGCCCGCCACCGGCAGCGTGATCGCGAAATGCCTCGTGAGGTGCTCGAGCAGCGGCCCGTACGCCGCCCCGACCATGCCCATGAGCAGGAATGTCCCGGCGATTCCGGCGATCGCGGTCCGCGAGAGGACGATCCTGTTGCGCGCGAAGACGGCGCTGCTTGGCTGCGTCAGGGTTCCATCGCGAGGCGGTAGCGCGGCGAGGGCACTGGTCCGTTCAGCAAAGGGTCATCAGTGTCGCGCATCCATGTCCAGAGCTCATCGTTCAGGCGCTGCTCAACTTGCGCGACATCCGGTTGGCCGGCGAGGTTGCGCTGCTCGAGGGGATCCTCGTTCAGGTCGTACAGCTCCACCACGCTGGGACGGTCCCTCGAATAACGCGAGGGGTTGGAACGAAAGATGGGCCCTAGCTGCACGTCACCCGGCACCTCGACCGCGAAGGCGGTCTCGAAGTTGCGGATGTACTTGTGCGCCGCGGTGCGGATGCAGCGCATCGGGTCGTAGTAACTGTGGAACGTCTTCTCGGCGAACACGGCCTGGCGGCCTTCGAAGAGGGACTGCCCCTGGATGCCGGCGGGCAATGGGACGCCGCTCGCCTCCAGGAGAGTCGGCAGGACGTCGATGTTGCTCACCAGCTCCGACCTCGTGACGCCATGACCGAAGCCGCCGTTTGGCCATCGCACGATGAGCGCGACTTCGAGGCCGGGGTCGTAGAGGGTGCACTTGGCGCGTGGCATCGCGAGACCGTGGTCGGTGGTGAACACGACGATTGCCCCCTCCGCACGTCCGGCCTTTTCCAAAGCTGCAAGAACACGACCGGCCGCGGCGTCCATGGCGGCGATCGTCTGCTCCACGGCGGTCAGCTCCTCCATCGCCTCGAGGCCGGAGGGGAGGTAGCCGGGAATCACGAGGCCGGCGGGCGGGCTGCCCGGGCGGGGATAGGGACGATGGGTCTCGTCGAAGTTGATCTCGATGTAGAGCCGCCGGTCGCTCGGCTGAGAAGCGATGACCTCCTCCACCGCCGCGGTTGGCTCGATTCGCTCGAAGCCGAGGCTGTCCGGATGCAGCGTCACGTGCTGGCCTCCAAAGAGGAAGGGCGCGATTCCAGCGCTCGCGAAGACCGCCGCCGAATGCGGGGTGGCCAGCTCCCAGTCAAATCCGTGGTGAGCCAGCCCCATCACGCCGTTGGTATGCGGGTAGAGACCGGTGGCCAGGCTCGCCCGGCTGGGGCTGCACTGCGGCGCGGTGGCGAAGGCGCGGGTGAACCTGACACCGTCGGCCGCGAGCGCGTCGAGGTTCGGGCTCGCCACGCTCGCGACGCCGTAGCAGTGGAGGTGGCGGCCGATGTCGTGCGTCGTTATGAGCACCACGTCATGGGCGGTGCTCACATGTCCCAGCCTACTGAACGCCGAGGAGTTAGCCCTTGACCGAGCCTGCCGTGACGCCCCGGACGAAGTAGCGCTGAAGGGCGATGAAGACGATGAGCGGCAACGCCATCTGCAGGACCGCGGCCGCGGTCAGGAACTGCCAGCCGCCACCGAGCGAGGTGGTCAGCTGCGCGATCACCACTGTGAACGGCCGGTACACGCTGACGCCCAGGAACGTCAGGGAGACCAGCAGGTCGTTCCAGACGCCGAGGAAGACGAAGATCGTCAGCGACGCGATCGCCGGCAGCGTCATTGGCACCGCGATCCGCAAGAATCGAACCGAGTGGCCCGCGCCGTCCACCTCAGCCGACTCGAAGATCTCCCGCGGCAGGCCGCCGAGGTAGTTGCGCAGCAGGAACACCTCGAACGGCAGGCCGTAGCCGGAGTGCGCCAGCCAGACTGCGTAGATCGTGCCGTTCAGATGGATCAGCTTGAATATCTGAAGCACGGGGATCAGCGTCATCTGGATCGGGACGACCATCAGGCCGACGATGACGATGAAGAAGAGGTTCTTGCCAGGAAACTTCATCCAGGCGAACGCGTACGCGCCCATCGTGGCGATCGCCAGCTGGATCACCGTCGCGGGGATCGTGATCAGCACGCTGTAGAGGATTGACGGCGCCACGCCCTCCAGGTTCAGCACCTGCTGGTAGCTGGCGAAGGTGAAGCCGTGCGGCGGGAAGAGCGTCGTCCACCACCCGGACTGACCCATGTCTGCCACCCCACGGAACGAGTTGATGATCATGCCGACGGTGGGGATGATCCAGATGGCGACGAAGATGGCGATCACGAGGTGGAGCGGCAGCCGCTGGAGGCGATAGCCCAGGTTGTCGAGCGCCGAAACGCCAGCGCCGACTGCTGTCTGGCCACGAGTCGTGACGCGCTCGGAACTCATCGCTGCTCCTCCTGCTGCTGGAACCTACGGATGTTGACGATCAGAAGCGGCACGACCGCAATGAAAAGAACCACGCCGACAGCCGCGGCACGGCCGTAGTGTGCGCTGGCCAGCTGGCGGAACATCTGCGTCGCTATCACGTCCGTGTTGTAAGCACCGTTGGTCATCACGTAGACGATGTCGAACGTCTTCAGCGCATTGATCAGCATCGTGGTGCCGACCACCGTGATCGTCGGCCACAGCAGCGGCGTCACCACGAGCTGGATGATCTGGAACTCGTTGGCTCCGTCCATCCGCGCCGCCTCGAGGACCTCGGTGCTGATCGCTTTCAGGCTGGCCGAAATAATGACCATGCAGAAGCCTGTCGCGCTCCATATGCCCACGAAGATGAGCGCGGCGTTGTTGGTCGACAAGTTGATCAGCCAGGCGACGGGATCACGGCCGAACGAGCCCAGTATGGCGTTCAGCGTCCCGGTCTGCGTCGTGCCAGGCACCTGGTAGTCGAACATGAACTTCCAGATGATCGACGCCGCCACGGCGCTGATGGGGACGGGCAGGAAGATGGCGATCTTGGCCAGAGACTCGTACCGCACGCGGTCGAGGAGGATGGCGATCACAAGCCCGAAAAAGACCGAGAAGAACGTGAAGAACACCAGCCACAAGAGGCTGTTGCGCAGTGACGTCAGCGTGTCGGGGAACGTGAAGAAGTACTGGTAGTTGTCCAATCCCACGAATTTGTCGCCCGTGCTGTTGTAGAAGCTGATGAAGACGGTGCGTATGAGCGGGTAGACCATGAATACCGTCGCGAAACCCACAGCGGGCAAAGCCCAGAAGTAAGGCCTGATCCAGGACTGCAGTGTCTCGGGGAGCCTCTCGATGATCCGCTCGCCGAGGGTGATGTAACCGAGCAGGATGAGCGGCACGGCGACAACGGCGACGACCGCCGTGATGATCTGTTCCACCCCGGTACCTCCTTGCTAGGCGGAAAGTGGCCGGGGCGGATCTGCTCCGCCCCGACCATTCAGAATCCGGACTAACTGCTCTTGTACGCGGCTGCCTGTACCTGGTCGAGGTGCTGGAGCTCGGAGTTCAGGCTCCCAGGGTTGCTGGTCACGTTGAGCAGTGACTGCCAGTACGCGTTCCTCATGTCGGTTGGCATGTAGTCGCCGGCCGTGATGAGCATGTTCGTGCCGGATGTCGCGACAAGCGCCGCTGCCTTGAAGACCGCGTCGTTGTAAGTCGTGCTCTTGTTGGAGCTCAAAGACACTCCGGAGCTCGCCCAGATCTGCTGTGCTTCCTTGGTCACCATCCACTGCATCAGCTGCCGGGCCGCCGGCGTGTTGTTGTACATCGCGTAGTTGTCGTAGAAGCCGTTGTAGTTGCCGTCGAACTGCGAGTTGCCCATGCTCGGGTGGCCGAAGAAGTCGAAGTCGACCCCCGCCTTCAGATTCGGGAAGGACTGGCTGAAGAAGGAGGGCTGGAACGTCGCCTGGATGAGGAAGAGACAGCCCGCCTTGAAGCTGCCGCTCGCCTTGAAGAGAGGATCACCCGCCTGCTGGAAGTTGGTCGACAGCACGTAGTTCGCGCCGCCGTAAACGTTGGCGGCGGACAATTCTTGGATCAAGGCCTGGTAGCCCTGCTTGATCTCGGTCGACGTCCACTTCTGCGTGCCCTGGATCCACTTCGTGTAGATGTCCGGACCCGACTGCCGCATGATGATGTTGTCGAGCTGGTCGCTCGCGGGCCAGCCGGAGGCGGCGCCAGAATTGAGTGCGGCGCAGAACAGCTTCTGGGCGCCGTACTGGGCGGGGTTGATAGCCAGCAGATCGCTGAAGGTCTTCGGCGCCTGGCCGGTGTAGACGCTCTTGTTGTACCAGAGCAGACCTTTGACCTGGAACTTGATCATCTCGTAGTAGTGCTTGCCGCCGATGATCCCGATGTAGGGGTCGTCGCCGGTGGTGCCCGCCGGCGGGTTGACCAGGCCTGGGTACGTGTTCTGCACGTATGCGTTCATCTGGTCACCCAGCGCTGTCTCGACAGACTTGATCACGCCCTTGCTCACCCAGTCCTTGAGCTGGACCGGGTCGGTGGTGGCGGGAGCGATGTCCGGCAGGTCGGTGCCGGCCGCGATGCCGTTGGCGATCTGGGTGGTGGAGTCGCGGTTGGTCGTGACGTGGACCTTGATTCCGGTTTGCTGCTCGAACGGCTTCAAGACGTCCTGGAACGCCTTGAGCTCCGCGCCGCCCCACGCCGTCCAGACCGTCACGTCGGAGGCGCTCTGAGTGTTGTTGCTGCTGCCCGACGAACAGGCGGCCGCGAGAAGTAATGCGCCGAGTCCCAGAGCTATCGCCCTCGAGCTCAGCTTTGCCAAGACCTCGGCCATCGCGTGCTCTCCTTCTGATCCCGACCCCCGGCCGGTCGGCTATGGCTTCCTGTTGCCTTCTTCCCGATACCGACCGGGGCGAGAGTGCGCCGGCAACAGACTTACTCAGACAGGGAAACAGACGCTAGGACGAACGTTCGCCTAAGCGACGGAGCTATCGTAGGCACCGCCCGCCGGGTTGTCAATCTTCGCGTTGGGCGGGCCTTAAACTCCGGCGGATGAACGAGTCGCTGCGTTTCCCCGAAGGCTTCCTGTTCGGCGCCTCCATCTCCGCCTATCAGACGGAGGGGGGCAACTCGAACACCGACTGGTGGTGGTGGGAGCACATCGAGTCCACGCCCTGCCGCGAGCCGTCGGGCGACGCGTGCGACTTCTATCACCGCTATCGAGACGACGTCGCCATGCTGGCGAGCTTCGGCCTCAACACTTTCAGGTTCGGCCTCGAGTGGGCGCGCATCGAGCCGGCCGAGGGCGAGTTCTCGCGAGCTGCGCTGGCCCACTACCGCCGCGTGCTCGATGCGTGCCACGAGCACGGGGTGCTCCCGATCGTCACCTTCCACCACTTCACTGTCCCGAGGTGGCTCCACGAGCAGGGCGGCATCGCCGCGGACCGCTTCCCGGCGCTGTTCGAGCGCTACTGTGACCGAGCCGCCCAGGCGCTGGGCGACAGGATCGGCTATGCGTGCACGATCAACGAGCCGCAGGGCCTGGGTTCGAGCGGCTGGCTGCTGGGCATCAACCCGCCAGGGCACACCGACGACCGGGAAGGCGCCCAGCGCGCGGTCGACAACCTGCTCGAGGCGCACCGGCTCGGCGCCGCGGCGATCCGCGCCAGGGCCGCCATCCCCACCGGCGTGACTCTCGCCCTCCCCGACCTTCAATACGAGGACGGGGCCGCGCCCGGCACCAGCTCGCTGGAGCTCGAGTCCAGGGTCAGCGACTGGTTCCTCGAGCTGGCGCGGCGCGACGACTTCGTCGGGGTCCAGGCCTACACGCGCTTTCGCTACGGGCCGGAAGGCCCGCGCAGCCCAGGCCACGACTGGAGCGACACAAGCCGTGAGCTGACGGAAACCGACCACACCACGCAAATGGGCTACGAGTACTACCCCCAGGCGCTCGGCGGCGCCATCCGGCGGGCGCGGCGCAGCTGTCCCGGCGTGCCGATCCTCGTCACCGAGAGCGGAATCGCCACGTCGAACGACGACAAGCGGATCGCATACATCGACGCCGCAATGCGCGAGGTGCTCGCGTGCCTTGCCGAAGGCATCGACGTGCGGAGCTACCTCTACTGGTCGCTGCTCGACAACTTCGAGTGGGCCTTCGGCTACGCGCCGACGTTCGGGCTCGTCGCGGTCGACCGCCAGACCTTCACGCGACGCCCGCGGCCGAGCGCGACGTGGATGGGCTCGGTCGCCAGAGCGCGCGCCCTGCGCGGCGCCGTTCAATCCGTGTGATGATCGAACTGCAAAAGTGATTCGCCCGCCGGTCGAAACCAACTCCGGTCTGGCCGCTGTGCTGCGCGGCGTCGTCGCCGACTTTCAACATGTCTCAGGCGCCGACATCGTCTCGATCTTCCTCTACGAGGAGTCGACCCACACCTACTACGCACCGTTCGCGACGGGGCAGCCGCAGGAGAGCCTGCTCGACTCGCTGACGGACATGTCCGAGCAGCTCACGCGCTACCTGACGGACGAGCGCCAGGGCAAGGTGCCGGACGACCTGGGCGTCCACCAGTACGGGTCCACCGTCTGGCTGACCGTGACGCGACAGCGCCTCGTCGCACGCAACGCGCCCTCCGAGATCGACTCGACGTTCATCCGGCGCTACCAGGTTCAGTCGACGTTCGGGCTGCCGCTGCTCGCGGGCGACCGGCTGCTCGGCCTCGTCTACCTCAACTACAGGAACAAGGAGAAGGCTCCCGACGACAACCGCCTGAGCGAGCTGGACCGCCGCGCCGCGACCGCCGCGGGGCTGGTCCAGACCGCGCTCGAAGGCGCGGAGCGTGCGGCCCTCGACGGCCTGTCCCGTCTGACCGCTCTTCTGACCACGCCGGTCGGCGACGCGCGCACCGATGCCAAAGAGCTGCGCCGACTGCTGTCGATCGCGCTGGCCGACCTGCTGATGGCGAGCAACCTCGACGGGGCGGCGATCTACCAGTTCGGCCACCAGCGCTCGAGCCTGGACCTCGTCACCGCCCACCTTCGGGTGGCCGCGCCGGCGAAGATCGAGCGCGACGACCCCACCACCGCATGGGAGGCCGCGCTGACCAAGACCGTCGGCGCCGCCACCGCGGAGTCAGACCTCTTTCCCATCGCGACCTACGCGCTCGGCAAACCCGACGAGCCGCACGGCTACCTGGTGGTGCTCAGCCGCGACCGGCTGGCCACGGTCCGCCGGGCGCCGTCGACCGACGAGATGCTCAAGGCCGGCGCGCAGCTGATCGGCGGCGCGCTCGCCTCCCAGCGCCTGATCGCCGACCTGGAGAACAGCAACCGGCTCCTCGGGGCGATCGGAGACATGACCGCCGCCATGCTGAAACCCGGCGCGTCGCGTCACGAGGTGATCGACGCCGTGGTCGGACATCTCACCGACTCGCAGGTCCCGGAGTTCGACTTCAACTTCGCGACGGTCTACCTTCTGGATGACCGCGAGGACGACGAGACCGTCGTCCGCATGGCCGCCGGTGCGGCGCCGGCCGCTGCGATCGATGCGGCGGAGACGTCACGCGGCGGCGGCCGCGCGTCGCACTCGCGCGTTCCCCGCTGGGCGCTCGAAGAGGATCGTGTGCTGGCCGTCGATGACGTGCTCGTCTACGTGGCGCGCACGTGGCAGCCGGTCCTCGTGGGTCCGATGCGGGGCGACCGCGGGGACGTCATCTCGGGCTCCATCCCCGCGCCCATCACCTGGATCGAGGTCCCCGTCGTCTACAGCAACGGCATGGTGTCGGGCCATGTCCTGGCGTGCCTCGTGGGCGACAAGGAGCAGGCGCACGAGGCCACCGCCACGCCGTTCACGCTGGCGGGCGAGATCTTCGAGCGCGGCGGGCACAAAGACCTGATCCGCGTCTTCCTTCCGTTCGGCAGCGACCAGACGCGGCGGGCGACGGGGGTGCTGGAGGTCGGCTATCACCGCTCGGACCAGCGCCGTCCTGACTGGGGGCAGGTCGAGGCGCTTCGCGCGGCTGCCGCGCAGCTCGCGGTCGCCGTCGAGATGGCTCGCCTGTACGAGGACGCGCAGCGTCACGCGGAGCAGCTCGAGCTCGTCGCCGACGTGAGCAAAGCCATCGCCTCGTCCATCGACCTGGACCAGACGCTCACGCGCGTCGCGCACAACATGGCGCGGCTCGTTGACGCGTCGCTGTGCCAGATCGCCCTTTACGAGGAAGACCGCGAGGGTTGGTACGGCGCCGCGGCATCCGACCTCGAAGACCTGTGGCGGCGCCAGCACGGCGAGCGATCGCAGGGCTCCTTCCTTTTCGACGTGCTCGATCACGGTGAGGCTGTCGTGATCGACGACACGTCGGCGGCGCCGCATGTCGATCCGGCCTACGTGCGCGCATTCGGCGTTCGCTCGCTCATGGCGATCCCTCTCGTCGCGGACGAGCAGGCGATCGGAGCCGCCGTGCTCGGCGAGCGCACGCGCAACCGCAAGTTCACGCCGGAGGAGGTTCAGCGCGCCCAGGGCCTCGGCCTGCAGGCAGCCGTGGCGATCAAGAACGCACGCCTGCACGCGCTTGCGGAGGAAGAGCGCCACCTGCAGAAGGACTTCGTCCTGGTCGGCTTCGGCCAGTGGGGCCAGAAGGCTTACCAGCACCTGCTGACCCTGAAGCAGTTCTTCAACTTTCGCACCCACGTCGTCGAGCAGGATTCGCCCGGTGCGCGCGACCGGCTTGGCGTCAAGGAGGAGGAGGTGCGCACGCATGGCGACCTCTTCTACTGGGACAGCCACTCCTCACCCGCGCGCGACCAGCTCGAGCGCGAGCTGGAGTCGAGCTCGTACGTCATCACGTACATCGCGACCCCTGCCGCAACGCACCTTCCCACGCTCGAGCGCTACTACGAGCTGAGCGACGTCGTGCTGATCGAGAAACCCCTTGGGGCGCCGCCGGACGAGTACCGCCGGTTCCTCGACACAGCGCCGGGCGGCGTCGAGATCGTGGCCGCCGACCACTATTACTTCAAGCTCGAGGTCCGGCTGCTCGGCATGCTGCTGACCGAGGAGCGCACGCTCCGCAACTTCCTGGAGAGCGTGCAGGAGATCCGGATCGAGATCCTGGAGGAGCAGCCGCTGACCGGCGCGGCGGCCGACATCGGCGTCATCGCCGACCTCATCCCCCACGCCTTCGCCATCATCTCGCTGCTCACGCCGATCGACCACATCAAGCTCGACGCGGAATCGCCGCTGCTGATCGGCCGGCATGAAGGGCTGACCGGACAGCGCGAGAGCTACGCGCGCATGAACGCGAGCTTCCTGTACCAGGGCCGGTCGGTGCGGCTCGTCATCGACGCCGGCAAGGGGGCGGAGAACGCCAAGTGGATCAAGCTCATCGGCGAGAAGCGCGCCGGCGGCCGGAGCCCAAGCTACAAGTTCGACTTCGGGAAGGGGGAGGCGATCGACGGCACNCAGGCGACNGTTCGGGCCGCCGTCCGCCGCATCCGCGAGCCGGGAGTGCCCGACAACGCGCACCTCAACATGCTGCGCC
>JGI12635J15846_10000900_pt1 | contig 25968 bp, 24 predicted proteins | sample BlaSpr_A8_OM2_M2_FD_15846 | JGI IMG/M metagenome (IMG submission 15846) | reverse complement strand
TGCAGCCACGGAAGGAAAGCGCAACGGTGGTAGCAAGTCCAGTAGCACGAACTCCGAAGCTACCGGCCGCAATCGCGCCGAGCAGGACGCGGTCGTCCGTCGGCTGCAAGAGAAGTTCGGCGCGCAGATTCGCACCGTGATCGACTACAAGGAGAAGCGGTAAAGCCATTATGGGTGGATTCAATTTGCAGGAACTCATGTCGAAAGCCAAGTCGCAGTACGATACCCTGCAGAAGAAAATGCAGGAGACCGTAGTGGAAGCCTCTTCTGGCGGAGGCACGGTAACGGCGAAGATGGATGGTCGCAAGCAACTGCTCAGCATACGCATCGACCCGGAGGTCGTGAAATGCGGTGACGTGGAAATGCTGCAGGATTTGGTCCTGGCTGCCGTAAACGAGGCCGCGCGCAAAATTGACGGAACCATGCAATCCACGGTCGGCGGTATGCTGGGAGGGCTAGGCATCGGCGGGCTCTAGAGGATTTGGTAATGTTGCAATCGGGTAGTTGGCTAATTTTGCACCCGCTCCCGGGATAGTTAGCTCCAACTGTCGATTCTCAAGTTTGGTGTTCGATTTTTAAATTACACAATTACCAAATTACTCGATCCCAATGTCCTATGTCTAAATTTGCCGAGCCGATGTCGCGGCTGATTGACGAGTTGAAAAAGCTGCCGGGCGTCGGCACGAAGAGCGCGCAGCGGCTGGCATTCTATATTCTTCGCGCGAGCGACGAAGATGCCGAAGCACTGGCTGCCGCGGTGCGCGACGTGAAAGCCAGCCTGCGGCTCTGTTCCGTCTGCAACAACATTACCGACGTGGATCCTTGTGTTTACTGCACCAGCGCCACGCGAAATCAGCGGCTGGTGTGCGTAGTCGAAGAGCCGACGAATATTGCTGCCATCGAAAAGACCAAGCATTTCAACGGTGTTTACCACGTACTGCACGGATCGCTTTCCCCGCTTCACGGCGTAGGTCCGGAGCAGTTGCGCATCGCAAACCTTATCGCGCGCGTCGACGCAGGCAATGTGGATGAAGTCATCGTGGCCACCAATCCTACGGTCGAAGGCGAAGCCACCTCCGCCTATCTTTCGCAGCAGCTCAAGCGCGTGGGAGTAAAAGTAACGCGCATTGCCATGGGCATCCCCGTCGGCAGCGACATCGAATACACCGATGAGATCACCATGCTGAAAGCCATGGAAGGCCGTCGGGAGTTGTAAAGTCAATTGCTAGATCTCGGCCTGGTAGTCTCTGGCTTAACTTCCGTTTGCCAATCATCAGTAGTGCAGTTTGGTTTTCTGCACGACGGCGTCCTCCTGAGCGTAGCCGTTTTTCAGGCGTAGCGAGGGATCTCCCGCTTAGCCGGCCTGGCGCATAAGCCAAACCGCACCACTCCCAAAGTAAATCTTTTGAAATGCCTGCTACGAGGTCACTTCGGGCTCCAAGAATACGTTGAGTTCTTCTTCGGTGGAAGCTAATCCTTCGGGCAGGGTGCCGCGGTTGTATTCGGCCATGCGGTTCTTCCACTTGAGGAAATCGGTAATGCTTTGCGGTTCAACGCGGACTTCGACGCGGCGCAGGCTGGCAAGCAGCAGATTCATTTCATAGCGAAAACCCGTGGCGCTGCGAAGACTCTTCGCCGAAGGGTAGGTCATTTCAATTCTGCCGCGCCGGAGTTCAAGCAATCCCCAGCCGGCGGGCAGTTCTTCGCTGCGCACCAGTCCGGCAGGCACCAGATAAAAACGCTCGCAGCCAACTCCCTGCTCCGGCTTAAGGCGAAAGTGCTTGCCACGGTCGGCCAAAAAATCAGAACGCGTGACTTTGCATTCAACCAGGACGGAATGGCAGGCGCGCTTCCAGCCGATGGCGTCGGGCATCTCGCCGCTGACGCAGGCCTGCTCAGAGAGCACGACTCCACAGCGGCAGCTCCGCAGCCACCGCACGGCTTTTTCGACTAGTTGAGAGTGTGTCATGAGTTCGGTTTCCGGATTTGGCTGTCGGGACCGCCGCTACAAAGCAAGAACATTTGTATCTGGAGAATCGAATGCCTGGAAGTGACCGATTCGCTTCCGGCTGGAGGTCAGATCGGCTCTAGTGGGGTTATGACCGCCGTTGTTATCGGCGACCTAGAATGGCGACTGATTGTCCGTGGCGTTCTCCAGCCTCCGGTGAAGAAACCGAGCTCGCCGGTTTCATGGCCGAACTCTCCGCGAAGTATCCCCGATGAGATCGTGGAAAAATGTGGCGGGAAGAACGGGAAAACCGGTAGAACAGCGTTCGGCATTTTTGACTCGCCTGTGCAATGACTCTTCGCCTGCGTTCAGTGCGTTCGTTGGATAGCTAGCCTGCTCTTCCTAACGGCCGGCATCTTCATTGATTTAAAGATTATCGGGCGGTGCAACACGGTTTCCAGCAGATGCCGTTCGGCTGCAATGGTCACGGCGGACGCTCCCATAGCCGAATACCCCTCAGCCGCAATAATCAAAGCCTCGCTCCCTTTCCTAGTCCGAAGCCGAACATTTTCAATCTGCACGCGGCGGATACGGCCGTTGTGGGCTGTGTCCAGGGCATTCGCCAAGCGCAGAACTGCAGCAAGTTGGATCGCTGCTTTCTGCTCATCGGGCAGGAGATCACGCAGCGTCTCGTGCTTTCTGGTGGGCAGGGCTCCCCGGTGGAAGCGGGCAACGATGGCGGCGCGTTGCAGATCTGCAGGCTTCCAGCCTAACGGGTTGCCGTGGGCGCGAATCAAGTCGAAGGACGTCTTGTGATGTCCCTTCTGGCCTTCGGACTTACCCACATCGTGAAGAAGAGCGGCGGCAAGCAGGCTGGAACGGCCAGAAACAGCATCGACGGAAGGTTCCCATCCCCAGGCAAGCAGTCCGTCATAGAGTTGAAGAGCCAGACTGGCGACACGCTCGGAATGCGGGAAGTCGGGATCGAGGCCATTCGCCCAGAGCTTCATGCGACGAGTGGCAAGGGCTTCAATCTGTTTGCCCTGGGGCAACGCAGCGCGCCACGCCTGCCACAGAGAATCGCGGCCGAGCATTTTGGTGCGGTAGCGTTCGATGCGCCGAGTGCGTGCGGAAAGAATTCGCTGGCGCCAAAGGTTGCGCGAACCTATATCCGGAAAAACGTGACAGGCTAGAGCAGTAGCCCAGAGCACGTCGAGATCATGGACTTCCCCGAGCATGTCCTGGATTTCTTTAAGATCATCGCTCCAAGCCCCGTGCTCGACAGGAAGAAAATTCTCCACAATATAGCGGAAGCGCTTGATGCCGATGCGGAGACTGTGAAACGCGGTCTGGGAACGGTTGCGCAAAGCGCGGTTATGCAACTCGCGACCTTCGGTCCAATGCTCCAGAGCGAGGTGTTTGAAGAGCGCGCTGCCCAAGCGAATGCGGCCGGCCCGGACGGGCAGCGATTTGCTCCACTGGCGCCATTGTTTGCGGTCGAACTCTTCGAGTGCGGCCTGGGCTTCGTGCTGTTGCTCGTGTTCGCGACGGCGGAGGATTTCAAGAAGAGCACGCGCGGCCGCATCGTATGGCTTGGCCTGAGCATCCGCAGTGTCCGGAAAAAACTTGGGATTCTGTTGCGATGCCGGCAACGCCAGCGAGTTGCCCGCGTCTACATGAACCGGAGCCGGCGCCAGTTTCTCCACCCACTCCATCATTACGTGTACATCGCGCAATGCCCCGAGGCGCTGAAACAGACGCTTGCCAGCCTTTTTCATTGCCTTCCAATTGGCGTCGGGGTCCATCGCCATCAACCCGTCGGCCAGCGAACGACAGCGGCGCAGAGAGACGCGCAAGTCGTGAACAGAATCGGCGCCAAAATCGGCGGAAACGTGCTCGCACTCCTCCAGAACCCGAAGCATCCAGTAGCCAAGGCCAATGACCTTCTTGGGCCGTATTGTGTGGGCGGTTGTGGGAGTCACGAGGGTTTTGAAGGTTGCGTTATTGGTATGACTATTTTCGCTTTAGTCGGTTCCGAACGCCAGTGATAGGGAGTGTCCCAAGGCGTTCACCGTCGAGACAGGGGAGCAAGGCGGCAGACGGCCATAGGCCTGTTTCCGTCGAATACCCGTTACCTCCGTAATGTGCGGTGACTTACCCGCTGGATTTAACCTTTTACTTGCAGAGCGTAGTCCAGGAGCACGTTATTACGAACGCAAGTACATTTCACGCCAATCGGGCGGCATCGGCGCGCGCTTTCGTCCACAGCTTGAACATCTTGATCAAGTATGCGCGGATGTACGGTTACGACCACAAGCGGACGGAGGCGCAATTCGAAGTCACCTGGAATGAATTGCAGCAAGGCCTGCCGACAGCCGGAGATGGCGGCTTTTTGCTCGGAGTTTCGGATAACAGATTATTGCTCGACGGCGTCCCGCTCGAGACCGGACAGACGGAGCGCAGCTTTGGCCAGCTATTAACCACGGCCGGCCTCGCCAGTCTGCACTTTTCCAAAGGCGTTACCGTCGAAGATTTTACCCGCCTGGTACGCGCTTTTACCCTCGCCGGCTCCAAGGCGCAAGACGTATCGAAGCAGATCAAAGAAGCCCTCAACAGCGGACCTAAGCAGAGCACTATCAAAATTAACGAAGTGAAGTTTGTGGCGGCCGATCCACTCACGGGCGATATCAGCGTAGCTGCACAGATCGCCGCCCAAACCTTAGGCCCCGAGTTCAAGCAATGGCTGAACGATCCCCAGAAGCTACTGCAGTTGATTGCCGCAGCGGAGGGCGCCAATGCTAGCGGCGGCGGCCAGGGTCCAGGGGGCGCAGCGGGAGTGCCTTTCGGAAGCGTTCCGAACATTCCGGGTCATTGGGTAGCGGGCCCGGGAACTGAGACCGGCGCCGGCACAGCCACCGGAACGGCGACCGCGCCCGTATGGGAGGGTGGAGTGGTTCCCTTGCAGGAAGCCGAAGTGGTTCAGGCTATCCGCTTGCTGACTCGCTTTGGCCAGGTACAGGGTGACCCTAACGTTCCTACGGAAGAACTGCAGAAGGAATTGGTACAAACCGATCCAAACACCCGGCTGAACCTGCAGCAGCTGCTGGGCAGCTTGGCAGCCAAAGCGACGGCAGAGCAACAAGAAGACACGCCGCTACTCATGAAGGCAGCCGAGCACATGGCCATTCGCTTCGCCCTGGAGCGCTATTCAAAGGGCGAAGTGAAAGTAAACGCTGTACATCAGATGATGGAGCACATGAGCCGCCAGATGGACTCGCTGCGCCAGATTCTGAAGTTGCAAGAAGAAAAGATGAACAAGGCTGGAATTCTGGTGGAATCGCACGCCGACGTTCTGGACCGGATGTTCTGGGCGGAAGTGCCAGAGTCGGGCAAGAAAACAGTGCTGCTTTCCGTCGAAGCTCCTTGTGTTCCACCGCGCAATGTGCGCCAGTTCGTGGAAGTGCTCCTCGACCGCGACGACAAGCAGGCATCGGCTGAAATCCTGGACAATTATTCTGGCTGCCTGAGCACCAAGGAAGCAGATTCGCGCCGCAAAACTGCAATTGGATTGAGCCAACTGGCTGACCTCTACGCCAGGGTAGGCGGCGAATCGATGGGCGGAGCCATCCGCAAAGTGGCCGCGCAGCTGTGTTTGGAAAAGGATCCTGAGTTACAAAGCCTGCTGAGCGCGGCCTTCGTGCGGCTCAGCCAGGAAGCCAGCGAGGCTAAAAACTACCAGGCGTTGAACGAAGTATGCTCCGGGATGGAAAAGCTACAGCGGGAACGCCCGGTCATGGTGAATGACCTGCGGCCACGCGTGGGAGTGGAAAACCGGATTCCAGAGTTTATTGAAGAAGCATTGCAACTCGATTCGATTCCTGCGGATTTATTGGTGGTCTTGCGGCGCACTAGCCAGGCGGGGGCGGAACATCTGGCCGATCGCTTCTTTCGCTGCATGAGGCGGGACGAATGCGATCGCATGGTTGAACTGGTTAAGGAGATGGGATCTCCGGCTCTCGCGCAATTGCGCGAGATACTCCGGACCGGGCAGTCACGGCAGGCCTCGGCGGTTGTGGGCTTGTTAAGCCGGCTGGATGCAGGCACTTTGTTGGAGTTATTGCCGGCGCGGTTGCCGGAGTGGAACCGGTTCTACCACGACATCGTGGTGCGCCAGGTCGCGTACGGAGCAGCACCCGACCGTGGACGAACGCTGCTGGAGTTGGCCGAGGTTTTGGACTCGGTAGTTCTGCCGGAAGCGATCGACGAAATTGGAATGAGTGGCGATCTCACCGCAGCGCCGCCGCTGTTGGCTATGGCCAAGCCAGGCGAAGCGGCTTCGCGTTCGCCGTTTGTGCAGCTCAAGGCTATCGAATCTCTGGGGCGGCTGCGGGATACAGAGGCTGTGCCCTTGCTGCGCGAGCTTATCGAGACCAAGAAAAGATTTGGATGGATTTATCATCGCGAGCTAAGAATCGCGGCGGCACAATCACTCTCTAAAACAGATCCACGCTACAGCGGTCAGATCCTCTCCGACAGCGGCATCGAGCCGTCAGAGTTGGCTATCGCGCCTCTCGACACCGCTCCGGCGTGTCCGTGGGTCCGGCAACGGCGCTACGAGCGCATGGTGCTTTCGCGCGCACTAAGCGCCACCATTGGAAGTTCATGGGGAAAATCTAAAATTCTGATTCGTGAGCTAAGCCTGGGCGGAGGCATGGGCACAAAAGAAGATAATCTGAGAATTGGCAGCGAGGCTGATCTGGAGATTTCCTTGGGCATGCGCTCGAAGATCCGGGCACACGTTCTGCTACGTCGGGCACGTGTGAACGAAGTTGGATTCGAAATCGTTAGTACCGACCTGGAAAGCCGCTACCGCCTGCGCCGGCTTCTGGTGGACGCGTTAAGTCATATCTCGCAAAAGAAAGATCAGGAGTGGAGTGGAGAGCGGAAAGTCTAGCCAATAAACATTTCGAACGAAAACAGAAAGGCCTCTGTCCGTTGTTGAAGCAGAGGCCTTTTAGCTTTCTTGGCGTTTCTACTACACTACTTTGACGAAAATAATAAGGAACGTGAACAGGACCAGCGACTCGATAAAGGCCAGTCCTACGAACAGTGCGATTTGAATTCCCGGTCGCGCCGCGGGATTGCGAGCTAAGCCTTCGCAGGCGGCGGAAGCGACTCGGCCTTGACCGAGCGCGGCCAGGGCGGCAGCGAAAGCCATTGCAAAGCCGGAAGTGATTGCCACCCAGTTAGTGCCAGTGTGGGCAGCCGCTTCTCCGCCCTGCGCAAATGCGGGCATGGCGAAGACCGACAACGCTACCATCGTTAGAATCAAAAACCCAACCTTACGCATCTTTTGGATCTCCTTAAGAAATATCGCCAGGAGGTGGTTGACGTCATCCTCGAGCAGACGCCCTCACACTGACGAAGCGTTACATAAAGCCGCAAAAAGTTAATGTTCGTGAGCCGTGGCCTCACCCAGATACACAGCGGCCAGAATCACAAAAATATAAGTCTGGATTAGCGAAACTCCGATGTGAAGCCCTTCAAAAATAATCGGAACCCCGATCGGCACCAGGGAAAAGAATACGAGCGTGACCATTTCACCCGCGAACATGTTCGCAAAAAGACGAACGGTAAGCGACAACAGGCGAGCCGTGTGGCTGAAAATCTCGATGGGCAACATAAGGGGCGCAAGCCACCAGACGGGCCCAAAAAAATGTTTCAAATATCCCCAGGCTCCATTCGCCTTTAAGCCCTGGTAGTGATAGTAGAACCACGTCAGGAGCGCGCAGCCCAGCGGAACAACCGGCACACCNGTCGGTGATTCGAAGCTCGGGATAATGCCGAGTAGGTTGCAAGTGAGGATGAAAAGTCCCAGGGTTACGAGATACGCATGGAAAGGACGGTAGTGAGGGCCGATGATCTCCTCGCCCATGTTGCCAAAGAAACCGTAAACACCCTCCATCGTATGCTGCAAGCCGCCCGGCTGATCCACTGACAGGCGGAGCCGAACTGCAACGAAAAATGTGATCAACAGCAGCATCACCACCAGCTCCATGGCGAAGCTATTGGAAATCGGAGCGGCGGGATGTCTAGGATGAATTCCAATGGCCAGCAGCAAAGAAGTGACGGGCCCGCCAAAGAGGTGGTTGAGCAGCGCAGTAAACCAGAGTTGCTCCATATAAAAGTCCAAAGGCGCGGATTGTAGCGCCGCCGTCCCGCCGGGCGTCTCGCCCGTCGCTACCGTTCAGTATCCCCGGTGCAAGGCCGCGTATACCTCAAAGCCCGCCTCCAACACCATGGCCGCGACCGGCGTGCACAACCCAAACAGAAAGCCCCGAAAGGCTTTTGAGGAACTCGTGAATATAACATAGGCAACGATTCCGCCCAAAAGGTAGCGCAGGAAAAAGCCGTTGACCAGTGCGAATCCACTCTCCGGTTGTCCAGACGCCACGATTCGGCCGGCAAGCGATTGAACCGCCTTGTTCAAGGACCGGAAGCTCAGATAGGCAACTAACGCGCCCGCGGCGAAGCCCACAGCTGAAATCATGCCAAAGCGCCACACCGCCAAAAGCGTAAAGGCTGCTCCAAGGATGAGTACGAAACGTAACATCCTTGGAATAGCGTTCGAAAAAAATCGCTCTGCGGGAGATTCCGCGGGCGCAAGTGGAGTTGGCGAATCGGAAGTCATGATTGACGCATGTCGATTGATTTCATCGAACTCGTCAGGAATCCGGTTTGTCGCGCGACAGCGCGGAAGCCATGCGAATCATCTGCGCGAAGCCAACCACCGCGCCGAAGATTACTCCCACGAGGTAGATCCAATCGGTGTGCAGCCAGTAGTCTCCAAGCCGGCCCAGAGCGTAGCCCAGGAAAACCGCCGCCGGAATAATAAAGCCGATCTCGGAGTAGCGAGCCGCGGAGACGAGGCCATTGGGCTTAACCGGTCGGTCCAGATTTTCCGGGTTCTTCTCTTCGCGCACGACGAACCGATTCTACCCTATTATGCATTCATCCTGACGTTGCTGGTGTTGCATGGCAAAAAGACCAAATAAGCGCTAAGCTGGCAAACCAGCTTACTCCCGCGCGCCGTCTACGTCCTGCAGAAGCAGACCGCGTGGTTGCCGAAGTACAGCACCCCCGCAGAGCCTTGTTGGCGCGATGCTGGCCAAGCTTCAGCCCCTCACAAACGGTGAATGGTTGGCAGCCGTCCTCATACCTGAACCCACGCTTGGCGGTACTAACTAGCCGAGGGCTGCGCCCTTAATATCCCATCGCACCCGGATGCTGCAACAGGACGTTACAACGTTGTTACAACGAAAACAAAATTCTCGTTTCACGGGCCATAATGACTAAGAGCCGTCTTAGTGAATCAACCTCGCGATCGGAGAATTCTGCCCGATCACGAGCGACCAGTTCACGAGGTTAATGAAGCGATCCGGCATAATTCCAATGACGAGCGTAGCCAACGCAGTAACGGCAAGAGCGACGCGCATGGTCCAGCTCACGCGCAGCAGCCCTCGCTCTTCGGGCTGTCCCATGAACATGGCATTAGCCATCTTCAAGTAATAGTAAAGGCCGAACACCGAATACAGGACGCCCAGAGATGCCAGGGCGTAATGCCCGGTCTCGATGAGGCTGAGAAAAATAAAGTATTTGCCCCAGAACCCGGCCAGGGGCGGGATCCCCGCAAGAGATAGCAGGAAGATCAACATGAGAACGGCTTCAACCGGAGCGCGCGAATAGAGTCCGTTGAGATCGTCGAGTTCGTCGCCGATGACATTGCGATGGCGCAGCGAGGTGATCACGCCGAAAGCGCCGAGATTCATGAAGGTGTACACCAGAAGATAAATCAGAATTCCTTTAATGCCATCCGGACTAAGTTCGGTGGAAGTCCCTGCGACCAGGCCCAGCAGCATGTAACCCACATGCGCGATGGATGAGTACGCCAGCAGGCGCTTGGTGTTGCTCTGTGTGAGCGCAGCAAAGTTCGCGCCCGTCATGGTGGCGATGGAAACGAAAACGAACAGCGGAACGTAAATCGGCCGCATCGCCGCCAGACCAAGAACGACGTTGGGAAAGGAGGGATATGTAGCGCCCATGACGCGCAAAAGCATAGCCCACCCCGCGGCTTTCACCGCCACGGACATGAATCCCGTGATGCTGGTAGGCGCGCCCTCGTAAGCGTCCGGCGCCCACTGATGGAACGGAACGGCGGCGATCTTAAACAAGAGGCCGGTAACCGTGGTCAGCAGAGCCACAATCGCGATTGGGTTATGAGGATCTTTGGCGAGAATCATCGCGAGCCGTTTGCCAATGTCGCCCAGGTTTGTGCTCGCGGTGAGCCCGTACAGCAGCGACAAGCCGTAGGCAAAAATTCCGGAAGAGAACGCTCCGAGTAACAAATACTTCAGCGCTGCCTCGTTGGAGCGTCGATCGCGGCGCAGGAATCCCACAAGAACATAAGTGGAAATCGCCATCAACTCCAGGCCAATAAAGATCAGCACGATGTCGAACCCTGCCGCCATGCACATCATGCCCACAACGGAAAGCAACATCAGCGCATAATATTCCCCGTGGTTCTCATGCTCGGTCTTCATGTAACGCACCGAGATAAGAATCGAAATCGCCGTGGCCGCCAGGAACAGATAAAAGAAATAAAGAGCGCAGCGGTCCACCAGCATCGTATCCATCAAACCGAGCGAACCGCGGGAGACCGAGCGATTGGTCTGCATCCAGTTCTGAATGGTCCACACGCCTCTGGTCGCAAACAGCACTCCCACAAAAGCCAGCAGCGCATTCACCCATTTCTCTTCCGCGGGGAGCATCAGGTCGATGAGCAGAATGCCTAGAGCAAACACCGTGAGCAAAGTGATGGGGAGGGCCAGCAGGTAATCGCTCGCGGTGAATTGGGAGAGCACGCCCACTAGTTCTTCCCTTTCATCGGCTTCACCTGACTTGATTCAATCTCTGCGAGCGGAGTGGCTAGCCCCGCTGTGCTGGTAATTGCTGATGGCGCCTTTTCACGTTGAACCGCCTTACTTTGAACTGAAGCGTTCACCGCATCGCCCGGCCGGGGAGCATGCACGTTTTGTACAATCTGATTCACGGGCTGCTCAAGAATTTGGAAAAACGGCTTCGGATAGAGGCCGATCCAGAAAGCCATGATGAGTAGCGGAGCGAACGTTAGCACTTCACGCGGCGTGAGATCGTGCAGCTTTTCATTCTTGGGATTGGTAACCGTGCCAAAGAATACCCGCTGATACAACCACAGCAAGTACGCCGCCGCGAGAACCACGCCTGGGACAGCCCATGCGCCCCACCGCCAGTTTTCCATGAACGTCCCTTGCAGGATGGTGAACTCGCCGACAAATCCATTGAGCAAGGGCAATCCCATCGAGGAGAGGAACATGATCATGGTAATGGTGGCGTAAACCGGCATCACGTTCGAGATGCCGCCGTACTCGGCAATCTCGCGGGTGTGGCGGCGTTCGTAAAGAATCCCCACGATCAAAAACAGCGCGCCGGTCGAGATGCCATGATTGATCTGCTGCAGGACCGATCCGCTCAGGCCCGCGGAATTGAGAGCGAAGATTCCCAACGTGCAGAATCCGAGATGGCTCACCGAAGAGTAAGCCACGAGCTTCTTCATGTCCTTCTGCATCAGAGACACAAGCGCGCCGTAAATAATCGCGATGAGGGAGAGAGTAATCATCCAGCCGCGAACTTTTGTGTGGGTCAGCACGTCAGGGAAAAACGGCAGCGAGAAGCGGATGAAGCCGTACGTTCCCATCTTCAGCAGAACACCGGCCAGAATGACAGAGCCCGCGGTTGGCGCTTCCACGTGGGCATCCGGCAGCCAGGTGTGAAAAGGAAACATCGGGACTTTAATGGCAAAAGCAAAAAAGAATGCAAAAAAGAGCAATGTGGCGATGGTAGGGCCGTAAGCGGGGTCGGAATAGATCTTCGGTGCGGTCTCGTACAGAGCGGTCAGGCTGAAGGTATAAATCCCGGTCAGAACGTGGTGATGAAAATACAGGAATAGAATTCCCAGCAGCATCAGCACCGAGCCCGCCAGTGTGTAAAGGAAAAACTTGATAGCCGCGTAAAGTTTCCGCGGACCACCCCAAATGCCGATCAGCAAATACATCGGAACCAGCATGGCTTCCCAGAAAACGAAGAAGAGGAAAAAATCGAGCGCCATGAAGACGCCGAGCATGCCGGTCTGAAGAATTAAAAACCAGACGTAATATTCCTTGACGCGGTTCTCGATGGCGGTCCAGGACGAGAGGATCGAGATCCAGCCCAACAGCGTTGTGAGCATGATGAGCAGAAAAGAAATGCCGTCGATGCCGATCACGTAACCTGCGCCAATGCTGGGAATCCAGTTGTTGGGCATACCCTCGATGAACTTGAAGCCGGGCTCGAAGCGCTGCGCCCAGAACATCGGCACCAGCGGCAGCGAGATCAGAAATCCGCCGAGCGCAAAAAAGTTGGCGATCCAACGGATGGCGTCCTTATTCTGCTTAGGGACAAACAGGAGAATAAGCGCGCCTATGAGCGGCGTGAAGAGGATGATCGAGAGTATATGGTTGGACATGAGCTTCTAGCTTCTAGCTTCTAGCTTCTAAGCCGCCCGGCTTCAGCTAGAAGCTAGGAGCGAGAAGCTAAAAGCTGCCTTCAGTGATACACGTAATAGAAAACGAACCCAACTAATCCCGCAGTCATCACCAGCGCATACCACTGCACCAGCCCCCACTCAAACAAGCGCGCAGGGTACGACAACATGCGCACCAAAATCGCTGGACCGTTGACACCGATGCCGTCGATGATCCACTTATCCCACCAACTGGAAACTGTCGCCGTCAGGCGCGTGATCCAACCAGCGGCATTAACGGCGCCATCCACGACATGCGTATCGAACCACGCGGACGCTTCGCCGAGTCCCAGCACGCCCAGTCGAAATTTTCCTAGCTTGCGACGCCCGGTGAAGACGTAGTCGTAACCTTCGTCGACGTAATATTTATGCAGCAGCGTGTTGTAAACCGGCGGAGCAATGTCAGCAATGGGCTCAGCGTAGCCCCTCTCGGCACGGCGATAACTTCTCCAGGCCATGCCCCATCCAAGTCCGGCTGCGGCGAGAGACAATCCCATCAACAGCCACTCCGTGCTAGTGTTATGCTCTTCTTCCACACCGGCCACGAGCTGATTTGTTTTTCCTTCTTCCTGGAGGACGCGAGCTTCAGTCGCAAACACCGGCTCAAGGAATTTGGTGAAGCGATCGGAGCCGCCGAGGCTGTGAGGCCAACCCAGCCATCCGGCGACGATGGCGCAGAGAGCCAGCACCACCAGCGGGGCCGTCATCGACACGGGCGATTCATGAATATGATGCTCCGCCTCATGACTCATGCGCGGGCGGCCGTGGAAAGTCAGGTACATCAAGCGGAACATATAAAACGCAGTCATCCAGGCGGTTGCATACCCGATATACCAGAGCAAGCGGTAAGCGCCACCCTCGCGCGACCACGTCTCCCAGAGAATGGCGTCTTTCGAGAAGAATCCCGCGAACGGAAAGATGCCCGCAATCGCCAGCGTGGCAATGCCCATAGTCGCGTGGGTGATGGGGATGCGCTTGTGCAGATCGCCCATGTTGCGCATATCCTGTTCGCCGCTCATGGCGTGAATCACGGAACCTGCGCCGAGGAAGAGCAGAGCCTTGAAGAATGCATGCGTGAAAACATGGAACACGCCTGCGGCAAATGCCCCGACGCCGAGCGCAAGAAACATGTAGCCAAGTTGCGAGACCGTCGAATACGCGAGCACACGCTTGATGTCGTTTTGCACCAGGCCGATGGACGCGGCAAAGATCGCAGTCAGTGCGCCGACAATCGCGACTGTCTTCATCGATGTCGGGGCCAGCACGAACAGCGCATTCGATCGCGCCACCATGTAGACGCCAGCCGTAACCATAGTCGCCGCGTGGATGAGCGCGGAGACCGGCGTCGGGCCTTCCATGGCGTCGGGCAGCCAGACGTAAAGTGGAAGCTGAGCTGACTTGCCACAAGCTCCAACGAACAGCAGCAACGTCGCCGCCGTGATGATCGGATCCCCGATCGCAAAGCGTCCGCTACGCGCGATGTGCGTGACTTCCGTGAAACGCAGTGACCCGAAGTACCAGGCAACGAAAAACATTCCCAGCAGAAATCCCGCGTCGCCGATGCGGTTGACAATGAAAGCCTTCGCAGCAGCGTCGCTGGCCGACTTGCGGTGGAAATAGAAACCGATCAGAAGATACGAACAAAGCCCCACACCCTCCCAGCCGACAAACAGCAGTACATAATTGTTCGCCAGAATGAGCGTCAGCATGGAAAACATAAACAGGTTGAGATATCCGAAGAAGCGATAATAGCCGCCTTCATGCGCCATGTATCCGGTCGAATAAATATGGATCAGCATGCCGACGCCGGTCACGAACAGCAGCCAGACGCTGGAGAGAGGATCAAGCAGGAAACCTGCATCGGCCTGGAACGGGGCTGCCGACCCATCATGGGTCGTGTAATTCATGTGGCCAGTGTCGGTCCCAAGCCAGGTGTAGAGAATGGTCTGATAAGGCTGGTGGAAATGTTCGGGGGTTGACGACCAGGCCGAGTATTGCCAGACCGCGCCACACGCCACGACAAACGCGAGCACGATGCTGCCCACGCAAACCGCGCTGACCGAGCCCTTCCGCAATTTGCGGCCAAAGAAAAAAATAATGGTCGCGCCAAGAGCCGGAAGCAGCGGAATCAGCCAGATGTAGGTTAGAAACATGTCATCAGTGGTTAATGCTTGTCATGCTGAGCGGAGCAAAAAACCTATTCATTTTGCCCACAGCGAGAAAATACATAGATCCTTGGCTTCACTCAGCATGACAAAGTTCTTACTGGATACTGGGTACTCGGTACTGCTTTTTTCACCACTTCAGCAAATTCACTTCGTCTATATTGACCGTCTCCTTGTTGCGGAAGAAGGCGATCAGAATTCCGAGCCCGACCGCAGCCTCGGCGGCGGCGTCGGTAATCACGAAAATGGCAAATACCTGGCCGTGCAATCCTCCCCAAAGCCGCGAAAACGCAACCAAGTTGAGGTTCACAGCGTTCAGAATCAATTCGATCGACATCAGGACGATGACCACGTTGCGGCGCGTCAGCACGCCAATCACGCCGAGCAGGAAAAGGGCAGCGCCCAGGACCAGGTAATGTAACGTCGTAATGTGGAGCATGGATTCCATAAATCAGCGGCTGCGAGCCCTTCGTCGTCGGTACTCGGCACTAGGTACCGGCAACTAGATCCTCTTCTTCGCCATCACCACCGCTCCGATAATCGCCACCAACAGCAGCAGCGATGCGATCTCGAAGGCGAACATGTACTGTCCATACAACATTGTCGCTATTTTCTGCGTGTTGTCGTTTTCCACCATCGGCAGCGCGCGGTCCGGGAAAATGTCCTTCCCTTTTGTATATACGGCAATGAATAATCCGCCCAAGGCTGTGGCCGCAATGATTCCCACCACCCACTGGCTGTTGAACTGCCGCTCTTTCATCGAGCGGTCGATGCTCACCAGCATAATTACGAACAGGAACAGCACCATAATGCCGCCGGCGTATAGGATGATCTGCACTCCGGCAACGAATGGAGCGTAGAGCATCAGATAAATCGACGCCTGGGCCAGCAGCGTAACGATCAGCGCCACCGCCGAATGCACCGGGTTCTTGCGCGTGATCACCAGGATGCCGCCGAGGATCATGATCCCGGCAAGCAGATAAAAGAAAAACGGTGTGGCTACGGGTGCCATATCTTTTGTTGAAGCAGCGCTACACTGGCGGTCAGAATCAGAACGCCCAAACCCATGGGCAGTAGGACTTTCCATCCCATCTGCATGAGCTGGTCAAAGCGATATCGCGGGAACGTGCCACGATACCAGATATAGAGGTACATGAACCCGGCAACTTTCGCCGAGAACCAGAAAATGTCCTGCACTCGCATGCTCACCGCAGGAACGAACAGAATCAGGCCGATCAACCCGAGGACGACACCGAACCCCGCAAGTCCGATGGTTTGAATGCGGAAGAGCGGATGCTTCGGCATGCGCACTGTGTTGTAGAAACACATCGCGGCGAACAAAAGGAACGTGACTCCCGGGAAATAGGAAAAAATCTGATCCCAAGGCGATCCGTTCAGCAGGTTCGGAAACGGCCGCAGCCATCCGCCGAGCCAGAGCGTGACCGCGATGGAGGAGACCGCAATCATCGCGGAGTATTCCGCCAGAAAGAACAATGACCAGCGGAAGCCGCTGTACTCAGTGTGAAAACCGGCAGTCAGTTCGGATTCAGCCTCGGCCAGGTCGAACGGTGCCCGGTTGGTTTCCGCGACCATGGCAACCGCGAAAATAAAAAATGCAATCAGTCCCAGCGGAAAAAATTTGAAGATGAACCACTCGCCCTGCGCCTGTTGCGCCTGCACAATGCCGATCATGCTAAGGGTCCCGGTTCCTTCGGCATTAAGACTCGTCATCAGGACAGCAGACACCACGGCTAACCCCATGGCCACTTCATACGAAACCATCTGCGCACTCGATCGCAGCGCACCCATCAGCGGATAGTGCGAGTTCGACGCCCAACCCGCCATCACGATGCCCAGCACGCTCAGTGACGATACCCCGAGCATGAACAGAATTCCGATATTCATGTCGGTGATGGCATGCGTTGGACCGAACGGAACCACCACAAAAACCGTAAACGCGGCCAGCACCACCACGAATGGCGCTATCCAGAAAATAAGCCCATCCGCCTCCGCGGGCATAATGTCTTCTTTCAGCAGCAACTTGATGGCGTCGGCGATGGGCTGCAGCAACCCGTGTGGACCAACGCGCATTGGCCCAAGACGTACTTGCATGTGAGCAAGGATTTTGCGCTCGAGCCAGTTCATCGCGATGACCGCGACCGAGAGCCCGGCGAAGACCAGCATGATGTAGACCAGCGACCAGAACATATTCCCCGCGGCGCCGGGAGTCTGATTGCTACTGAGGTAGGACTCGATGTATTGCACTATCTGGCCCATCAGCGGTCCACCTCGCCAAGAACAATATCGAGCGTGCCGATCACGGCAATCACGTCGGCCACCAACTGGCCGCGGCACATTACGTCAAGAGCCTGCAAATTCACGAATGACGGAGGACGCACACGCACGCGGTAGGGCTGCGTGGACCCGTCGCTGACGATAAAATATCCCAGCTCACCCTTTGGCGCTTCGATGGAGTGATAAACTTCGCCCCCAGCCGGCTTCATGACCTTGGGAACTTTGGCCATGATAGGGCCTTCCGGAAGCGCGTCCACAGCCTGCTCGATGATGCGCACGGATTGCCGCATCTCCGCCATGCGGACCAGGTATCGATCGTAAGTGTCGCCATTCTGTCCGGTGGGAATATCAAAATCAAAATTTTTGTAATTGGCGTAAGGCTGCGCCTTTCGCAGGTCCCACTTGACGCCGCTGGCGCGTAGCACCGGCCCGGTCACGCCCAGCGCGATGCAATCCCGAGCAGAAATCGTTCCCACGTTCTTCGTGCGCTCCACCCAAATCCGGTTGGTGGTGAGCAATTCCTCGTACTCGTCGATCTTGGGGCGGAAGAAATCGAGGAAGTTCTTCACCTCTTTTTCGAAGCCCGTGTAGGTTTCGTATTGTAGGCCGCCAATGCGGAAGGCGTGAGTGGTCAACCGCGCGCCGCAATATTTTTCATAGATCTTCAGAATCTCTTCGCGGTCGCGGAAGGTGTAAAACAGCGGCGTGATCGCACCAATATCGAGGGCATGCGTGCCCAGCCACAGCTGGTGGCTGGCGATACGATTGAGCTCCGTGAGGATCACACGCACATGCTGGGCCCGCGGTGGCGCCTCCACATTAAGAAGTTTCTCCACCGTTTCGCAATAGCCGAGCCCATTCGAGACCGCGGCAACATAATCCATGCGGTCCACGTAAGGATTGAACATCGTGTAGGTGCGGTGCTCGCCGATCTTCTCGACACCGCGATGCAGATAACCGATCACGCATTCCAGGCCAAGAACTTTCTCCCCATCAAGCCGCAAGATAACGCGCAGCACACCGTGCGTGGCGGGATGTTGCGGCCCCATGTTGATGACGAGCTCGTTGGCGTCAAGAAAAGGCTTCTCGGGAGTTTCGAGATCGAGATGCGTGAGCGTGTTCGGGTCGGTCATTGCTCTTTGAATTACTGAATTACTGACTGTTTTTATTGGCCGCTCTCAATGCCCAGGTTGATCTGCACCCATTCGTTGTCCTGCTGCAAAATGCCGTAATCCTTGCGCAGGGGATGTCCCTTCCAACCATCGGGCAGCAGAATGCGCTTCATATCAGGATGCCCGTCAAACTTGATGCCGAACATGTCGAAGACTTCGCGCTCCAGCCAGTTGGCTCCGATCCAGATGGGAACCGAACTCGGCAGGCTCTCGCCATCACGAATCTGGGTTTTCACGCGAATGCGCTCGTTGCGCGCAAACGAATAAAGCACCCACACGACATCAAATTGNTTTTCGCGCTGCGGGTAATGCACCGCCGTGATGTCGACGCAGTAATCGAATTGCTCTTCGTTGCGCAAGACCTGCAAAATTTCCGGAATCAGCGATCGATCCACGACCATATAGTTCTGCCCGGCATAGGTCAGCGGCTCAATGCCGGAACCGTAGGTTCCCGTGAACTTCGCGATCATGGGTGAATCCCAAGGCGTTGGAGCAGGCACGGCTGGCTTCGCGGGAACCGCAGGTTTTGCCGCAGGCGCGGCCTCCGCAGCCTTTGGAGCAACCGGTGACGGTGCAGCGGCAGCAGCCTTATCCGGGGGAATCTTAGAGTCGGACTGAACAGAGCCGGAAGCTGTTGCCTTTACACCGCCCGGGACCACTGCCCGATCCGCCGTCGGTTTCGGCTCGCCTCCCGGCGGCGGTGAAGAGCTCGACTTGGGTTCGTCCGGCATAGCTCTCGAACGCACAAACCTCCGGCACGCAGAGTTTCGGAGAGAACGTTAACTATTATCAGCTTGAAGGTTACGGTGTCAACGAGCTTGGCGCGGAAAAAAGCGACGCTTTGCGCGCGTGTGCGGCGCGGGTCGCCCGCTATCCGTGAGCTTGCGCCAGATACCTTCGCAACTATCCGAGTTGTTTTGGGTTATGATTCTGGTGCGGAAGGATCGATCATGGACGGAGACGAAAAGGCTTGCCCGGTCTGCGGAGAGACCATCAAGGCCGTGGCTCTCAAGTGCCGCTTCTGCAATACCGATCTGGCGGCATTTGCAGCGACGAAAGATCTTGAAACCGAAAAGGACTTGTTTTCTGGATACCCGGCGGTCATTTACACCATCGGTCAACTGGTCCCGTTTCTGGTAATGATCGCCCTGGCCGCCGGGGCTGGGTATGGCCTCGTGCGCTACGGTGTGGATTCCCGCGCCGCCATCTTGTATACCTTTTGCGGTTTCCTGGTCTGCTGCATCATCATTTGCATAAACTTCTATCTCAAGAGCCGGAGGATCCACTACGAAATCACCACGCAGCGGATCAAGCTGGAACGGGGCGTCCTCTCCAAGGTTCAGGAGAATTTGGAATTATTCCGCATCGATCATTTCGAGTTGCGCAAACCGCTGGGGATGCGGCTGCTGGGGCAGGCGAGGCTGCACTTGTTTTCTTCGGATGCGGAACTTGGCAACTTCTCGATATACGGCGTTCCCAATCTGGAAGGCATTTCAGAGACGCTGCGCGAGTGTCAGCTCCGCGAACGCACCCGCCGCGGTTTGACAACATTCGTCAAAGCATAAGGCTCGCCGCGAGCGAGACGCGGGAGTTACACCCATTCGAGGGCACCTTTTTGCCACACCCAGATGTAACCGACGATTAGGATCACGAGGAAGATCAGAATCTCCACCAGTCCGAAGACCCCGAGAGCTTTGAATTTCACCGCCCACGGAAACAGAAAAATGGTTTCCACATCGAACACCACGAACAGGATGGCGACGATGTAGTAGCGAACCGTGTAGCGGCCGCGCGCATTATCGATCGGATCGATGCCGCACTCATAGGGCATCAATTTGGTCTTGTTCGGATTATCCGGACGAACCAGCTTGGCGGCCAGCAGCGTGACAGGAAGAAGTACGCCGATCACCGCCATGAAGATGAATATGGGGACGTAATTTTGCGGCATAGAATATCGAATGCCTCGGGTTGCACCTGGTAGCGCAAATGGTACCGGAAACCAATCTATAGTATCCCCGTCGGCACGCGGCATCAAGGCTCTTGCAATGGCTCAGTGCCAGCGAGGTCCGGCGAACTTCAATCACTTCTCCCAATGGGTCGAGTTGAACTGGGCCGGATCGAACACGGCCGGAGCCAGTTTCACGTTGGCTTGAATGTCCGAGTACTCCTCGCTGAATATCATCTTGCCGTCAACATGAACTTCAACCCGCGCCGCGATCCAGCCGTTGGCCAGTTTGCGGTAGTCCGTGAAACGAACATCCTCCGCCTTGTTGGGATCGCCACGGGAAGGCTCCATTTCGCGCACGAACAGCAGAGTATCTTTTTCCACCCAGAATTGCCGGGACTGCAAATCTCCCTTGTCTGCGCCGATCACATAAACCGGATGGCCGTTCCACACATCGTCCCGCAGCTTCGTCAAGTTATAGCCCTGGCCTTTCACCACATCAATAGTTGTCTGGGGCTCCTGACGATAAACGTCAAACCCAAAGACCAGCAGCATATTCACTAGAGGCCGACTCGCCGTCACTTTGCCGTCTTTCAAAATGGTCACCTTGCCATCGGCGAGAACATATCCGTTCCCGTCGCGCGATGGTCCAATGTCGATGCGCAACTTGCCCGGCAGCAGCGCCGCTTCATACCAGGATTCAACTTTAGTGGTGCCGTCGGGATTGTAGGTCGTGCTCTTCTGGGTAAAAGTAACGGTGTCGTACCAGGATGCCTTATAGCGATCGTGCATGGCGCGCAAAACCTCTTCCCCCTCGTGGATTTCCTGGGCGTGAGCCAGCGTCAAAGTCAAAAGAAATGGGATTAGCCAAAACCGTTTCATATTCATAAGGCCCCTTCACAAGTCTGATGGTTCAGCCGCATGGGAAATCCTGAGCGGTAGAGTAAAGATTGAATCAAGATACATGATCCGGCCTGTAAAAGTTACAGCGCGTTAGACGCATGAAGAGATCAAATGACAGCAGGAGCATCATGTATCGTGCTTCGGCAGCGAACCGGAAGCGCACGCGCACCGGTCGGGGAGCACGAATACATTCCGAGCCAGATCGGATTTCAGCGTGGCTTCTTTGTAATAACGGCTTAGAATGCCGTCCTTCCAGGTGAGCAGATCGGAATTCTGGCTCGCGAATTCTTCCCAATTCGTAACCTCGGAGCGGGCCATGCGCTCGCGGATCAGGAAAAAATAGGCGCACGTGATGGTTTCATTGTAGAGTTCCGTCTTGCTGCGGGCGGCGGCGAATCGCTTCAGTGCACACGCAAACTTTTCCAGCGCACGGAAAACGGAATATTCACAGAGATAGGCGAAGGCGAGGCGCACGTGGTCGGCATGATGGAATGGATCGCCGGGAATCGCGTCGCTCTCAAAGCAATGAATCAATTCCCTGTTGCTCTCCTTTGCTCCCGTAGAGTGAGTCACGGAGCGACTCACGCCCTATGCTCCCTTCCCGGTCGCTACGGCCCACGCGGCCGCCGTGTAGACAACGAGATTGCCAACGTTGAACATGCCGTGAAACAGGTGGACAACAACGGCCAGCACAAAAACACCGGCCAGGAACCAAGCCCCGCGAACTGCGGTTCGCGGAATCAGTAAGAGGATAGAGCCAATGATCTCGCCCCATCCCAGGACTTGTTGGACCATACCCGGCATCTGAGTGCGGGCGAAGTCATGCCCAGCGTCCGGCATCAGAAATAGAATGGCTTCAATCAGGATCACTAACCCCAACGTCCACTGCAATCCCCTGAGCGCGGTCTTCATTCGTGGTTCGGTCATGTAATTTCCCACGCTATTTGTCCGCGCCTCGCTTGCGAAGCGGCCGCGCCTTGATTTCCTTCAGGCGGTGACTGGCGCTGGAATCAAGATCAAAATCGTAGAAGCGTTTCAGTTCCTGAATGCGTTCGAGCGACGCCGGACTGAACGGAGTCTTGCCATCGAAAGCATGCAGAACGATTCCTTCCAACAGATCGCCAAGCGTCATGTCGTGATATTCGGCGAAGGCCTTCAAGATTTTGAGTAGGCGCTTTTCCATGCGCACGCCGGTTTGAACCCGCTCGACCAGCAGTCGTTGATCGTCCGCCATGCGTACCAATGTACCACAGTAGCTTGATACCTACAATTTGCGTTTTTCCCGAGCGGCAAAGCGCGCCGCAGATCGGCGGGTTGTTTATAATCACGTTTCAACGTTCATCATCTGCCGCGCACACAAGGGCGCGATTCCCAGTCAAAAGGACTCTCTTTGGCATTCGACGAAAACATTTACGAACTGCGGCGCCAGAAGCTGAAGCAAATTGAGGCGCTGGGCCAAATCGCCTACCGCAGCAAATACGAGTTCACCCATACCGTTCCGCAAATTTTGGCGGACTATTCGGACAAGACTGCCGAACACCTCGAAAATCCGCGGGTCAGCGTGCGTGTGCCCGGGCGCATCATGGCGAATCGATTGATGGGCAAGGCCGGCTTCAGCCATTTGCAACAGGACGGAAAGCGGTTGCAGATTTATGTAAAAAAAGATGCAGTCGGCGACTCGGCATTTGAGTTGTACAAGCTCCTCGACCTCGGGGATCTCATCGGCGTCAGCGGTTATTTATTTCGCACGCGCACGGGCGAACTGACAATCCATGTTGAAGAGATCACCTTTCTGAGCAAGGACCTCCTGCCGTTGCCCGTTGGAAAGGCAGTCGAAGCAGATGCCTCTACCCTCAGCGGCCCTCAGAAATGGAACGAACTCACCGATGTGGAGCTGCGTTACCGGCAGCGCTATGTCGACCTGATAGTGAATCCCGAGGTGCGCGAGGTTTTTCTGAAGCGCAGCAAGCTGGTGCAGTCGCTGCGCCGGACCATGGAAGAACACGGGTTTATCGAAGTCGAGACGCCGATGATGCAACCCATCGCTGGCGGGGCTGTGGCGCGGCCATTCGTAACCCACCACAACACGCTCGACATGGATTTATACCTGCGCATCGCGCCGGAACTTTATTTGAAGCGCCTGGTGGTGGGCGGGTTTGACCGCGTATTTGAAATCAATCGCAACTTCCGCAACGAAGGCCTGGGTTGGCGATGGAATCCTGAATTCACCATGCTGGAGGCCTATCAGGCCTATACCGATTACCAGGGCATCATGGACCTCACGCAGGAATTGATTACGCAGGCGGCGAAAGATGTGACGGGAGCAACGAAGACGAAGTGGACCGTCCAAGACGGCGAAAACGCGGTCGAATATCAGCTTGATTGGGCGAACTGGCGGCGAATGACCATGCGCGAAGCGATCAGCGGTTTCTGGCCGTCTTTCGCCGGGCTGACGCCGGGTCCTGCGGAATTCTCAAGCGCAGTGGCCCTGGCTTCACGACTTGAGACAGCCAGAAGTGCAATGGCCGAAGCGCTTGAACAGACTAGGGCCGACGAGCCGCCGCTTGTGGCTCGCGAGAAAAACAAACCTTTGATCCTCCTTAAGGCAGCGTTCAGTGAAATTCTAGCCGGGCTGAATAAGGGGGGCAGCGTCGGCGCAGCAATTGCCAATGTTTTTGAAGCCGTGGCCGAGGAGCATCTCACCCAGCCCACAATCATCTACGAGTTCCCTACTGCGATATCGCCGCTATCAAAGCAAAAACCGGACGAGCCGGAATGGACGGAGCGCTTTGAGATCTACGCGGGGCAGATGGAGATTTCCAACGGCTTCAGCGAACTCAACGATCCCGAGGATCAGCGCCGCCGATTCGAGGGCCAATTAAAAGAGCGCGAGCGCGGCGACGACGAGGCGCACCAGATGGACGAAGATTACATTCGCGCGCTCTCCTACGGCATGCCACCGACCGGCGGCGTGGGCGTGGGCGTGGATCGCCTCTGCATGCTGCTGACCGACTCGCACACGATTCGGGACGTTATTCTGTTTCCGCTGCTGCGGCCGGAGAAACCGATAAACACAGAGGATGCGGAAGAAAAAACCTAGAGAATTCTAGGGGTTAGATTCAGAGTATTAACTTCTCAGTACCCGACAATGCACTAGAAATGGCGCAATAACGTTCTTATACTTCTCGCATCGAACTTGGGCGCAGAAAAATGGCAGCGCTGCCGTAATGTCCGCACTGATGACATTGGGTCGGTAGCGCTTTGCTTTGCCCTCCAACGGCTCAGCGGATAGGGATTCCGTATTGCGCAGCAACGGATTCTTACAAGCACAATCGATCTTCCTAAATATGCAGCAAAGCCAACTGCATCTGGAATATCTGTTTCTCTAATTTCTGCTCGTAGTCTAGCGAACACTGCCGGCCCGGAAAAGGAGAGTAGCCAAAACCGGACCGGCAGCGTTTTTCGAAGGGAAGGCGCCCCTCGAAAAGTTGAGACCGCGTAGGACCCCAATAGTCCCGCGCCAAATGCTGGCGCGGGACTATCCGTCTTACGGCAAGTAATAACGGAACGAGGTGAAGACCATGTTGTCCAGGCCGGATGGCGTCACCCCAGGTTGTCCAGCTCCGGCGAAGCCGACGCCGGACCAGGTGTCGCGAGTCACATAGGAATACTGCGTACCGAACTGAAACTTGCCCTTGGGACCGCTGTAGAAGCGGTACCAGAAGCCCGCCGTACCCTCAAGAATTAACCGTGTGTCGCCGGTGCAATTGGCAAGCGTTCCTGGCGTAAAACCAGCGGTGGTAGTGCCAGGAATAACTTCGGCAAAGCAGCCGAAATTGGGGAACTGGGGTGATCCGTAACCGACATACTTCTTCGTGATGGGATCAAAGTCCGCCGTGCGGCTTGCGTACTCCCCTCCAGCGTAGGCGTAGACATCGAGCTTCTTCCCGTGCCACTCAAGCGATCCCAACCCCTGGTAGCCGCGAATCAGGTTAAGAGTCCCATTGGCATGAATCGAAAGATCGGAAAGCTGTGCCGCACCGTAACGGCCGACTCCGTCGCCGCCGAAGGCATGCACCCCGAAAACGACATGCTTGTTGTCGAAGTACCAGCGAGCGTTGGCGCCGACCCCGCCACCGTCCTTTGAAGCGTTAAAGGCTCCCACGGCGTTGGGACCAGCGACCACGACCCCATTGCAGGTGGAGGTGGTGGTGGTGCCCGTAGTGACCGTGCTCACCTCGCCGCAGGGGAACACACGGTCGGTAAACCGATCGTACACGCCAAAGATCTCGTAGTGCCCAAAGCCGGGATCGAAAGCGGCCTTGGCGATGATGTCAGGCGAAGGATTGAAGGTGTAAGTCCCGCCGGTGTTGTAGCTGTTGCTTGCGCCGGTCTCGCCGAGGAGGAAATTGTCCCCGTTGTTGTGGCTGGTAAACGTGCCCTCGGCATTCTCTATGGCGGCCGCTAACCAGACCTTGTCGCCGGCGAGGCTCTTGGTAACGCGCAGTCCGTACTGGCGCGCGAAAGTAAACCCGACGCTGTATTGCGGGTCGATCGTCATAGGCCGGGCATCATTGGTTCGGCCTGAATCGTCGCTGGGAGCGATGCCCACTTTACCCTCCGTAAGCAAGCTCCACATCTGGCCGCCGAGGAAGCTCCAGCCGTTGTCAAACTTCGCCTGCGCCCACGCCTGGCGGAGACGGAGAGTGTAGCTATTGGTTTGCGTCGCGGAGGAGGTAACGCCGGCTGAGAGAAAGTCGGCGGAGATGTAGGCGGAAAAATCCACGTTCTTCAGCCGACCATCAATGTACACCGTTGGCCGAGACTGGCGGGCCGAGCCGAAAAACTCCGAAACCGAACTCTGCGAAGCGCCCGGCAGGGTC